>Ga0308417_1001559_pt1 | contig 15656 bp, 12 predicted proteins | sample HotsprSampleOS65_FD_203528 | JGI IMG/M metagenome (GOLD analysis project Ga0308417, IMG submission 203528) | Hot spring phototrophic mat microbial communities from Octopus Spring, Yellowstone National Park, Wyoming, United States - 20090730_OS65 ... | reverse complement strand
CTGCAGGGCACCGGCCGGCTCGTCGACCCGCGTACCGTCGTGGTCGAGCACGCCGACGGAACCGAGGAGCTGTCCGCCGACGTCGTGGTGCTCGCCACCGGCAGCCGGCCGCGGATCCCACCGTGGGCTCCCATCGACCACGACCTCGTGCTCACCACCCGGGACGCCTACCCGCCATCGGAGCTGCCGGAGCACCTGATCGTCATCGGCGCCGGGGTCACCGGGGTGGAGTTCGTCCACATGTTCTCCTCGTTCGGATGCGAGGTGACCTTCATCGTGAGCCGGCAACAGGTTCTGCCGACCAAGGACCCGGAGGTGGCGGCGGCCCTCGAGGAGGACTTCCTGGACCGGGGGGTGCGTCTCCTCAAGGGAGCCAGGGCGGTCGGCATCGAGGTCGACGACGAGAGCGTGACCGTCATCTGCGACGACGGGCGCCGGGCCGGCGGCTCGCACGCCCTGCTCGCCATCGGCTCGATCCCCAACTCCGAAGGGCTCGGGCTGGAAGCCGCCGGCGTCGAGGTGGACCGCAACGGGTACGTCGTCGTCGACCACAACTGCCTCTCGAACGTGCCCGGCGTCTACGCCGCCGGTGACCTGTCGGGCAAGCTGCCCCTGTCGTCGGTGGCGGCGATGCAGGGCCGCAAGATCGCCGAGCACGCCATGGGCCTGCACGTCGGACCGCACCGGCACCTCGACTACGACAAGGCGGCGTCCGCCATCTTCACCGACCCCGAGATCGCGGATGTGGGTCTCGCCGAGGCCGACGCGTTCGCCGAGGGCCGCAAGATCCGGGTGACCAAGGTGCCGTTCTCGGCCAACGCCAAGGCGCTCATCGAGAACGACCCCCGGGGCTTCGTCAAGATCATCTCCGACCCGGCCACCGGTGTCGTGCTCGGCGGTTCGATCGTGGGACGACACGCCGCCGAGCTCATCTCGGTGATCGCGCTGGCGGTGACCGCACACCTCCGGGTGAACGACATCGTGGAGAGCCTGCTCGTGCACCCCGCGCTGGCCGAAGCGCTCGCCGATGCGGCCGAGTAGCCGGCTGAGGACCTCGTCGTGACCCCCGACGCCCCACCGTCGAGGACGCCGACGCTCGCCGACTTCCCCGCCCGCGGGCCGAACTCGCTGGCGTCGTTCGGTGAGCGGGCCGCCGCCTGGATCTGTGACCTGCTGGTCGTGCTGGCGCCCACGGTCGTGGTCTGGGCGGTGGTGGCCGCCGTCGTCGACATTCCGGTCGACGCCGAGCCGGAGCAGATCAGCGAGGCACTGCCCTTCTGGCTCCCGGCGGTGCCGGTGCTGCTGTGGGTGCTCTACGTGATCCCCGCTGTCGCCTGGCGGGGACAGACCCTCGGTCAGCTCGTGCTCGGCCACCGCGTCGCCCGCTTCACCGACGGCCGCACCCCGAGCCTCGACCAGGCCGCGATCCGGGCCCTGCTGCCGGCGGCGCTCGCCCTCGCGCCGATGCTGGTCGTGCGGGGCAACCCGTTCATCGTGTTCCCGGGCTGGAGCGTGTGCTACCTGACCGCGGCGTCGGCGCCGATGATGCGCGGCCTGCACGACCGCGCCGCCGGCACCGTGGTCGTGCGCTCCCGCTGATCCGTGGTCGGTCCAGCGGGCCGGGCCGGTGAACGGTGGGACCGTGGGGCGTCACTCGATGACCGCGACGACGTCCCCCGTGCCGACCGAGTCCCCCGGCGCGACCTTGATCTCGGTGACCGTGCCGGCCCTGTCGGCGGTGATGTTGTTCTCCATCTTCATGGCCTCGAGCACGCACACCGTGTCGCCCGCCTCGACCGCCTGGCCGACCTCCACGAGGACCTTCACGATCGTGCCCTGCATCGGGACGGTCACGGCTCCCGATCCGCCGGCGACGGCGGTGCCGCTGCCACCGCCCGAGGCTCGGCGGGGCCGGGGGCCGGCGACGGGACCGGCCGCGGCTCCGCCCGCCGCCGGGCCGGCCGCCGCCTCGGGGACCCACACCTTCACCGCGAACCGGCGACCGTTCACCTCGACGTCGACGTCGCGGCGCACCCTGGGCGCCACCCCCGTCTCGGTTGCCGCCGTGGGTGCCGCAGCGATGCCAGAGAGGTCGAGGACCTCCTCGACCCACTTCGTGGAGTGCGTGGCGCTGCGGAAGTCCGGGTGCTCGAGGATGGCGATGTCGGCGGGGATCGTGGTGGCGACGCCTTCGATCCGGAACTCCCGCAGCGCCCGGAGCATGCGGGCGATGGCCGTGGGCCGGTCGCTTCCCCACACGATGAGCTTGCCCACGAGGTTGTCGTAGAACTGGCTGACCTCGTCACCCGACTCGTAGCCGCCGTCCCAGCGCGTCCCGAACCCCTGGGGCGGCACGATCGTGGTGATCCGCCCCGGTGAGGGGATGAACCGCCCGCCGGCGGGGTCCTCGGCGTTCACCCGCACCTCGATGGCGTGACCGCGCCGGACGATCTCGTCCTGGGTGAACGACAGCGGCTCCCCGGCGGCCACGCGCAGCTGCTCGCGCACCAGATCGATGCCGGTCACCATCTCGGTGACGGGGTGCTCGACCTGGAGCCTGGTGTTCATCTCGAGGAAGTAGAAGTCGCCGTCCTGGTAGAGGAACTCCACCGTGCCGGCGTTGACGTACCCGCAGCCCAGTGCGACCTGCACCGCAGCCCGACCCATGGCCTCGCGGGTCTCGTCGCTGAGCGCGGGAGCCGGGGACTCCTCGATCAGCTTCTGGTGGCGACGCTGCGCGGAGCAGTCCCGCTCACCCACCCACACGCAGTTGCCGTGGGTGTCGGCCACGATCTGCAGCTCGACGTGGCGGGGCCAGGTGAGGTACCGCTCGAGGTAGCACTCCGAACGCCCGAAGCCCTTCAACGCCTCCGACTGGGCGGACTCGAGGGCGGCGGCAGCCTCGTCGGCCGAGCGCACGACCCGCATCCCGCGGCCACCCCCGCCGTAGGCGGCCTTGATCGCCACCGGCCAGCCGTGCTCCTCACCGAAGGCGATGACCTCCTCGGGCGAGGTCAGGAACTCGGTCGTCCCGGGTACCCCGGCGACGCCGGCGCGCTCGGCTGCCCGACGGCTGCTCACCTTGTCACCCATGATCTCGATCGCTTCGGGGGGTGGCCCGACGAAGGTGACCCCCCGGTCGGTGATGGCCCGGGCGAAGTCGGTGTTCTCGGAGAAGAAGCCGTAGCCGGGGTGCACCGCCTCGGCGCCGGAGCGCTCGATGACATCGAGGATGGCGTCGGTGTTCAGGTAGCTCTCGGCGGCGGTCTGGCCCCCGAGGGCGTAGGCCTCGTCGGCGAGCCGGACGTGGAGTGCGTCACGGTCGAGCTCGGAGTACACGGCCACCGTGCCGATGCCCAGCTCCTGGCAGGCACGGATGACCCGCACCGCGATCTCACCCCGGTTGGCGATCAGGACCTTTGAGAACACCCCATATGTTTAGGGGCATGCCAGGGGATCGTGCCAGATCGGCACTCGCGGACACCCGCTTCGCCGACCTGCGCTGGGTGGCGGAGACCGGTTCGACCAACGACGACGTGCTGGCCATGGCGCGCGCCGGTGCGCCCGAGGGCATCGTCGTCGTGGCGGACCACCAGACCGCCGGACGGGGACGGCTGGACCGCAGCTGGGAGGCGCCACCGGAGTCGTCCCTGCTGCTCTCGGTGCTGCTGCGACCCCCGGTTCCGGTCCGCCTCGCCCACCTGGCGGCCACCTCGCTCGCCGTGGCCGCTGCGGATGCCTGCGCTGAACGGCTCCGTGTGCATCCGCTGCTCAAGTGGCCGAACGACCTGGTGATCGTGCGGGGCGAGCGCGACGAGGGTCGCAAGGTCGGAGGCATCCTGTCGGAGTCGGTCGTCAGCGGCGACCGGCTGGAGGCGGTGGTCGTCGGCCTCGGCCTGAACGTCAACTGGCCGGCGATGCCGCCCGAGCTGGCGTCGATCGCCGTGTCGCTCAACCAGGTGGCCGAGCACGACGTCGACCGCGAGGACCTGCTGGTGGCCATCCTGCGGGGACTCGACGACTGGTGCAACCGACTGGAGCTGCCCGGAGGACGCGAGCAGCTGCAGGCCCGGTACCACGAGCTGTCGGCCACGATCGGCCGGGACGTGCGGGTCGAGCTGCCACACGAGACGATCGAGGGCCGGGCGGTGGAGGTGACCGGGGACGGGCACCTCGTGGTGCACACCGCCGGCCACCCGCACCGTCGGGAGATCGCCGTCGGTGACGTCGTGCACGTGCGGCACTGAGCGTCGTCAGGGGTCGGGATCGCGTGCGGTCAGCTCGGCGAGGGCCTCCATGGCCTGCCGGGTGAACGGACCCGGTGCCGTCGGCAGCGGTCGTCCGTCGACGCGGTCGATGGGTTGGACGTCGCGGGTGCTCGAGGTGAGGAACGCCTCCTCGGCCTCGGCCAGCGCAGCGAGCGGGACCTCGCGCTCGTCGACCTCGAGGACCTCCAGGAGCAGGTCGCGGGTGACCCCGGCGAGGCAGCCCGACGACAGCGGCGGGGTGGTGAGCACCCCGTCACGGACGACGAAGACGTTGGAGCCCGTACCTTCACACAGCGCCCCGGCGGTGTTGGCGAAGATCGCCTCGTCGGCGCCACGCTCGTGGGCGAAGGCGAGCGCCACCACGTTCTCGGCGTAGCTGGTGGTCTTGAGCCCGGCCACCGCGCTGCGCTCGTTGCGGGGCCACGGGACCGTCACCACCGACGCGGCGGCCGGCCACGGCGGCAGCGGGCCGGTGGCCACGATGACCGTCGGGCGGATCGCGGCCCGGTCCGAGCCGAGGGGGGCCACCCCCCCCGTGACCGTGATGCGGGCCCGCCCCTGCCGCAGGCCGTTGGCGGCGATGGTCTCCTCCAGCGCCCGACGCAGCTCGCCGTCGTCGAAGGGGACCACGAGGCCCAGACCGGCGGCCGAACGGCCGAGGCGGGCCAGGTGCCGGGTCAGCGCGAACGGCCGGCCGTCGACGACCTTCATGGTCTCGAACACGCCGTCGCCCACCGTGAGCCCGTGGTCGAACACGGAGACCACCGCCCGGTCGGCGGGTACGAGCCCACCGTCCAGCCAGACCACGGAGGGCACGGGTGGGTCGGACACGCCTGCATGGTGACACGACCGTGGTGCCGGTGGCGGCGTTCAGGGCACCGGGGTCAGCGCGGAGGCGACCCGCAGCAGCCGGCGGGCCTTCAGCTCGGTCTCGGCCCACTCCGCGGCGGGCGTCGAGTCCCAGGTGATCCCACCGCCGGTGCCGAGGTGGAGCTCGCCGTCGGCGGCCCAGAAGGTGCGGATCGCCACGTTGAGCTCGCCGGTGCGGCGCGACGCGTCGACCCAGCCGACCGCACCGCAGTACGGACCACGAGGCACCGGTTCGAGGCGGGCGATGTGCTCGAGCGCCGCCAGCTTCGGTGCGCCGGTCACCGACCCGGGTGGGAAGGTGGCCGCGATGAGCTCCGGCCAGCCGACCCCGGGGGCCAGCCGACCTTCGACGGTGCTCACGAGATGCACGAGGCCGGGATGGTGCTCGACCTCGAACAGCCCCGGCACCCGCACCGAGCCGTACTCGCAGATCCGGCCGAGGTCGTTGCGGACCAGATCCACGATCATCACGTTCTCGGCCCGGTCCTTGGCGGTGAGACCCTCGGGGGTCGACGCCGTGCCCTTGATCGGTGACGACCACACCCGCCGTCCCCGGCGGGTCAGGAAGCGCTCGGGGGACGCCGAGGCCAGATCGACACCGTGGTCGGGCAGGTGCACCACGGCGCTGAACGGGGCCGGGTTGCCCACCGCCAGCGCGGCCCCCAGCGCCGGCATCTCGGCGCCGGCGGGCAGCGGTGCGGACAGCCGGCGGGTGAGGTTCACCTGGTAGACGGACCCGGCCGCGATCGCCCGGCGGATGGCGTCGACCCGCGCCTCGAACGCCTCCCGGTCGAGGCTGGAGCGCCACTGCTGCGGCGCGGGTCCCTGCCAGGGTCGACCGGGCCACGGGCGGGCCGGTCGGAGCCGCCCCCAGCGGGCGCACACCGGCGGGGCGTCGAAGGGCAGCACCACCGACCAGAAGCCATCCCCGTCGAGGGCGGCGAGGTCGGAGGTGACATCGAGCAGGTCGGTCGCGAGCCGGTCGCCGACCACGGCGAGCGGGGGACCGGTCATCCCGGGAGCCTACGATCCAGCCCGATGGAGTTCGAACCCACCCCCGAGCAGCAGTCCCTGCGCGCCGTGGTGCGCGAGTTCGCCGAAGCGGAGATCGCTCCGCACGCGGAGCGCTGGGACCGCGAGCACACCTTCCCGCTCGACGTCGTGCTGGCCATGGGTGAGCTCGGCCTGTTCGGCATCCCCTTCCCCGAGCGCTACGGAGGTGGCGGGTCCGACCTGGCCACCTTGTGCATCGCCATCGAGGAGCTGGCCCGGGTCGACCAGTCGATCGCCATCACCCTCGAGGCGGCGGTGGGCCTCGGAGCCAACCCCGTGTTCCGGTTCGGCACCGAGGCCCAGCGCGAGCGGTGGCTGCCCGACCTGTGCGCGGGACGGGCGCTCGGCGGGTTCGGACTCACCGAGCCCGATGCCGGCAGCGACGCCGGTGGGACGCGGACCCGGGCCGTGCTCGACGAGCGGACCGGCGAGTGGGTCATCGACGGGGAGAAGGCGTTCATCACGAACTCCGGCACCCCGATCACCTCGATCGTCACCATCACGGCCCGGACGGCCCCCGAGGAGATCTCGGCGATCGTCGTTCCGTCCGGTACCCCCGGGCTCATCGTGCACCCGCCGTACCGCAAGATGGGCTGGCACGCCTCGGACACCCACGGACTCACCCTGGACGGCTGCCGGGTGCCCGCCGACCACCTGCTCGGTGAGCGGGGTCGCGGGTTCGCGAACTTCCTGGCGGTGCTCGACGAGGGCCGGGTGGCGATCGCCGCGCTCGCCCTGGGGGTCATCGAGGGCTGCCTGGCCGCCGCCAGCGACTACGCCCGTCAGCGGGTGGCGTTCGGGCGCGCCATCGGGGCGAACCAGGGGGTGGCGTTCAAGATCGCCGATCTGGCCGTCATGGCCGACGCGGCCCGTGCCCTGACCTACCGGGCGGCGGCGCGTCGCGACGCCGGTCGCCCGTTCCGGCGGGAGGCGGCCATCGCCAAGCTCTACGCCACCGAGGCCGCGGTGACCGCGACCCGGGAAGCCACCCAGATCTTCGGCGGCTACGGGTTCATGGACGACAACCCGGTCGCCCGCCAGTACCGGGACGCCAAGATCCTCGAGATCGGAGAGGGCACGAGCGAGATCCAGCGGTTGGTGATCGCCCGTGACCTCGGGCTGCCGGTGGCCTGACGGCGGCTCCGGTCGGGCCACCGGAGCCGCGGCGTCGGTACCGGGGGGCGCTGGTAGCGTTGTCCGGCCATGTCCCGCCACCGGCCCCGCCGCCCCAGACGGACCTGGCCCCAGCGCCTGGTCATCGCCTTCAACTGCGTGCTCGTCGTCGTGTGCTTCGCGTCGGCGGCGTCGCTGTCGTACGTGCAGCGCCAGGTCAGCGACGTCCCCCGGGTGAGCATCGGCGGGGTGCTGGATGAGCGCCCGGTGTCCGGTGAGCCCCAGAACATCCTCGTGGTGGGCGTCGACGACGGTTCCGGGTTGGCCGCCGGTGACCCGGTGCTCGTCGGCCGGGGCCGGACCCTCAACACCGACACCATCATGGTGCTGCGCGTGGACCCCGGAAGCGGTGAGGCTGCGCTGCTGTCGTTCCCCCGCGACCTCTGGGTGCCCATCGCCGGGTCGAGCTCGAAGGCCAAGATCAACTCGGCGCTCCCGCTCGGCGGCCCCGAGCGGTTGATCCAGACGATCCAGCAGAACTTCGGGATCCCGATCCACCACTACGTGCAGGTCAACTTCGCCGGGTTCAAGGAGCTGGTGGCCGCCATCGACGGTGTGCCGATCTACTTCCCGTGGCCGGCACGGGACCGCAACACCGGTCTCGCCGTGGACGAGCCGGGCTGCGTGACCCTCGATCCCGACCAGGCCCTCGCCTTCGCCCGATCCCGGTACTTCGAGATCCACGACGGCGACTCCTGGCGCTTCGACGTCAGCAGTGACTGGGGACGCATCAACCGCCAGCAGATGTTCATCCGGGCCGCGATGAAGCGGGCGGTGGCCAGGGGCATCCGCAACCCGTTCACGCTCAACCAGCTCATCGGCATCGCCCAGCAGGCGGTCACCCTCGACGACGCGCTCACGACCGAGCAGATCGTCGACCTCGGGACCCGGTTCCGCGACTTCGACCCCGACGAGCTGGTGACCTACACGGTGCCCGGTCGGGACGGCAAGGCCGGCGCCGCCGACGTCGTGTTCATCGACGAGAAGGCGGCCCAGCCGATCTTCGATGTCTTCCGGGGGGTGGATCCCGAGCTGAACATCATCCCCAGCGTGCGGGTCGAGGTGCGCAACGGCTCGGGCCGCGCCGGGCAGGGCCGCAAGGCCCTCACCGACCTGTCGTCGTGGGGATTCGTCGCCGTGCGCAGCACCGACGCCCGCGACTCCCGGCTCCCCGGCACGGTCATCCTCTACGCCCCCGGTCGCGAGGCGGCCGCCGCCAACGTGGCCCGCTTCGTCGGCGGCAACCCGACGTTCCGGGAGGACCCGGAGCTGCCCGACGACGTCCACGTTGCCCTCGTCACCGGTGGGGACTTCACCGGCATCCTGTCGGTGCCCCGTCCGATCGAGGACTTCGACCCGTTCCTGTCCACCACCACGACCACCTCGGCGTTGCCGTCGGCCGCGGCGACCGACGGTGGTGGCGGTACGGGGACCACCACAACGCTGCTCGGCGACGTGCCGGTCGCGCCGGAGGGCGTGGCCTGCTGAGCCGTGGCCGGCGGGGACGCCCGGGGTGGTTGGCTACGATCCCGGGACGCCGCCGGCACCGTGGCGGACGGAAAGGACTCGGGTCGTGAGCAGGATCGCGGTCATCGGCACCGGCTACGTCGGGCTCACCACCGGCGCCTGCTTCGCGCATCTCGGCCACGACGTCGTCTGCGCGGACGTGGTGCCCGAGAAGGTGGAGGCCCTCCAGCGCGGCGAGGTGCCCATCCTCGAGCAGGGCCTCGACGAGCTGGTGCGCGAGGGGCTGCAGGCGGGACGCCTCCGGTTCGTGCTCGGAGCCCGCAACGCGGTGCGCGACGCCGAGTTCGCCTACCTGTGCGTCCCCACCCCCCAAGCACCCGACGGCTCGGCCGACCTCAGCTACATCGAGTCGGCCGCCCGTGAGATCGCCCCCCACCTGCCGCCCGACGCGGTGGTGGTCAACAAGTCGACCGTGCCGGTGGGATCCACCCGGTTCGTCGAGCAGGCCCTCGGGCGCAGTGACGTGCACGTGGTGTCCAACCCCGAGTTCCTGCGGGAGGGCTCGGCGGTCACCGACTTCCTCCATCCCGACCGGGTGGTGATCGGCAGCGACGACCAGTCGGCGGCGATCCGGGTGGCCTCGCTGTACATCGGTGTTCCCGCCCCGCTGATGGTCACCGACCCTGCCTCGGCCGAGACCATCAAGTACGCCAGCAACGCCTTCCTCGCGACGAAGCTGTCGTTCGTGAACGCCATCGCCGCGCTGTGCGAGGCGGTCGGCGCCGACGTCAACGACGTCGTGCTCGGCATGGGCTACGACAAGCGGATCGGCCACGAGTTCCTCCGGCCCGGGCCCGGGTGGGGCGGCTCCTGCTTCCCGAAGGACACCAGGGCGCTGCTCTACATCGCGCACGAGGCCGGCTACCACTTCGACCTGCTCGAGGGTGTCATCTCCGTGAACGAGGAGCAGTTCACCCGGGTGGCCGACAAGATCGTCGCCATGGCCGGTGGCTCGGTGCAGGGCCGCAGGGTGGCGGTGTGGGGCCTCACGTTCAAGGCCAACACCGACGATCTGCGGGACTCGCCTGCGCTCGAGATCGTGCGGCGCCTCCTCGACCGGGGTGCGGTGGTGCGTGCCTACGACCCCACCGTGCGGGGACCCCTCGCCTCCCACCCCGACGTCGAGATCGCACCGGACCCCTACGCCGCCTGTGAGGGGGCGGAGGTCCTGGCGGTGCTCACCGAGTGGGACGAGTTCAAGTGGCTCGACTTCGACAAGGTCGCCGACCTGGTGGCCGAGCGTCGGGTCGTCGACGCCCGCAACCACCTCGATCGGGCGGCGCTGGTGCGACGCGGCTTCGCCTTCACCGGCATCGGGCGCGCCTGATGGCCCGGGTGGTCGTCACCGGGGGCGCGGGCTTCCTCGGCTCGCACCTGGCGGACGCCCTGCTCGCCCGCGGCGACGAGGTGGTCGCCATCGACAACCTGGTCACCGGCAGCGTGGCCAACATCGAGCACCTCTTCGGCACCCCGGGCTTCACCTTCGTCGAGCACGACGTCAGCCAGTACGTCTGGGTCCCCGGTCCCGTCGACGTGGTCATGCACTTCGCCAGCCCGGCATCGCCTGTCGACTACCTGGAGATGCCGATCCAGACGCTCAAGGTCGGCAGCCTCGGCACCCACAACACGCTCGGCCTGGCCAAGGCCAAAGGGGCCCGGTACCTGCTCGCCTCGACGAGCGAGGTCTACGGCGACCCGCTCGTGCACCCCCAGCCCGAGACCTACTGGGGCAACGTCAACCCGATCGGGCCCCGCGGGGTCTACGACGAGGCCAAGCGGTTCGCCGAGGCCATGACCATGGCCTACCGGCGGGCGCACGGGCTCGAGGTGCGGATCGTGCGGATCTTCAACACCTACGGGCCGAGGATGCGGGCCAACGACGGACGGGTGGTGTCCAACTTCATCGTGCAGGCACTCGAGGGCCGGCCGCTCACGGTCTACGGCGACGGCACGCAGACCCGCAGCTTCTGCTACGTCGCCGACGAGGTGCGGGGCTTCCTCGCCCTGCTCGACTCGGACGAGGTGGGCCCGGTGAACATCGGCAACCCGGGGGAGTTCACGATGCTCGAGCTCGCCGAGCTGGTGCGGGAGGTGACCGGTTCGGCCTCCGAGATCGTCTTCGAGCCCCTCCCGGAGGACGATCCGCGCCAGCGCCAACCCGACATCACGCTCGCCCGGCAGCGGCTGGGGTGGGAGCCGGAGATCCCGCTGCGGGAGGGGCTCGAGCGCACCGTGGCCTACTTCCGGGGAGTGCTCGGCCGCTGAGCGCTACTCGGAGCGGGCCTCGGCCTCGGCCCGGTTCGCCAGGTACCACTCCAGCGTGCGGGCGAGGCCCTCCTCGAACGAGGTGCTGGCCCGGAACCCGAAGAGCTGCTCGGCCCGGCTGGCATCCACGGCGCGGCGTGGCTGGCCGTCGGGCTTGGTCGTGTCCCAGCGGATCTCGCCGTCGAAGCCGACGAGGTCGACGATGAGCCGGACCAGATCCCGGATGGGCAGCTCCCGGTTCGATCCGAGGTTGACCGGGTCGGGCCCGTCGTAGCGTTCGGCGGCCAGGAGGAGCCCCTCGGCTGCATCGTCGACGTAGAGGAACTCGCGGCTGGCGTTGCCGGTCCCCCAGACCTCGATGGCGTCTGCGCCGGCCTCCTTGGCGTCCACCGCCTTCTTGATGAGCGCCGGGATCACGTGGGACACGGCCGGATGGAACTTGTCACGCGGCCCGTAGAGGTTGGTCGGCATCAGGTAGATGGCGTGCTGGCCGTACTGGGCGCGGTTGGCCTGCAGCTGCACCAGCTGGGCCAGCTTGGCGATGCCGTAGGGGGCGTTGGTCTCCTCCGGGTAGCCCTGCCAGAGGGACTCCTCACGGAACGGGACGGGGGTGTACTTCGGGTAGGAGCAGATGGTGCCGACCATGACGGTCTTGGGCGTCCCGCGCCGGCGGGCCTCGTCGAGGACGTAGGTGCCCATGAGCAGGTTGTCGAGGTACAGATCGGCGGGCCGGGCCATGTTGGCGCCGATGCCTCCGACCCGGGCGGCGAGATGGAACACGAGGTCGGGTGAGACCTCGGCGAAGAGCGCCTCGACGGCACCCCGGTCACGCAGGTCGTAGTCCGCCGAGCCGGGAGCGTGCACATCGGTGGCCCCCCGGGCGCGCAGCCGGTCGAGCACCGCCTGCCCGAGGAATCCCGAGCCGCCCGTGACCAGCACCCGCCGGTCCGCCCAGAACCCGGACCCGGCCGGCTCGACGACGGACTCGCAGGGGTCAGGGTCGTGCACGGGGAGCCATGCTACCGACGGCGGCCGCGGCACCATGCGCCGCCGCCGGCGTGCGCAGCGGCGCTCGTCGCGGCGAGACTCGCCCGCCATGACGGGCACCACCCGGGTGGCGGTCACCCTCGAGCAGTGCTGGCACCGCGTCCCTGGCGGCGTGGCGCGTGCCGCGCTCGACTCCGTGCGGGCGCTGCTCGAGACCCACCCCGAGATCGAACAGGTCGGCGTCAGCGCCCGTCACCCCCGCCCTCCCGGGTCCGCGTGGCGGCCGGCCGTGGCGGTGCGCGCGCTCCCGCTGCCCCGGGTCGTGCTCTACGAGAGCTGGCACCGGCTGCGCTGGCCGCCCGTGCAGTGGGCCGCCGGGGCGGTGGACGTGATCCACGCCACCGGCATGGCGGTGCCACCGCGCAGTGCCCCGCTGGTGGTGACCGTGCACGACCTCGCCTTCCTCTACGACGAGCGCAGCGGCACGCGCCACGGCCGGCGGTTCTTCCGGCGTTCGGTGGAGCTGGCGCGCCGGGAGGCGGATCTCGTGGTGGTGCCGTCCCAGGCCACCCTCGAGGACTGCGTCGCCCACGGCTTCGAGCGCGCCCGACTGCGCCTGGTGCCCTGGGGGATCAGGGTCATCCCGGCCTCGCCGGAGGAGGTCGTGGCCATCCGTCGCCGACACCACCTCGACCGGCCGTTCGTGCTGTGGGCCGGCACCATCGAGCCCCGCAAGAACCTGCCCACCCTCCTCGACGCGTTCGCCCGGCTCGACGCGCCGGGCGTCGAGCTCGTGCTGGCCGGTCCCGTCGGGTGGAACGAGGACCTCGACGCGCGCCTCGCCCGTCTCGGGGGCCGGGTGCGCACGCTCGGGTTCGTCGCCCCGGCCGAGCTGCGGGCGCTCTACGCAGCGGCCGAGGTGTTCTGCTTCCCGAGCCTGCGGGAGGGGTTCGGACTGCCGGTGCTGGAGGCGATGGCCCAGGGAGCGGCGGTGGTCACCTCGGCGTCGACCGCCACCGCCGAGGTCCTCGACGACGCCGGGATCCTGGTCGAGCCACGGGACCCCGACGCCATCGCCGAGGCGCTCGCCGAGCTGCTGGGCGACCCCGACCGGCGGCACCGCCTGGGTGTCGCTGCCCTCGAGCGGGCCCGCTCGTTCTCCTGGGCCCGCACCGCCGACGCGCTGGCCGGCGCCTACCGGGAGGTCCGCCGGTGAATCCCCGCCGGGTCGGGGTCAACCTCCTGTGGTTGGTGCCCGGGGTGGTGGGCGGCTCCGAGGACTACAGCGTCGGGCTGCTCCAGGCGTTCGCCCGCCACGCTGCCGAGCACCCCGATCTGGAGGTGACGCTGTTCGTCAACCGCCGCTTCCCCGACGCTCACCCACACCTCGCGGCGTCCCTGCCGACGGTCGTCGCGCCGGTCGACGGGGCGGACAAGACCGTGCGGGTGGCCGCCGAATGGACGTGGTTGCCGTGGGAGCTGCGCCGGCGGGGCATCGAGCTCGCCCACCACCTCGGCGGCACCATGCCCCTCGTGGGGGGATGTCCGGGCATCGTGACGGTGCACGACCTGCAGCCGCTGACCATGGGTGAGCACTTCTCCCGGGTCAAGCGCGCCTACCTGCGGGCCACGGTGGGGCCGTCGGTGCGTCGGGCCCTGTGGGTCACGACCCTGTCCCGCTGGGTCGCCACGGACGTGGTGCGCCGCTGCCGGGTCGATCCCGGGCGGATGGTGCTGCTGCCCGCTGGAGCGCCGCAACCGGTCGTCGTGCCCGCGGCCCGCCTGGCCGAGGTGCGGACCCGCTACGGCCTCGACGGCGATCCCTACGTGCTGTACCCCGCCATCACCTACCCCCACAAGAACCACGTGACCCTGCTGCGGGCCCTCGCCCTGGTCCGGGCGCGGGGTGGCGAGCTGCGGGCGGTGCTGACCGGCGGCGCCGGCCCGGCGGAGGCCACGGTGCGCGCCGAGATCGACCGGCTCGGCCTCCAGGGGATCGTGTGTCGACCGGGACGGGTCCCGCTCGCCGACCTGACCGCGCTCTACGCCGGAGCCACCGCAGTAACGTTGCCGTCCCGCTATGAGGGCTTCAACCTGCCGGTGCTGGAGGCCATGGGCGCAGGGTGCCCGGTGCTCGCGAGCCGCGTCACCGCCCTGCCCGAGGTCGTCGACGACGCCGGCGTGCTGCTCGACCCCGATGACCCCGTCGCGTGGGCCGAGGCGATGGTCGCCATGACCCGACCGGACGAGCGGGCCCGGTGGTCGGCGCTCGCCCGGGCCCGGGCCGCCCGGTTCAGCTGGGACGCGTCCGCCGACGCCCTGGCCGAGCTCTACCGCCGACCGCTCGGGGGGCGGGGCCGGTGAGCCGGGCGCGGAGCCCGGCGGGGTCACTGGCCATCACGGTGCTGTGCCCCCACTTCGCGCCCGACGTCGCCCCCACGGGTGAGGTCATGACCAGCATCGCCACGGAGCTGGCCCGCCGCGGGCACCGCCTGGAGGTGGTCACCGCACTGCCCTGGTACGAGCATCACGCCGTGGAGCCGGGCTGGGACGGCCAGCTCGTGCGCTGCGAGCCCACGCCCTGGGGCCGCATCACCCGGGTCCACCCGTTCCCCACCGACAAGACCGACATCCCCGCCCGGGCGCTCGCCTTCGGTGGGTTCACGGCGCTGGCCACGCTCGTGGGCGTGCTGGGACGGACCCGGCCGGATGTGGTCCTGGCCATGTCCCCACCACTGACGCTGGGCCCGGCCGGGTGGGCCGTGGCCCGGGTCCGACGGGTGCCGTTCGTGTTCAACATCCAGGACGTCTTCCCCGACGTGGCCGTCGAGCTCGGGCTGCTGACCGGCCCGCGGGTGATCGCGGCGGCCCGCTGGCTCGAACGCACCACCTACCGGCACGCCGATGCCGTCACGGTGCTGTCCGAGGACCTCGCTGCCAACGTCCGGGCCAAGCTCGACGGCACCGGCCGGGGGGCGCAGCGGACGCACGTGACGGTGCGGGTCATCCCGAACTTCGTGGACACCGAGCGCATCCGGCCCGCCCCGGCCGACAACGACTACCGCGCCCGCTACGGCCTGCGGGGCAAGCGGGTGGTCATGTACGCCGGCAACGTCGGGTTCTCGCAATCACTCGACCTGCTGCTCGACGCTGCGGCGACGTTCGTCGACGAACCCGACGTGGTGTTCGTCGTGAACGGCGGGGGAGCCGCCCGAGCGGGCCTCGAGCGACGGGCGGCCGGGTTGCCCAACGTCCGGTTCGTGGACATGCAGCCGCGCAGCCGGCTCCCCGAGGTGCTGGCAGCGGGGGACGTGCACGTCGTGCCGCTCAAGCGTGGCCTGGCGCGCGCCAGCGTGCCCTCCAAGCTCTACTCCATCCTCGCCGCCGGCCGTCCCATCGTGGCCAGCGTCGACCCGGGCACGGAGGTCGCCCGCACCGTCGAACGGGCCGGTGCCGGGTTGGCGGTGCCCCCCGAGGATCCCGAGGCGTTCACCAAGGCGGTGCGCCGGCTCC
>Ga0308417_1001556_pt1 | contig 15669 bp, 12 predicted proteins | sample HotsprSampleOS65_FD_203528 | JGI IMG/M metagenome (GOLD analysis project Ga0308417, IMG submission 203528) | Hot spring phototrophic mat microbial communities from Octopus Spring, Yellowstone National Park, Wyoming, United States - 20090730_OS65 ... | reverse complement strand
TGTCCCAGAGCGGTTTGCGCACGGGTGGAAAGCGCTCAAGCCTTGCTCTGCGAGCAGCTTCACGCACACGGCTCATTCCGGCGCTGCGCGATCCGCCCTAGAAGTCGAGGTCGGCGTAATGCGGGGGGGGGGTCAGGCCGCCGACCCGATCGTTGAGCAGGGCGCGGAACGAGGGACGGGACTTCACCCGCGCATACCACTCCTTCGCCGCCGGGCTGATCGACCAGTCGACATCGCCCAGGAAATCGAGCGCTGAGAGATGCGCTGCCGCAGCGAGATCCGCGAGCGTCAGCGCGTCTCCGGCGAGCCAGTTGCGGTGTTCAGCGAGCCAGCCGACATAGAGGAGGTGGTGCCTGAGATTGGCGAAGCCCGCGCGTATCGCGGCCGCCTCCGGCTCGCCGCGGCCGAAGAGCGGGCGCATCACCTTCTCGAACAGGAGGTTGTCGTCCACCTCGCGGGCGAACTTGCCGTCGAACCAGGCGACCAGGCGCCGGCATTCCGCCCGTTCGGCGAGTGTGCGGCCGATCAGCGGCGTCTCCGGATAGGCCTCGTCGAGATACTCGCAGATCGCGGCACTGTCGGCCACCGCAAGGCCGTTGTCCTCGACCAGCACGGGCACCTGCGCGGCGGGGTTCAGCGCGAGGAACTCCGGCCTGCGCTCCCAGACGCGCTCGAGCTTCAGCTCGAACGGCAGGCCCTTCTCGGCAAGCGCGAGCCTGACCTTGCGCGAGTAGGGCGAGAGCGGGAGATGGTAGAGCAGGCGCATGCGCGAGCGTGCTTATGGCACAGCGCCTGCAGTCCCGCCACCCTCGCCGCGATCAGTCTCCCGCCATCGCCCGCTCGGCGCCGAGCGCGAGCGGGACAGGCAGGTAGCGGACGAAATCCTTCGGCACGACCTGCCAGAAGTGCACGCGCTCGCGCGACCAGTCGTTGAGCAGCATCGCGGCGAAGCGGCTGTTCGTCTCCGCCACGTGGCGCATCACGAGGTCGCGCAGCAGCCTCTCCCAGTGCGGGTGGGCGAGGCGCTGCCACAGCACATGCTCTGGGTTGATTCGCAAAGGCAGGAGCCCGCCAGGGTCGTAGACGAAGGCCTGCCCGCCTGTCATGCCGGCAGCGAAATTGTCACCGACAGGGCCGAGGATCACCGCCATCCCGCCGGTCATGTACTCGCAGCCGTTCGAGCCGCAGCCCTCGACCACCGCGGTCGCGCCCGAGTTGCGCACAGCGAAGCGTTCACCCGCCTGGCCGGCGGCGAACAGGAAGCCTGAGGTAGCGCCGTAGAGCACCGTGTTGCCGATGATCGTGTTCTCGTTCGACCGGAGCGTCGAGGACGGCGCCTGGCGGACGACGATCGTTCCGCCCGAGAGGCCCTTGCCGACATAGTCGTTGGCGTCGCCGAACACCTCGAGCTTCAGCCCCTGGACGGCGAAGGCGCCGAGGCTCTGCCCGGCCGAACCCCGCAGCCGCACCGTCACGTGGCCGGGCGCGAGCCCCCGCATGCCGAATTGCCGCACGATCCTCGACGACAGCTTCGCGCCAATCGTGCGGTAAGTGGAACGGATATTGTACTGCAGCTGCATCTTCTCGCCGTCGCGGAACAGGGGTGCGGCGTCGGCGATCATCTGCGCATCGAGCGTCTCGGGCACTTCGTTCCGCCCCTCGAGTGTGCAGAACCGCGCATAGGGGCCCGGGTCGGCCTGGGCGAGGATCGGATTGAGGTCGAGGTCGTCGAGATGCGCCCCGCCGCGGCTGACCTGCTGCAGAAGGTCGGTCCGACCGATCACGTCCTCGAGCCTGCGGAAGCCCAAGGAGGCGAGGATCTCGCGCACCTCCTCGGCGATGAAGGAGAAGAGGTTGATCACCTTCTCGGGCGTGCCGTCGAACTTGGCGCGCAGGGCCTCGTCCTGGGTGCAGACGCCGACGGGACAGGTGTTGGAGTGGCACTGGCGAACCATGATGCAGCCCATGGCGACGAGGCTTGCCGTGCCGATGCCGAACTCCTCAGCCCCCAGCATCGCCGCCATCACCACGTCCCGCCCGGTCTTGATGCCGCCGTCGGTGCGCAGCCGCACGCGGTGGCGCAGCCGGTTGAGCATCAGCACCTGGTGCGCTTCCGACAGGCCCATCTCCCACGGCAGCCCGGCATACTTGATCGAGCTCTGCGGGCTTGCGCCGGTGCCGCCGACATGGCCGGAGATCAGGATCGTGTCGGCCTTCGCCTTGGCGACGCCCGCGGCGATCGTGCCGATCCCGGAACGGGCGACCAGCTTCACGCACACGGTCGCGTCCGGGTTGATCTGCTTGAGGTCGTAGATGAGCTGGGCGAGGTCCTCGATCGAGTAGATGTCGTGGTGCGGGGGCGGCGAGATCAGCGCGATCCCGGGTGTGGCGTGCCTGAGCCTTGCGATGATCTCGGAGACCTTGAAGCCGGGGAGCTGGCCGCCCTCGCCGGGTTTGGCGCCTTGCGCCATCTTGATCTCGATCTCGCGGCAGTTGTTCAGGTACTCGGCGGTGACGCCAAAGCGGCCCGAAGCGATCTGTTTGATCGCGCTGTTGGCGTTGTCGCCGTTCGGCCGCGGCTTGGCGCGCGCCGGGTCCTCCCCGCCCTCGCCGCTGTCCGACTTCGCGCCGATTCGGTTCATCGCGATCGAGAGCGTCTCGTGCGCCTCGGGGCTCAGCGCGCCGAAGCTTATGCCCGGGGAGACGAGGCGCTTGCGTATCTCTGTGACGCTCTCGACCTCCTCGACCGGCACCGGCTTGCGCCCTTCGGTCTTGAAGTCGAGGAGGTCGCGCAGCGCGATTGGGGGGAGCTTCCGCACCGCGTCGGAATACCGCTTGTAGGTCTGGTAGCTGTCGGTCGCGACCGCGGTCTGCAGCAGGTGGATCAGCGGCCCGGCGAAGGCGTGCGTCTCGCCCTGTCGGCGCAGCTTGTAGAGCCCGCCGACAGGCAGGGTGACGACGTCCGTCTCCCAGGCGCGGCGGTGCAGGGCGAGCACCTTACGCGCGATCCCCGAAAGCCCGATGCCGGAGATCCGGCTCTGCATGCCCGGGAAGAACTCAGCCACCAGCGACCGCGACAGCCCGATCGCCTCGAAATTGTAGCCGCCGCGATAGGACGAGAGCACGCTGATCCCCATCTTCGACATGATCTTCAGCAGGCCCTTGTCCAGCGCGCTGCGGTAGCGGGCGATGGCTGTCTTGAGCGGCATCTCGCCGAACAGGCCGCGGCGGTGCCGATCGGCGATGCATTCCTGCGCGAGCCAGGGGTTCACCGTGGTCGCGCCGACGCCGATCAGGACGGCGACGTAATGGACATCGATCGCCTCGGCGACCCGCACGTTCAGCGAGGTGAAGGTGCGCAGCGACTGCTTGACGAGATGGGTGTGCACGCCCCCCGTGGCGAGGATCATCGGGATGGCGCAGCGTTCGGCCGAGATCCGCTCGTCGGAGAGGATCACGTGCGCGGCGCCGGCGCGAACCCCCTCTTCTGCCTCGCGGCGTATGCGCTCGATCGCGCGACGCAGCCCGGCCTCGCCCTCCGACACCGGGAAGGTGCAGTCGACCTCGATCGCCGTTGCCCCCATGTGCGCGCGCATCGCCTCGAACTCGGCCGTGGTCAGCACCGGGCTCTCGAGCTCGAGGAGGTCGCACTGCCCCGGCTCCTGGTCGAGCACGTTGCCGAGATTGCCGAGCCGAGTCTTGAGCGTCATCACGCGCGTCTCGCGCAGGCTGTCGATCGGCGGATTGGTCACCTGGCTGAAGGCCTGGCGGAAGTAGTGCGAGAGCGGCCGGTACTGGTCCGACAGCACAGCAAGCGGCGTGTCGTCGCCCATCGAGCCCACGGCTTCGCTTGCGTCCTCCACCATCGGGTGGAGGATCATCTCGAGCTCCTCGAGGGTGAGGCCGGCGGCGAGCTGGCGGCGCCTCAGCGCCTCGCCCGAGAGCCGCACCGGCTCGGGGCTGTCGGTGCGGATCAGCGCATCGAGATGCAGGGTGCGGCGGGTCCAGGCGCCGAAATCCTCGCGCGAGGCGAGCAGGTCCTTGAGCTCGCGGTCGGTGTAGAATCTCGGCCCCTCGAGATCGACGCCGATGCACTGGCCGGGCCCGACCCGGCCCTTGGCGACGATCTCGTCCTCGCGCAGCTTCACCATCCCGGTCTCGGAGCCGACGACGAGCAGGCCGTCCGCCGTGATGGTGTAGCGCATCGGCCTGAGCCCGTTGCGGTCCATCCCCGCGATCACCCAGCGGCCGTCTGTGGCGCAGATCGCGGCCGGCCCGTCCCAAGGCTCCATCACGGCGTTGCAGTAGAGGAACAGCGCCCGGTGCGCCTCCGGCATGGTCGCGTTGTTGCCGACACTCTCGGGGATCATCAGCGCCTTGACCATTGGCGCGTCGCGGCCTGCGCGCACCAAGAGCTCGAACACATTGTCGAGGATCGCCGTGTCCGACCCGCCTGACTGGATCACCGGCTTGATGTCGTCCATGTAAGCGTCGAGCAGAGGCGAGGCGAGCCGCGTCTCGTGGCTCTTCATCCAGTTCACGTTGCCCGTCAGCGTGTTGATCTCGCCGTTGTGGGCGACCATCCGGAACGGCTGGGCGAGCCGCCAGGTGGGGAAGGTATTGGTCGAGTAGCGCTGGTGGTAGATCGCAAAGCGCGAGACGAAGCGGTCGTCTGTCAGGTCGGGATAGAACAGGGTCAGCGCCTCGGCGAGGAACATCCCCTTGTAAATGATCGACCGGCACGAGAGCGAGCAGATGTAGAGGTCGGCGATCTGCGCGGAGATCGCTGCCTTCTCGATCCGGCGCCTAATGACGTAGAGGTCGCGCTCGACCGTCGCCTCGTCGCGGAGATCTGGGTCGTAGAGCAGGATCTGCTCGATCTCGGGGCGGGTGGCGTTCGCCTTCTCGCCGATCACCGTGACGTCGATCGGCACCTGGCGCCAGCCATAGATGCCGTAGCCGAAGGCGAGGATCTCGGTCTCGACAATCTGGCGGCAGCGCTCCTGCGCGCCGAGGTCGGTCTTCGGCAGGAAGATCTGGCCGACAATGATACGCCCCGGGCGGACCGTGTCGCCGCCGCGCGTGACGGCTTCGGCGAAGAAGTCGCGCGGGATCTCGATGTGGATGCCGGCGCCGTCGCCCGTCTTGCCGTCGGCATCGACAGCGCCGCGGTGCCAGACGCTCTTGAGCGCGTCGATCCCCGCCTGCACGACGCGGCGCGAGGGCTTGCCGTCGAGCGCGACGACGACGCCGACGCCGCAACAATCGTGCTCGCTGAGATCGATTCCGGACTGACGCAGGACCTCGGCGTTTGTGGCATAGGCCGTGGCGAAGGCCTCGCCGGTCTCGTCCATCGCCTGCTCCCACTCGTTCTGCATGCGCATCACTCCGCCGCGACGGCAAGCCGAGCCGACGCGCTCTGCTCGATGAAACGGTGCATCGCCGCCGCCGCGTCACGCCCATCCCGGATCGCCCAGACGACGAGCGAGGCGCCGCGCACGATGTCGCCTGCAGCAAACACGCCGGGAAGCGATGTCATCAGCGTGCGGTGGTCGACCTTGAGCGTTCCCCAACGGGTCACAGCGAGGCCTGGTTCGCCGAACATCGCTGGCATGTCCTCGGGGTCGAAGCCGAGCGCCTTGATGACGAGATCGGCCTCGAGCGTGAAGGAGGAGCCCGGGATCGGCTCGACCTGCTGCCGCCCCGTCGCATCAGGCAGGCCGAGATGCATCCGCACCGCCCGCACGGCAGTGACCGACCGCTCGCCGAGGAAGGCCTCAGGGGCGGCGAGCCACTCGAAACGCACCCCCTCCTCCTCGGCGTGGGCGACTTCGCGCATCGACCCGGGCATGTTCGCCCGGTCGCGCCGGTAGAGGCAGGTGACGCTCGCGGCACCCTGGCGGATCGCGGTGCGCACGCAGTCCATCGCGGTGTCGCCGCCGCCGATCACGACCACCTTGCGGCCGGCGGCGTTCAGCGCGCCGCTTTCGAAGGCCGGAACGGAATCGCCCAAGCCCTTGCGGTTCGAGGCGGTGAGGAAGTCGAGCGCGGCAACGATTCCGGCAAGGCCGGAGCCCGGGCCGCCGAGCGCGCGCGCCTTGTAGACGCCGGTTGCGATCAGCACAGCGTCGTGGCGGTTGCGAAGCTCGTCGAGCGAGATGTCGCGGCCGACGGTGCAGCCGAGATGGAAGCGTATGCCGGCTGCGCGGAACAGCTCCCAGCGCCTGAGCACCACCGGCTTCTCGAGCTTGAAGTTCGGAATGCCGTAGATCATCAGCCCGCCTGGCCGGTCGTAGCGGTCGTAGATGTCGACGGCATGGCCCTTGCGGCGAAGCAGCTCTGCGGCTGCAAGGCCGGCGGGCCCGGCGCCGACGATGCCGACGCTTGAGGGGAGTTCCCGCACCGGCAGGGGCGGGCGCACCCAGCCGCGCGCGAAGGCGGTGTCGGTGATGTAGCGCTCGACCGCGCCGATGGTGACGCTCTCGAACCCTTTCTCGATGACGCAGTTGCCCTCGCAGAGCCTGTCCTGCGGGCAGACCCGGCCGCAGATCTCGGGAAAGGTGTTGGTGGCGGAAGCGACCTCGTAGGCCTCCTCGAGCCGCCCCTCGGCCGTGAGCTTCAGCCAGTCGGGGATGTTGTTCCCAAGCGGGCAATGCACCTGGCAGAAGGGAACGCCGCACTGGCTGCAGCGGCTCGCCTGCTCGGCAGCGCGTTCGGCAGAGAAGGCGCGGTAGATCTCGTCCCAGTCGCGCGCGCGCTCGGCGGCGGAGCGCTTCTCGGGCGTGCGCTGTGGTGTGGCGACGAATTTCAGCATCCGCTCTGCCATGCGATGTCGCTCCGGTCTCCCTTGCGCGTGTCCTGCCGCGCTTTGCGGCCCTTCAGCCCGGGGCCGCTCCGGGCGGAGACTTACAATGGGTCAGGAACGCTGACGAGCGGGAAAACGCATTTTCGGTCCGGTTCGGACTTATTCCGTGATCTGCCGCCGCAGGATCGCCAAAATCCGTGCTAAGGGCCGGTGTGGACCAGCGAGGGGCTCGCCGGAAAAGGTCCGTGCCGGACCTGTCTCAGGCGGCCAGCCGGCGTCCCCCGGCTCGATACTGGACGAGATAGGAAGGCACGATCGCCTCGAGCGCCTTCGGCGTGATGCCGAGATCGGAAAAAGTCAGAGCGCCTTCAGAGACGACGTTGTCGCGCTGAAGCAGCAGGAGCTGGTCGCGCGTGAGCGGCGGCCTCGGCAGGAGCTCGAACAGCCGCGCCTGCAGGGCGCCGACCGAGAACGGGAGGTCGAGGATCAGCCTGCGCCGGCCTGTCTCGGCGAGGATGTATTCGATCAGCTCCCGAAAGGTGTAGACCCTCGGCCCGCCGAGCTCGTAGGTGCGCCCGGCAGACTCGGGACGGTCGAGCACGGCGATCACAGCGTCCGCGACGTCGCCGACATAGACGGGCTGGAACCTCGTTCTGCCGCCACCATAGACGGGCAGCACCGGCAGAAGCCGCGCCAGCGCCCCGAAGCGGTTGAAGAACCCGTCCTCAGGCCCGAACACAATCGAGGGGCGGAGTATGGTCGCTGCTGGGAAGGCGGCGCGCAGGGCGGCCTCGCCGGCAGCCTTCGTCCGCGCGTAGACAGAGGGGCTCGAGGCGTCGGCGCCGATCGCGGAGAGGTGGATCACGCGCGCCACTGCGGCCTCGGCTGCGGCGCGCCCGACGATCCCCGGCGCCTCGCCCTGCACCGCGGCGAAGCGCGCGCCAGCGCTCTCGAACAGTATGCCGACGCAATTGACCACGACCGACGCGCCCGCCACAGCAGCGGCCACGGCGCGCGGATCCGTAACAGAAGCGCGCACGGGCACGATCTGCCCGGGCACCCCCATCGGCTTGAGCGCGAGCGCGCGTTCTGGGTCCCGGCCCGCGACGCGCACGACGAAGCCGCGCGCTGCGAGCCGCTTGACGATGTAACGGCCGATGAAGCCGGCCCCGCCGAACACAGTCGCCGTGCCGCCAGTCACCGCTGCGCTGACCGACATCGCCGTCTCTCCCGCCTGGATGGATCCCCAAAAAATGTGGCCCGACATGCGGAGGGCTCAAGCGCGCAGCGGGGCGCACGAGATCGGCCCGGCGTTGACGCAGCCCGGCCGCGGCGCTACTGCTCCGATTTCCGCAGTGTGCCCAGGTGGCGGAACTGGTAGACGCGCAGGTTTCAGGTACCTGTGGCCGAGAGGCCGTGGAAGTTCGAGTCTTCTCCTGGGCACCATCGCTTTTTCTGAGCCCGTTTCTTCTTCTGAGCGCAGCCCCCTCCCTTTGGCGCCATTCCCTCTCCTGAGCGCCGCCCCCTCCCTTTGGCGCCATTCCCTCTCCTGAGCGCCGCCCGCTCCCTTGGGCGCCAGTCCCTCTCCTGAGCGCCGCCCGCTCCCTTGGGCGCCAGTCCCTCTCCTGAGCGCCGCCCCCTCCTTTGGACGCCGTCTCCTCTCCTCGGCGTTATCCCCTCTCCTGCGCGCCACCCCACTCCTGGGCACCATCTCTTCTCCTGCACACCGTCTTCTCTCCTGGGCGCCATCGTCTGCGGCCACGAACCTCGCACCTGGCCGTGCAGGGGTCGCGCACCCCCTCCCTTCTCCCCCGGCGCAGGCAAAGCGCCGCCTAACCAACGGCTCGGGTTTGCGTGGGATCGCTTTCCGGCCGTGCGCTCGGGCGGGAGGGCGATCGGCCAAAGGGCTTTGGGAAACAGAAGGGGCGTCCGCAAGGCGAGCGCGAGCGCAACCGGCCGGGCGCCGGAGGCGCCGGGCGCGGGAGTGCCAGTCCCGTGCAGGACCGCGGCGTTGGCGCGGCCCGCCATCCCGGCTACAAGCCGCGGCGATGACCACACTCTTCGCCCAGGGCGCAACCATCCACCTGCACCGCCATGACCTGCCAGACGGTCTCCCGCTTGGGCCGGTCGTTGCGGTCGACAGCGAGACGATGGGCCTCAACCCGCGGCGCGACAGGCTCTGTCTCGTGCAGCTCTCCGCCGGGGACGGCTCGGCGCATCTCGTGCAACTCGTGCCGGAGGCCTTGGGCGGGCGCGGCTACGACTGCCCGAACCTCAAGGCCCTGCTCGCCGACCGAGCGACGCTGAAGCTCTTCCACTTCGCGCGCTTCGACATCGCCCTGTTTCGCCATGCCCTCGGCGTCGAGACGAGACCGGTCTGGTGCACCAAGATCGCCTCGAAGCTCGTGCGCACCTTCACCGACAGGCACGGCCTCAAGGACCTCTGCAAGGACCTGCTCGGCATAGAGCTCTCCAAGCAGCAACAGTCGAGCGACTGGGGCGCGCCGGAGCTCAGCCCCGACCAGCTCGCCTATGCTGCCTCGGACGTGCTGCACCTGCACGCGCTCAAGGCGCGGCTTGAGGGGTTGCTCGCGCGCGAAGGGCGAACCGCGCTCGCCGAGGCCTGTTTCGATTTCCTGCCCGCCCGCGCAGCGCTCGACCTCATGGGCTACGAGGACCCGGACATCTTCGCCCACTGAAGTCGCGCCTGGGTCGGAGAGTCGTTCACGCTTTCTCAAGCCGCGCCGCGCAGGCTTGCGCGCCATGGCATGTGTTTTGCCCCTCAAGCACGACGTTTCGTTGACCCAGCTCCGCCCTAGGCCCTACATCCCGGGCGGGGGATCGGATGACAGACGCATGACCACGCACCTCGCCGCGGCCCAAGACAGCGGGCAGGAGCAGAGCGCCTCCGACCTTGCCGCCGCCCGCAGCGTGCTCGCAACCGAATCGGCAGCCCTCTCCGCTCTCGCGGAACGGCTCGATTCCCGCTTCGTCAAGGCGCTCGACCTGATCGGCAGGGCGACCGGCCGGGTCGTGGTGACCGGCATGGGCAAGTCCGGCCACGTGGCGCGCAAGATCGCCGCCACCTTCGCCTCAACCGGAACACCCGCCCTGTTCGTCCACCCAGCAGAGGCAAGCCACGGCGATCTCGGCATGATCACCCCGTCCGACGTCGTTCTCGCCCTCTCAAACAGCGGCGAGACCGCTGAGCTTGCCGACCTCGTCGACTACACGCGCCGCTTCGCGATCCCGCTCGTTTGCGTCACCGGCAGGGCGGAGAGCACGCTCGCGCGCGAGGCCGATGTCGCGCTCCTGCTCGCCGATGCGCCGGAGGCCTGCCCGATGGGGCTTGCCCCCACCACCTCGACGACGCAGATGCTTGGCTTGGGCGATGCGCTCGCGGTTGCCCTGCTTGCGCGCAAGGGCTTCACGGCGGCGGATTTCCGCCTGTTCCACCCGGGCGGAAGGCTCGGGCGCAGGCTTTTGCGCGTGCGCGACCTGATGCATGTCGGGGCTGAGCTGCCGCTTGCCCCGGTTGCGACGCCGATGCACAGGGCGATCCTTGCCATGACCGCGGGCCGCTTCGGCTGCCTGGGCCTCGTCGCCGAGGATGGAACGCTTGCGGGCATCATCACCGATGGCGACCTGCGCCGTGCCATGGCGCCCGATCTCCTCTCACGCAGCGCAGAGGAGGTGATGACTCGCGCTCCCCGCACCATCGCCGGCGAGGCGCTTGCTGCCGAGGCGATGCGTCTGATGAACGAATGGCGAATCACGGCGCTGTTTGTCACCGAGGCTGGCCGCCCGGTCGGGATAATTCATGTGCACGATCTCCTGCGTGCGGGGGTCGCCTGAGCGCCATGCCTGAGACCCGGGCCGTTCCGCTCCCTCTGCCCTCTGCCGCAGGCGGCGGGCGACGCCGCCTCGGCCTCGGCGCGGCGCGGCGCGAGGCGCTCGACCCAGCGCGGATCGCCCGCCGCCGCCGCGTCGTCCTGGTCCTGAAGCGCGGCCTGCCGCTCGCCGCCTTCGCCGCGCTCGCCGCCGTGCTGCTCTGGCCGCAACTCGCAGGCATGGAGGAGAGCGTGCGAGTGGCCTACCGCAAGCCCTCGCTCGACATACCGGCAGGCGCGGCAAGCATGATCGCGCCGCGCTTCCAGGGCACGGACGAACGCGGCCGCCCCTACACAGTCACGGCTGAGACCGCGCTGCAGCCACGAGGCAGCGACACCGTCTCCCTCACCCAACCGCGCGGCGACCTCACGCTCGAGGATGGCGCCTGGGTGCTGCTTGAGGCGAGAGCCGGGCTGTTCCGGCGCGACAGCAGGATCCTCGACCTCGAAGGCGAGGTCGCGTTGTTCCACGACAGCGGCTACGAGGTCCGCACCGAGGCGGCGGAGATCGACCTACGCGCCGGCGCCGCGCGCGGCGACCGTCCGGTCGCCGCGCAGGGGCCGGCCGGCACGCTCGATGCCGTCGGCTTCGAGATCATCGACCGCGGCAACGTGCTCGTGTTCGGCGGCCCGGCGCGGATGCTGCTTCTGCCGCAGGGGAGGCGCACGCCATGAGGCACGCGTTTGCCCTGTCGGCTCTCCTGGCTCTTGCCTCACCCGCCCTCTCGCAGGAGCTCGGCCTCGCCGGTGAGGGGCCGATCGAGGTGCTCGCCGACGGCGCGATCGAGTGGCGCCGAAACGAGCAGGTGGTGATCGCCTCAGGCAACGCGCGCGCGATCCGCGGCGGCACCACCGTGTTCGCCGACAGGCTGATCGCCCGCTACCGCTCCCGCGGCGGAGAGGGGCGCGAGCGGGCCGAAGGAGCGGCGCAGCAGGCGGCGTTCGGCGCTGGCGGAGGCGAGCTCTGGCGGCTTGAGGCGGACGGGAGGGTGCGAATCGTCTCAGGCGAGAACCGCGCCGAGGGCGACCGCGCCGTCTACGACCTCGACCGCCGCGTGCTCGTCATGACGGGGCGCGCGCTACGCCTCACCAACGGGCGCGACGTTGTCACGGCGAAGGATGCGATCGAGTACTGGGTCGAGCGCCGCATGGCGGTGGCGCGCGGCGGGGCGACCGTCACCTCCCCCGACCGGCAGCTCGATGCCGAGACCCTGGTCGCCTACTTCAAGGAGGCGTTGCCGGCCGGCGGCTCCCGGAGCCAGACAGGCCGGCAGCAGGCCCGGCAGGCAGAGGGCCAGCAGGCGGCTCCCTCAGCCCTGCTCGCGCCTGGCACAGGGCGGCTCGACCGGGTCGAGGCCTATGGCAACGTGCTGATCCGCACAGCGACCGAAAGCGTTCGCGGCGACCGCGGCGTCTACACGCCAGAGACCGGAATCGCCCAAGTTGCGGGCAATGTCGGCATCACGCGCGGCCAGAACCATCTCACCGGAGCGGTTGCGGAGGTGAACCTGCTGACCGGCGTGTCGCGGCTCATTCCCGCTCCCGGCGGCCGGGTCGCCGGGCTGCTCGTGCCGGAGGAGCGCAACCGGCCCGAGGCGCCAGCCCTCGCACCGGCGCCGGAGCCTCTGCCGCGCGCGCCGCGGAGCCTCGCGCAATGACCCCGCCGGACGCAGTGCCCGCCGCTTCCGGGCCTTCCCCGCGCCCGCCGCTCGAGGTGGTCGCCGGCACTGGCGGCTTGGTCGCGCACGGCCTCGGCAAGCGCTACCGCAAGCGCCCTGTCGTGCGCAACGTCTCGCTCTCTGTGCAGCGTGGCGAGGCGGTCGGCCTCTTGGGCCCGAATGGCGCCGGCAAGACCACCTGCTTCTACCTGATCGTCGGCCTCGTCGCCCCCGATACCGGCACGATCCTGCTCGACGGCACGGACATCACCACCCTGCCGATGTACCGCCGCGCGCGCCTTGGCCTCGGCTACCTGCCGCAGGAGGCCTCGATCTTCCGCGGGCTGACGGTCGAACAGAACATACGCGCCACGCTCGAGGTCGCCGAGCCGGACGCAGACGCGCGCGAGCAGATTCTCGACGAGCTGCTCGCGGAGTTCTCGATCAGCCATCTGCGCCGCGCCCCCGCGATCGCGCTCTCTGGCGGCGAGCGTCGGCGGGTCGAGATCGCCCGCGCGCTCGCCACCCACCCGAACTTCATCCTGCTCGACGAGCCGCTCGCCGGCATCGACCCGATCGCGGTCGGCGAGATCCGCGACCTCGTCGCGCACTTGAAGGACCGCGGCATCGGCGTGCTGATCACAGACCACAACGTGCGCGAGACGCTCGAGATCATCGACCGCGCCTACATCCTCCACGACGGCCAGGTGCTGATGGAGGGAAGCCCTCGCGACATCGTCGCCCACGAGGGGGTGCGGCGCGTCTATCTCGGCGACCGCTTCAGTCTCTGAGGCGCGGGCGATGGCGATCGGCCCGCGTCTTGATCTCCGCCTCGGCCAGTCGCTGGTGATCACGCCGCAGCTGCGACAGGCCATCAAGCTCCTGCAGTTCTCCAATCTCGAGGTGGCTGCCTTCCTCGAAGCCGAGCTCGAGAAGAACCCCCTGCTCGAGCGCGACGAGGGCGGGCCCGACCCTGCCCCGGTCGAGCGCGAGGCTGAGGCGCCGGCGCCTGCGCTCGAGGACACGGGCGACAGCCTCGCCGCTTCCGACGAGGCGCCGCTCGATGCGGATTTCGGCAATGTCTACGACGCGGGCGGCAGCGCGGACGGTGTCGCCACACTCAACGGCGCGCGCATCGGCTCAGGCGGGCGTAGCGACTTCGAGGACGACGACCGGGGCGTGGAGGACCTCGCGGTCGAGCGCCGCAGCCTGCGCGAGCACATGGCCGAACAGCTACGCCTCTCCGTCGACGACCCGACCGACCGGCTGATCGGCGCCTGCCTGATCGCCATGCTCGACCCGGCTGGCCGGCTCTCGGGCGACCTCGCCGCCCTCGCCGCGAGGCTCGGCTGCGCCGAGGCGCGCGTCGAGGCGATGCGGCAGAGGATGATGCGGTTCGACCCGCCCGGCGTGTTCGCGCGCGACCTGAGCGAGTGCCTCGCGGTGCAGCTCGCGGAAGCCAACCGCCTCGACCCCGCGATGGCGGCGCTCCTCAACAATCTCGAGCTGCTCGCTCGCCGCGACATGAAGCGGCTGATGGAGGTGTGCGGGGTCGACGCCGAGGACCTCGCCCAGATGATCGCCGAGATCAGGCGGCTCGACCCGAAGCCGGGCGCTGCCTTCGAGGCGGAGCCGGCGCCCGCGGTGGTGCCTGATGTGCTGATGCGGCGCGCTCCCGACGGCGGCTGGGTGGTCGAGCTGAACCCCGAGACCCTGCCGCGCGTGCTCGCCAACGGGGCGTTCCACGCCCGGATCGCCGCCGGGGCGCGGACGAAGGAGGAGAAGAGCTTCATCGCCGAGCACTGGGCGCACGCCAATTGGCTGGTCAAGAGCCTGCAGCAGCGCGCCAGCACCATCCTCAAGGTTGCCTCCGAGATCGTGCGGCAGCAGGAAGCGTTCTTCCGCCACGGCGTGTCGCATCTGCGGCCGCTGATCCTGCGCGACATCGCAACCGCCGTCTCGATGCACGAGAGCACGGTCAGCCGTGTGACGGCGAACAAGTACATCGCAACCCCGCGCGGCACGCTTGAGCTCAAGTTCTTCTTCACCACGGCGATCGCGGGCACCGGCGGCGAAAGCCTTTCGGCGGAGGCGGTGCGCCACCGAATCCGCGCTCTGATCGAGGCCGAGGACCCGGCCAACGTCCTCTCCGACGACCAGATCGTGGCGATCCTCAGGCGGGAGGGAGTGGACATCGCTCGCCGCACGGTGGCCAAATACCGCGAAGGGCTTCGCATCCCCTCCTCCGTACAGCGGCGGCGGGAGAAGGCGATCCCGGCCTGACGCGGCACCCCGCGCCGGGCAGAGGCGGCCCGCACGCGGCCGCCCGACGCTTCGACACTCCGTGAAGGCGGAAGGAAAGACGCCAATGCACATAACCGTCTCGGGCAAGCAGGTGGACGTGGGCGACGCGCTGCGCACCTACGTCACCGAGCAGCTGGGGATCATCTGCGGCAAGTACTTCGACCACGCGCTTGAGGCGCACGTGGTGTTCTCGAAGGCGCGCTCGTTCTTCATGTGCGACATCCAGATGCACGCGGGCCGCAACCTCATCCTGCGCGGCGAGGGCGAAGCGCAGGATGCGCACGCGGCCTTGGACGCCGCCGCCGAACACCTCGCCAAGCGGCTGCGTCGCTGGCGCCGCAAGGTGAACGACCATGCCCGCGACCTCGCCAATCGCGAGCGGCCGATCGCGGCGAAACAGTACGTGCTCAGCCAGGAGCAGCCGTCCGGCGCGACGGAGGACGAGGACCATGGCGCGGACGGAATCCACGGCGTCGTGGTCGCCGAGATGCCTGCGGAGATAGAGACGCTGACCGTCGGCGAGGCGGTGATGCGGCTCGATCTGGCACATGCGCCAGTGCTGATGTTCCGCGAGAAGAAGAGCGGCTCGCTTTCCGTCGTCTACCGCCGCGACGACGGGCATATCGGCTGGATCGACCCCTCAGGCGCGCGCCTCAGCTAGCGCGGCTCGGCGCTCCGGGCGCCCTGTGCCGGGCCTCGTCCGCTCGCGCAGGCACGCGCGACTGGCAGGCCCGCCCTGATCCCTCCCGACCGGGCGGCCTAAGGCCGATCGCGCAGCGGCAACCGGGCGGGGCCCCGCCCAGCACCGCGACGGCGCGGGCCTTGCCGGCACGGCGGGCCTGCGCCGCAGTCTCGCAACTCGGCGGCTGGGCGGCGGCCCAGGCCCCGCGCCTTGGCGTCGAAGGCTTCGGGTGCTGTCGCTCCGCACCCTCGCCGTTCTCCTCCCCGATCACCCGGGCGAGGGTCGAAACCGCGTCCGTGGCGCGGCGCCGCGTGTCGTCCGACCTGGTCC
>Ga0308417_1001553_pt1 | contig 15681 bp, 11 predicted proteins | sample HotsprSampleOS65_FD_203528 | JGI IMG/M metagenome (GOLD analysis project Ga0308417, IMG submission 203528) | Hot spring phototrophic mat microbial communities from Octopus Spring, Yellowstone National Park, Wyoming, United States - 20090730_OS65 ... | reverse complement strand
GCCTCCGAACATCCGAAAGTGGTGGCCAAAATCGAAGCCTACCTGAAAACGGCGAGAACCGAGTCGGAGCTTTGGCCGTTGCGCGCCAAACAGGCCGCCCCGAAAAAGCCCAAGCCCCCCGCGAAGCCCAATCCGTAGCGACAACTCGCGACTACCTCGGCGAATACCCACCCGCTCGGGGATATCCCCCCTCGCCGGACCGTGCAAGCGAATTAATCCTGAGAAATGCGGTCGCTGAAGAAATTGCCGGCGAAACCCGGGCGGTATTGCTGGTGTTTGATCTTTTGACCCCGTAAAGGTCAGCGATCCCGATCTGCACAGAGCCGCTGCGTTTTTCTCCCCCGCCAGACGGAGCGGCTCGGAAGGATCGGGATCGTCTTTTTTCTTGTCTGGTTTTTTGCGGCGAGGTCGGCCTGTGTTTGGTGGCGAGGTCGGCCGCGAATCGAGCGACCAGTTCCGCACTACGGGAAAAGCCACGTCGGCGCGGCGGACGGGCCGATAGCGTGATTCGCCCGTTCAAACCGCATTCCGCTTCTCTGCGTTTTTCTCTGTGAAATGTCGCCGAAAGCGGCGAGAAACCCAGCGGCGCGGTACTGGGCAACCGCCACGACACCGGCTTCTCCGTCCAATCTGGCGATCAAATCTATCCCAAGTCATTTCTCTCGTTGGTTTTCCATCTGTTGCTTCTACAGCAACGCACCGTTCGCCCTCCCCCATCGCTGCCCGACTTTAACCGACCGCACTGCCCTGCCAACGGGCCAAGCTTTCCGCAGAGCCGATTCGCGTCGTCGGGTTCCACCCCCTTCGGGAACGCCCTTTCCGAAATGCGCAAGTTACCCGCAGTTCTTTCCCGAACGACAAAGTTTGCGCAAAGCTCAAGATCGCAACCGCCAGAGTCGATACTGACTCCGGAGAACCCTTGAACTACCTCAACGCCTATCCGGGAAAGATAGGAAGCATAGACAACAAAACGTCGGACGAGAACATGGGACGACGGAGCGTGGAACGCACCTCCAGGCGTCCGGTGGCTCGCCCGAATTGAACCGCCGACCCCAACAATCAAGCCTAACGGCGTATCCATGGCTATCGCGGGCGCATCGATCAACGTCGAATCCCTTGCCGCAACCTCGGAACAACAGCCGAAGTTGGTATTGGCTGATTTGCCGGACGCAATTCCACCAGCGCATGGATTGCCTATCCTCGCTCGATTGCCCGACTATGGCATGCGACCGCCTCCACTAAACGCCAAGTCGGCGTCACTCGAATCGGCCGTACGGCGCTGGTTCGGTCAACGCGCGGCATTGGCGATCTTGCTCGGCAGCGGAATCTTGATGGCTGCGATGGCCATTGCGCCGTTTGTCGGTCGGACGCCCAAGCTAGAGCCGGCTGCCCCGCAGCCCGCCTGGGAACCAATCACCGATCAATCAACCCATCATCCAACCGTTAGATCCGAGCAGGACCCTGACCCGTCTGCCGCCAATCGACAAACCGCAGGCTCCAACTGAGCAACCGGGACTCCGCCGACCTATCACCGTAGAACAGTTGTTCGCCGCATCAGCCGCCCGATCTGTTCCCGGCGCCCCGCTTGCTCGGGAGAAGGCCCGCGACGCATCTGGCACGGCCGACGCCGCAGGTCCCGCCGTTCATGCCGAAACCGCGCCGCCGATTGATTCGCATATTGTCCGACACAACGACCCCGCGTCGAGAGATAGTAGTCGCGGCAACCCCAACACCCCGCTCGTTGATCGCCGCCTGTCTCCGCCGCCGTATCAGCCCCGCCATTCGTTCGACGAGCAAATGGTCAGCGCCGCCGAGGCTGCCGGGCCAGGCACGGCCCAACTGGAGGGCGTCATCGAAACGCCATCGCTAAGAGCGAATTACGATCCAACGCATTCCCAACGCTACTGAAGCAATTGCTACTGAACCAAAAGGTATCTCGCCATGATTTCGCAAGACGATTCCCAAGGTCGTCTCTGCGGATCGCCTGAAGAACCACAGAGAACGCGATGAGCCCGATCGACCAAGCATTCCTGAAGGCTTTTGCCAGCGCCGGCCGACCCTCTGTCGCCGTCGCTCCGCGTGCTCCCTCTGGGCCGTGTTCTCGCTCTGTTTCATCTTCGCAGCCGCCAAGTGCCGCACTGTCGGCCGACACGCCGAAGCCGGCCCTTGCCATAGCAGGCCGGCCGCGCAATGCCGAGTCCGCCGTCGATCCTGCCGCGCGTCTCGTATTGAAGAATTCCACCGTCTCCTCGCCGCGAATCACGCTCAGCGAGGCCATCGCCCTGCGTCAATCGCAGCGAATCGCGGCCGAATCGGTGGCGGAGGCGACAGCAGCCGAATCAGTGACAGAGGCGACAGCAGCCCGCTTGGCCCAATTGACGGCCCGCTGGGAGGCAACCGTCGCTGAGAGCGAGGCCGGCGTTGAAGAGCCGCTCCAGGCCGATGCCGAATCCGGTCCTACGTTCTGCCAGCCGGAGGGCGAAGGCAACAACGCCGATAATCAGACCGTTGAAGCCGAGGCGTCAGGAGACCGCTCCTCGCACCACGTCACCGGCAACGAGCGGGACCTTGCGACGGCTCCACCGGGTGTCGAGAATCACCCGATCGATCCCGCTGCCAACGCGCGCGTTGACGAACCGCAGCCGAAGGATTCCGGCATTCCGTCGTCCGACGCCGAGCAGCTCGCCGGCCGTGAGCCTTGCATCGAGTGTCCATCGCCGGCCGGCTTGGAGTGTGCCGTTTCTGCGGCCAAAGACGCGGCAACGGCCAAGGCGATGGACCATGCGGAGGACTCCCTTGCAGATCGGCCCGCGGTCGATGGTTGGGCAACGGCCGGAACAAACGGGGATGCGTCAGAGGCCGCTCCCATCCTGCGGCTGCTTCGTCCGGCGATTCAGCTCGAGCGATTCGCGTGGCCGTCGCTTGTTTCGCGATGGACGCGCGGCTGCGGCGAGCAGCTCGACGCCGTGGCCGACGCGCTGTTTCGGGCGATGCGCAGCGAACAGAGGATCATCGGGTTCACGTCGTGCCGGCCGGGCGAGGGCGTCAGCTCGGTGGTGCTTGCGGCCGCGCGGCGACTCAGCCAGCGCCGATGCCGCTTCGCCGTGCTCGAAGGGAACTGGGACGCGCCGCAAATGGCCCGCCGCTTGGCACTGCTGGGCAACGACGGTTGGGAAGCCGTGATCGAAGGGCGCCGCGACTTGACCGACGTGATGGTCGGCGCCGACGAGGGCCGCGCCGCCGTCGTGCCTGCGCTGCGCGCCCCCGCCGTAACAGCCGATCCTCCGCGGATCGCCGAAACCTACGATTTGCTGCGTCAGAATTACGAAATCATCCTGGTCGATCTGCCCCCGCGCGGATGCGGCACGCGGTGCCTGGGTACGCTTTGCGATTCGGTGGTGCTGGTTCAGCATCCGCGGCAAACCCGCTTCCGCGAAATTCAGCAGTATGCAGAGCAATGGTCGTCAGAGGGCGTCGGCGTGTTGGGGGTCGTGCAAAACGGGCTGAATTGAACAGGGCCGCTCAGTCGCCATGCGGCCGCGGCCGCAGCCCTACGGCCGACGGCACGCCCCGGGGCGATCGAGCAGCTTGCGGTCTTCAGCACCACCGTCTGAAGGGACAGGCGCAATTGCCGACAGTGAATTACGGTTTGAACGAGTACGTCCGCCATGTACGAAGCCTATTGGCACCTGAGCGAGAAGCCGTTTGAACAAACGGCCGACCCGCGGTATTTCTTCCCCAGCGAGTCGCATCAGGCGGCCTTGCTCAAATTGCGCTACGCCTTGGAAAATCGCCGCGGCGGCGCGTTGCTCACCGGGCCGGCCGGTGTCGGCAAGACCCAGGTGGTGGAAACCTTGCACCGCACGGCTCCCGATTGGCTTCAGCCGTTCATCCACATCGTCTTCCCTCACATGAGCGCCGGGGAACTGCTGGCCTACGTCGCCGACGAATTGATCGGCAGCCGATCGGCCGAAACCGTCGCTCACGCGAACGTCCAACGCATCGCTCAGTTCCTCGCCGAAAACACCCGCCGCGGCCGGCATGCCGTCGTCGTGATCGACGAAGCGCACCTGCTGTATTCGCCCGAATCGTTGGAAACACTGCGCCTGTTGATGAATTTTCAGACCGACGGGCGGCAAGGGCTTAGCCTGCTTTTGGCGGGTCAAACCGCACTGCTGCCGCTGTTGCGTCGCACACCGCAACTCGACGAACGTCTGGCCGTCAAGTGCATGCTTCGACCGCTAACGAAGGAGGAAACAAAGGCCTACGCCGAACATCGCCTCAGCGTGGCCGGGGCCTCGACGCATCTGTTCGCCCCCGACGCCTTCGACGCCCTGTATGAGCTGTCGCACGGCCTTCCCCGGCAAATCAACCGCCTTTGCGATTTGGCCCTTTTGATCGGCTTCGCCGACCAACGCGAGCAACTGACCGCTGAACAGTTCGAAGCCGTTGCCGAAGAGCTAGTCGCCGTAGCGCCAGAGTAGTCGTCGCGCGATCGAAGTTCCCCGCGATTCCCCGGGGATCGATACACGCACCGGAAAACTCATCCAGTCATCCCTGCCCGCTTTCCCTACCGGCTCGCCTTGGCCCGCCGGTTTCGCTTTGCCGCTAGATATCTCCTCAAACGCCTGTTTCTCCGCGGACGAATACTCGGAGCATTCGCCACTTCTTCACACGATTGTCTTCCCGTAAAGCCCTTCGCCGAGCGGAATCAATCCCTTATTTCATCCTTCAATCTTCGAGGGGGCAGGCCATCCGGCCGCGCATTGCGGTCCCCAGGTTGCGCAACGGCGGTCGGGTTGCGCAGGCGGTTCAGGCTGTGCCGGTTCTGCGGGCCATCGACCACAAGCACAACCGTCACAAGCGGCATTTGCTTAGCGCAGGCGGAACAACCGGCCGAAACATCAAAAAGGTCAAATGCCGTTCTACTGCGACGGCCTTTGCCTTAGCCGAGCGTCGCAACGCGGTTTCCCCCCTCGGTTCCCCCACCGTTCGCCCCCTGCCCTTCGCCTTATGGCCGCCGATCAGATTTCCCTGCCAGCAGACTACCCGCAGATCGATCGGTGCTTCACACCGTGGATCAGACGGACTGCTTTGTCGATCGCCAGGGCCGTTGCGTTCCCTCTGCTCATTTTGCCGTTGGTTACGGCGCTGGTTGCGTCGGCTGACGAGAAGGCCTCGGGCGAGGACGAGCTGAGGCCTTCTTACCCACGAACCGAGATGTTGGAACACGCCGCCCTGGAAGCTGACATTCGCACCCGCAACGGCTTCGAGCTGGCCGGACGCCAGGCCCCCTTTGCGGCACGAGCCGAATTCATCGGGGCGCTTCGCCTGGTCGCGCAGGGTCTCGACGCACAGGATCGCTCTCAACGCCACGGCCGGGCGCTGCGCGACGCGCTGCTGGCGATTCGAGAAGCCGACGACTTCGTCCCGCGCGGCAACAAGATCGAGGCCGATCTCGACCTGCCCGCTCTGATCTCCGGACACTCAACGCCCGTCTTGAAAGACACACCGCCGGGCGAATTGACCTCGACGCATTGCGTCCGCTGTTATCTCAGCTTCGCGCAACAGAAGCTCAGCGAGGCCGTCGAACAAGAAACCGCCGGAGCGATGGCGCTTTACGGACTGGGAAAGCTCCACGCGGCATGGGCCCGCACTCAGGCTCCGTCCCTCGTTGCCGGCGACGCCAAAGCCGTAGTGTTCCTCCAGGCGGCCTTGATGGTCCAACCGGAGCACGCGTTGGCGGCCAACGAGCTGGGCGTGGTGTTCGCGCGGGCGGGCCGCTGGCACGATGCGCGGCCTTGGATCGAGCTGAGCGCCGCGCTTCAGCCGGATGCGACGCGACTTCGCAATCTGGCCGCTGTCTATCGGCAACTCGGCCTCGAACGCGAAATGCAATCAGTTCTGCGCCTGGCCGCCCTGCGGCAGGCCGATGCGGCGCGCGCCGACGACTCCTCGCAGCCGGTCGTTTGGCTCGATCCGAGAAGCTTTGCCGAGCCGGCAGCGAGGACGGCGGCGGCAGAGACGCACACATCGAACATCGCTGTTTCCAACGCAGCCATTCCGCGAAGTCCGACGAACCAGACACCGGGCAGCCCCTCGCAGCCGAAGACGCTGATTGCTCCGCCGTCGCCGCCGCCCTCGGTCGAGGGATCGCGGCCCGCACTGCTCGATTCGATGCGGTCGGCAACGCGACCGGCGTCCAACGCAACGCCGCCGCCCAAGCCGAGCCTGTTTCCCGCGACAGGCCCTCAAGGACCGAAAAACGCTCCGGCTGTTGTTCCGATGCCGCCTGCCCCGGCGCCCTCGTGGCGTGCATTGGGTGCGACGCTCGAACCGCAGCCCGGCCCCGCGGGCGGCTCCGCCAACCGCGCCCCTGTTGCGGTGGAAGCGCCGCGTGCGGATGATTTGCCTTTTGCGAATGACGCGATGCGGGCCGAGCACTGCCTGTTTCCCGCCCCTCTCGCGCTGACGACAGGCGAGGCCCTGCCGTCGCTCGATGGTCGTCGCCTCAGCTCGGTGACGCCCGCGGTCGGCACGACGCGGGAATGCGACGGCACGGCCCAGGCGCTCGGCGAGGTTCAGCCCGCTCTTTCGTCCGAAGCCTTTGCAACAGATCGCCGAGAGCGCATCATGCGGCGGCTGCGCAGCTACAGTCCGGAACACATGTCGCAAATCCTCCTCTGCCAAGCGCTCGGACCGGCCGCCCCCTGCGATATTTGCGCCGTCGATTGCAGTTGCTGCAACGGGCGGTGCCGCGGCTGGTGCTGGGAACGGGCGCGGCGGGCGCAATGGCAGGCCTACGCCCAGGGCGAATACGTAGGCGCGGCCCGGCTCGAACACGTGTCCGAGTATCGTTTGCGGGTGGACGACCAGCTCGACATGATCTACCGCGTCACGCGAGAAGAGAATTCGCAGCCGTACAAGCTCAACGTCGGCGACGAGATCAGCGTCGAGTCGTTCACCGATCCCGAGTTGAACCGCAATCTGATCATCCAGCCCGACGGAACGGTAACGCTCCGGCTGCTCGGGCAAGTGAAGGCGACCGGTCAGACCGTGCCTCAGCTTCGCGACGTGATCGAAGAGAAGTACAAGCAATACTACAAATCGCCGGCGATCACGGTCACTCCGCTGCGCGTGAACACGAAACTGGAAGACCTTCGGGCGACGGTCGATCGGCGGCAGGGCGTCGGCGGTCAGAGCCAGTTGGTGCGGATCACGCCGGAAGGCACGATTTCGCTGCCGGCCATCGGCTCGATTCGCGCCCAGGGGCTTACTCTCCGCGAGCTTCAGGTGGAACTCAACGAGCGCTATCGTCAAGAGGTCGAGGGGATCGAAGTGGTGCCCGTGCTCGCCCAGCGCGCCCCTCGCTATATCTATGTACTCGGCGAGGTGCGCACCCCGGGCCGTTTCGAGCTTACCGGTCCGACCACGGCGATTCAGGCCATCGCAATGGCGGGCAGTTGGAACGTGGGGGCGCACCTGCGGCAAGTCGTCGTCTTCCGTCGCGGCGAAGACTGGCGCCTGCTGGCCACGATGATCAACCTCGAGCAGGCCCTTTGCGGAAACCAGCCCTGCCCGGCCGGAGAAATCTGGCTGGCCGATTCCGACGTGGTGATCGTGCCCAAAAGCCCGATCCTCAAAGCCGCCGACTTCATCGACTTGGTGTTCACCCGCGGCATCTACGGGGTGTTTCCGCTGTCGGCGAACATCAACTTCATCAAGGCCAGCAGCATCTGATCGGCTCGGCGGCCCGTCGCAAATCGGCGCGCTACGCCGCCGGCTTTTCCAGCACCACAAGCAATCGCATTGCGGTGAGCCGGCGGGCCGTCGGGCGGGTGATCGCCGATTCGATCGCATGCAGCGCCGGCAGCAGCGCGCCGGGCACAAAACCGCGGTAACTGAATCCGCCGGTGGCCGGATAGACGACGAAATCGCTGTGCTCGACGCGTTCGATTCTCAACTCGGGAACGAGCGCCTCGAAACGGTCGCGGCCAGACAAAAACAGCAGCGAAGCCGTCGCCATGTTGCTGTAGGTGAAGTTGGCGTTTTCCGGCTCCGGCGTTCCGGCCGCGGCGAACAAATCCGCCGATAGATCGCACGGCTCGTGATGAAAACGGCGCCACACGAATCGCGCCCACGGCGTGGCCGCCGGCTCGAACAACACCACCCGCCCGGCTGCAAACATCGGGCGACGTTTCGCAAAAAATCGATCGGCCGCGGCAAATGATGCAGACAGTCGATCATCACCACATTGCCGATCGAGTTCTCGGCAAACGGCAACCGCCTTGCGTCCACCCGCATGTCGATCCACGGGCCGCACGGAAACACATCGGTCGCCACGGTCTCCGGATAGAACGATTTGAAATTCCCGCAGCCCGAACCGAGTTCGACCACCGGACGCTGCGGCGACAACGCGGCGACGATGGGGGCGTACCACCGGCGATACAGCGCCCGCAGGTTCCCCTTGCGTTGCCAAGCGTCGCGCTGCGCTTGCAGCTCGTCGAAGTAGTTGGCAAACGTTTCCTTCGGCATATCATTCTCGCTGCTCGTGCGGCATGCGGCGAACTTGCTCAACAGTCCCGCGACGACACGTTCGCCCAGGCCTTACGTGCCGTGGAACGCCTTCTTTCTTGTCGGAGAAAAGCCGCCACTCCCGCGCGACGATTGCGACATCACTCCGGTTCGGCCGGCTCGGCGGACTGCAACCGAGAGTACAAGAAGGATTCCGTGGCGACCAAGCGAAGCCGGACGAATCCCGTCGGCGACAGCACCGCCTCGGGCGGACAGATCAACACCTGCGATCCCGCCCGCGCAAATGCCGACACGCTGAAGATCACAAACGGCGTCGCGGGCAGCGGTCGAAGCACTTGAATGTCTTCCTGAATCCTGCGATCGATCAACCGTTCGAGCTGCTCAACGCTGACGACAGGCATTCCCGGCGGAACGGTATCGCCGGGCCGAACAACCGCCACGGCCGCCGTGCGCGGCCAAGCGAACGACAACCTGCAACCGTCGCGCTCGGCCGACTCGAACATCTGGGCCGTCGGTTTGGGGGTCAATTCGTGGCTGATTCTCGGCCCAATAAGCCCCGCAACAGTCAAAATCGCGATCAGGGCGATACTCGTTCGCTCCAGCGGCGTGGCCAATCGCCAAAGCGATTGAAGCGCTCTCACCGAGCCGCGGAGCCGGCACGATGCCCGCTGGCCCGACTCTTTTTGCGAAACCGCCGCTGCCTCCTCCGTCGCCGCAACTTTCGTCGTTGCAGCGGCCGGCAGTCTCGGACGCTCCGCCGAGGCGAAGGCAATCGCCCAACAGAGAATTAACAAGGGCCAACTGGCGGCGAACACGCGAAAGCCGCCATCGAGGTAGAGGAAGGGGGCCGAGGCCAACATCGCCAGCACAACAATCAACAGGAGCCGCCAGTCGCCGCCGTGTCGCCATCGCCACAGTGTCAACGGCAGCGCTGCGAGCATCACATTCCACAACCAATAATTGGTGCGAGTGATCTTTCGGACGATAGAACGATCGGGCGGCAACGGTAATCGCGTCAAGCCGGCGACCCAAGGCCGCAAATCGCGAATAAACTGTTTCTCGCCGCGGGCCATCACGCCGATGAAGATACTCGGATCGGCCCGAATCCCTTCCCAAGCTTTTCGATAGAAAAAAGCCGCTTGTTCTTTCTCGTTCAACGCATAAAGCTGCTCGCGGTACTTCTCGTACATATCCCCCCAACTTTTTCCTTCCGCCATGCCGCAGAAGGTAGGGGCGAAATTAGATCCGGCCACGTTTTCGCCTGTGCCATAGCATCGCAAGGCCAGCGAGTTGACGAGCAAAGCGGCACCAATGCCCGCAGTCATGGCCAGCGAGGCGACGAGGCGCCTTCGCCATCCGGGACCAAACTGCCAAGCGGCCCACAATATCAACCCCGGCAGCAAGAACAGCGCGCCGGCGCGCGCCGCCATCGCCAGTCCCATCGCGAAGCCCCCCAGCGAGGCTTGAGCGATCAGGCCTCGCGTTTGGGCCTGCAACAGCAGCGCGGCGGCAATCGCCCCGATGGTTAAACCCAATGTCTCCGACAAGGTCGTCGCCACATAGAGGCGCCCGTAGCTCCAAGTAATCGCGAAGGCAGCCAAGGCAGCCCAAAGACCATAGCGATTCGCCACGGCAGCCGCGAACAAATAGAGCGATGCTGCCAGAAGAATCGCCTGAAGCAGAAGGGCAAGGTGCAGACTCTGGCCGCACAGGCTCAATCGCACGGCAAACAGCAACGCGTTGAGCGGCCGCCGCTGATTCCAAACGTCAAGCCGGCCGAACGTATTGAAATACTGCGCCCCCTTGTAATAGCCGCCGGCATCGCTCCAGGGAATGTGGCCGAGCATGGCCGCATACGGAGCATAGTCATAGGGATCTTCGGGGCGATCAACATTCGACCAGACAACCGCCAGCCGGAGGCAAACCACCGCACAGGCCAGCGGCAGCCCCCAACGCGCCAACATTCGGCGCAGGCGCAACTCATCAACGCGCCAGAGGCGTCCGACCGTATCAACCGCTTCGCCCGTCGCCCCGTTCTCGCCACCGCTCGCGGCATCGCTCGACCGACCAGACTGCCGCGTTGCCCGCTGTCGCAAGAAGATTCCCTCTGCCCGCCGTCGCCCGCGAACAAGCCAGCCGATCGCGCAACCGACAGCCGCCCAAACCAAGATCATCCACGGCAGGAGCAGTTCGGCAATGACGGCGGGATTCGGTTCGCCCGGCCAAATCCGCACGAACTCGGCCAACGGAACACTCTCTCCCCTGCCCCAGCTCCACAGAGTTACGCAGAAGAAGGCGAATGTGCCGACGAAGCCGAAAAGCAAGGGAAGGTAGAACGCGATCCGAAACATCGCCCGCCAAGCGAAGAGCGATGTGCTCGAAATCGACGTTCTCTTTCCGCCGAACCGATCGGCTGCGGTCTTCGAAGCGGCATTCATCGCATTCGCAGTTTCCATAGGGCCACCCCGCACATTCTCAAAAGCATCAAGCCGTGCCGGAAGCGGCTGATCTGCGTTTCGCCGAACGTGCGTGCCCGATAGCGGATCGGGTAGTCGGTAATCCGCAGTCCGAGCTTGGCCGCGCCGAAGAGCAGGTCGAAATCGCCGAACGGGTCGAATTCGCCGAAATACGACCGCCCGGCGACCAACCGTTCGTAGTCGCTTCGCAGCAGCACCTTGGTTCCGCAAAGCGTGTCTTTGATCGGTTGCCCCAGCAAGAAGCTGAACGCCATGGCGAAGAAACGATTCCCCAGCAGATTCAAAAACCGCATCGCCCGATTCTGCATCGGGTAGACCAACCGCGAGCCGTTGACAAACTCGCTTTTGCCTTCCAGCAGCACCTCGACGAAGCCCGGCAAGTCTTCCGGGGCCACGGTCATGTCGGCATCAAGGATCAGAACCACCTCATACTTCGCCTTCGAGAACCCCAAGCGAACGGCATCGCCCTTGCCCTTGCCGGTTTGGCGATAAACCGAGATATCCAGGTGCGGATTCTGCTCGGCCGCGCGGCAACAGACTTCGTATGTGTCGTCTTGCGAGTTCCCCTCGACAAAGATCAATTCGGCCGGCCCCTGGAATTTCGGAAATCGCCGCACGATTTCGGCGATATTCCCCGACTCGTTGCGGCAGGCGCAAACGACCGAAACGCCTAGCTCGGCCGGCAACGGTTTCGGTTGTCGCGCGACGATCCAATTCGTCAAACACATCCACCGCAGCCCGGGAATCGCCGCCAACACGCGATTGAGCAACGGCCCCACCCAGGGAATCCGTGCCGGACACAAGATGCGGCGATCGTGCGACACGACCTCGAAACCGGCAAGCTGAAGCAAGTTTTTCACGTCCTCGGGCGTCAGCCAGTTGGTCAGGGGCTGCGGGTACTTCAACCGCAGAATCTCCAATAACCCCAACAACGGCTGCCAAAGACGCGAATAGAAGTTGCAGATGATCCGCGTCCGCGCGTGGCAGTACGGCCGTAACGCCCGAAACAACGCGAGAACGTCGTTGGCGAAGCTCAACGTGTCGGAAAGGATGATGTAGTCGAACGGTTCCTCGTCCAAATCGAGCTGCTCGCCCGCTTGGCACAAAAAGCGGAGGTTTTCCCGAGGATGCTTTTTACGCGCCTCTTCCGTCATCCGCGGGCTAAGGTCGATCCCCACGCCGCGCGAAGGCTCCAACGCGGCCAGCAATTCACCCGTGCCGCAGCCGATCTCCAACACGCTTGCTCCCGGCGGCACATGGTATCGATAGTAGTTCATAACCAAGTCGTGGTAGCCGCGCGACCGCCAAAGATGGCGAATCGGCGCAAACCGATCGAAGAACGCGCGCATCGCCTCTTGAAACGGCGACAGCTCCGGAGGCGGATCCGACCAGAAACGTCGAAGCAATCGGCGCGAGACGGGCGTTTGATGAACATCCATGTTTCACGGCCCCTCGAAAGAGAATCGTCGGCGGCTTGCGCCTCCCCACGGCGCATCCCGCGCCGTGCGCCGCAACCGAGCCGGCCAACCTCGATCGCGCGTTTGCCGGTCCCCGGTTCCTTAGAGCGACACCACTTATACTCCTACCAAGGGGGCCAAATCAAGACGAAAAAACCGCTCAGAAATCGGCCTTGTCGAACAATTGGTTTCATTATCCCAATGTTGGGCCGACAGTCCGCGCGCTCTCGCACGATGCGGCACGAAAACACGGTTGTTCCACGAGGCTGACGGAAATGCAGATTTCGACGACGGGCCGCCGCTTCTGCCGCACGGAACTGGGCCGTTCGGCACGATCCTCAGACACGCCTCTACAGATTCCAAGCGGTCGCAGGCCTGAATCGCCCGTAAACAGCCCGTTGAAAAAGGCCCAGCGGACACAATCCGAGCAACGAAATCCTCGGGAAAGACGCATCACCGAGCGCGCAAAACCGCCTTTGTCGAAAGGCCGCTAAGCGAGAATCGCCGGGAACGGCTCCTCGCGATCCTTTAGTATCTCGCCCACAACCTCTGCAATCACTGTCTTACGCAATTTGCCCACATCCGCCTTGTCCCCGCCCAGCGACACATCCAAATACCGTTCGCTCGTTCCTAGCGCTCGGCCCGGTGACGCGGGATCGACGCCTTCGACGAGTACTTCCACGGTCCTGCCCACCTGCTGCCGGCAGAACTCCTGGCGCAGGCGCAGGCCAATGGCCTCCAATTGCGTCGCCCGTTCGTGCTTGACATGCGGCTCGACCGCATTGGGCAACATGGCCGCCTCGGTTCCCGCGCGCGGACTGAACCGAAAGACATGCAATTTGCTGAATCCTGCGGAGACGACGGCCTCGCACGTGGCGGCAAAATCGTCTTCCGATTCGCCCGGGAACCCAACGATGATGTCTGTGGTCAGCGCCGGATCGCCCAGCGCCTGCTTTGCCGCCCGACACCGTTCGAGGACCCGTTCCACCGGCCATGGGCGACGCATCGCGCGAAGAACGCGGTTCGAACCACTTTGAAGCGCCAAGTGAAGGTGCGGACAAAACCGATTCGGCCATTGTCGCAACAGGTCGAGCAGGTCGTCGCCGGCCTCGGTCGCTTCGAGGCTCGACAACCGCACGCGGAACTCGCCGGGCATTGCGGCCAAACGGCGCAGCAGGCCGACCAAACTCGGGCGATTGCTCGCGCCTGCCGCGGCGGACGACGCCGCGCCCGCAAACAACGAAACGCGATCATCGAGGCCGTAATGTCCCAAGTGAATGCCGGTCAACACGATCTCGCGATGGCCGCGGCCGACCAATTCCCGGACCTCGTCAACAACCTCTTCGATCGGCCGACTCTCCAAGTACGGCCGCACATGGGGAACGATGCAGTAGCTGCACTTCATGCGGCAACCGTCTTGCACTTTGACGAAGGCGCGATGCCGCGAGTCGAAGCCCTTCAGTCCTCTGGGCGGGACGTGCAGCCCGAGCCGCGCCAGCCAATCGGGCAAACCGCGTTTGTCGGCGATCACTTCACAAACGCCGGGCAGCTTGGCAACCTCGGCGGCGGCATGCGCCGCGAAGCAACCGATCACCACGATTTCGGCCCGAGGATTCTCGCGATGCAAACGGCGAATCAACTTGCGGCTCTTGGCCTCGGCCTCGCCCGTCACCACACAGGTGTTCACCACGCAAAGGTCGGCCGATTCGCCGGGCAGGGCACTGGTGTAGCCCAGTCGAGACAGTCCCTCGCGCACCCATTGCGACTCGTATTGATTGACCTTGCAGCCCAGGGTAACGATCCGCACTGCCGGCATCGTTCTATTATCCAAATTCTTGCGAAGCTGTTTGAAGATCAGCCGACGCGCTCTTCGCGCAGGCCGCAAAGCCCGCGCGCAGTCGATCGGCAACTATAGCGAGCAGCGCGCGGGCAAAACGCAACCAAACGCAGAGACGAGAATCGACCCGCGCGGCAACGATCTGCCGGAAAAGCCGCGGGCTGTTGTGCCTCTCCGATTGCCCGCGCAACCGGCCCGACTGGCAATTGCCCTGCCTCGTTTCCGCAAAGAGCGCGAACCGACCGCCGCGTCCTGTCTGCGGCAAGGATCGGCCGCGATCCGTCCTTTGCCGACCGATCGCCAATGCGAAACGGCCTCACTCTTCGCCCGGCACCGGCTCGATCGTGGCCGTCATCGATCCTTTGCAGCCGCGAATCAGCTCATCTTTTCCATAGGCGTGGATTTGATCTCGCTTCAGCTCGGCATGCTCTTTCGTCGTCGTCAAGACGACCACGCGCCCCACCGTATCCACCTCGCACGCCATCTGGAATCCTTTTTCGATGGGATGGCCGAACAAATCGCGCAGCATCCGAACGACGTACTCGTAGGTATGATCGTCGTCATTCCAGAGAATCACGTTGTAGCGCGGCTGCCGCTTGGGGCGCGTCGCGTCCGCCTCTTGAAGCTCCTTTTGGCCGACAACAGCAGCAAGTTCATCACTCATATGCACACCACCCTAGCCAGCCGGAATCGGCCCGACCGCTTGACCGGTGCTCGACCTCTGCTCGGCCTCGCCGCAAGCGACAAATCGCCCCGCCCGGCCGCGGCATGACGCTGCAGCGGCACCAAACACCGTTTCCGCGGCGTTGCAAAACCGAAAACGGGGCCGCAAACCGCGTCTCATTATACGCCTGCCGCCGCAAGCAGAAAAGCAAGATCGCCCCGCGCGGTTCACCGCCGCGTCTCTTCAGGGCGGCAGGGCCGCCAACCAAACGGCGCTGCCGCAGCGTCGGAGGGATCCTCTGGCCCGGCGGAACGACAGGAACCCGCCAATGCGCCGCATTTTCGCCGGTTTTCTCGAAAGTGTTCCCGCTCGGCTCAAAAGAAAAAAAGTGGCGTTGACTCGTTCAAGGCGAATCAGTACGATCGCAACCACTTGATTCATGCGGGTGAGCAATCAAGCGGGCGAGGCCGCTCAAGTTGATTCGTTCGCCCGAGGCTTTTCGGCAGCAACAGCCCGTCGCTTCTGAGAAGTCCGGCCGTGTTCGATCTCTGCCGCGCAACCGCGGCGCGAAATCGAATCCAATCCGACCAATCAATCCACGTGGATGGGTCCGCACTGGAGACGGCTCCAGCGGCTGTCTCTGCGGACCGCGAAGCGATCGCCCTAGCACGGATGCGACCGGCGCGCTTCGGATACATGGTGTTGACGCAC
>Ga0308417_1001552_pt1 | contig 15682 bp, 10 predicted proteins | sample HotsprSampleOS65_FD_203528 | JGI IMG/M metagenome (GOLD analysis project Ga0308417, IMG submission 203528) | Hot spring phototrophic mat microbial communities from Octopus Spring, Yellowstone National Park, Wyoming, United States - 20090730_OS65 ... | reverse complement strand
CCACAACGTCAACGGCCGCCTGGGCCGACCGTTGTGGAGTCATTTGCGCCGTAATTGCCTGCGGCGCCAAGGGCTAATCGACGCCGACCGGAGCGCGAAAGTCATGAACTGGAAACGGCACTAGCGACTGGCGCGGCGGCGGTTGGGTCTGGCGGATGCTCCCCATAGAACGCCAGTGCCCCCATCGTGCATCTGCCTGATCTGCCCGCGGTTGAAACGACCCTGCGACTCTGATTATTATGCCGCCTCAGTTCAAGGGGCAGTACTCGGGAGAAAGTCATGAAGCATGTGATCGCGTTTGTCGTGATGGTAACAGTGGGTTTCTCTTCCACCGTCTGGGCGGCGCAGGAAGGAGCAGCGCGGCGAGGCGGAGCGCAGGCGCGGCAGAAGACCGGCTTCACCAGCATCCGCATCGAGCTGCCGCCGCACAAGTACGCCACCGCCCTGCTGCCGGATTCGCCCTTCGGCATCAATAACGGGCTGGCCGGGCGGCCCATGGCCGTGATCGAGCGCCACCTTCGCGGCTTCCAGGAAGCGGGGATCAAATGGGGGCGGCAGGATTTCACCTGGCGCTCGATCGAGACGGCCCCGGGCGTGTACAACTGGGAGACCTACGACGCCCTGGTGGATGCCTGCCGTGCCCACGGTCAGCTCATCTTCGGCAACTTCGCGTACGGACCGGCGTGGAGAGACCGCCAGGGCAACGTCATCGAGCAGTGGAAGGACTACGACCCCGGCACGCCCGAGGGAGTGGCCAAATACGCCGCTTTCGCTGCCGCCGCGGCCGCCCGCTACAAGGGCAAGGTCGATCACTGGCAGATATGGAACGAGCCCAACGGCGGCTTCTTCTACAACTACGGACCGGAGAAATACGCAGCGCTGCTGGCGGCCGCCGGCAAGGCCATCAAGCAGGCCAACCCCGACGCGAAGGTGCTGGCGCTGAACTCGGCGTTCTGTGACGTGTTGTTCGCGGAGCGCGTGCTCAGCCGCGTGCCACCCGACGCATATGACATGATCTGCTTCCATCCCTATCGCGTGATGTGCGCGCCGGAGGAGAAGTTCGACTGGTGGCAGCTTGACCAGTACGTCAAGGCGTGGAAGAGCGTGGGACTGGATGGCAAGCCGCTCGATGAGAACTGGCCGCTCATCCGCATGTCGATGCTTGAACAGACCGATGAGATGATCAAGGTGATGGAGAAGTACGGCCCGCGCAAGCCCATCTGGATCACCGAAATCTGCTGGAACACCAACATCCATCCCTACGGCACGCCCGAGCTGCGCCAGGCCGACATGATCGTCCGCCTGCACGTGTTGTGTATCGCCAGCCAGAAGATCCAGAAGATCTTCTGGTGGACATTCATGGATGGCCAGAATGAACGGCAGTACGACATGGGCGACATGGTGGGGCTGGTGCGTCCCGACTACGAGCCGAAGTATTCCTTCTACGGCTTCGCTTTCATGACGCGGATGCTGGAGGGCAAGAAGTGGATCGGCAACTTCTCCTTCGGCAACGACCAGATCTACACCTGCGTCTTCCGCGACGAGCAGGCCGGCGAGGACACCATCGTCGCCTGGGCCACGCGGCCATACGCCTACATCAAGGTGACCAACACCGAGCGGGGCCTGACGTTCTACGACGTGTTGGGCACCAGGCGGTTCGTGCCGCTGGACCCGCCGCGCACCAACGACCTGACCGTGCCGCTGGGCGAAAGCCCGATCTATATCGTGGCCCCGGCAGGCGTGCGGGCGCGGAACCGCCCCGATCCGGGCTGGTAGCCGGCGGGGGCGGGCCGCGGGCGACGGGGCTGCGCCATCAAACCGGCCGAGGAACAGCACATGCCTGACAACGCAGGTGAACCGCTCCTCTTCGAGCTTTCCAATCCCGGCGCACGCGCCGTCGACCTGCCGGAGTCGGACGTCCCGGCCGCCGAGCTGGACCCGGCGCTCGCCTCATTCGTCGAGACGGGGCTGCCCCAGGTCGGCCAGCTCGACCTGGTGCGCCACTACACGCACCTGTCCCACCGCAACTTCTCCATCGACGGCAACTTCTATCCCCTGGGCTCCTGTACGATGAAGTACAATCCCAAGCTTAACGAGTGGGCGGCCGCGCTGGAGGGGTTCGCCAACCTCCATCCGATGCAGCGCGAGGCCGACGCCCAGGGCGCGCTGGCCCTGCTGTATCACCTGCGTCTGTTCCTCCAGGAGATCGCCGGCCTCGATGAGGTATCGCTTCAGCCCTGCGCGGGGGCGCACGGTGAGTGGACGGCGCTGAAGGTCATCCGCGCCTACTTCAAGGACCACGGCCAGCCCAGGCGCACCATCGTGCTGGCGCCCGATACAGCGCACGGCACGAATCCGGCTTCCTGCGCCATGTGCGGCGCCAACGTCGTGACCATCAAGTCACGCCCCGACGGGCTGACCGACCTGGACGACCTGGCGGCGCATCTCAGCGACCAGGTGGCCGCCATCATGGTCACCAACCCCAATACGGTGGGCAAATTCGACTCGCACATCTCGAAGATGGCGCAGATGGTCCACGACGCCGGCGCTTTTCTGTACCTGGACGGCGCCAACATGAACGCGATTCTCGGCATCGCGCGGCCGGGCGATTTCGGCGTGGACATCATGCACTACAACACGCATAAGACCTTCTCCACGCCCCATGGCTGCGGCGGTCCGGGCGCCGGACCGATCGCGGTGCGAAAGGAGCTGGCGCCGTATCTGCCCGTCCCGCAGGTGGTGGTGGCGGGTTCAGGGTTCGGGGTTCAGGGTTCAGGAACGACGACGGCCAGGTATGCGTGGGATTCGCAGCGCCCCAAGTCGATTGGAAAGGTGCGAAGTTTCTGGGGGCAGTTTGGCGTACTGGTCCGCGCGTACACGTATATTCGCGCACTGGGGCCCGACGGCCTGCGCAACGTCTCCGAGACCGCCGTGCTGGCGGCCAACTACATCGCCCAGCGCATCAGGCACGTCTATGCGCTGCCCTTCGGCCCGAAGGAGGGCGAGCCGATGGCGACCAATCCCTGCGCCCACGAGTTCGTCACCGTGCCCCGGCAGATCATCGACCGCGGCGTCACGATTATGGACCTGGCCAAGAGCCTGATCGACCGCGGCCTCCATCCGCCTACGGTGCATTTCCCCATTCACGACTGCCTGATGATCGAGCCGACGGAGACCGAGAGCAAGGCCACGCTCGACGCATTCGCCGACACGATGCTCGAGCTGGCCGAGCAGAGCGAGAAGGACATCCGCCCGTTGAAGGAAGCGCCGCTGCGCCAACCGGTGAGGCGCCTGGACGAAGTGGCGGCCGCGCGCAAGCCCGTCTTGAGGTGGGGCGCAGAGGCCCAGTGACTGGCCTCATCGTGCCGCTGCCGGCGGTGACGAGGGGGCTGCCGCTCAGAGGTCGCGCTACTTTGCCGGCTTGCTGGATGCTCCTCCTGTGCTGAAGACCTCATCGACCGTCGTCGTGAGCGTGTTCATCGACTTGGCCGTCACCTGCGGCTCCTGAATGCTGCCGCGCACCTGAATCTGCAGCAGTTCGTTGCGGGCCGAGCGGACCAGGTCGCTGAGGATCGGGATCGTCGGCCAGTTGGGGTTGTCGGTGGTGAACACCAGCGAGACTTTCCGCGTCACGAAATCCAGCCAGCCGTTGCCCTGCATCAGCATGTTCGGCGCCAGCAGTTCGATTCGCTCGAAGCTCACGCGGCGACCCTCGACGCTGTACCGCGCCGTCGCGTTCGTGAACGGGCTTTTGATAGGCAGCGACAGATTCGTGATCTGCAGCAGTCCCAGCACCAGGGGAATGCGATACAGGTCGCGCCCCTGCACCTCCACATCGCCTCGCCCACGCCTCGTGCCCGCATCGTCCCATTGCCCGGACATGTCCAGGCTAGCCGTCAATCGGCCCTGAAAGCGGCCGTCGGCCTCGCCCGTGAGCTGCCGGACGTCCATCTCCCGCAGCGTCAGCGCCATCGCATAGCGGCTGGCTCCGCTGGCCGGCACCGCCAACTCGATCTGCGCCGCCAGCTCACCGTCGGCCACGCGCGCGGCCACATCCGAAAACTTGTACATCCGCCGTCCCGCCGGCTTCAGGAGCGTCGCCCTCAGATCGCTCGCCGGCCGCTGCGCCAGCATCAGCCGCGGCGACTGGATCTTCCCACTCAGCCAGTGCAGCTCGCCGTCGCGGAACTGGCCGTCAAGCGAGATGGCGCCGTTGATCTGGCTCAGGGCGATGCCCGCGTCCATGGCCGCGTCGCGCAGGTCGATACGCGCTGAAAAGTCGATCTGGCCGATCAGCGGCGAGTCCGCCTCCGCGCCTTCTTCGGCCACCAGGCGGTAGCTGAAGCTCGGCACGTCAAAGTCCAGCAGCCCCCGCAGTGAAATCGACCGGAACAGCGATGCCAGGGCGGAGGGAACCGCGGCCAGGAGTTCTTCGTCCACCCTCAGCGAACGTCCGCCGAATTGCAGGTCCCACCGCGGAGTCGGGTCGCGGCTGCCCGTCCCCGCCAGCCGCACGGTGGCCTGCCCGTGCGCGGCGGCCAGGTCCTTGAGGACGATCCGCGACGGTTCGATGCGCAGCTCGCCCGCGGTCACGTGCATCGGCCAGGGCAGCGTGCGCGGCCTGATCGCCAGCGCCCGCGGGCGGACAACCACGCTCCACTGGGGCTCTTGGTTGGCAGCGGCGGCGTAGTGCACGTCGGCATCCAGCGTGCCCGAGGGCTGAAGCTCGTCCCATTCCCCCCGCGCCCCTTCGGGTACCAGGGCGTAGAGGGTCTTGTCGGCCGCCAGTCCGCGTCCCTCCACGTCCAGCCGCAGCGAATTGTCGGAACTGCTCAGGCCGACGGCCCCGCGGGCGCGGACGTTGCCATCGCCCAGCCGGCCGCTGGCATCCACGATGCTCAGCCGCTCGGACGACAGTCGGAGCGCCGCGGCCACGGCGGTGAACGCGGGGGCGCCGTTCAGCGGCCAGATAGAGCCGTCGCGCAACTGGATCGAGAGCCCGAAGTCCACCCTCGGTCGAGCCCCAACCGCGCCGTCCGCGGGCGGATCCGTCCACGGCGGGGACAGTACGATGTTCCCGTCGATGTCCAGGCGGCCCCTCAGGCCCAGTCTGCGCAGCCACCTGGCCTGTTCCTCAGGCACAGCCGCCAGCAGCTCCTCGTCGATGGCTATGTCGCGGGCCGTCACCGTCAGCCGCGGCTCGGTGGGGCGCCCGCGCCCGAACAGCACCACCCCCTCGATGCTCACCGTCGTCTCCCCGTGCCGCGCGGCCATGCCGTTCACCTCAACGCGGTCGTGGTGGACCACCATCCTGCCGCTCAGCTCGCGCAGCGGATAGGGAAAGTGCTCGAAAGCGGCCTGGCCCTCGCGCACGTCCAGCCTCACCTCAAAGCGCGCCTTCTGACCCCGCCCGAGCGGCCGGTGGATGCTGGCCTCGATGTTGCCGCGCAGCCTGAGCGGCGCGGCCGGGGCATCGAACATCACCACGGCCTCGCGGGCGTCGGGTGGCAGCGCGGCACGCATCGGTCCATCCAGCCAGATGTCCTGCCCGCTGATGCTCAGCCGCACCTCGCTGCGGCGGTCCAGCGGCGCGATCCAGCCGTTGACCGTGATGCGCGCATCCTCATTCAGCGAACCGCTCACCCCCCGGCCGACCAGATTGTGGATCTCGATGCGCTCCCATCCGGACTCTAAGTCCGGGCGCAGCGAGATGTGACCGACCGCCCGCTCCAGCGGATAGGGGAAATCCTCCTGTCGAAATGAGCCGTCCAGAATGTGCAGATCCGCCGCGATTCTCATCGGTCCGCCCTCGGCCTCGCGCCAGAGCACCATGGCCAGATCCCCCCGGCCCTGCGGCAGTATCTTCTCGTAGCTGTTCTGGACCTCCGAGGGCAGCGAGCGAAGGTAGCGCGGATAGGCCGGCAGCACCATGCCCGGCGCCGCCAGCCGCACTTCCAGCGGTGCCTCGGTGCTGTAACCGCGCACCTCGCCATCCAGCGTAAAACGGTTGTTCTCCACCACCGCCGTCACCCCGCACAGCCGCACGCCCTGTGGTGTGAAATGAAACCGCCCCGAGGCCTGCCGCACCTCAATCGGCCTTGGCTTCTCAACCAAATCCACGGCCCGGCTCGACGCGACCAGTCCAAACGGCCCGCCGGCGGCCACCGGCAGCCCTGGGCGGCCGGCGCGCGCCCTGTGATATTCCCTCCGCCCCAGCAGCTCCTCCGGCGCCACCACCAGCCGCACGCGATCCACCTCGATTACCACGTCGAAATCCGCCCCGCTGCCATCCCGACCCGCGGCGTATCGGAACCGCGGCACGCGAATGGCCCCGGCCAACTGGTGTCGCTGCCACCACTGCTGCACCTGCGCCGGCAGCATCGCCTCGATCGTGCGGTCGAACTCCAGGTTGTCCAGGGCGGCGTCGAACGACACCGGATTGAGCTGGATGGTGCCGTTGAGCCGAGGACCAAACGGCGCCCCCGGCGCCCGCCCGGCTACCTCCAGACGGTAACGGTTCTTCTGCGGCTCGGGCGTCAACTGACCGTCGATCGCCAGCGAACCAATCAGCTCGTGTCTGCCCTCCACGATCCGGCTGTACTGAAGCACGCCACCCCTCAGCAGCACCTGCGGCAGCTCGCCCGCCCCCTCATCTGCGTCGCGTCTCTCGTTCTCGGGCGGCGGGCGCCGCCGTGCCAGCCTCCGGTAGTTCCACTGACCGTCGGCCACGTTCTCGCACAGGTACACCTCGGGCGCCAGCGCGGTGATCTGCGCCGATCTCAGCCGCCCGCGGATCAGCTCCAGCGGCCCCGTGCGCAGCAGCAGCGAGCGCGCGCTGAAGATAAGCGAGTCGGGTCGATTCTCCCGGTCCACGAAGACACGCACGCCATCCAGCCGCAGCCCGTCGAACAGCGACAGATGTGCCTGTTCGACCATCACCGGCCCGCCAAGCATCTCCGACAGATATTCCTCCGCCATCGCCCGCACGCGCTGCGAGTCGCTGAAAACCCAGTAGGCCGCGATGACCGCGCACAGAAACACCAGCAGAGCCGCCATCAGCCACTGTCCATGCCTGGACACACTGCGGTCGCTGCGCCCGCGAGTGCCGCTGGCGACTGCTGCTGCATCCTGCCCGAAACGTTCCTGCGTCGTCATGGCCGTAATTGTATGGCACAGGCCGTCGGAGCACGCACGCCCCGCGCATGGGCGCATGTCGCCTCAGGGACGCTCGCCTGCTGCGTTCCTTTGTGCCTCCCCCTGCTCTCCGCCGTTGCCTGCGTCGGCTGGTTGCTGCGGCGATTGGTCGTTCCCCGATGCCTTCACCGACACCCGCCGACCCGCCACCCTCCGCAAACCCTCGGCGATGGCCGGCAGAATTGCCGTCGCTCCCGCCGCCGCCAACACGCTCAGCAGCGGCTCGGCCGGCACACGATAACGCAGCGATCCCACCGACATCGCGTGAATCACCGTGAAGTACAGCGCAGGCGCCACCAGCAGCGCTCTGGCCGGCCGCGGCAGCTCGCGGCGGCACAGTCCCACCAGCGCCAGTGCGAACAGCGGCACGCACCAGCTCAGGGCGATCCAGCGATACAGCGCCCGTCCGCCAAACTCGGCGCTGAGCGGCATGGGGCTCCACGTCCGCGCCAGCTTCGCCAGCGTCAGCTTCAAGAGACGAGCAGGATCATCCTGCCACGTTTCGCGGATGTAGCTGCTGGCCAGGTCGGCGAAGTATCGGTCGCGTGCCAGCTCGTTCAGACTGTAGGCCGGAGCCGCCACCGCCGTGTCCAGAAAAGACTGGTCGCTGGCGCCGGTGGCATCGGGGTTGAAACCGTCGTATCGCGTGATGCCGCCGTTGGTGGTCAGCCAGACCCAACTCTCCAGCACGTTCAGGTTCCGCAGCCACCAGGGCGTCAGCGCTGCGGCCGTCAGCAGCAGCATTCCCGCTCCCACCGGCAGGCGCAGCCATCCCCGCCGCCGGCGCATTTCCGCCGAGTGTGTCGCGAATACCGCGCAGTATCCCATCGCCAGCGGCAGAAACACCGCCGACGGCCGCACATGCACCGCCAGCGCCAGGACGATTCCGCCCCAGAGGAAACCGGGCCGCCATGCCAGCAGCGCCGTCCCCCAGGCCAGCATCGCGGTGAACAGCGTCTCGCTGAGGATCAGCGCGGCAAAGTAGATCTGAAACGGGTTCAGCGCCGTGGCCAGCGACGCCAGCAGCGCCGTGGGGGCGCTTAACCAGCGCCGCGCCACCAGATACACCGCCAGAACCACCGATGCATCGATAACCGCCTGAGCCATCCGCGCCGCCGTCACCGACGCCCCGCACAGCGCCAGAAACAGCGGATACCCCGGCATCCGATAGGCCCGCACCGGTCCGAAACGGTCGTGGTCCATCACGAGCCGGCCATGCCGCAGCAGGTTCTCGGCCAGTTGCAGGTATTCGCGCTGATCGGGAAGGCGCGCGTCGATTGCGCTGGGCCGCGAAAGGCCCCAGCCGAGACGCAGCCCCAGAGCCAGCAGCAGCACCAGGGATAACGACGTGCGCGTCGATGGGCGTGCCACATCATCAGCCTACGTCCGCCGCCTGGCCCTCGCAAGTGCCGGGGCGAGGCGAGATAGGCTGGGCGCCCGCCCTGGCTCCCCCGCACCCCTGCACACCCCGGACACGCCTGCCTCACGGCAGCAGTACGATCTTCCCCCACGCCCCGCTGGGAACCATCACCGCCTCGTGCGCCTGCGCCGCTTCCGCCAGGGCGAAGCGCCGCCCGACGACCGGCCGCAATGTGCCGTTCTCCAGACCGGCCACCAGCGCCGCGTGAATGGCCCGCAGTTCATGCGGACTGGCGTTGAACAACGTCATGCCGCGGATGTCGGCGTCCCGTCTCATCGTCTCGCGCGGCACGATCTGCACGGGGCCGCGGCTGCCGACCACGATGACCCGCCCGAACTTCGACAGCACCGTCAGGTCGTCTCCCAGGTTCGCGTTGGCGAGCATCTCGAGGATGATGTTCACGCCCTCGCCAGCGGTGATCCGCATCACCTCCTCCAGATGGCCGGCCTGCGAGTGATCCAGCACGTAGTGGGCGCCCTGGGCGCGGACGAGCTCGCGGCCGCGATCGGTGCCCGAGGTGCCGATGACCCTGAGCCCCGCCGCTCGGGCCAGTTGCACGGCCGCGATGCCCACGCCCCCGCTGGCGCCGTGCACGAGCAGCGTTTCGGCCGGGCGCGCCTCCGCCCGCTGAAACAGCGCCCGGTAGGCGGTGGCATAGGGCACGCCGATGGCCGCACCCTGCTCGAAGCTCACGGCGGCCGGCAGCGGGTGTACCTGAGATTGCTCGGCCAGCGCGAGCTGCGCGTAGGTGCCGCTGATCGAGCCGGCGAGGTACACGCGGTCGCCGGGTTTCGGCCATGCAACGCCTTCGCCCACGTCTACCACCTCGCCGGCGCCGTCGCTCCCCGGCGTGTAGGGGAACTGCCGCGGACCGTAGATGCCCCGGCGGATATAGGTCTCCACGGGATTCACCCCCGCCGCGTGGATGCGCACCAGGACCTGCCCGGCGGCGGGCCGGGGGTCGGGTACCTCTTCGAGCTTCAGGACTGACGGATCGCCAAACTGATGGACACGTATGCAGTTCATGACTCCTCCTGAGAGCGGCTACGGCGGACCCGGGGCGCCCAGTTGACTGTCGCGCCACCTCTCGCCGTCAGGCGCTCAACCGGTGCAGTATACGCGACGGTAGGGTGGGCGTCTGGTCCTGCCCCAGCCACGCCAGTCGATCGAGGCGGGGAATGGCGATGGTGGCGCAGCGCAGGGCCCCGCGCCGCTGGATCATCTCGTTGGCGTTGATTTCGATGATCTCGTGATCCGGCAGACAGGTGCGAAAGATCTTCATCGCCTGGGCCTGCCGCTCCGGATCGCAGGGAGGATAGACGGGAACGATCAGCCTTTGCCCGGCAAACAGGACATTGGTGTACGTCCGCCAGATGCTGCCGCGATTGGACGGCATGGGAATGCGGACGACCCGCAGCGGCCCGGATCGAGTCATCGTCGCCGCCAGCACGGCCGCGTTCTCATCCAGCACGTCGGAGTTGACGGGATCGACGGCCGGATCGTACTGGCCCACCGCGATCAGGTCGGGCGCCAGGAACGTGGCGAACATGTCGACGTGCCCGGTGTGCTCCGACAGCAGTCCGCGCAGGAAGACGCACTGCTCGAAGCCGTAATACTCGTGCAGCATATCGGCGATGCGTCCCGCTTCGCTGAGGGGCACACCGTTGCGGTGAAGCAGGGCGTGGGAGGTGATGCACAGCCCCTGACCATTGCTCAGGATGTTGCCGCCCTCCACGCGCCAAGGCACATGGCGCACGGGCACGCGCAGCAGCCCCGCCAGCTCAGTTGGCATGCGATCGTCGTCGGGCCGGTCCTGCCAGAAGTACTGGGCGTCGAGGATCAGCAGATCGCCATCCTCGCGATAGACAAAACCAGGCCCGTAGTCGCGCACCCAGGTGCCGATGACCGGAAGACTGATAAAGCAGGGCAGGCAGACCGAGAGCCCCCAGTCGCACAGGAGCGTGAGCAACTGCATGCGCTGGGCTTCGTCGTTCACGATAGCGATTACGGGCACATAGCCCAGGAGGACGCCCAGCAGGTCCAGCAGAAGCTGGGGCGAGTTGGGTAGCAGTTCATTGCAGCCCACGACGATAGCGGACTGCGGCTCAAAGTCCGCCGGCATACGAATTGCAGCGCTCATACCGGCCGTCGCACTGTGGCCGCCCACCAGGCACTGATGCGCGGGCGACAGATGCCACCAAAACGGCCGGTCCAGACCCCATGGCCGGCCTGATCATTTCGGAAACCGATCTTCGCGGGGATCACCGGGAGGCCGCGGCCCACGCGCGGCCAGTCCCCTTTATAGTACCAATCGGGGTGGTGGATTCTTCCCGGCCCGGGGGTCTTCGATCTTCCGGGGCTTGGGCGGTGGGCAGACGAGGCCCGGGCGGCCGGATCAGAACCGCAGATTGGCCGCGATCTCGATCAGGCGATCGGTGCTCACCGCTCCGATGAGGCAAATCCAGCGATCGTCGCGCTGGGCTGAGACCATGTTCAGCACCCCCGTGCTCTGGACATGATACCAGACGCCATGGTGAACCTGAAGCGGCCCGGCCGGCACCCGCATGTCCGAAGCCCGGGCCACGGCCAGGGTGATCGGCGTCTGATCGTCGCGGAACATTACCCAGGCCATCCGTTTGCCGCCGACCGACGCCATGCAGCAGGCCATGGCGTGGCCCGCCGGCATCTGAGGCAACGACGGTCCCTCCGCCCACTGCTGGCTGAGCACGCGCGACGCCTCCTCCAGCGAGTCCACCCGCGTGATGGCGATGCGGCCGGCCACCATGTCGTCGTGAATCCTCGCCATCTCCTGCGCCGATGCCACGGCGGGTCCGCCGCTCAGCGTCCACGTCACCAGCCCGACAACCACAGCCACCGCCAGCAGCGCCGCCACCGCCCGCGCCGGCCGCAGCCACATCGCCAGCCGAGCGGGGCGCCGTGGAATGGCGGCCAGCAGCGCGGCGTCGAGTCGCGAGGTGTCCACGGGCATGGCGGCCAGCCGCGCCAGCCGGCGGGCAACGGCCTCATCGGCCTCGGTTTGCGGAGTTGTGTGCTGAGGTTCTGCCACGTCAGTCTCCGACACGCGCCGGTTCGATCGTCCACGTCAGACGCCGGCCTGTTTGTGCACCATCCTTCGGGCCAGCGGCCGCAGCGCCTCCCGCAGCATGGCCCGGCCACGGTGCGTCCGCGACTTGATGGTGCCCACGGGCACGCCAAGCAGCGCGGCGGCCTCGCGCTGGTCCCATTGCTCGACGTCCACCAGCAGCAGCGTCCAGCGGATTTCCTCGGGCAGATCGCCCAGCGCCTCGATGATCTGCTCATCGGAAAAGGCGCCCAGGATGTCCTGCGGCTGGAACCATACTTCATCCGAGTCGGCTCGCGCCGGCGGATCCAGCTCGAGGTCATCCAGACTCAGCGCCTGCGACGACGCGCCGGCCGCACGCAGGCGATCGATGCGCGCATTACGCAGGATCGTCATCAGCCACGCCCGAATGTTGCTGCCCGGACGAAAGCTGTCGATGGCCCTGAACGCCTTCATCAGCGTCTCCTGGGCCAGGTCCTCGGCGTCGTGGGCGTTGGCCACAAGGACGCGGCTGGCGCGCAGCACAAACGCCCGCTGGGGCCAGACGAGGTCGTAAAACAGTTTCGTTGCCTTTGCGCTCAAACGGACCTCGGCGGCCCCGCCGTCGTCCAAACACATAAACGAAGCGGCGCGGCCAAAACGTTCAACCCTACATGGTATGCTATCCGGGCGCCAATTGCAGGACGGTCTGAGGCGAATGATAGAACGTTCCGGCCACCGCCCCGGTCATCAGACACGCCAACGTCGCCGCCAGCAGCGCCCTTGCCCCCACCGCCGCCAGGTCCCTGCGCCGGGTTGGCACGAGGGCGGCCGCCCCGCCGACGAAGATCGCAAGCGATGCGATGTGGGCAAAACCGCACAGGGCGTACGCCAGAATCACCGGGCTGCGCGGGTGCGAAAAGGCGTTGCTGTTGATGGCTTCGGCCAGATGCAGATAGGCAGGGATTTCCGTTACGACCAGGCGTTCGCCGAGAATGCCGCCGGCCAGCATCGCGTCCGCTGGCGGCACCCCCATCATCAACGCCAGGGGATAGAATGCGTATCCAAGAATCCGCTCCAGCGACAGTTCCACCGGCCTGCCCACCAGCCCCCCGGCTCCTGCGCCAACAGCGCCCAGTCCCATGTTGACGATGGCCAGCAGCCCCAGGAACGCGATCAGCAGAGCGACGATACCCACGATCAGCCTTACGCCGGACATGGCGCCGTTGATGATCGCTTCCATCGCTCCTGAGTCCCTCTCGTAATCCGGCTTCACATCTTTTCCCATCGTGCGAGGATTGCCGTCCTCCGGCACCAGCAGCTTGGCCATCACAATGGCCGCGGGCACGGCAATAATCGAGGCCGATACCAGGTGTCCGGCGATGGTGGGAAACCGGTTCTGGAGCATCCCGACGTAAACGATCAGCGTGTTTGAGGCGGTGGTGGCCATGCCCGCCGCCAGGATGGTGCACAACTCCGATCGCGTCATCTCCAGCAGGTAGGGGCGCACAACCAGCACCGACTCGACTCCTGCGAACACGTTGGCCGCACAGGAGACGCTTTCGGCTCCGCTCAGACGCATCAGCCGCGTGAAAAGCCACGCAAAGCCCCGGATCACGGCGGGCATGATCGGCCAGTAATACAGCAGCCCCATCAGCGCCCCGACGAAGATGATCATGGGCAGCGCCTGCGTCGCCAGCACGAATCCCACCGGTCCGTTCTCGCGGGCCAGGTCGCCGAAGACGAATTCCTGCCCGGCCGAGGCCGCCCGCAGAATCGCGTTGGCCGCACCGTTCACCCACATCAGCACGGCATGGCTGAGCGGAGCCCGGAAGACGACGGCGCCCACGCACAGGCAAATGCCTGTTCCCCATACGAGGCAACGGAGATTGAGGCGACGGCGGTTCAGGGAGGCGGCCCATCCCAGCCCCAGGAACAGGAAGATACCAAGGAAGCTCACGAGGTTGTAGCGATCCATGATTGCTGTCCGCGTAACAGCATGTTTGCGCGTCATCGCCGCCGCATGAAGCATGAAGTATACAGCGCCGTGCAGTACTCGCCATCGCTCGCCTTGCCGTCGATGTATCCGCATGTGCCCGCATTTCCCGGAGGCCCTCGGGGCGCCGGAGCGTGACACTTTCTGCGGCCGGTGGTCCGAAATCGCGCCGGCGCACGACGTAGCACGGGCGTCTCGCGCGTGCCCAACGGCGTCGCGTCCCCATCCGTAACACGGGCATCCTCGCCCGTGCCCAACCGCCTCGCGCCCCCATCGGTAGGAGGGGCATTCTGCCTCTATCTGACGCAGAAACTGTCACACGCCCTCGGGGCGCGGCGGCGCAACCACCTTTTCCCTCCCCTCCCCCGCGTCGCGGAAGGGCCTGGGAGGGGGCCAGTGGCGCCCTGGCCCGATGGAACGGGCACAAAGCCTCGTGCGGTCAGAACTAACGGCTGCCCGGAAAGATGGGCACACTGCACACTCGTTTTTCTTTTTGATTTTTGCGCTTGACTTGGGGGGGGGTGATTGTGGTACAGGATCGGATGATAACGTGCGAAGGCATTGTGCGCGACGGCGCACGGTGAGTCGCGGGCAACGGTGCCCGCGGCTCCCGGCTGGCACGGCGCACACCTGACGCGGGTGGTCGCATGAACGGCAGGCGGTGGATTCAGGCCGGTGGCGCTGCGATGGCGTTGACGCTGTTCGCGGCGGTGCTGGTCTGGTTCGTTTATGACCAGTCCTCGCGTCGCATCCCCACTGCCCAAGTCGTCGTCCCTGAATCCCCATCGGCGCCCCAGCGCGATGGCGGGCGCGAATTGCTCGCGCCCTACACCGACGCCGCCCCTCCCACGCCGGCCCCGGCCACGCCGCCGCGGCCGATGCGGTGGATCGCCTCGCCCCAGCCGGCCGTGATGACCATGCCCGGCGAGCCGCCCTTGGAGTTGGCGCGGCGCCAGGCCGAAAACCAGCACGCCGACGGCGGCGGCATCGAAATCTCCAGCGACGTGGTCTGCGCCGTGCCGCTGGCCGTCGAAACGGTGTCCCCCACGCATTTCAAGTTGCGCTTCAACCGCGAGGGGTTCAACAACTACTTCCTGTTCAAGGTGAGCGGAGCGGCCGGGCAACTGGTGCGTTTCGACTTCGAGCAGACCGAGATCACCCGCCGCGAGCGCAAGTGGTGGAGCCTGAACCCGGTCTACAGCTACGTCACCGATCTGGACGATCCGGCGTCGTTCGTGTCCGAGCCCCCGCCGGCGCCCGCCCGGCCGACGCTGGCCTGGAACGGCCCGCTTCTGCCCGACACGCGCGGCCAGAAGTGGCATTATGTTCCTGATGTGTGGGAGGAGAATGGGCATCTGTGCTGGGTGATGCGCTTCGAGGAGGACCATGCGTACGTGGCGATGCGGCCGCCGTATACGCCGGGGTACAACGAGCGGTTCCTCAAGCAGGTCGCACAAAGCCCGCATGCGCGGGTGTTGACGATTGGCCATTCGCCCGAAGGCCGGCCGCTCCAGATTGTCCAGGTCGGCGGCGGCTCGCTGGCGGACGAGCAGGCCAGGCCCTGCATCCTGATGTACGCGCGGGAGCACGCCAGCGAGCAGGATTCGAGCGTGGTGGTGCAGGGGGCGATCGAGTTTCTGCTTTCGGCCGAGCCGGAGGCGCGGGGGCTTCACGCTTCTGTTCATACCGATGCTCGATCCGGATGGGGCGGCGGCGGGTAGCTTCGCGCGGATCACCAACACGTTTCATGCAGTGCGCCCGACAGTGGAATCGTTTTCCTACGCCAAGTATTTCAGGCGTTGGTTGGGCAGCAGCGCTCGTATAGACATAGTCATTGACGTTCACAACGTGGAGTCCGCAGAGAGTCCGTACCTCATGTGCCCACTAGTCTCGCTAGTGCCGTTTCCAGTTCATGACTTTCGCGCTCCGGTCGGCGTCGATTAGCCCTTGGCGCCGCAGGCAATTACGGCGCAAATGACTCCACAACGGTCGGCCCAGGCGGCCGTTGACG
>Ga0308417_1001543_pt1 | contig 15729 bp, 12 predicted proteins | sample HotsprSampleOS65_FD_203528 | JGI IMG/M metagenome (GOLD analysis project Ga0308417, IMG submission 203528) | Hot spring phototrophic mat microbial communities from Octopus Spring, Yellowstone National Park, Wyoming, United States - 20090730_OS65 ... | reverse complement strand
CAGGTATACTAGAATCCGGCACAACTTGATAATCTTGCGATAATGTTAACTGACCTTTTATATCAGTATCACAATTCAAAGTTGCTTTTTTTGCACTAATACTCATTTCATCGCTTGAATTAATATCACACTTACCTTGCATATTAATATTACAACTATCCGATGATAATTCAATACCACCTCTAGAATTAGTAATCTCTACAGAACCTTTTAATGATGTTATATAAACATCATTAACCGCTTGTATATTAATAGTATCTTCTGATTGTATATTTATACTACCTTTAGATTTTATATCTATACCTTTTTCAACATTTACTTCTAACGTTCTATCTTCTATTGATAGTTTAATATGATCCCCTTGATATGTTTCAATCAATACTTGTTCTTTACCTTCTGTTTCTTCTATTAAAATTACAGTCATATTATCTTTTGTTTCATAAGAAGAAAGTGGATTACCAGAAGGTGGTAGAGGTAACTTTCTCCTTTTACCTGTAATTTCTACTCTTGCATGATCTGAACTATCCGAAACAATAATAGATCTACCTTCTGTGCTCTTAATAATAGTATATACCTTACTTGGATCTGCCACACCTATATGCTCTGGTGGCAACATAGCCACTCTATATTTAAATGCTGAAAAATAAAAAGGCTTAGATGGATCACCACCTTCAAAAAAGATCCAAACATAAGAATCTTTCGGTGGTACATAAACTGAATTACAATAATATGAACCAGGCGACATTAAATCATAACCACCTAAAGGCGTATTAGCAGGATATGCTACAATACCTGATCTATTTTCACTAAAAGATTTATCAACAGCTTTAACTGTATCTTTATCCATTATATCAGGTATAAATACTCTAATAGCACCATATCTATTCTGGTCTATATTAACTTCAGTTACTTTTGCTCTATAAAAACCGTATAATCTTTCTTTCATCTTAACGTAGTCTCCAAATAGAAATTAGAAACTTTATCTATGATATCCTTTCTAATTTGTGTCCAAAAACCTGAAAATAAACTACTACCTGTTAAATACAATGTAGTGCACATTGATACAAATCTGCATACATCTTCAAATATAGCAACTGAATATTCATCAAATCTCCTAACTACTTCATATACAAAAATATTAGATGAAATAGACATTATATTATTATACCTTATACAATCAAAGAATTCTATAGGATTTGAAAAATCATAATTTAATTTTAAATCAGTCGGTTTATAATATAATGCAGATGATATCTTATTTATTGTCTGATTATTCATATCATAACCAAACAAAGAAACAAGAGTATAAAGAGCACATAAAAATCTCAAATCTTTCATTAATTTATCTGACACAGCTAAACCCTGCTTCTTTCTAAACAATTTAATTAAAACAGCATAGAAAAAATCAGATATATCATATTCTATAGCTTTAAATTTATCAGTTTTTGCTAGTATCATACATTCTCTGAGAATAAATCCATGTAAAAACAATGTAAACAAACTCTTTGAATCCATAGTTAAAAGATTAGTACCCAATATTGATATATTTATACATAAATAACCATCTGATGTAAAAAATGCAGGTAAAATCTGTTCATCCATAAGAACTATTAAATAATCATCACGATTTAATCTATTTTCAATAAAATCGAAAATTGGTCTCTTTTCATATTCTTTAATTATCGTTAAAATTATATTTATCATATAGTTTTTATAAGAAGGCTGCACTGACTTAGCTCTACAAATAGAATAGTTATATGGCAAAATATTATAAACTTTATCATGTTCATCTGACATTAAATAATAGTACTGTTTAATTGGTATAGACATCTCTACTGTTCCTTCATAGAACCATTTTTAGTCAAACAACGAACTTTTAAAGAAGAATTCTCTTTTAACACTGAATTCAAAACTGAATTACTACCTATACAAAATTGATTATTCCATGTTAAAATTTTTTTGTTTCCTAAATTAGCAACTATATAATCGTATCCAAATTTTAATGGAACTGATAAATCTAAAAGATTAACAATAATAGAAGTTTCATTAATAGGTTCATGTTTTAAAATAACATACTTATTTTTTATATTATCTGAATTTAAAACATAAATATCTTCTGTTTCTATTATATTTCTCTTAACTTCTGAATCTATACTTTTTTCTGTATTCATCAATTCTACTACATTTTTTGGTACAGAATCTGTTTTACCAGCTCCCTTGTCTTTTTTTGCTTTTAAAAATCTTAATAAAAATGAAGGTTGTATTGTTTCCATATTTCTAATATCTGATCTCGGAACTTTATCCGCTATCATTTCAGATATAGTATCTCTATTTGGTACTAATATTTTATCAAAATTTTTAAATTCTTCAATTGAATTAACAAAGTTTACATATAATATAATATACCAAAATATTGTAGTATTATACATCTCATAACTTACATAATCAGGTCTCATATACCATTCTGGCTTAAAATTAACAACTGAACTGCTAAACAATAATCTAAAAAAATAAAAATCTAATGTTTCTAATTCATAAGATGGATATATAACAGTAAAATCTTTCTCTAAATCTTTAATCTGATACCTGCAACCAAGAGTATCAAAATTACCCGGTGAATTTAAATTTTTTACAATATCCAGATCTAGATTTTCCATATTTTTCTAACCTTTTATTTTTTTGCTAAATTGAAACTAATACACCACTCTCAATCCACTTAATTTTCCAACCGCAATTATTTTTATTTGTATTCAAATATTCTTTTATTTTTTTAGATTCATCTTCATCAAAAAATTTAGAAAATCTTTCAATAGTAGACAAATAATCACCATGTACCAATTCTATAGGTATATTAAAAGCACCATTATGAAACTTTTCATGTAATGTCTTAACTAATAAAACAAAACCTACTTTCATATTAAAATGCAAAGACATAACTTCTAACGCTATATCAAAACTAGAAAATTCTTCGTTTAATGACATCTTTTCCATAGTAATAGCTTTACACAAAGAAAATAATGTCAAAGGATAATGATGAACTTCAATAGTAACAAATTCTGTATTTTCACCTGTTATTTGACAAGTTTCTAATCTTAATGATTCCCTCAAATATTCAAGCCATAATTTATATTCATTACAACCCCTAACTAATTTTTCTACATTTTTAACAAAAGAAATCATCTCTTTATCAGTCGAAAAATCAGTTCGTCTTAAAGATAATTCATATACAAAATCTTTAGCTTTAATAACATCTTTTGTTGTAGAAGTAAAAAAATCTTTTGATAACTCTAATATTTCCAATGTATCAGAATCTACCATTATCTCATCTACCATATTTACATCTTTAGATTCTACTGCTGTATTTAACATTTAATACACCCCCTTTTTATTTTTTTATAAAAATAGCTTTTTCAAAACAGGATATAACGATTTATCACTAAAAGTCTTAGATGAACCTTTAAAAAATAAAGAACTACTCGTTGATGTTCTTGATGATGTTATATCATCTAATTCAGATTCATCCTTATTCATAATACTAGCTCTAACAGCTTTAAATCCTCTTATAGAACAACTAGCTGATCTAGTATCACAATAAATAATAACATCTTTTAATAAATCAGTTATTACAAAATCACCCCACTTATACTTAGTCATACGAGCATATGAATCATGTATTCTTGATACATCTTCATCTGATATATCACTAGTTAATAATGATATAGCATAAGACCAATATATTGACTCATTATTTAACAATGATTCAGCCAAATCTTTAGGTCTTGTCAAACCCTTATAAAAACGAGTATCTTTTATTTGTTTCAACATTTTAGTACTAGTATCAGAAAAATAATTTGAAATTGGCCTTAATAAATTTCGTATAATAGATTCACCTGAAGATAAACTAGCTAAAGTTCTTAATGTATCTGTAACATCATCTACTACAATACAATAAGCCTTTATCAATATATAACTCGTAACACTTAAACCAATATCCCTTCTTACATTATGAAATTTCAAAAGTGTTGGTTCTACACTTAAAGATGAATAAAAAAATGAATCAGGTAAAGATTCTGAACCACTATCAGCTTCTGTAAAAGGTTTTACTATTTTATCAATTAAACCTTTTTTAGATCTATGCATTTTTGCAATTAAATTTAACTCTTCTTCTGCTGCTTCTGAAAAAATAGAATAATAATTAACTGCATTCATTCTTTCTACTACTTTAGAAATAATGTAACTTAGTTTATCTCCATGACTTTTAGACACAAAAACTGGAATATTTAAAAGAGTAGAACCCATATTGTTTCTTTCCTAATTTTTATATTTTTTTGATCTTTCAACTATTTATAACAACCACTTTATTTTGCTGCCTCTTACAATATCAACAAAAACATCATCTTCGTTTTCAAATACTCTAAGCTGTTCATTTTGCTTTATTTTAGTCTCTTCCAACTCTTTAGTTTTTTCTTTAACTATTATAGTTTCCTCTTTTTTCATATTTGTTAAATCATCTGATTTTGTTTTATTCATATCCTGTAATATTCTATCAGTTAAAAAATCTATATCCACCTTTTTAGAAGGTCTTGAAAACATAAAAATTTAAACACCTCTTTCATATTCTTGTAATTTATCTCTTAATAGGAAATATGAATCCAATAACGTTTTACTATAGAAATCTTCTTTTATAATAGACTCTTTTGTTTTATTCTTTTCAAACAACGGTTGTTTTAATAATAGTATATCTATTGCAAATTTTTTAATTGTTTTATCTACAATATTTAAAGCGGATTCTTCATATGATTTACTAGTTCTACTCTGTTCTGTTAAAATAGCATTTTTAATATTATTCCTAAACGTCTTATTTCCAATAAGTTTTTCAACTAATCTTTCCGCTTTCTTCTTAGCATCATCTGATACATGAATAGAATATTCTAATAATTCTTTTTTATTTGATATCTGTAATTTTTTACTAAAACTAATACGCTTGTATAATTCATTCAGAATACTAAGTAAAGATGCCTTATCCGTCAAATAATCATTAAAATATACACCTAATTTTTCTTGCAAAATATTTGCGTTAGTTGTTCCAAATAGTATATAATCAATGGAATACCATTCAAATAACAAAGTATCACCTTTACTTATAGTATCTAACATTTCTATATTAACCATTTATTATACTCCCAAAATTAACTTTTTAAGAATAATATCTGATTATTTTAGTCCAAAAGAATATTCAAAAGTCTATACAGACTCAAGTCTAACTTTCTTCCAAACAGTTTCACCACTTGTTAAATCAATTGTGCAAAAATATATTCCAGCAGCAGATCTATCATTATATGGTGTTACAACACCTATTGTATTAGGCCCAGCCATTTGTTGCAAAGTAGTAAAATTTGGAGCAGATACAAAATTAACACCGTTTAAATTTAGTTTTCTTGCACAAAAACTTATAGTTTCAGCACTATAAAATGTATGTCTAACATTCGTTGAATATGCATAAGTTAAAACTTTACTAGTAGATAATTTCCTAACATCAAACCAAGCTATATCAATATTAGCTTTAGTTACATTAGATGGAATCCAACAACGTAAAGCTATATTTTTTATAACACCATATGGCGTGTCAGAAGGTAAAGAAAAATAGAAACGATTATATTTCCATTTAGTACCAATATTTGATGAATCAACAACACTCACCGTATCTGGAAGTCTGCTTATTTCAACATTAGAAGTCTGATCTATTGGTTGTATTGTAAAAACAACATCTGATGGAGATATACATGCCGAAGTATTATCACTTTGTTTAATTAGCATAGATATCTGAAACACTTCACCCGGACCTACAGCTAAATCAAATGAAGAATTTAGAGTATATTCTGTATTTAGTTTAAACCATCTCGGTGAATATGAACTAGTACCATTAAATACAATTCTTGAAAATCTTGTAGTATCGTGTCCCACACATGTTACATCATTAAAAATTAACTTTTTATAATTCTGTAAAGTGCTATCACTTAAAATAGAAAATGTAAAATCTGAACCATTCAAACTAGAATCATAAGTGCGAGAATATGAACTATCAGCAACAATATCTCTTACAACACCAGCTGAATCAACAAGTAAATTTGAAGAGTCTGTCATATATCTATCTGTTACATATATACCGCGATTTGATACAATAGGTGCACCCATATAAAAATATGATGAACCAAAAACATATGTAGGCATATTCTGTACATAAGTTGTATCATTTTCATTATAATAATACAAACATAAATCAGAAGGACTCATAGAACTCAAAATATTTGTAGCACCATAAGACATTTGAGATGCTAATCTAATTTCCCATAATCTCTTAAGATTAGAATTATATCTAATGCCCAAAATTATACCACTCGTTGAACTTGTTGAATCTGAATTAGAATATAAAGCTAATATAGATGAATTTCTATCTAAAAATGGATAATTTTGAGAAATTATATCAGAATATTGACAAACACCAGAAGAAGTTAAACCTAAATATGTCGCACCTGAAAAAATACTAGGTGCACCACTAAAATAAGATGAGAAAACATTTAATTTCATATTTGTATTAGATATAGATGTATATAAACCATAAATAGTATTAGGATTTGTATCATCTGTAGTTGATGCTATAATACATGCACCATTAAATCCTGGAGACTTTACATTTGATATATAAAGACCCGTAAAAGAAGGGGCTGTACAATCAAGCAAATATAAACCGTAAATACCATAAGTTGAAGTAGAATTTCTTAAACTATAAGCAAATATACTATTATTAGTACTCGATAAACCACTCACATACACACCATATACAGAACCGCTTGTACTTGTCAAACTACTTGTATACACACCATATACAGAAGAACTATCACATGTTAAATTGCTTGTATACATACCGTATACAGAACCGCTTGTACTTGTCAAATCTCTTGTATATATACCATAAACATTTCTATTACCTCTTAATGCAAATAAACAAACACCATAAACAGTCGAATTAGTTCCTGTTAAAGTAGATGCATGATATCCATATACATTAGAATTAGTTACACCTGCAACACTACTACAAACAATAGAAGATACCCTAAATCCATATGCTTCTACTGTTACATTACTTGTTTGATCACCATCATATCTAGAAGTAATATCTACTAAATTTATACCATATGTTCGAACTATAAAAGATTGAGTTGAAGTACTATCTCTTTTTCCTAAAGATCTAACACCAACAACCCAAATTCCTGCAGCTAAATTTGATGTACTTCTTCTGTCAACATAATTTATAACACCGCATGTTATATCATTTGCAAAAAGGAAAGCAGCCGCTCTTGAAGTAGCATCTAAAAAATTGTTGTTATCATCTAAACACCTAGCTGCAATATTTCTTAATCTTATACTATATGCTGAAGACCTACCCGCTAGATTTTCTACATGTAAACCATAAGCAGAACTATTTGTATAATCAAAAGAGTATATTTTATTGATAGAAATACCATATGCAAAACGTTTACCAATTACATAATCAAAATATATGCCATATGTATTAAAACTAGATAAATTAGTTGTACTTGAATTATTATTACCCAATCCCTCAAAATATAAACCATACGTACCAAAAACAAAAGTATTATCTGAAGAACCATATCCACCCTTTATTATAGGTTTAGAAAAATAAATTCCATAAATATAGTTATCAGTTGCATTATTAGATGATTTACCAGTACAATAACTTGATGCTATAACAGCTGTAGCAGCTCTTAAACCACCATATACAGAACCAACAAATAATCCGGATCTCCAACCTGTTGTAACATCAGATAATTTAGTCTGATTATTATAATAATAAAAATTACTAGAATCTTTAATACCAAAAAACGAAGAAGTGTAATTAAAAACAGAAGAAGAAACATCAAAATGTGGAGGCAATATTTTACCTGATCCATCTAATCTAATCAAATCAGCATAGATATTTCTATTTAAAACTAAATTATAAGTACTATCTGAACCTTTCGTTATTATAATACTACTATTAGTACTAATTAAATCAATATTAATACTTTGTTGTTCTATAGAAACCCATCCTAAAGTATAAGTAGAATCATTATAACTAGTACATTTAAGAAACTTATTTACAACAGATGAACTATTAGGCTTCGGTATATGTCCAATATAACCATTTTCATCTGAAGCATGAGATATTGTATAATCATCACCAATTTTCATTATTGAAATATAAGTTCCATTACTTAAAGTAACATTAGAACCACCTCCACCTACACCAGTAATATCAACCCAACCTAATTTTTCAGCAAGATCTGTAGCAGTTGCATCTAAACACATTAAAAACTTATTTGAATCTCCTTCACCAGGTGTAGGTACATGTATTACAGAAATAACATGTCCAATTATATTAGTATCATTACTAGATGTTCCAATATATAATGGTGATTCTGCACCTAAATTTATATCATTATATGTTAGCATTTTCCATCCAAAAACTGTTTTATCCAATCCAATCAAAACAGCTTTTTTTGAACCGGTTGTATTATCTGGTATATGAGAATATGCCCTTTCATGTTTTATTACATGATCTTGTGTTAATGTAATAGGATAAAGAGCTGTTAAATCAAAAGATGAAGGTTTTCCATAAATATCATCCCAACAAATTTCTTTTGCCAAAACTACATTTCTTGGTTTTGTATTCTTTGATATAAACAAAAATTTTCTTGTAGCATCTTCAGATTCTCTTATATTAACAGAATTAGTATCTAAAACAAATTCACCATAATTAGTAAATCTAGCAACACACTGGGGTTGAGATAAAGAACCATCATTTACATAAAATTCAACACCACAACAATCTGTAGCTTTCATATAATTCTTATCTGTACCAAATTTATCAAATATAAGAGGCAACCATTTAGCAACTTTGTTATTTAAACTCGATTCTATGTTAAATAACATAAAAGCTTCGTTGCTCTCTTTAAAAAACAATATAGTACCTAACTCATAATTAATAGCACTACTTAAATTTGCTCTATTCACATTATATTTTTCTGCGTCTATTAATCTATTAATCAAACCATTAAAAAGACTGCTTCTAATAATAGAACCTAAACCGTAATATATTGCATTACAAGTATAAGCTTCTTCAGAATATGCAGATGATAAAATAATAATCTTTCCAGATTCAGAATCAACATAAAAAGAACCTGGTGTTAAATTATTAAGAGAAGAAACATAACTTAACTTATTTGCATTTTTTGTATATCTATTTACTAATTCAACTGAAAACAATTCATTTATATCATTAACATTAGTAATATTATATTCAGGATCTAAAGATGTAACAGGACGTTCTTTTAGATAAATAACACAATATCTGCTATCTGTTTCACTTTTATGTAAACTTAAATTAGTTTCTTCTATACGTTCTGGCTTCCAACTACCATCTTCTTTTTTTCTGGAATCAGTATAAATTGCTTCTAATTGCATCTTTAACTCCTTTTTATTTTTTACAAGATATCTACAGATTGAGATTTATCCATAGAATACTTTTCTAAAATCTCCGTCTTTATTACATCAGCTACATTTTCATCCCAAACTTTTCTAAAATTAGGATCTTCTTTATATTTATCTAATACACCTTTCTGCTGACATTTAGATCCTGTATATCCCTCTAACGTAACCCAACCACCACCAACAGTTATTCTCTTATATTTCTTAAGTAACAAATAATTTGTCCAAAAATTAGAAAAACCGTGTTCAAAACTAAATACCATTTCCACCTCTATATTTGGCGTAAACAATTTATTTTTAATTGATCTACCAACAACAACACCACCATCAAAACCAAATTCACCTTTAATATGATCTCTATGTCTAAAGAAAAACAACTGAAAACTATTATAGAGTAATGAGTTACCACCCGGTATATTTTTATCTGCTAAAAATCTTAATGCAGCCGGCGTTGGTATACCAGCATTCATTTCAATTCTTTCTCTTAATTGATTTACACAAACCAAAGAAATTGAATATCTATTTAATCTACTAGTTAATTTAGGTAAATCATGAGATAAAACATTCGCTTTCTGTCCAATAACTGATGTATATTTCTCTTCTGCCATACTTTTTTCTGTTGGCGTGTTAGCTATACTATCCCATATAACACAAGATGGAACATTTAAAAGTTCCGGATGTTCCTGTTTATATAAACATATTTGTTCAACTATTCTAAAAACCTTTTCAACTGTTATATCATCATTATATGGTGTTATTTCTGGATTCCTAACACCAAGTTGATATAATCTCTCTCTTGACATAGATTGTTCAGAATCTATATAAACACCAATAAATTTACCCGGCCATCTCCTTTGACCGCTAGCTAATATTCTAGAAACAAGTGCAGATTTACCACAACCCGGATGTCCTACAAATTGTACTATTTTTGTACCCACACCTCCACCTAAAACAGCATCTAATAAATCTATACCTGTTGGTATAACATTTCTAACTTTTGATTCATCTTCTGGTTGAATATCTATTGTTTTACTTAAAAATGTTACAATATCATTGTGTAAATTTTTAGCAGCATTTTGTTCTTCATCTGTTAAATCTTTTTCAACTGTTCTCTCCTTCGTTTCAACAGATGAACTTATAGAATCTACAGATATTTCACTTTGCAAATCTACAGAATTTAAATCAGACATTACTTCAGAATTAACAATACTTTTTTCTGTTTTGGATTCTTTTACCATAAATCATGCATCTCCTATATTGTTACTTTTTTTAATATTATCAGTATTATCATATATCTTTAATTTAGTCTTCCTAAATGATTCTATCATATTTGCTATTTCTGCTATATCATCAACATTATATTTCTTATCTTCATCATCTAATTTGGATTTTCTCAATATTTCTAATTCACTTTTAATAGAAGAATCTAACTTATCTCTCGTTTTTAATTCTAAATCAAAAATAGATGCTATTAACTTTAATTTTTCATCAAATATATATCTATTCCTAAAATCTGCTAAAGTGCTTGGTAATAATGAATCTGTTTTTTTCCTTAATTCAACAACGGATTTTAACATCTCCCTCAATTCTTCTCTATTATTTACTAACTGTTTTATTAGCTCCTCTTCTCTTTCTGTCATAATTTATTCTCCTTTTTTCTGTTGTTCCTTAAACAATAATAAACAATATTCCAAACAACCTATAGCCACTGAATAAAGAGGTTCCTTTGCCATTTTAATTTCTTTTATATCATATGGAAAATTACTTCTATATTTTTCATTAAATACTCTAGTAAATAAATCCAAAAAACCAGGAACCATACTCGTTCCACCACTTAATATAATCGGTATTTTTTCATCTATTTCTAAATTATCAGATTTTGCTTGAAACTCTTTTGAAATAGTTTTTAATACATAATCTATCAACTCTTCATAAAATGTTAATAAACCTTGCTTAATTCTAACTTCTTCTTTTTTACCTTCATTTATAAGTGTTTCATCTGAAAGATTTAATTTTTTCTCTTTTATTGCTATTACCCTTGTCTCTAATTTTCCTGTTGATTCTGCTACATTCTTATCTATCCAATCACCACCTACACCAACTGAAAAAGTTAAAGCAGGAATACCTTTATATGAACAAGCAATATTAGTTAAACCAGCACCAAATGATATACCTATACCTGAATAGTCTTCATCTTTACAATTACTATAAACAACTGCCATACCTTCATTTAATGTATGAACCTTAAAACCTAATGACTCAAAAACTTTAGTAAACACTTTTTCATGATATGTTACATTAGGTATATTTTTAAGATCTATAGGTTGTGCTGGTATAGAAAAGACACAATAATTTTGATCTTTATCTAATTCACCACATAAATGCTTTATCATATGACCTATAATATCAACTGAATCTATTTCTTTACTACTAATTAAACCAGATTTCATAGATCTTTTAACTTCTTGTCCAAATATATTTGCAAATCTAAAAGCATCTTCACCTATTATAGCAATACATTGTAAACTACCATCGTTTTCATATAATTCAACATAATCTAAATTAGTATTAGATATTTCGGATGTAGACCATGTATCTGGTGAAACAGGTAAAAACATATTTCTCATAGATTGAGTAATAGACTTCTTTTCATTTAAATATTTACTACAAACTAAATTACCAGTACCAATATCAAAACCTATATAACTCATTGTTCTTAAACTCCTCTATAATAATTGTATTTATTTTTGTTTCTTTGACCTAACATTACCTTTAGAAAAATCAAAATCAGGCACAAAATCTACTTGTTTATATTCATTATCTTCCTCTTTTAATGATATATCCTGTTCTATATTTGTTTTCATCTTTAACTTTGAAATGCTTTCATTTAACTGTTTCAATTCAAATAAAATATCTTTCAAATAAAGTATAATATCTGTAGCGAAATCCTCAGATAATACTTGATTGTTTTCATTTAATTTTTTCACTTTTCTTCTCAAAACTCTAACATCATCATAAATAGACATAACAATCAGATCTCCAATCTGTATATAAAAAACACCAAAAAAATGTACAATTAAAACAATAAACTATTAATTAAATTAAATCTAATAAATACCTATTTGTAAAACATACTATATTTTGTCCATTAAAAAATCAAACAGATCTCTTATTAGGACCCCAAACATCAATATGTAATCTAGGTGAATAACATAAACCATTTTTCACACAAAATTCAAATGTTTCTCTGCAAACTTCTTCATATTTTTCCCTTGTATAATCCTCAAGTGGCATAAGAGGCATAATATATACCAATTCTTGAACATAATTTTTATACAGCAAAGGTGATATTTTATTTGCTATACTCTCTAATCTATCTATAAATAAATATATGTCATCTTCATTTTCTTTACTATACAATAATTTAAATCTAACAGAACTTAATAACCACTTAAAATTATCTAAATCAAATAATGAATCAGGTAAATAATACTTTATTACTTGTGAAATGCTAACTTTATTATTATAAGATCTCATATCAAATTTAGGTGAAACAACAAAAAAACCTGTATACGGCCTATTCTTAGTATTAAAAGCAACTGTATTATTATATTTCACTTCTTTTTCTTGACCTGAAAATAAAGTAGATAAAGATAATGCACCAGAAAATGTATATAATTTTTCAGTTATCCCAAAAAATCTAGTAATAAAATCACATCTATCTTCTACTAAATCTGCTATATTATTTATACCGTTTGTTTCAAAATCAACTTGAAAACCATAAAGATTACATAATACATTACATAGAGGTATTAAAAATTGGTGATTTTTATCAAGTAAAGGTTCACCACCTGTTATAACTATTAATCTTATTTTATACCTACTATCTTCTGATAATTGGTGTACATAATCCAAAAACTCTAAAACATTATCATCATTTTGAATATTAAATCGAATCTCATTTTCATTAGATTCTATTGTAGCATATTTACTATCACAAAAAGGACATGATAATGTACAACCCTGCAATCTTATAAATATAGCTGGTGTACCTGATAAATAACCTTCACCTTGAATAGATTTAAAAACTTCAACAATTTTCATATTAGGATATCCTTTCTTTTAAATTTTGTTTTTATTTAAGTACTTTTTTACCAATATCCAAAAATATAGAATCTGTATCTTGATATAGCACATATTCTAAATTTTTACCATCATAATTTATAAAGAAATCTTTATCAAAATCCACTGCACCTGTATCTAAAACTTTGTTTATGTGATAGCCAATAAATTTAATAATATCTTGTCCTGTTATAGTTATTGTACTTGCTAAATCTAAATTAAAAAATCTAAATGCATTATTAGCCAAAACACCATATAATGTATTTGCTAAAATCTTATATGCTATTTGTATACTATCATATATTTTAACACCATCTAAATCATTTTTATCAGATGCTTCTTTTTTTAACTTTCTATATTTAGATCTTTCCGACATTAGTAATTCTAATATTTTAGAGAAGAAAGATACATCTTCTTTAGGCGATTTAAAAATAGTTCCATTTGTTGTTAATATATAACCTTTTTCTTCAACTTTTTTTATGAAATCTCTAATAGATATTCTCTTTGCTATAACTCTATCTTTATACATAGGATTCATAATTACCTCTATTTTTTTATCCATATCCAGTTCATCTCTTTTATAAATAATATCCAATGCATCTTTTATATCAATCTTAGCAATATATGTATTAGGTCCTATATTACAACTTCTAATAATAGAAGGATATAGAGATGAAAAATCAAAATCAACAACATAAGAAAATCTACCACTTTTAGGTGTTCTAACATAACCACCCGGTATATAAGATGATTCAGAATCGTTATTATTAGTATTAACTAAACTATTTCTACAAACTAAATTATTTTTCTTTGCATAACTTAAACATAAAGAATCAATTAAATTCATACTACTCTCTGCAGCTTTCCAGGATGTATTACAAATTCTAACCAAATTAAACCTCAAATCAATAAAACCTAACTTTATATCAAGTTGTCTTAATAATTCAACATCTGTTTTAGCATAATCAATAAATTTGCATACATCATTTAAATATAACTCATCTAAAGTTTCAATATGTTCTACTTTACCTTCACCTAAATATTTTTTTGATATAAAATCTAAACTATAACTCTCTTCAGAACCTTGTGTAAAATTCTTATATAAATCTAACATATCTAAAACACAAATACCATATACAAACATTTTACTATATCTTGGCTCAAAATAAACATTATTAACAGGAGACATAATATTTAAATCAATAGAATTCTTTAACATTCTACCAAATATAGTTAACATATCAAAATAAACAAAATTCCAACCCGTCAAAATATCCGGATTTAATTCGGCTATTTTTTTAGCAAAATTAAATAATAAATCTTTCTCTGAGTTAAAAATAACTAATTTGGCATCAGTTAATGTTTCTTTATATTTTTCTAGTTTTGCAATATCTAATTTATTACCTAAATTAGCAACCCATATTTCTGTTATATTATCATCTAATTTAAAAGTTATAGAACAAATTGGTTTTTCTGCTTTTTTTGGATCTGGAAATTCCAAATCACCATTTGAAAAAACCTCTATATCAACAAATAATTTACTCAATTTATAAGTAGGTTCTTCTGTTTTTCTGTTATATCTATAATCAATAATTCTCTTAATTTCCGGCCTAACATCAGATTCATATGATGATAGGTAAGAATTATTGTAATCATAAACACTAAAATTTGTTTTAACCAATTCTACATCTGAAATAGGAACAATAAAATTAGAATTTTGAATATCTTTATATTTAGAACATGTATAATAATAATATTCAAAAGAAGGTGTTTTGTAATATTTCTTACTATTATTTGAATCTTTAAAAATATACAAAATGCTTTTATCACTATAAATCTCTTGACAATCTAATAACATCAACTTTTCATCATAACACCAATCAGGTATCTCAAAACTATAACATTGTGTTAATTTTTCTTTTTCAGAATTCCGATTATTCCTTTTGACTTTGTTATCATTTTTATCTTCAAAATCAAAAAGTTGCGTTTGTTTATCATCATTATTATCTGATGCTACATTATTTGTTGATGTTGGTGATATTAAAATTAAACTGTCTA
>Ga0308417_1001542_pt1 | contig 15730 bp, 22 predicted proteins | sample HotsprSampleOS65_FD_203528 | JGI IMG/M metagenome (GOLD analysis project Ga0308417, IMG submission 203528) | Hot spring phototrophic mat microbial communities from Octopus Spring, Yellowstone National Park, Wyoming, United States - 20090730_OS65 ... | reverse complement strand
GTCGCACGCGAGCTCGGTCAGGAGAAGACGCCCAAGATCCTCGTCGTCGCCAGCGCCGCCCGCCTCGGCATCGACCGGCTGCGCGCCCTGCGTTCCTACATTCAAATCGCTCGGATCTCCGTCGTTGGGCGTATCGGCGGCCAACCCGACCAGGATGCCCTCGCCCACGCCCTCGCCGGTCTCTCTGTCGAGCCCCGAGCCGCCCTCGTTAAGGATCTGGCCAAGGCGGAGCGCATCGCCGAGATGAGTCGGACCGGACAAGTTGCCGTCGTCGCTCCGACCCCCAAGGCCACGGCCGAAGCCCGGGCCCGTCTCGAGAGCCACCCAGAGCAACTCCGCACCAAGATCGCGGAAGCCAATGTCGTTGCCGCTTGATGCACCCCGGAGCCGCATGGCAAGGCACTGACGTCCTAATCCAGCATGCCCATATGCCTTGCCGCTTCGTCCCGTTCGTCTAGAGGCCCAGGACACCGCCCTCTCACGGCGGCAACAGGGGTTCGAATCCCCTACGGGACGCCACCCCTCCACGCAAAGAATCGTCTTCCTAGCCCACAGGATAGACAAATACGGTGTCTCGTCAGAGACATCCGACCAATGCCCGTGCAGGAGGCAATTCTAAGTCGCAGGTGCCCGTTTACGCTCTTCTTGCCCGCCCAGCTTCGCCTCCCTCGGCCTCCCAGAGCGCCAGGCCGAGGCGACGTTGGCGGAAGCGGCGAAGACCCTCTCCGGCGGACGGACGCCTATTTCAGCGAGAATGTTCGGAAGATCGCTTCGGAACGCACGATGGGTGGCAAGCCACGCCCTCCGCGGCGCCAAGCGCCCTCCAAGTACATCGCCGTGCTCGCGGATATCCTGGCCGGTGATGTCGACGAGGAACGTCTGGAAGCGGTGACGTTCCCGATCGAGCACCAGACAGACCTTATGCCGCCGATTGGGGGCACCGCACCGCGCCGCTCCCGCAAAAAGGCCGCACTCGAAGGGCATGTTGAACCGGAACAAGCCGGGCGCGCCGTCCGGCTTGGTCCTGAAGATGTCCTGCATGCCGAACCGTATCCGCGGGCAATCTTCAGGATCTTCTCGACCCGCGCATGTCCCGCGTCGTCGACCGCCTCGAAGATCGGCGCGTAGGCATCAGCGAAAGGGCAGGCGCAAAGATGCTCTCGTCGGAGATCGCCGCGCAGGGCCCGCGGTCATGCAGTCGCCTAGCGCCAGCTCGCCGCCACAGATCAAACCGCCCGAGAGATGGCGGGACAGGCGACATTCACTGGCTTCTGGGCAGCCCTCGGCAGCCCTCAGGACTGCCACGAGCGGCTTCGAGGTGGAGTTGGTCGCAGCCTTGACAGACAGAGGCTTGGAACGACCAATCGGGATCTTTTCCATGAGCTAGAGGGTGAGGGCAGGCACCGCAGGCGGCAAGCACAGCGAGACACCAGAGTTGGCTTCGCCCCAGAGATGTCACGCAGACCCCCTAACAGAAAGCGGCCTCGCAGAGACTGACCTGCGAGAGCGTTTCCCTACCATCCGTCCGACTATCCACTTTCCCCGAGAGGAAAGCGGGCCTCCCAGGCTGAAGACCCCTTCTCAGGCCGAAGTTCCCGGTGCTTGGGGGATAGGTCCGCTCTCTTTTCGTCTGCCGGAGCATGCCTATCTGCGCCCCCCTTTTGGCAGGAGAAGTCCGATGGTGGCACCGCAATCCTCCTCGGAAATCCTGGTCGGTCGGACTCCGGCGGAGCAATTCCGGCGGGCTGCACTATCCGGACTTCATCATCGGCCTGGCCAATGGAACGCGACGCCTCGTCGAGACGAAGGAGAACACCGACATGATCGCGCACCTCCAACGGCGAGAGCCCCTGAAGGTCTATGGACTGGAGATCCTGCTGCATGCAGGCCTAGATGGCCTGCGAAATACCCCTTCCAAGGGAGATCTCATCAGCCTCTGCCTGACCCCAAAAACGCTGCTGGCCCCGCTTCACTGATCGCTTCCTTGTCCCGAAGCATTCGGAGGCTTTCGGATGCACCTGCGCCTTCTTCCGTTCTTTCTTTCGGATTTATAACTCAAACAAAGGTTGAGCGAGTGGAGATCGGCCTGCCAGCCCGATCTCCTAGCAATTCGGCTGACATCTCCGCCAGTCCGGCAGTGCCATCGAGAACCCCAGGAAAGAGGCCAATCTCAGTCCATGGTTTCCATTGTTTGGGTTATAAATCAGATTTCTTTTATCGATCGGGTTGCTGGCCGTCTGCGAGAAGAATCCCGAGAGCATCGCGCCCGTCTCGATGCCAGGCGACATATACGATCACGTGACCTGCGACCAGACCCGGGTCGAGCGCTTGCGGCGGGGAGACATCGTCCCTCGCCGTGCTCGAGATACAGCAGCAAAGCGTGGCGACGGGCGACGCGATCGGGGTCTTTCTCATCGATGCTACCGTCGCGTCGCTGACGAGCGGCAATCGCACAGGCCTGATCGCGGCAGAGCGCGGCAAGGTCCTTGTCCTCAACGCACGCCTGCAGCGCTGCTGAGCCGAAGATTCAAAGGCCAAACAGACGGCGCTGCTCAAGCACGCCCAGCACGAACCGCGTCGCCTCAACCAGCACGCGCGCGCTGCCCTCTGGGCCTTCGACGGCGCCGACCGCCAGGCCCTTGCCGATCTCCTCGAGCGACCCGCCCCCCGGCCAGGAAACCCCGGCAGACGCCGAGAGCGCGTCGAGGCCCATGACCGGCACTCGCGCCGCGCGGCCTGCATGGACTTCGAGGAGCGGCAGCAGCGCGAGGGAGGGGAGCAGCAGGCGCCCCGGCCCCATCGCGCCCTCGAGGAGGACAGCGGCTGCGGCTGAGTTCAGTGGGCGCGGCGCTTTTGGATCGTCCAGACCCCACCCGCCCTCGGGCATCAACGCCTCTAACCACCACCAGCGCACGCCTCCAGGAGGGCCCTCCTCGCGCAGCACGATCGCCAGCGGTCCGCGCGCAAGCGCCGATGGCAGCGCGGCGATCCAGGCCTCCGCGCGCGCCATCTCCGCCCGCTCCGACGACAGCGCCCAGGAGAGCAAACCCGTGCGCGCGACTACCGGCGCCAGGATCCCGGCCATCCGCCGGACAGGAGCGAGATCCATCCGATGCTCAAGACGCCGCAGTGCTCGCACCAGACGCAGCAGCCACCGGCGCAGCCGCGCCGGACCCGCATGCCCCACGTCGGCGGCCGCAATCGCGCTGCGCACCGAGAGGGATCCCATTGATCCGCCGACCGGCAGCCAGGGCGCGGGAAGACCGTCGAGGGCTTCAAGCAGCATCAACGCGAGATCGCGCCGAAGCTCCATGGCCAGCGCCCGACCCTCGAAGAGCAAGAGCGAGATATCCCACAGTGCCAGCCCCTCGGGGGTCTGCGCCCGCAGAAGGGAGCCGAGGGCCCGAGCCGGTGCGCGCCCGCCATCCAGGATCTCGCCGAGGCCAGCGGCGGCGAAGGCCCCGAGATGACTCTCGGGGACCGACGGATCCGCCCCCGCCACCACCCGCGCGAAGTCGTTCCCCCGCCAAGGCAGGAACGCCACCGAGGACGGGCGTCCCGCATAGGCGACCGACCAAGCTAGTGCTCGGTGCGAGGGCAACAGCAATGCCCCACCAGGCGCGAGGCGATCCGTCCGCCCAACCCCGACAGGCCAGCGACCTGAGAGATCGAGGTGGTAAAAACCCGCAGGGGCGACAGACGAAAGGGCACCCGCGTCCGCTGGCGAAAGCGCGAGGACAGCCAAAGACGTGGGAATTGAAGCCGGGGAGGCCATTGGGGGATTGCGGCCAGAAGGACGAACCGTCCAAGACATAGGACGACTCCAGTCCCACGGACAGACCAGCCCCCCGCTCCCATTTTCCATCTGTTGTGCCATCCCTTGCCCAGCACGCCGATCCCCATGCCGAGTGCGCCTATCTCGAGGTCAAGAGCGCCGAGGCCGATGTTGCCTACTGCCTCCGCAACGCCCCCATCGTCGACGATGCCACCTATGACGTCTGGCACGTCCGTCTCGACATCTTGCACCGCGAGCACGCCGACCTGCTCGGCCCCAGCGTCCGACGCGTCGGCGGCGGTCTCGACGACGCCTTCGCCCCCGTCCCGCACGCCGTCCCGATGCTCCCCCTCGACAACACCTACGGCCCTGAAGACATCGCTGCCCGGGCAGAACGCCTGGCCTAGGCGCCCGGGATCCCCGTCGCCGATCTCTCCCTCTACGCTGAACCCAAGGTCGACGGGCTCTCCTGCTCCCTCCTCTACGAGGACGGACACCTGACGCAAGCCGCCACCCGCGGCAACGACGCGACGGGCAAGGACGTGACCGCTCAGGCCCGCACAATCCGCGAGCTGCCCCTGTGGATCGAGAATGCACCGCCGCACATCGAGATCCACGGCGAGGTCTTCATGGGTAAGGCCGACTTTCTCGCTCTCAACGCCGCCGAGCGGGCCGCCAGACGCAAGCCCTTCGCCAACCCGCGCAACGCCGCTGCCAGATCGCTGCGCTAGAAGGACCTCACCATCACCGCCCAACGACCTCTCGCCTTCTTCGCTTACAGCCTCGGTGAGGCTCTCGACGGCCTGCACACCTCCGAAGCCGAGCTGCGCGACGCCCTCGCGCGCTGGGGCTTCCAGCTGAACCTTCCCGCCGGCCCCGTCCACGGCTTCGCCGGCGTCGAGGTCTTCGCCCCCGATCTCAAGGCAGCCCGCGCCGACCTCCCCTACGACATCGACGGCTGCATCGTCAAGATTGACCCCATCGCCCCGCGCGTCGGCCTAAGCTCGACCGCCCGCGCCCCCCGCTGAGCCATCGCCCGGAAGTTCGCCGCCAAAGAGGCCATCACCCGTCTGCGCGCCGTGACCTGGCAAGTCGGCCGTACCGACATGCTCATTCCCGTCGCCGAGCTGGAGCCCGTCGGGGTTGGCAGCATCCTCGTCGCCCGCGCCGCCCTCCACAACATCTCCGAAATGGAGTGTCTTGGCGTACGTGTCGGCGGCACCTGCGGATCCGTCGCACCGGCGACGTCATCCCTCAGATCCTCAGCACTCTGGACGCCGACGGCGCCGTGCCAATCATCCCCGCCGCCTGCCCCTGCTGCGCCCCCCACCCGCTTCGCCGGTACGGAGGACGGAACCCGCCCCCTCTATTGCAACACTGGCCTCGTCTGCGGAGATCAGCACCGCGAAGCCCTCGCCCACGCTGTCTCCTGCGCAGCCCTAGACATCGACGGCCTCGGTCCCGAACGCCTCGCCTGGCTCGACGCCGAAGACCTCGTGCACAAACCCGCCGACCTCTTCTCCCTCGCCGCCCGCGACGCCGCTCGCCCCAACGGCATTCGGATCACCGACGCCGCAGGCTGGGGTGCCCAAACGCCCAAGTCCTCTTTCAGGCCATCGACGAATGTCGCCGCGTTCCCCTCGAACGCCTCCTCGTCGCCGTCGGGATCCCGGAAGTCGGCGACAGCCTCGCCCGCAACCCTTACCCACGCCTTCGGGGCGTTCGACGCCCTCGACTGCACCGCCCAAGACACCGCTCCCGCCCTCGAGGCCATGGCCCGCCTGCGCGCCATCCCGAAGATCGGCCACATCATCGCTCGTGATTCCTCCTCCACGGCCCGGCCGGCACTAAGATGAGCGCCCCAGCCCGCCAAGCCCTCGAGATCCTTCCCCCCGAGCGCTCCGCTGCCGGGCCGTTGGCCGGCCTCGTCGTCGTTCGTCGTCTTCACCGGGACCCTCTTCAGCCCCGCCCCAAGCTCGCCGCCGATGCCCAGCACCTCAGCGCCAAAGTCGCCGACACCGTCTTCGCGCACACCAACGTCCTCGTCGCCGGCAACAAGACCGGATCCAAGAAAGCTCGTGCCGAAGTCCTCGGCCTCCTCGCGCTCGACGAGACCGCCTGGCGCACGCACATCGCCAAGGCAGGCCGCTGACCCGAATCAGATTTACAGAATTTATATTCTGTGGCCTGTTTCTGTTCACGCGCCAACATCCTTACAAGATTTCGACCTCCCCTTCCCTTTGGTCGCCGCAAAGACGCCCACCTGGTCAGCAGGAAGTTTCCTCATTGATCTCCAAAAGAGCCTGCAGAATAACAGCATTGCGCAACCCGGCGCACTCTGGGACGACGGAGAAAATCCCATGCCCCCCTTCCATGCCCCCTACGACGGTGGCTGCGGCGGCAACGACGGCCCGCGTGCGGTCCAGAGGTCAGACAGCAACCGACGCCTGTATGGCCCCGCCGAGGTCGCGCGTCTGCGTGGCTCCATCCCCATCAAACGAACGATGGCGCGCCGCGGCGCGGAGCGGCTGCGCCGGCTCCTGAAGGAGCGTCCGTTTGTGCAGGCGCTCGGTGCGATGACGGGCGGCCAAACTGTCCAAGATGGCCAAGGCCGGGCTCGAGGCGATCTACCTCTCCGGGTGGCAGGTGGCCGCCGACGCCAACCTGGCCGGTGAGACCTATCCCGATCAGTCGCTCTACCCCGCCAACTCGGGGCCTGCACTCTGCGCACGCATGAACCGCGCGCTGCTGCGCCAAGACCGCATCGAGCACATGGAGGGCAAGCGCAGCGTCGCCGACTGAGGCCTGCCGATCGTAGCCGACGCCGAGGCCGGCTTCGGCGGCGTGCTCAATGCCTTCGAGGTGATGCGCGCCTTCATCGAGGCCGGCGCCGCCGGCGTCCACTTCGAGGACCAGCTCGCCGCCGAGAAGAAGTGCGCCCACCTGGGCGGCAAAGTGCTCGTCCCAGCCTCCCAGTTTGTGCGCACGCTCAACGCCGCACGCCTCGCCGCCGACGTCGAGGGGGGGGCACGGTGCTCATTGCACGCACCGACGCCCACAGCGCCCAGCTGCTGACCTCCAACATCGACGCCCTCGACCGCCCCTTCCTCAGTGGCCAGCGCACGCCCGAGGGATTCCTGCGTATCAGCCCCGGCAAGGGAGTCGAATACGCGATCGCCCGCGGCACCGCCTACGCCCCCTGGGCGGACCTGTTCTGTTGGGAGACCTCCGAACCCGACCTCGGCGAAGCCCGGGAGTTCGCCGAGGAAATCGCGCGCATCGCCCCCGGCAAGATGCTGGCCTACAACTGCTCCCCCTCCTTCAACTGGCGCCGCAAGATGGAGCGCCGCGAGGCCGTAGCCTTCCAAGAGGCCTTGGCCGGACTCGGCTATCGCTTCCAGTTTGTGACCCTCGCGGGCTTCCACAGCCTCAACTACGGCATGTTCCGTCTCGCACGAGGCTATGCCCTAGAGGGGATGGGGGCTTATTCGGATCTCCAGCAGGAAGGGCTCGCCGCCGAGGCAGATGGCTTCACCGCGGTGCGCCACCAGCGCGAGGCCGGCACCTCCTGGTTCGACGCGGTCGCGATGACCGCCTCGGGTGGCGTCGCCTCAACGATGGCGATGGCCGGATCCACTGAGACGGAGCAGTTCGCCCCTGTCGCGCCCGCAGCCCGGATCGACTGAGTGACCAACGGGTCAGGCGGCGCCATGCCCGTCTATTACCGCCTGCCCCGCGACGAGGACCACGATGACGGCCTCGTTCATGGACACGCCTGGGCGAGATCGCACGCCTGATCGGCTACGAACCGCGGGAGAAAGGACGCGACCCGGGATCGCCTCCCGAGCTGCGGACGCGTCAGGCGGTCGGAGAGGCCGCCATCTGCCGCAGGCGTGCCGCCCGTAGGCCTGGCGGGGGATGGATACAGAAGAGCCCGCCCAACCAGGCGCGATCCGTTTCGCCATGGACCTTCTCGATGGCCCGCGCCAGGGCCTCCGGATCGCCCAGCAGGCGGGCACCGGTGCGATCCGCCCGCCATTCCTGCTCGCGCAGCACCGACAGCGCGCCGAGCCACGAGATGAAGGCGGCGAAGCTGCCTATGCCCGGCATCGCAAGCGTGGCGTAAATGACACCCGCCCAGAGGGCGGCCAAGCCGAAGGCCCAGAAGGTGAAGAAACGCAGCGTCGCGTCGTGATGGTACAGATGAGCCACCTCGTGGGCCATCACCGCGGCCGTCTCCTCCCGATCAAGACGCTGCAGCAGACCTCTCGATAGGAAGACATCGCCCCGTCCGGGCAGCGCGAGGACGGCACCAATGGGCGCAGAGATCGGAACGACGTGGAGCCTCGGCGCGCGGATTCCCGCACGGCCGGACAGGGTCTCGAGGTCGGCGCGCAGCAGGGCGAGATCGTGAGGCATCGCGGAGAACCTTTCGCATCGGTAGCTGGTCCGATCTGGGCGGTCGAACCGCCCGCGTCCACCGGCGCGCTTGCCCAGGCGCAACAAGCGCCTATCCTCGGAGAACGACGACACTCCCGCCCGCGCCGCTGGCCAGCAAGGCCACCAATGCGATTCACAGCTTCCCTTGACGTTCTGCTCCTCCTCTCGGCCTGCGCCAGAACCCCGAACGCGCCCGCGCCGGCGGAGCCGCCGCCTCCGCTGCGCACCTGGCTCGGCCAGGATTCCCGCGCGGATCTGCTCCAGGCGGCGGGGCCTAGGCCGCGATCGCCGGCACAGGCGAGGGCAGCCCGGATCGAAGCCGGGGCCGTCGGCGCTGCCGATCCTGCGAGCCACCCCAAGCCGTCGCGGCTTGGTCGCCGCGCGCATGGCAGATGATCGCACTCCTCTACGAGGGGAACCAGGAGGCCGGCAGGCTTCTCGCCGCCCAGGTCGCCGACGCCATGGCCGGACTGGCCGCTCTGCGGCAGGCGATCCCGGGAACGGATGCTCATCGGGTCGCAGGCGAACGGTGGCATGCCCCGGGCCTCGCGGCCTTAACCACCGGACGGACGCGGATGTCGGAGGCGGAACGCCGCTGAGCCAATGCGCTTGCCCAGACCACGGCTGCCACGCCGACCGTCCCGGCCGAGATCGAACGTCTCCGGAGGGGCAATCTGGCAAAGACCGAGCGCCGCCAGCGGATCCTCCTCCTAGCGGATCTACCCTCCCCCGCCGCCCTCCCGATCCGTCGGATGCCGCTTCTGCCCGAAGCCCAGCCCACACCCGCCGAAGGACCGCGGACCGCTCCTGTTCCGTCGCGCCCCGAGCCCGCGAGACCGTCGGCGACCGAACCGCCCGCCCACCGTCCAGCGCCTGCATCACGTTCGGAAGCGTCGGCCCCGCCTCAGGAAAATTCGATGGAAAACAGGACCGAGCGAGGGACGGCAGGAGAGCGCTAGGCTGCTGCAAGAACTGATGCTCGGCGGCACGCACGACGTCTTGGCGCCGGTGGGCAGCATCTCGCGGACGAGCCCGGAGACCTGGGACCTGCCGTGAGCCAATCAGAGCCTGCAGGCAACGCCGATGTCGATCCCAGGCAGGAGTGGCTCCATCCCTTGAGGCGAAGACCTGCCAGGCCCTGAGCGAACAGGCGGGGTCTCCCGGCCTAAACCTGCAGCGAATCCCTCGGTCTGCGGAGTCACGCGCCGAAGAAAGATCTGGACAGAACAACAAAACAGCGCAACGGGACACATCCGATCGCCGAGACAGCCCGCAGGCAGACGGCGCGCTCCTCTAAGGTTAGCTGGTCCTCGCATGTCCCATGCCGTTCGGCTGATCCTATCTCGGCCGTTGGCGTCCGCGCGAGAATCGCCTCGAGCACCGGCGCCGCCAAACCAATCAGCCCCAGCGCCACGGCGCCTGCCTCGGCGAGAACGTTGCGCCAGCGGCAGACGGCGAAGACCTTAGTCTTCCATAGATCCTTAAACGGGTTGTAGCCGCCACACGTGTCACCGCAGAACGTGGCGTAGCCCACCGCCATTTGTGTTTTGTTTCCCGTTCTCAGCAGCAAGGCGCCCGTCAGGTTGAAGATACCCCTCAGCAACAGTCCGCGGACGCGGGCCTGCAGGTTCTGTCGGACCAGCGCCCCTCAGGCGCCGCGATCGTGAGCCCGAGCGCCTCTGAGAGGGCGGACACGGGCGAAAGGATTAGGTTCTCGGAGAAGCGGATCCCGAGCTTGACGGCCTTGGCCTCGGCCAGCGGCACGCTCGTCCCGTCTGCCAGCGTCAGCGCCGATGGCAGGGAGACGGCACTGATCTCCTCAGGCCCGAACGCGTCGATAGCTATCGCTGTGACCGCGGCGGCCGAGTCGATCCCGTCGGAGAAGCCGAGCAGCACCTCTCAGAAATCGTTCTTGCGGACGTAGCTATACAGGTCCGCCACGCAGGCGAGCCAGCGCAACGTGTTCTCGTCCAGCCATGCGGGAGCCGCCGGGGAGAGGGGCTCTAAGGAGATCCCCTTGGGACCGCATACGAAATCGACACGCAGGACGGTTTGGGCGAAGGCCGGCGTGCATCAGGGTGCCGCCGAGGGAGCGTCGAGCAGGAAGAAGGCGCCGTCAAAGACGATCTCGTCCTGCGCCCCACAGGGGTTGAGATAGGCCACCGAGAGGCCAGTCTTACACAGGCGCGCGAGGACGAGGAGACGCGGCAATCCGCCTTGCCGGCCTCGAAGGAAAAGCCATTGACGGCCAGCAGCACCGCGGCGTTGTGGGGGAGGCCGAGGCTGCGGATCGACAACCCAGCTAGTACCGCCATACGGGATCCGTGCACCCGTGCCGCCAGGGCCTCGAGCGCGGTCTCAACGCAGGCAACGAAGGCGGGGCGCAGCACAAGATCCTGCAGCGGATAGCCCGAGAGCGCGCCCTCGGGCAGCACGATCAGGTCGGCGTCGCAGGTCTCGGCGTGGAGGGACAGGATGCGCCGGAGGTTGTCATCGACGGCGCCGACGGAGAAGTCGACTTGGACGAGCGCCAGGCGGAGACGGTCAGACATCGCTTGTTCCCTCAGATCAGCGAATACTCTCTCCGCGCGACGCGTTTCCCTCCCGAGGAGATACATCGTCGGCGACGGGGCCTCCAACGAAGAGGAAACAACGGACTGAGTCAAACAACATGGACGATCAGCCACGGCGGGGCCAGATCGCTCACCAAGCGACCCGACAAGGACGTTTTCTCCCATGCCTCTCCTCCGCCGCGCTCTTGCCCTCGCCTGTGCTTCGACCGCCCTCCTTCCCATGGCTTGCCCGCTACGCGCGGCTCCTGGATCCGGCGGCGTCGCGTGGGACTTCCGCTTTCCCGCCCTCGAGGAGGGAGAGCCGGAGATCCAACTCTCGGCGTGGCGCGGATCTGTCCTGCTCGTCGCCAACACCGCGTCGTTCTGCGGCTTCACCCGGCAGTTCGAGGAAATGGAGCGCCTCCACCAGGCGCTCCGTCCCCAGGGCCTGCGCGTGCTGGGTGTCCCCTCCAACGACTTCCGCCAGGAGGCGGAGAACCATGCCCGGATCGCGACCGTCTGCCGTACCGACCACGGCGTCACCTTCTCGATGGCCAGCCCCCAGACCGTCACCGGACCGGAGGCCCACCCCTTCTTCCGCTGGGCCGCAGCTCAGGCGGGACCGCCGCGCTGGAACTTCCACAAGTACGTAGTTGGCCGCGACGGGCGCCTCCGCGGCGCTGTGCCTCCCCAGGCGGGGATGCGCCCCGTCGAGATCCTCGTCCGCCGCGCTCTGGCCGAGGCACCGCCTCAGGCCGGGTCGTAAGTTACGGTCGCACCGCGGGCACGGAAGCGTAGACCCCGCCAGACTGGGCCATCATACCAGAGCGACAACACCAGGTCGCCCGAGACGTCGATCCGCTCCGCCGGACGCCCTGCCCAAGTGTCCGGCGTCGGCGCCGAGACATTTAAGCGTAGCGGCTTGCCGCCCTGGGTGTCGAACTTCGGGCGCCGGATCGCCTGTCGGTTCCAGTAGGACGTCGGAGCGCTCTCGGGCGGCAGGACCCCCTCGAAGTCGCTTCCCCGCAGACGCAGTCCCGAGCCTTCGGCGCGGACCTCCAGGCGGCGCGGTGTCCCGTTGTCGTCGGTGGTCGAATCCAGCGACAGGAGGCGCCCGTCGCGCCAGCGCTCGATGCTTCTGTGCGCGTAGCGAAAGACCCGGACGCCGAGGGTACGGACCTCCAGGTCGATCTCGATCTCAGCGACGGTCTCCCGGCCTTCCATGCGGAGGCGGACGCGATGGACGCCAAAGGGCACGCCGTCACGCCGGGCCGTAAAGATCAGGGACGAAGGCACGGCGACGGCAGGGGAAGGAGAGACCCCAGCCGCCAGCAGAGCTGGCAGGGCCAGCAGAAGACGACGCGGCAGCAATCGCGTGGCTCCGGCAGACAGGAACGGCAATTAGAAGATGGGCTTTGTTTCTTCGTCGCCCAGCAAATGCCCTCCCAGAGGAGGAGGGCGTTAGCATCCCGCGCTGATCTTGGGCGGCAGTCCCAGCATGACCGATCCCGCGATCGGCAGCGCCGGCAGGATCGCAGCCGCCGCCAGCTGGGACATCAACACGGCCGCCGACTGGCGAGTCCGCAAATCCGGAACCGCCCGATCCGTCGCCTGGAACCCAAGATTCCGGGCGACGCCCACGCGCAGGCCGGCGTCCGGCTCTGTCGCCGCCCGATCCGTCATCTTGCGCATCTCCACTGGCTGCATACCGTCGCGCGTGGGCAGTATCGGACGTGCAGATGCTGAAACCGGCGCGGCGGGGAGCGAATGCACCGCCAATCGGTGCGCTTCCAGCACGGAGACCTTCGCCGCCAGACGCTCCTGACGGTGAGAGGCCGCCTTGGCCGTCGCCGCCGCAGTTGTTACCCGACACTTCAGAGCCGGTAGAATCCAGCGTAGCTCCGCCTACCATGCGGAGAGCGCACGCAGCTCCTCCCCGGCCTCGGTCTGTTCGCGGACCAACGCCGCGAGGGCCGCACGGATCTCGGATGCCACCGTCTCGTGCATTCGCGCTTCGCCTTCCGTCGTCCGAACACGCTCGGCGGCCAGACTCTCCTCGGCCTGGATCAGGGCCGCTTGTGCTTCCCTAGCGTTTGGCCAGCGGACGCAACACCATATCAGTGTCAGAGTGCAGTGCGTCGAGATGCCGCTCTGCCGTCTCGACGTTCCCACGCAGGACCGGCAGGCGCTCGGAGGGGAACGCCATCTTCGTCCGAACCCTCACCATCTGGGCTGTCTCCGCCGCCGCGGTGCGGCGGCGCGCGACCGCGTTGGCGACGCGCATCTCCACAGCCTCGAGCTGTAGCGACAGCAGGCGCTCCACAACCACCGCAGCCCTCGCTTCCTCAGCCACCACCGCCCCGCGGCGCGTCTCGAGCTCCGAGTTCAACGCCGCGAGACGCGCCGTGGAGGCACGCTCGGCAGCCCCGGCAGAAGCCGCCCGCATCGCCGCCAGATCGGGAGACAGTGCCGCCGCGGCAGAAGTCCCTGAGTCGCAGAACCAGAAATCGCCAGGCTGCGCACCGCAGCCCCATCCAGGAGATGTCATCACCGGGGCAGCGCACAGCGCGCAGAACGCGGACGATAGCAAAACGATCTGGCTGACCCTTATCGAAACGTCCTCCTGACGGACGAACAAGCGCATCTGTTTTCCCCCTGGGCGGCCCGGGCAGGGCCGTCTTTGCCAGGCAACCTAGGCGCCGGACCGGGCCGCGGCGAAAGACGGGCTCCGGCAGACCCAGAACGTGCCCGACGGACGCTCCCAAAGAGAGGAAGGTCAGGAGGCCTGTACGCGGGATTCTGTCCGGCCCCGAAGGACCTGGACGGCCATTCGTCTAGGCCGAGGGTCGCCCCTCGGCTCCAGCGGCCTACCCGGAGCCGCAGCGGGCGGGGACACCCAGGGCTCCTGTCTGGCCTCGCTCCGGCGTGGGGTTGCCATGCCGTCCCCGTTGCCGGAGACGCGGTGGGCTCTTACCCCACCTTTTCACCCTTGCCTCGGGGCCTGGCCTACCGGCGCCGAGGCGGTCTGCTTTCTGTAGCCCTGTCCGGCAGGTCGCCCCGCCCCAGGAATTGCCTGGACGCCTGTCCCCGTGGAGTCCCGACGTTCCTCGTCCCCGAAGGGCCGCGGCCGTCCGGCCTCCTGACCGTCCATCAACAATGGGGTGGAGACCGACGGATGGCGAGGTCTTGAGTTCACGGAGAATGCCATCTACGCCTAGAGACAGAGAAAACGTCGCGAAGGAGCCCGCCATGCGGGCCCCGGCGCCGCCGGATCGCCCTGCCGCTGCTGGTCGCCACAGGCGCCGGCCCCACCGACGATCCTGCAATCCTCCCTCCAGACTGCCGCTTCCGCGGCTGCTCCCTGCCACCGGGCTCGCGGCGACCATCGTTGCTATCGGTCTCGGCCCCGCAATCCACACCTTGGCACTCCCAACCACCACAGCAGCCGCGGGAATGCCCCTGCTACAAGCTGGCAGGGCATGCTCGCTGGTGCCCTGCTCCTAACCTGGCATCCAATGCCGTTGCCCCTGTGCCTTGGCCTCGCCGCTGCCAGTTTCTTCGCCTTCCTCGCCTTCGCCGCGGGTGTCTACGCAAGCGGTCTGGTCGTCGGCCTCGCCTTCACCGCGACTTTTCCCTCTCTGATGCGCGCGGCCCTACCCGAAAACGGACCCCCGGCGCATGGGGCTCTGCTCGCCGGCCGTTATTACATCGCCATCCCCTTGAGATTCGCGCTCCGCGCGGCGCTTGGCGCGTCCATCTGATCGTCAGTGCAAGGTTCCTGTGGTCAACCCGCGCCCGTCCCGGATCGCAGCGCCTCGACCAAAGCGCGGATCGGTCGCCCCCGTGCAACGGCCGGCGGCATCGCGCAGCACCACGCGACCGCTTCCAGATGGATCCGCCGTGCCGGTGCGCCGGACCTTATCATCTCGAAACACCGTGCGCCCCAATCTGTCCGTGTCGGACGAGCCCGTATGACAGACCGCGGCATCGCGGAAAATCCTCCTCCCCCCAGATCCGCGCTGGGAGGTCGGCCTCGCAGGCCGATTTTCTGGCGATTCGGCCGACATTTCCGCCAGTCCGGCAGTACCACCGAGATTCCCAGGCCAGAGGCCAATCTCAGGCCATGGTTCCCTTTTGTTTGGGTTATAGCACCGCTGCAAGAAGTATTCCCCGCAGCGCGACGGCCAGGGCCGCGCGGCACATGTCCGTCAGCAAGAGAAGGCGTTGCCGAATCGGTCGTAGCAGACGCTCGGACGCGATGCCGGACGATCGAATGGGTTCGGGCCTGCGTTGACCTGGTTGCCGCTAGTGGCGGCTCCCAGGAGGCCCCCGGCCACGCCGCCGATGACGGCGCCCATGCCGGCGTTGCCGCTGAACGAGCCGATAGCGGCACCCGCGCCCGCGCCGAGGCCGGCGCCGGTGATCGTACGGCCGGCCGGATCGTAGCCGCAGGCACCAAGGACGGCCAGCAGCGGTAGGGCCGGCAGGCTCCGGAGAAGACGAGAGGAGAGATCCATAGACGAAAGTTCCGCTGGGGTGGATCGGAGGCCAGATTTTACTAGTTTCAAAAATAATCTGGGAAGGTATTGGTCTGCCATCAAGGCCGGAGACGGTCTTGCGTGGCCGCCTCTGCCGCGCAATCTCCCGAGCGAAAGGATAAGCGCTTCATGAGTTCTCCCCGCGCCGCCGCCGAGCTCGCGGCCATCGTGCTGCAGCCCGCCGTTTCCGCTCGCTTGCGAGAGGAGGCTTCCCTCGCACCCGTCCTCGGGCCGTTGCGCGAGAACCTCCGTGCCGTGCGCGCCACAGGGGTCCTCGTTGACCGCGGCGGCACGACTGTCCCCGATCTCGAGCGCGTCGCAACCTTGTCCGCCGACGCGCGGGCGCGGATCGCCGAGACCGGCCGGGTGGCCGCCGAAGCGCTGGCGGAGGCCTGGACCCGCGGCGCGCCCCTGGCCGAGATCAT
>Ga0308417_1001536_pt1 | contig 15748 bp, 18 predicted proteins | sample HotsprSampleOS65_FD_203528 | JGI IMG/M metagenome (GOLD analysis project Ga0308417, IMG submission 203528) | Hot spring phototrophic mat microbial communities from Octopus Spring, Yellowstone National Park, Wyoming, United States - 20090730_OS65 ... | reverse complement strand
CGGTGAGGAGGGGGATAGCGAGGCGGGCGGCGGGCAGAGTGCCTGGCCGGGCGCAGCGGGTAGCACGGGCGATCCAAGGGAGGGTGCTGGTCAAGGCCTGGGTGACCTTGTCAGGGGGCAGGGAGATGTTGCGGATCCGGGACGGGAGCCAGGGGTGGTGGGCGCCTTGCGCGATTTGGAGCACAAGGAGAACGGCGAGGACGGCCGCGGCCTGTCCGAGGCCGGGGATGGGGGCAAAGAGGTTGATGGCGCCGACGAAGAGGATCCCGATGCCGAAGCCGGCCTGTCCGAGGCGGTCGACGAGAGCACCGATGGAATCCGGCGGATCGGCGCGTAGCGCGTCGAGGGTTCGGAGGTCGGCCATGGGAGGATTTGGAGAAGGGTCTGATGGACGTGGGTCGTGGAGGCTAGGGATTCTAGCAGAGGCGGGCGCTCTTGGGGCGTAGGAGGGGAGCGGAGAGGAACACACTGATGAAGCCAGTGGTGGTGATGCTGATTCGGATGGAAAGGAAGCCGGTGCTGGCAAGAACGAGGATACTGATGAGGGCGGCGGTGGTTGGGAGAACGGGGACGGCGAGGCGGTAGATGGGTTTCTTCTGGGTCTGAAGGGCGGGGAGAGAAGACAACGGGGCTTCTGTGCGTCCGGTGAAGCCGACGTCGCTGGCGCCGCAGGCGGAGGAGGGGAGGGTATGGGTTTCGACGAAACGAGCGGTTTCGTGGCGGGCGAGGACGGCTTGGGCGCTCCGATCGCCGGGAGCGATGGTGAAGGGCTCTTGAGAAGTGTTGAAGAGGACGACGCCGATCTCGTCTCGGTAATCGCTGTCGAACGTTTCTGAAGTGTTGAGAACGGTGATTCTGTTTTGGGGGTCCAGTTGTCCTCCACAGGAGGCCTAGGACGGAAGGGATTGCAACTTGTCGGGCAAGGTGGGGTGCGCCGGCGCAAGGCCATGCGCCGGCGGAAGGTCTGTTAGAGATCGACGGCGAAGAGCAGGACGACGCCGGCGGGCGGAACGGCGGCAGTGAGGAGTGCGATGCTCTAGATGTCGTGTCGACGGCCCAGGCGGTGCCAGCGCTGAAGAGTCCGGCCATCGAGATCGGGGCGACGAGGGCGATGGCGAGTTTGATCCGCGCGATTGGGCTCTATGGTGTTTCCGATTGCTCGAAGCGCCCACTGAGGAAGACGTCTTGGGGCAGGGGGCGTCCGTAGAGGTAGATGGAGATGGGGGCGTCGGGCCGCCACCGGCGGGCGTGCCGTTGGACGTCGCGGACGGCGGCGGCAATCTCGGCAAGGATCGGCCCGTGGCCGTTTGAGCGGAACCATTCCCGTCCACGACCGGGCAGGCGGATCTGGCGCCTGCGGAGACGCCGGTGGGCCTCGGCTTCGACGTCGCGAACGTGGGGGATGTAGAGGCGCAAGATCTCGCGCAGTTCGCTTTTTGCCATGGTACGCCGGATTTCGGCCTTGCGCGCCTTGGCGGTGCGGTGGGTGATGCCAACCTTGTAGAGATTGGGGCTGGCGAGGTCCTGGACGACATAAAGAGTGCCGGGGCGCGGGTGGCGGATCTGGATCCGCCGGGCGCGCGCCATCTCGGCCACGCCGAGGAGAGCGAGACCACAGAGGACGATCAGGGCAAGGGTCAGGAGATCCAAGGGATTAGGTCCAGGCCATAGGCGGGGGCGATTTGGAGCACGGTCTCGACGGCTGCCAAGCGGGTTTGGGCGATGGTCTTAATAAGCATGTCGTTGGCGGGCAGGCAGTCGATGGTGCACCAGAGAATGTGGTGCAGGACGACGGCTGGGATGCTAAGATCCGAGGTCGCGGAGATTGCGTCGGGCGTGCGGAGGGCGGGTGAGTTTTACCTTTCGCCTTTCAGGACAAGGGGATGGCGGGCTCCGTCGTTGATTTCGGGGCTCTAAGGCATGTCCCGTCTGCTGGGGCGCAGGATTTCACGGACAGCGCGGGCGGCGCCGAGCACGAGGGGCGGCGGCGGATGCGAAGAGACGAACGGTGGCCTCGACACGGGCGGGCGTGGGAGAGGGCGAAGGGGGCTTTGACGGCGATGTGGGCCTGTTCGGCAGTCTCGGAGCGGGGGACGGGGGACAGCGCGATCTAGTCGTGCGGGAAGGTGGTCTCGAGAACGATGGAGCCGTCTGGGGCGATGACGGGCTTCTTGGAAAGACCGAATCGGATCTTGGTTTTCCGACTACGGAAGGAGACGCGTCTGACGCCGCTGCGGTGGACGAGAGTCCAACGGCCGCGGTCGTGGGAGGCGAGGGTTCCGCGGCGGAGGGCATCGAGGGTCATATGAGCGTGTCCCTCTATGTTGAGGAAGGCGGCTCTGTCGCGGATGTCCATCCTCGGTCTTAGGCGCGGTTGGACGTAGGAAGGGGAGGGAGGCGGAGCGCGCCCCTCCCCGCCCGGGTCATGCCGGCTGGGTGACGGCTTCCGCCGGGCTCATCGTTGCATGCATGCGCGAGAGGAAGCGCAGCACCTCCGGCAAGTGCTTGCTGGTCACCGCGATCGTCTTGAGGCCGACCTGAAGTTCGATGAGGACGTCGAGGCGGGTCTTCTCGGCGCCGCGGTCGGCCACATAGTAGGGACCGTCACACACCGCCATGAAGATAGTGCGCGGGTTGGCGTTCTTGCTGGCATTGATCAGGAAGGTGCGGATTTCTTGGAACTGGTTGTCCTGGCTGCCACCGTCGCCGCCGGTGTAGCTGTGGGCGACGAAAACCTGCCATTCGCCACCGCGGCAGGGCACGGTGAGGCGGAAGTTCAGGGACTTGCCGGCGACGTCGCCAACGGGCACCGTGAGGCGCGGGACGATCCTCCCCGAGCGGTCGAGGACCTGCACATTAGGACCGCCCGACGGCAGGGTCTCAACGGACGAGAGAAGGCCACGCTTCCGCAGCCGCGCGAGCCAATCGGCGAAGGTGGCCTGATGCAGACCCTGGCGGGCCGGCGTCTTGGCGAGGAGGGCGAGCGCGGCGCGCTCGCCGCGGGCGGCCTTGGCCAACAGGACGTCACGCTTGGTGAGATAGCGCTTGGCGACGCGGGCGGCCTTCTCGACAATCCAGGGCTCGCGGGTATAGGCGGCCTGGCGGGCCTTGGCGAGGTTGGCGCGCATCGCCTGCGCCTCGGCGTAGGCGTAGTCCGGGCCCTGGGCGGTGTGGCGAAACATCATTGGTCATTCTCCTTGCTGGGGTGCATCTCGACCCGGGGGCCGGCCTGGGCAGGCGGCCTTCCGGGCTTTTAGGCTGGTCAGCGGCTCGGCGTCCTGGCGAGTTGTCGCTGTGTTTCCTGGATCTTGGCCAGGAGTTTGGCGCGGACGCGTCTGGCGTCCCTGTCCTCGGCGGCCAGGCGGTCGTGGGCCGTGGCGGGCCTGGGTCGGACGGCACGGAGCAGGGCATCGAGATCGCGGTCTTCGCGGTCCCCGGGCAGGATCGCCGAGGTGGCATAGGGGCGCGCGCGGCTCTTCCAAGGATAGTCTGTGCTGCTGCCGTGCATGATGGTCTGTCGCTGCCGATTGGTCTCCTCCATGGCGATGGCGCCGATCGTGCGGTCGGCGCTCTTCCGGGTGATCGGGCGGATGGGCAAGGAGGGCTTGGTGAGCCCGAGTGGCGGGGCGGCGGGGCGTCCCTGCAGAACCGCCTTGACGGACCATCCGGGGCCTTCGGCCACGGTCTGAACGACGGCGCCGCTGGGCAGGGTCCGCCGGGTCGGATCCGGAGCTTTGGGCGCGGGCCTGGGTTCCTGGTCGAGGAACCAGGCGGCCGCCGCTTCGGGGGCGGCGAAGGCCTGGCGGGCGACGGACGGCTGCAGCCACTTGGCCTCGACGATTCAGGCCTGTCCGTCGTGCAGAACGACGCCGCAGAGGGGGTCATCCTCGCGGCGGCGGATGACGAGGGTTCCGTCGATATGCCAAGAAGTCATGGCTCGATCCATTCCGGGGTCTCGAGAAGGCAGCGCATGCGCAGCGTCTCTGCCGTGTTCCACCAGGCGGGCCCCTCCGTGCGCGCCCGGGCGGCGAGATCGAGGGCGGCATGCCGGCTGCCGCCGCCGGCCATGGCTGCGAGGGCCTCCGCGGCCTCTGCTGGTCCCTTGAGACAGCGTCCGCGCTCGTGGATATGGCGGCAGAGGCGCAGGCGTCCGTCGGTGTTGGCGAGCACAAGGGCATGGGGGATCGTGGTGGGCGTGTTGGCTGCCCAAGCGACGGCGAGGATCCGGCCCTGTCGGCGCAGGCCGAGGCGCCGTGCGGCCGCGTGGGGACGCAGTACGGCGCCAACGGTCCGCTCCGTCCCAAAGGGGAGACAGAGCAGGCCGCGGATTTCCTCCGCGCCGTGGTTCCGGGCGTCGAAGGCGAGGCGCGGCTGGTCGAGCAGGGCGGCGATGGCCTCAGCCGTGGTCGGGAAGATCCGGGGGTCTTGGATCGCGCCGGTCGGCGTCTCGGGCCGGATCGCCCAGCGGCCGGGGGCGCCGTAGAGGGTTCCGAGGGCGGCACCGTCGCCGCGGGTAGCCTTGAAGAAGGCCGTGCGGTCCTGGAGGACAAGCCGGCCTGCGCCGGCAGAGATCGGATCGGCCTCCGCGGCCAGGGCTCGGACGAGGCCATCGGCCCATCCGGTGGCCTCGTCGAGGAGGCGGATCCGGGCGTGCGCGGTCGGCGTCTCCTTGGCGAGGCTGCGGGCGAGGGAGGCAAGCGCTTTCGCCGGATCGCTCCAGGGGCCGAGGTCGCCTCGGCCGGGTCGGTGGACGCGCCAGCCGTCGATGTCGAGGGAGAGGCCCGCGGCGATCTGCTCGCGCCCGTGCAGGTCGGGCGCGAGGAGGGCGACGCGGATCCGCCGCCGGGTCCGCAGGATCGCATAGGTGGTGAGGCCCCAGCGTCCGCTCCGTTCGAGGAGGGCGAGGGTGCGGCCGGCGCCGTCTGTCCAGAAAGGCAGCACGACGCCGTCGCCGCCGAAGTGGCGCGCGCCGGGGATGCTGGAGCGGTCGCCGGTCAGACTCGGATGGGCCAGGGCCCAGTCGACGGCGTCGGCCGGATCGTCGAACCCGTCCTGCTCGATGGGCGTACGCCTCTCGTCGCGCAGGCGGACGATCCAGCCGGCGTCGGAGAAGGCGACGTGCCCGACGTCGCGGCCGTCGGCGAGGAACAGGCGCAAGGTGCCGTCGAGGCGCACGTCCGCGTTGCGTCTTGCCATGGAAAGTCTCCGGAGGGGGTAGGGCGTCCGTGCTCCCTCCGGACGGCCCTCCCCTCAGGTACGGGGGCCCTTGGGGCAGATCCGCCGAGGTGGTCCATGGAGTCGAGACGATGGGCGGCGCGGCCGGCCTGGCGCGCGAGAAACGCTGGTCTCTTGGGCCAGGAGGGCGAGCCCGTGGGCGGCGTCCAGGACGAGACGTCCGTCATGGATCCCGCGCGGCCAGGCGCGGTGCCGGTCCGGTAGGAGAACGCGCAGGCGCCCGTTCTTGCAGTGGCGGAGGATCCCGAGGATCCTCTTTTCCTGCAGCACGAGGGCTTCGACGCCGTCCTCGACGCCGGTGTCTAGGCCGACGAGCTCCGCCCGGGCCTCCCGGGCACGGAGCGGGGCGACGAGAAGGGGAGTCTCCGGACCATCGGCGAGGGGGCGCATCAGGCCGAGGGAGTCTGGATGGCCCCTTGCGCGCGGAGGTCCGGCAGGAGGGCCGGATCCGGCCGGCAGGCGGCGAGGGCGTCGTCGTGGGTCTTGAAGACGCTGCCATGGGAGCCGGGCCATTCGGCGTGCCAGCCGCCCTGCTCGAGGGCAATGACGATGCCCGTCAGGGCGCCGTCGCCGCGGGCCAGCGTCATGCGTCCGTTCGTCGCCAGGATCGCCGGACGGACGGGTGCCGGCGGGTGCTCGCGGAGCATCTCGTGCCGGTCGATGGTCTTTTCGGTCGGCAGACGCTGGAGGGCGAGGCGCTGGTGGGCGCTGTCCGCCCCTTCGGCGAAATAGGCGTCGAGGGCGTTCTCCGCGCCGGCGCGGCGGGCGTAGGTCTGCGCCCGGCGTCCGATGCGCCGGACGGTCCAGCGCCTGTCGGCCTCGGACTGGAGGCCGCCGGCGACCTGCCAGGCGGTTTCCTTCTGGCGCCAGGCCACGATGGCGAGCCCGGGGCGGGTCTTGAAAGGGCCTCCGCCCAACTCTGCCAGCTGCACAGGCGCAGCAGGAGGGCGAGGCGTCCGTGGGGGCCGTCCCCGGGGGTGAGCGGCAGGACGGCGCGAGGGCCGAAGAGGACAGCGCCCTTGAGGGTGGAGAGGTCGCCGGCGATCCCGGGCTGTCCGGTGGCCCAGACGAAAGCGGCGGTGGTGGTGGCGAAGCCGGCCTGCTCGAGAACCGGGTCGCCGGGAACGCCCGGGTGGAGAGAGGCGTGCCAGCCGTCGGCTTTTGGGCGCAGCGTACCGCAGGACATGCCGTCGCCGCGGCGCAGGAAGAGGGCGCCGTGGGCGAAGGACGTCGGGGAGAAGAAGGGCCACGGGGGAACGGGCTCCGGCGCTCTGTCCCCGGAGCCCGTTCGTCGGGACGGGCTTAGCCGGTGGCGAGCAGCGCCTGCTTGCCCAGGCCGCGGGCCTCGAGGTTGGCCTTGAGGGTACGCAGTGCTTTCTGCTCGATCTGGCGCACGCGCTCCTTGGTCACGCCCAGGCGCGCGCCGAGGTCCTGGAACTCCGTCTTCCGCTCGTTGAGCAGCCGTGCGGTCAGGATCTCGCGGTCGCGTGCCGGCAGCTGCGCGATCGCCTCGGCGAGGATCTCGCGCACCCGCCCGCCGTCGATCTGGCCGATGGCCAGGGTTTCGGGGGACGGACCGCCATCCACCAGCAGGCTACCGCGCGTTGCTCCAGCTTCCTCATCGGTTGATAGCGGCTCGTCGAGGGAGACGTCGGCGCTCTGCAGGCGCGGTTCCATGCGCTGCAGCGTCTCGAGCGGAACATTCATCTCCTTAGCCAGCGCAATCCGGCCTTCGTGATCGAGCGCGCGCTGGTTGCGCGCCTCCCACGCCGCGCGCAGCCGGCGGAATTGCAGGAAGACGCGCTTGTCGGAGAGGTTCGTCCCGATTCGCACCGGTCCTTGAAGATCCATGATGTGGCGGCGCAGCTGCCCCATCACGTGCCAGCGGGCGAAGGTTCCGAAACCGAAGCCCCGCGCCGGGTCGAACTTGTCGAGGCTCTCGGCCAGCGCCACGAAGGCCTCCTGGGCGAGGTCCTCGATGTTGCCCCCCGTAGTTCGCGCCACTTCCTGGGCCATCGTCAGGCCGAGCGGGCGGTAGGCGAGCAGGATCCGCTCGCGCGCCTTGGTGTCGCCCTTCTCGAGCCAGGCCCGGGCAAGTGCAAGCTCGGTCTCGCGGTCCAGGATCTCGGAGCGGCGCTTCTTAGGCTTCGGGCCTTCGAGCGGGTCGACGGCTGGGGCTGGCGGGACGGCGAGATATCGGCGCAGGCCGTCCTCGATCATGGCCCGGGCAACCTTGGGGAAGGTGCGACGGTTGGTCGGCTTGGCGTGGCGGACGCTCTCAAAGAGTAGCGAAACCGCCTGGCGGCGGAGCGTCTTGAAGTCGGCGCCCGTTTCTTCCGAGACCTTGCGGGCAACCTCTTCGGGGATCGTCCGCCAGGGGCGCAGCAGTTTCTGCAACTCCTGAATGCTCTGATTGGGCGGGAGCAGGCCGAGCTGGAAGGCGAATGCGGTCATGCGGGGCTCCAGGGGGCGAGGATTGATATAGATATGGGTCTCGATGGCGGGGTTTCCATCAAGTACCTTCAGGGGGGTGCGGCCTCCCCGTCGTCTGGAGGCGGGGGGCCGCGGGGGTTGACCGAGGCGCAACGCGCCCATCTGCTGCACTTTGGATGATCCAGGCAAAGGGATGGACATGACGGCAGACCGTGGGAAGATGCTCTTGGCCGGGTTCTCTCAGATCGAGCGCTCCTTCGGCAAGAACGTCATCATGCGGATGGGCCAGCGGAAGGCAGAGCCTGTTCCGGTGATTTTGAGCAGGTCGCTGGCGCTGGATGTAGCGCTTGGGAAGGGTGGCTATCCCAAGGGGCGCATTGTTGAGATCTACGGTCCTGAAAGTTTGGTCAAGAGCATGTTGGCGCTGCACGCGGTGGTGGGGGCGCAGCGGGCGGGGGGCACGGCCTTCTACATTGACGCCGAGCACGCCCTCGACCCGAAGTATCCGAGGGCGCTCGGCGTGGATGTGGACGCGATGCTGCTCTCCCAGCAAGACGGCGGCGAGCAGGCGTTCGAGATTATGGGCACGATGGCAGCTTCGGGCGCGGTTGACATTGTGGTGATGCGCAGGCTGACGGAGACGATGGCACAGGCGGGAGCGCTGGTGATCTTCATCCACCAAATCCGCTGCCTTGCCAAGGATGGCCTGATCTTGACCATCGAGGGCCTGAAGGAGAACCGCGACGTCCATCGGGGAGATCGGATCCAGGGCGAGCGCGGCTGGACAAAGGTAGTCGAGATCCATCATGGAGAAATGGAAGAGGGGATCGTGGAGAAGGCCGGGTCCTGGTACTCCCACGACAGCCAACGCCTCGACCCAGGCGTAACCCAGGCGAAGGCTTTCCTTGAGGCCAACCTTGCGACGGTGGGGGCGATTGTGGCACGGATCTGCGATTGCCACGCTTCGGTGACGGAGGGCTGAAGCGATGGGGATGGAAGTCGATGTGGTCATGCGCAACGCAGCGATGGAGGCTCCCCTGCTTGATCGCGAGACCGAGGTGAGCTTGGCACGGGCCTGGCGCGATCGCAATTGCGTGAAGTCGCGCGACCGGCTTGTTTGCGCGCACCAGAAGTTGGTGATGGGGATGGCGCGCAAGTTCGAGCGCCTCGGCGTCTCCTTCATCGACCTCTACAACGAGGGCGTGGTGGCGCTGCTGGTGGCCTGCGACAAGTATGATCCAGATACAGGCAACCGCTTTGCGACTTACGCGCAGTGGTGGGTGCTGACGCACATGCAGGAGTATGTACAACGCGAGACTTCGCCGGTCCGTGTAGGCAAAACGCGCAAGGAAAAGGCGGTTTTCCGGGCGATCCAGCGCGCGCGGCGCAAGCACGGCCCGGCGCTGTCGCCCGAGCATCGGGAGCGGATCGCGCAGGCCTTCGGCGTCACGCCTGACGAGGTGCAGTCCATCGAGGCGGCGACGGGCCTTCGGGCACTGTCACTGAACCAGGCAATGGGGGATGACGAGAACGGGGCGGAGTTCATCGAGAATCTGGTCGATGAGACTCAGACGCCGGAGCGCATGCTGGCGTTGCCGATGGACGCGGCACAGCGCCGCGTCGTGGAGGGGGCGCTTAGCGAGCTCGACGAGCGCGAGCGGACAGTGATTCGCGAGCGCTTCCTGATGGGGGGGCAGCGGACGCTGCGCGAACTGGCACAGCGTCTTGACATCTCCGCTGAGCGGGTACGCCAAGTCGAGCGCGAGGCGTTGGCCCGGCTGCGCCGGATCCTAGACCAGCGGGGCTTGTGCGCCGAGGATCTACTACTTGAGATTGGGCGCCGGTAGGCTGATGAGAAGCTTCCGCGGACGGCGATGGGAGGTCGCGGACGCCGATCCGGCGCTGGCGGAAGAGATCGCGCGCGCGGCCGGGGTGCCGCTGCTGACTGGGCGGATCCTGGCGGGCCGAGGCTTCTCGCCTGAGACCGCGCGGCGCTTCGTTGATCCGACCCTGCGCGAGCTGCTCCCCGACCCGCGCTCACTCCTCGGGATGGACGCGGCGGTGGAACGGGTGCGCCGGGCGCTGTCGGGAGGCGAGCGGATCTGCGTCTGGGGCGACTACGATGTCGACGGGGCCTGCTCGACGGCGCTCATGGTGCGGGTCTTGCGGGCGCTCGGCGCCGATCCATCCTTCCGCATTCCGGATCGGCTGACGGAGGGCTACGGTCCGAACGAAGCGGGAATCTTGGCGCTGGCGGCTGAGGGGATTAGCCTGCTCGTGGTGGTCGATGCCGGGACGACGGCGTTCGGGCCGTTGGCCGCGGCGGCATCTGCCGGGCTGGACGTGGTGGTGCTGGATCACCACGTGTCCGAGGAGGTCCTGCCAGAGGCGGTCGCGGTGGTCAATCCCAACCGGCGCGACCAGGTGCCGGGGATGGGGCATCTGTGCGCGGCGGGGGTATGCTTCCTCTTTTCGGTGGCGCTTGTGGCGGCGGAGCGGATGGCGGGCCGGCGGGATTTGCCCGATCTCCGGCGTTGGCTCGATCTTGTCGCCTTGGCGACGGTGGCCGACGTTGTGCCGCTGTGGGGGCTGAATCGTGCCTTCGTACGCCATGGGATGCTACGGATTTCGGCCGAGGACGGGCTTCCGGGCCTGGCGGCGCTCGCGCGCGTTGCGGGGCTTCAAGGCGCGATCGAGGCCCATCACCTTGGCTTCGCTCTCGGCCCGCGTATCAACGCGGGCGGCCGCGTGGGGGACGCGGCGGCGGGCACGCGCCTGCTGGTGACCGACGATCCGGCCGAGGCGGCGGCGATCGCGGGTCGTCTCAATGCGTGGAACCGCGAGCGTCAGGAGATTGAGAAGGCGTGCCTCGAAGAGGCACGCGGCCAGGTCGATGCCGCCTCGCCCGTGGCCTTCGCAGTTGGGGAGGGATGGCACGAAGGAGTGATAGGCATTGTAGCCTCGCGCCTAAAGGATGCGACGGATCGCCCGGCGTTCGTCTTCGCGCGGGCCCGCGACGGCTCCTGGAAGGGATCTGGGCGGTCGGTGGCAGGCTTTGATCTTGGAGCGGCGGTGATCGAGGCACGCCGCTCGGGGCTCCTCGAGAAGGCTGGGGGCCATGCGATGGCGGCCGGGGCGACCTGTTCGGCGGACGGGCTTGGAGCCTTCCGGGCCTTCCTCGAGGCGTCGGTGGTCGAAAGCGGGGTACTGGATGCGGGCGTGTCGTCAGCGGCGGATCTGGTGGTGCCGCTGAGGTTGTTAGACGAGGCGGTGGTGGATGCAGCCTGGCCGCTTGAGCCTTTCGGGCAGGGCAACCCGACGCCGCGGATCGTGGTACCGCGGGTGCGGGTGCGGTCGGCGGATTTGCTGAAGGGACTGCACCTGCGCGCCGAGGTGGAGTCGGACGGGCGTCGACTGAAGGCCATCGCCTTCCAAGCGGCGGGGACGGCGTTGGCGGAGGGGGTTCTGGGGGCGATAGGTCGGGAAGTAGATCTCCTGGGGGTGGCTTCGATCAACGAGTGGAACGGGCGCCGGTCAGTCGAGCTACGGCTTGAGGACGCGCGGCTGTCGGAAGGTGGATGATGGATCAACTGATCATTTTGGGGTTCGCCGGCGTGCTAGGGGCCTGGATCGCCTGGCGGGACTGGAAGACGCGGCTGATCGACGATCGCGAGTCAGGGGCGCTGTTGGCGGTGGCACTGCTGGCGGCCTTTCTGGGGGGCGGGACGGAAGCCTTGTCCCGGGCGGCGATTGGGTCGGGAGCGCTGTTCGGCTTGCTCCTGGTTATCCGAGTGGGGCTTGGGCGGCTGCGACGGATGGAGATGATGGGGGCGGGCGACGTGGGTCTCGGCCTGGCTTGTGGCGCGCTGGTGGGCTGGCCGGGGATCCCGCTGTTCCTGATGTTGGCGGGGCTGGTGGGGATGGTGACGACGCTGCTGTGGCGTTGGCTTGAGGACGGGGACGAGGCGGCGCCCTTCGCGCCGGCGATGCTAACCGCGGCCCTGTTGGTGGCGGTCGGGCATGCGATGGGCCTACCGGTGGGCCTGGCGTCACCGGACGAGTCGGCAGCGCTGCTGTCTTGGCTGGGGATACTTTGAACCTGGCGGCGTTTTGGTGGTCGTCCCATCCGCTCGGGGTACTCTTCTTCTCTGGCGAAAGAAATCCAGTCCTGTTAAAAGAGCTTATCTCCTGCTGCCTTCCGGTGTTGTCCTGGCGCGCCTCTCCGCGTCCGACCTGTCCTGGCTGAAGCCGCTGCAGGCGGATCCGGAAACGATGCGCTTCGTGATGAGAGGCGTACAGGACTTGGAGGGAACGCGCGCGGACATTGCCGCTTCGGCCAGCACCTGGGATCAGTTTGGTTGAGGCATGTGGGCAGTGTGGCTCGATGGTGTCAGGGTTTGGGATCGCGGAGCTGATCGATCATTCGGGTCTGAACGCATCAGAGACCCCTATCGTCCTAGGACCAGGTGTCCAGGGAACGGGGGCTTGGACTGCCGCTGATGAGATGGATCTTGATTGCGCGTTGCTGGATCCGCGGCCGAGGCTTCCGCCGGTGATGGCGACGATGTGGACCAAACATCACGTCTCGCGGGCGCTGGGAGTGGCAGCGGGCATCGAGAAAGAGGTTCCGCGCCAGCGGGGGGATCCGGTGTTGGCAGATGCGCGTCGCCGTTTAGGAGCGGCGCCGAGGGGGGATCTGGCGGCCTGAAGGGGATCAGCGTCGGCCGCGGGCGAGCTCGCGTTCCAGGAAACCGATCTTGAGCTTTTGAGGCTTGGCGGCGGCCGGGCAGATGGGAGAGGGTTCGGGTGGACGGGGGATGGTAGAGACGCCAAGGCGGACTGGGGTGGAGCGTCCTTCAGCGCAGAGACGCTCATGCCAGGAACGCAGGATCTGGGGCATGTTTCTCGGGGCTGAGCATGTGCCGATGGTGGGCGGCCTCGGCGACGACGGCGTAAAGGAGGGAGGTTTCCTGAAAACCTTCCGTGCGAAAGAGATGGCCGGCGAGTTCGATGATCAGATGGACAAGGGTGTCGCGGCGGGCGATCGGGTCCTGACCGTCGGCGAGCATGAGGTCGAGATCGAGGATGAGACGGCCGACGGTCTGCCGGACGCTAGCGCTCATACCCGGAGAGGAGACCTGATCTTGGTGCATCTGAAAGACTTTAAGTTGGCAGGCCAATCGGGACGAACCGTCCTCCACCGGGCGTTCATCGGCATGCAGGATCATGTCCAACCGGGCCGGCAGGGATCTTGAAGCACGAGGGTCTTAATCCCAGATGTTTGGCGACCGGGAACGGACTCGTCCTCCTTGGTTTTTTCAGACAGGGAGACGGAAAAGACATCATGGAAACGCTGCGTCGACCCTACGGCTTTTCGGGTGTTGCGTCTGCGGATGCGGCGCGCCTCGACGAGAGCCTTCGTGCTCATCTCCTGAGTGTCTTCAACTACATGGCTTCAGGCGTGCTGCTCTCGGCGATCGTGGGCTGGTTGATCTCGGCCACTCCGGCGCTGCAGGCGCTGATCCTGGGGACACCGTTGAAGTGGGTGGCGATGTTTGCCCCCCTCGGCCTTGCGCTGCTTATCGGTTTCCGCTACGACCGCCTGTCGCGGACTGCAATCCTCAGCATGTTCTGGGCGATGTCGGCTTGCTACGGCGTGGCTTTCGGGACGATCCTGATGGTCTTCACGGGCGAGTCGGTGCTGCGGGCGTTCCTGGCAACCTCGGCGGCCTTCGCGGGCGCGGCGCTGCTGGGCTATACGACGAAGCGGGACCTGTCGGGCTTTGGCACGTTCCTCTTCATGGGCATGATCGGGATCCTGGTGGCGGGGCTGCTGAATCTCGTTATCGGCTCGTCCATGCTCGGTTTCGTGATTTCGGTGCTGGCGGTGCTGATCTTCACCGGCCTAACGGCGTGGGACATGCAGCGCCTGAAGTCGGAGTATGTGGCTGGCTACGGCTCGGCCGAGTTTGAAGGGAAGGCCGCGGTGATGGGGGCGCTCGGACTTTACATCAACTTCATGGCCGTCTTCATGAACCTGGCGCAGCTGCTGGGTGTGGCCCGCAGCGAGGAGTGATCGCGCCTAGCGCTCAGCGTTCCGCGCTTTGGAGCGTCGGACGGGAGGGGAGGTTTTCGGGCCTCCCCTTTTTTTTTGTGGTCCTCAAGGAAAGTTGCGCGGGTCTTTCGCCATGGCCACGAAGGGGATTTCGATGCCGGTCTCGCGGAACGGGGTCTGGTGCCGGAAGCCGTGGCGGGCGAAGGCGGGGTAGATATCGAGGGCTTGAATGTGGGCGCGGGTGAGGTCGAGCATGGCGAAGCCGGTGGACTGGTCCTCGGGCTGCTCGGTGAGAAGGGTGAGGTATCTAGGACGGACGAGAACGTCTTGGCATCGGGTAAGGGCGTGATGGTCTTCGTCGGGACTCCAGGCGCGGTGGATGTTGAGGGGATGGGGGAGAGGCTTGGACGGCGACAGGGTGGATTCGGCGTCTTGCGGGGGCGTCGTCTGGGTGGGCAGGTTGGAACTGTCCTGAGGCTGTTGGGGTGTCGATCATCGTGTGATGTTGGCCTCTTGGACGGGACAGGGGAGGGTTCCTCTGGAATCGTGGGGTGGGGCGAGGAGCCGCCATCCTGGAACTTGTTGGACGAGGCGCCATCCGTGTTGGCAGGCGCTGGCCTCGATGGCGGGGGTGATGTATCGAGCGTGCAGTCGGATCCGGGGGGAGGTAGGGATCATGAGCAGGTCGGCGTTGCGAAAGAAGGTCTGGGGATCGCGATCGAGGGGAACGGTGCGCCAAGCGTCGACCCAGAGGGGCGTGGAGATAGGAGGAAGGCTGAGAGCCCAGGGCCAGGGGTTGGTGAAGCCGGCGGTCTGGACGCGGTCTTGGGCGCTGGCATGAGCGCGGAGGAGTTGTTCGCCGCGGGCGAGGATCCAGGCCTCGTCGAGGGCATGGAGGGGACCGGCGGGGCGTTCGAGGTCGGGGGGGTGGTGGTCGTCGAGGGGGTGGAGTCGGGCGGGGGTGGCGCGATCGCGATCGAGGGGGGAGAGGGAGAGGCGTCCGACGAGATTGGCCATGGGGCCCGATCTGGCGGCCGGGACCTGGTGCCAGGGTTGGGGACGGTCGGCGGTCCGGGGTGGATCGAGGGGGACGATAGCGAGGAGGGTTTGTTGGGCGAGGCCAAGAGTGGCCATGGCGACGGGCATGGGGAGGATGGGTCCGGTATAGCCGGCGATGGGGGCGAGGATGAGCCAGGGGGAGATCCACTGGCCATGGTTCTGGGTCGCGGCGGTGCAAAGGAGCGCGGCCATGGCAAGAATAGCAAGGCGCGCCCGGCATTCGGGGATGAGGAGGGCGATTCCGACGACGAGGGCGAGAATGAAGAGATTCTCGCCGACGGCCATGAGAAGAAGACGGAGACGGGAGAGGACACCGGCGTTTGGAACGAGGGAGGTGGCGTGGAGGGCGGTAGCGAGGTCGTGGATCTGGGCCTGTGGGAGGCCGAAGGGGAGAAGAGCGATCAGAAGGGTGCCGGCTGAGGCGGTGGCTTGAAGGGCATGGCGAGGGGACAGGCGTCTAAGGAGGAGGCCGGCAGTGCAGCCGGCAAGCGCAATGAAGGCGGCGGTGGGCTTCAAGAGCGAGAGGACGGCGAGGAGGAGTCCTTCGGAGAGCCAGCTGCGCGTCGGCCCGCTGGGAGGCCGGAGCCAGGCGAGGAGGAGGAGGGAGAGAAGGGAGAGGGATGCGTGGTTGTACCAGGCGAGATAAGTGGGGAAGATGGCATCAAGAGAGACAGGGGCGGCGGCGAAGAAGAGAAGGACGAGGAGGGTGGCGCCGGCGAGGTGGGGATCGAGGCGGGAGGAGAGGACGTGCCAGAAGGCGGGCAAAAGAAAGAGACCGAGAAGGGCCGGTGCCCAGGCGGCGGCGACGGGATCGCCGCGGGAAAGGAGAAGCGCGGCGGCGTTGGCGAGAGCGTAGGGGAGACCGACGGGCGTTTCGACGTGGAGGTGAGGCCAGAGTCCATGGAGGAGCTGGTGGCCGGAGACCATGGGGAGGAGGGCGTCGTTGAGATAGGCAGCGGTGCCAAG
>Ga0308417_1001533_pt1 | contig 15763 bp, 18 predicted proteins | sample HotsprSampleOS65_FD_203528 | JGI IMG/M metagenome (GOLD analysis project Ga0308417, IMG submission 203528) | Hot spring phototrophic mat microbial communities from Octopus Spring, Yellowstone National Park, Wyoming, United States - 20090730_OS65 ... | reverse complement strand
CGGGTTGCGAAACGCGCCCGTTCATGCTAGTATACGGGTGTCATGGCGACGCACCAGGAAGGCTCAGGAACGACGAAGCGTGATCGTCGCAGTCGGGAATATGGATGGACGCAGGTGCGAGGGTCGGGATTGAGGAATTTTCGGCTCGCTGAAGAGCACTGAAACCGCGGATGCGCTCCTCGAACTGGGTGGGCACCAGAAACATTGAGGAATTTTCGGCTCGCTGAAGAGCACTGAAACTTGTCGATGTCGAAATCTGGCAGACCAACGCAGGTACATTGAGGAATTTTCGGCTCGCTGAAGAGCACTGAAACGCGTCGAAAGACGACGCGCTGAAACTCCTCACCGAGAGATTGAGGAATTTTCGGCTCGCTGAAGAGCACTGAAACGGTATATACCGCAGCAACGTCTCGATTGTCTCGCGCGATTGAGGAATTTTCGGCTCGCTGAAGAGCACTGAAACCGGACGCCCAGCGCGGCGCGTTCGGGGCGCTGGAGAATTGAGGAATTTTCGGCTCGCTGAAGAGCACTGAAACGGTTGTCGTTTGACGACGTAAAGCAAAAAGCGCTTGCGCATTGAGGAATTTTCGGCTCGCTGAAGAGCACTGAAACACCCGCGCGCCGCGCTTTCCACTCCGCTTCTGATCCCATTGAGGAATTTTCGGCTCGCTGAAGAGCACTGAAACCCGAACGTGCGTCCGGAGGTTCTGGGAGGAGAAGGAATTGAGGAATTTTCGGCTCGCTGAAGAGCACTGAAACTCCGGCGCGCTGTAGCGGGCGCGACCGGACGCGGAAAATTGAGGAATTTTCGGCTCGCTGAAGAGCACTGAAACCCGGACGCACGTCCGGAGGTTCTGGTGTTCGCGTCGATTGAGGAATTTTCGGCTCGCTGAAGAGCACTGAAACAACAACTCGGCGTCTGGGGCGATACCGGCGTGACCGATTGAGGAATTTTCGGCTCGCTGAAGAGCACTGAAACCGACACCGTTCCGGTGTGCGCAACGATGCGCACCGCCTGCATTGAGGAATTTTCGGCTCGCTGAAGAGCACTGAAACGTCCCCGACCGTTCCGAACCCGCAAAAAGCGCCGAAATCATTGAGGAATTTTCGGCTCGCTGAAGAGCACTGAAACGCCGCCCGCGCCGGTCGTCTCGTCGAGCGCTTTGCTGATTGAGGAATTTTCGGCTCGCTGAAGAGCACTGAAACAACAGACTCCCAAGCACTCACCGTCAAACTCAACGTACGATTGAGGAATTTTCGGCTCGCTGAAGAGCACTGAAACTCTCGCGTCTGCGGCAAACGCGAGTACGGTGGACGTTATTGAGGAATTTTCGGCTCGCTGAAGAGCACTGAAACGTACGATCAGCAGCGGCAGCGGATCGGGCGCGATATTGAGGAATTTTCGGCTCGCTGAAGAGCACTGAAACGCGCGCTGCTCTCGACGTTCGGCGCTTGGTCTTGCTATTGAGGAATTTTCGGCTCGCTGAAGAGCACTGAAACTCGCGCGGTTCGCGTGGAACCTCATCAAGACACTAAATTGAGGAATTTTCGGCTCGCTGAAGAGCACTGAAACAAACCACACTGAGCGTACTGCGCGGACTGTTCGAAGATTGAGGAATTTTCGGCTCGCTGAAGAGCACTGAAACACCACACCCCGCGCCGTTTGTCAAGCGGGAAATTCGCATTGAGGAATTTTCGGCTCGCTGAAGAGCACTGAAACCGCAGACCACGCGGTACGACGAGAAAACGGGCGGTGAATTGAGGAATTTTCGGCTCGCTGAAGAGCACTGAAACGCGACGCGCCGGGCAAGTCGGCGGCGCGATTCGAGCATTGAGGAATTTTCGGCTCGCTGAAGAGCACTGAAACGCCACCCGCGCCGGTCGTCTCGTCAAGCGCTTTGCTATTGAGGAATTTTCGGCTCGCTGAAGAGCACTGAAACCGAACCATCCAAGTTCCTCACCTGTGACCTCGAAGAATTGAGGAATTTTCGGCTCGCTGAAGAGCACTGAAACCGCGGTGCAGCCGGAACTGTTGCAGCGTGCGGCGGAAATTGAGGAATTTTCGGCTCGCTGAAGAGCACTGAAACTGACTACACTTTACCACAACCCGCACCGTTTGTCAAATTGAGGAATTTTCGGCTCGCTGAAGAGCACTGAAACGACGGTGTGGATGTTCGCCCAGCGCCCGACGGACGCCGATTGAGGAATTTTCGGCTCGCTGAAGAGCACTGAAACTTCGTTGTTTGTAGGAGGTCAGAAATGAGCGTACGATTGAGGAATTTTCGGCTCGCTGAAGAGCACTGAAACCTGCCTTCTCCAACTCCGAACTCTGCACTGCGTCAATTGAGGAATTTTCGGCTCGCTGAAGAGCACTGAAACACAATGATTCGGAATGCATATCGGTTAGTCATCAAGTATTGAGGAATTTTCGGCTCGCTGAAGAGCACTGAAACTTGAGTTCGGGGCGCGCTTCTTCTTCTCCATTGCGGATTGAGGAATTTTCGGCTCGCTGAAGAGCACTGAAACGCGTCCACCGCGGGCGCTGGGCGTCGGTGCGCGACGATTGAGGAATTTTCGGCTCGCTGAAGAGCACTGAAACTCCGCAAGGATCAGCGGTGCGTTGATGAGCGGCGCGATTGAGGAATTTTCGGCTCGCTGAAGAGCACTGAAACCGCGCCCAACGCCCGCGCCTGCTCTCGACTAACGCCCGATTGAGGAATTTTCGGCTCGCTGAAGAGCACTGAAACCCGCTCAGCGTGATTATCAGACGTTTATCCTACTGAATTGAGGAATTTTCGGCTCGCTGAAGAGCACTGAAACTCTGCTTGACATCATCAAACGACAGTCCGGCTTTCGATTGAGGAATTTTCGGCTCGCTGAAGAGCACTGAAACTCCAGCGCGTCCGGCAGCGGCGCAAACAGTCCGCCGATTGAGGAATTTTCGGCTCGCTGAAGAGCACTGAAACGTTACCGCCGGCAGGTGCTCGCTGTACGCGATTGGATTGAGGAATTTTCGGCTCGCTGAAGAGCACTGAAACGTAGCCGCGATATTGTGCAAATATGCGGCTCGGCGATTGAGGAATTTTCGGCTCGCTGAAGAGCACTGAAACTTCGGCAGCCAGCAGTGCGCGGGCTTGCGTGAGTGCGATTGAGGAATTTTCGGCTCGCTGAAGAGCACTGAAACGTCAGCGCGTTCGCACTCGCGTTCGTTCACCCCGACGATTGAGGAATTTTCGGCTCGCTGAAGAGCACTGAAACGCGAACGGGGAACTTGCGGCAGAAGTTGAGGATCAAATTGAGGAATTTTCGGCTCGCTGAAGAGCACTGAAACACTTCGGTCGTCTGCGCGAAACCCCGATCTGGCTCAATTGAGGAATTTTCGGCTCGCTGAAGAGCACTGAAACCGAAGGAAATCGCTAACCAGATACCGAATGTCTACATTGAGGAATTTTCGGCTCGCTGAAGAGCACTGAAACACGCCGGAACGTCGCTCAAAACGTTCCTTCAGCGCATTGAGGAATTTTCGGCTCGCTGAAGAGCACTGAAACCGGAACCGACGGGCTTCCAACGTCTCATATCGAACATATTGAGGAATTTTCGGCTCGCTGAAGAGCACTGAAACACGCTCATCGAGCTCGCGACGGTCGGGCTGGTGCAGATTGAGGAATTTTCGGCTCGCTGAAGAGCACTGAAACTCTAACGAGGTGACCACAACACGCTCGACTTCGGATATTGAGGAATTTTCGGCTCGCTGAAGAGCACTGAAACAGGCGGGTGTTGTACCGTACATCTGCCGAATGCTACACATTGAGGAATTTTCGGCTCGCTGAAGAGCACTGAAACCAAATACCGCATCGCGGTCTGCGGCTACAACGACGCATTGAGGAATTTTCGGCTCGCTGAAGAGCACTGAAACGCAAGCGAAACGACCTGCCGTCGCTGCGCGTAACTATGATTGAGGAATTTTCGGCTCGCTGAAGAGCACTGAAACCGCGCGGCTGCCGCAGATGCTTTTCCCACCGGCGGGATTGAGGAATTTTCGGCTCGCTGAAGAGCACTGAAACGGTCGATGCTCTGGTTGACCTCGCGTTTGATGTGCAGATTGAGGAATTTTCGGCTCGCTGAAGAGCACTGAAACAAGCGTTAGTCTAGCACACAAGTTCCCGTTTGTCAAGATTGAGGAATTTTCGGCTCGCTGAAGAGCACTGAAACCTGCACCAAGCTGCTCGTCGTACCGCGTGGTCTGCGCATTGAGGAATTTTCGGCTCGCTGAAGAGCACTGAAACGAAAACGGCGGCGCTTGAACGTCGAGGGCGACGTTCAATTGAGGAATTTTCGGCTCGCTGAAGAGCACTGAAACTGACAAGACCGTGCATTTGTTGATTTCTATGTTAAATTGAGGAATTTTCGGCTCGCTGAAGAGCACTGAAACCCGAAAAGCGATCTCCGCCGCGAACGGCTGAGGATCGAATTGAGGAATTTTCGGCTCGCTGAAGAGCACTGAAACCGCCGAGGCGCGGTATACTGTCAGCGTGACAGTTCTAATTGAGGAATTTTCGGCTCGCTGAAGAGCACTGAAACCGGGATGTAGCGCAGCAACGTCTCGATTGTCTCGCGCAATTGAGGAATTTTCGGCTCGCTGAAGAGCACTGAAACCATCAAAACACTGACCGAAACCACACTGAGCGTACTGCGATTGAGGAATTTTCGGCTCGCTGAAGAGCACTGAAACAGACGATGTACGAACGGATCGGGAATGTGCGTCCCAAATTGAGGAATTTTCGGCTCGCTGAAGAGCACTGAAACACGCCGTTGCGTGCGATGCCGAACAACGCGAACCCTTATTGAGGAATTTTCGGCTCGCTGAAGAGCACTGAAACACTACCAGCGCGTCATCACCGCCGACATCGACATCATTGAGGAATTTTCGGCTCGCTGAAGAGCACTGAAACGGTCGCGGCGCGGGATCGGGTGTACGCGAGCGAGATTATTGAGGAATTTTCGGCTCGCTGAAGAGCACTGAAACTCTTCTATAAGACCTCAGACGGTATGATTGTCGTCCATTGAGGAATTTTCGGCTCGCTGAAGAGCACTGAAACTGCGAGCGACGCTTTCCGCGCATTCGGCATATTCAATTGAGGAATTTTCGGCTCGCTGAAGAGCACTGAAACGTGCAACCAAAAAGCCGGTTGCCTGCGGGTCAAATAATTGAGGAATTTTCGGCTCGCTGAAGAGCACTGAAACACGGCGCGGATGTCTGGCATCGCGCCGCGCGTTGGGATTGAGGAATTTTCGGCTCGCTGAAGAGCACTGAAACCGTAGACGACAAAAGGCGGGCAAGCGTGGGGTCGCTCATTGAGGAATTTTCGGCTCGCTGAAGAGCACTGAAACGGCATCGGGTTCAACGCGAATGCGCTTTTCGATCCATTGAGGAATTTTCGGCTCGCTGAAGAGCACTGAAACACATTCAAGACGGAGAACAAAAAGAATTCCGTCGCGATTGAGGAATTTTCGGCTCGCTGAAGAGCACTGAAACTCGAGGAAGATGGGGACGATGCGCTGCTGGCGGCGCTGGATTGAGGAATTTTCGGCTCGCTGAAGAGCACTGAAACTCGGACGGGGCTTCTGGCTGCGGCGGGTCGTCTAATTGAGGAATTTTCGGCTCGCTGAAGAGCACTGAAACCTTCATTGCTGATACCGGAGAATGCGCCGAGTGTCAATTGAGGAATTTTCGGCTCGCTGAAGAGCACTGAAACGGGGCTACGGCGACGAGGGGCAGCAGCGGATACTGAATTGAGGAATTTTCGGCTCGCTGAAGAGCACTGAAACGGGTGGTCAAGCCGCGAGGGCTTGCGCACCCACTTATTGAGGAATTTTCGGCTCGCTGAAGAGCACTGAAACCGGCGATGTACCCCTCCAGCGCCAGCGACTGCAACCGATTGAGGAATTTTCGGCTCGCTGAAGAGCACTGAAACGGACTACCGCAGCGCGTTTCTCGCGCCGGAAGGGTATTGAGGAATTTTCGGCTCGCTGAAGAGCACTGAAACACACAATCAACAACGGCAGCGGGTCGGGCGCGATCCGGATTGAGGAATTTTCGGCTCGCTGAAGAGCACTGAAACGCGATACTCAACCGCGTAGTCGCGCGTCTCGCGGTCGATTGAGGAATTTTCGGCTCGCTGAAGAGCACTGAAACGCCGCGTTCGCGTGAGGAGCGGATATGCTTGTTGCATTGAGGAATTTTCGGCTCGCTGAAGAGCACTGAAACATCCGGCGGCGACAACCACAGCGTCACTGCGGCGCTATTGAGGAATTTTCGGCTCGCTGAAGAGCACTGAAACAATGTCTTCGCTGTCGGTGTTGTAGTCGTAGTTGTGTATTGAGGAATTTTCGGCTCGCTGAAGAGCACTGAAACTCGGCAAATGCGCGCTATCTCATCGGTTGGGAAGGAATTGAGGAATTTTCGGCTCGCTGAAGAGCACTGAAACTCGAAACGTTGCAGATCACCGTCGGCAGCGCGCTGCATTGAGGAATTTTCGGCTCGCTGAAGAGCACTGAAACTCTTTCTGATGCTGTTCGGCGTCGCGGTTGCGTTCAATTGAGGAATTTTCGGCTCGCTGAAGAGCACTGAAACGCGTCGAGCGCGGCTTCGATCCGCGCCGCACGCGGCATTGAGGAATTTTCGGCTCGCTGAAGAGCACTGAAACTCTGACGACGGCGCGTAGCGCGGTAGCACTTGCCGATTGAGGAATTTTCGGCTCGCTGAAGAGCACTGAAACGTTGTAGCTACTCCTACATATAGACGCTCATTTGAATTGAGGAATTTTCGGCTCGCTGAAGAGCACTGAAACGCGGGTCAAATACTCCGCTTATCTGTATGCGCTCTGTTATTGAGGAATTTTCGGCTCGCTGAAGAGCACTGAAACAACGGGATCGACGCGAGTCTGCTCAGTACGGCACTGAATTGAGGAATTTTCGGCTCGCTGAAGAGCACTGAAACGTCGGTCATCCGGTCGGTCGGTCATCCGGTCATCCGGATTGAGGAATTTTCGGCTCGCTGAAGAGCACTGAAACCCGGCGTCGGCAACGGTCAACGTCGGCGGCATCACCGTATTGAGGAATTTTCGGCTCGCTGAAGAGCACTGAAACACGTGCTCGCGACGGGGGCGGAATGGCTGACGCTGATTGAGGAATTTTCGGCTCGCTGAAGAGCACTGAAACCGTTGTTGCGTGCGTTGATCATCCCGTCGAAATCCCCGAATTGAGGAATTTTCGGCTCGCTGAAGAGCACTGAAACGGGAACGGCGTCGCCTGAATGTCGAGGGCGACGTGGAGATTGAGGAATTTTCGGCTCGCTGAAGAGCACTGAAACCGGTCGGGCTGGCGAAGAAGTTACACATAACGGCAGACATTGAGGAATTTTCGGCTCGCTGAAGAGCACTGAAACCGCGAGCGACGCTTTCCGCGCATTCGGCATATTCAATTGAGGAATTTTCGGCTCGCTGAAGAGCACTGAAACTCGCTGCGACTTGCGCCGCGTCGGGGTGAACGAACATTGAGGAATTTTCGGCTCGCTGAAGAGCACTGAAACACAGCGACGCGCTGTTTCCGCACTCTTGGGTGCGGTTCGATTGAGGAATTTTCGGCTCGCTGAAGAGCACTGAAACAAATCCGCGCTTCGCGCTGTAATGCGCCGAACCCCAATTGAGGAATTTTCGGCTCGCTGAAGAGCACTGAAACTCGCTCTTTACCCGCGACGACGCACCGATCACGGTATTGAGGAATTTTCGGCTCGCTGAAGAGCACTGAAACCGCGGGTGCTGGAGGTACTTGCTGAAGGCACGTGGAATTGAGGAATTTTCGGCTCGCTGAAGAGCACTGAAACACAGCGGGCGCGGGGGAGTACTACGTTCGGGTGATATTGAGGAATTTTCGGCTCGCTGAAGAGCACTGAAACTTTCGGCTTCCGCACCCACTTCGAGACGCGGATCGGTATTGAGGAATTTTCGGCTCGCTGAAGAGCACTGAAACCGTCCGCGCTGGGCGTCCAGCGCGCCCTCGCCCCGATTGAGGAATTTTCGGCTCGCTGAAGAGCACTGAAACTTTCGCTCGACGAAGAAGACGACAATACCCTCATCCCATTGAGGAATTTTCGGCTCGCTGAAGAGCACTGAAACCTTGACAAAACGGGTGTTTTGGAGTATAGTGATACAATTGAGGAATTTTCGGCTCGCTGAAGAGCACTGAAACTCGCCGCCTTCGGCGATAAGGAACCGCGACCGCGAAATTGAGGAATTTTCGGCTCGCTGAAGAGCACTGAAACGCGAGGAACTTGGGTGGTTCGAGGACGTAATTGACGGAATTGAGGAATTTTCGGCTCGCTGAAGAGCACTGAAACGTTCAGCAGCCTGGAGGACGCGGCGCAGAGCGAGCAATTGAGGAATTTTCGGCTCGCTGAAGAGCACTGAAACCGTACTGCGCAAGCGTGCCCAGCCCTTTGTTCCAGTATTGAGGAATTTTCGGCTCGCTGAAGAGCACTGAAACCCAGAACGTTGAGCGTAATCGCGGTGAGCACCGCCAATTGAGGAATTTTCGGCTCGCTGAAGAGCACTGAAACGACCGACGGCGTTTCCGTCTGGAACATCGTCACGCCATTGAGGAATTTTCGGCTCGCTGAAGAGCACTGAAACCTTCATACTGCGCAAGCGTCCCCAACCCCTTGCTCATTGAGGAATTTTCGGCTCGCTGAAGAGCACTGAAACGCCGACCCGCGCCCGGCGCGGTTCGCGGTTCCGTTGATTGAGGAATTTTCGGCTCGCTGAAGAGCACTGAAACTCGTCGCGGCGCGCGTCTGCAGTCGTCTTGCTGCATTGAGGAATTTTCGGCTCGCTGAAGAGCACTGAAACTCTGCGCCGAGGGCGCAAGCGCGGCGCTCAGCGCGATTGAGGAATTTTCGGCTCGCTGAAGAGCACTGAAACGCCGCGATCTCGACGAACGGGCTGACGGTGTTCGTACATTGAGGAATTTTCGGCTCGCTGAAGAGCACTGAAACTCGGCGACGTGAACGCCGGCGAATGGCGTCGCCTGATTGAGGAATTTTCGGCTCGCTGAAGAGCACTGAAACGCTGCCGCTGCTGATCGTCCTCGCAACCGACATTATATTGAGGAATTTTCGGCTCGCTGAAGAGCACTGAAACCTGCCGACAATCGATTTCCGCACAGACAGCACGCTGGTATTGAGGAATTTTCGGCTCGCTGAAGAGCACTGAAACGCAAGCGGCTGGAGTGGCGGATGAACTTGTCAACGCTCAATTGAGGAATTTTCGGCTCGCTGAAGAGCACTGAAACGCACGCGCAACTGGGGTAATCTCAGACGCGGCAAGATTGAGGAATTTTCGGCTCGCTGAAGAGCACTGAAACGTCCAGACTTGGTAGGTCTTCATTTTGCTCCTCCTTGATTGAGGAATTTTCGGCTCGCTGAAGAGCACTGAAACCGCGCTGGCGGATCGGGAAGCGCTGGCGGAGTATCTATTGAGGAATTTTCGGCTCGCTGAAGAGCACTGAAACTCGAAATCGATCCAGACGAACTGTGAAACATCTCTGATTGAGGAATTTTCGGCTCGCTGAAGAGCACTGAAACTTCGCGGCGGAGATCGCGTTTCGGAGAGCGACGCGGCAGATTGAGGAATTTTCGGCTCGCTGAAGAGCACTGAAACCGTTCGTACATCAACCGCCCGTTGCGCGTCAGCCATCCATTGAGGAATTTTCGGCTCGCTGAAGAGCACTGAAACCAACATCGTTGTAATTCGTTCCGCAAAAGGAACTGGGATTGAGGAATTTTCGGCTCGCTGAAGAGCACTGAAACTCGCGCACGCGAAGGAACGCCATACCGGTGTCGTGCCATTGAGGAATTTTCGGCTCGCTGAAGAGCACTGAAACATTTCAAAGAACTGGAGGAAATACTGAAATGAACACATTGAGGAATTTTCGGCTCGCTGAAGAGCACTGAAACGCGGGCGCGTTGAGTTCTGGTCGTTGGACAACGAGATTGAGGAATTTTCGGCTCGCTGAAGAGCACTGAAACCCCGCAGTTTGTCGAAGATGACGCGGATCGCGAACTATTGAGGAATTTTCGGCTCGCTGAAGAGCACTGAAACGCGGACGGGTGCAATATGCACGATCTCAACCCACCCGATTGAGGAATTTTCGGCTCGCTGAAGAGCACTGAAACTTTCTGGCGATCCCGAACAGTGCGAACCCTTCGATGTATTGAGGAATTTTCGGCTCGCTGAAGAGCACTGAAACGCGCGACGGCTTCGGCGTAATCGGTGACAATATCAAATTGAGGAATTTTCGGCTCGCTGAAGAGCACTGAAACATACGCCGGTCGCCAGACCCGTTGTAGCTACTCCTACATTGAGGAATTTTCGGCTCGCTGAAGAGCACTGAAACGTCAAAACGGAGAGCGGGGTTATTCTGATTGAAGACATTGAGGAATTTTCGGCTCGCTGAAGAGCACTGAAACCGTGACGGATTACACCGAAGCCGTCGCGTTGGTCGATTGAGGAATTTTCGGCTCGCTGAAGAGCACTGAAACCTCGTCCTCATCCCGACCGACGGCGTTTCTGTCTGGATTGAGGAATTTTCGGCTCGCTGAAGAGCACTGAAACCGTAACCGCGACCGCGCAGACCACGCGGTACGACGAATTGAGGAATTTTCGGCTCGCTGAAGAGCACTGAAACTTGCAGCGCTATACGGCGTGTCGGTGATGTCAGACGATTGAGGAATTTTCGGCTCGCTGAAGAGCACTGAAACATCCGCCGCGCGCTTGAGGTTGTCGTTGAGATCGAGCGATTGAGGAATTTTCGGCTCGCTGAAGAGCACTGAAACAGAGCGTCGCCGCTTCCGCTTCATACTGCGCAAGCGTGATTGAGGAATTTTCGGCTCGCTGAAGAGCACTGAAACGTTGTAGCTACTCCTACATATAAGCGCTCATTTGATGTGATTGAGGAATTTTCGGCTCGCTGAAGAGCACTGAAACTTATGTCGCGCTGCACCAGTCCGACCGTCGCGAGTATTGAGGAATTTTCGGCTCGCTGAAGAGCACTGAAACCGCGAGATGGCGGTGGAACTGGAGCGCCGGATCAACGATTGAGGAATTTTCGGCTCGCTGAAGAGCACTGAAACACCCGCTGCCGTTGTTGATTGTGTTGGCGACGGAATTGAGGAATTTTCGGCTCGCTGAAGAGCACTGAAACACATATAGACGCTCATTTGATGTGATCGTTGTGTAGATTGAGGAATTTTCGGCTCGCTGAAGAGCACTGAAACCCCGTTGCGCTCTCCCGCTCCTCGACTGCAAACAGTATTGAGGAATTTTCGGCTCGCTGAAGAGCACTGAAACTCACCGCGCACAGAATCGTCAAAAACTCAAACGCAAATTGAGGAATTTTCGGCTCGCTGAAGAGCACTGAAACCCGTATCCAGGCGATCAATACAACGTCGGTTTCAAATTGAGGAATTTTCGGCTCGCTGAAGAGCACTGAAACCGCGCTCGACGCGGGTGAGGGGGAACGAGGAGAGTGATTGAGGAATTTTCGGCTCGCTGAAGAGCACTGAAACCTTTTTAGTCTACTACACCGCTCCTTACCCTAGCACAATTGAGGAATTTTCGGCTCGCTGAAGAGCACTGAAACCGACGACGGGATTGATATCGCAGAGGTGTACGTCCATTGAGGAATTTTCGGCTCGCTGAAGAGCACTGAAACATCCGCAGCGCCAACGGCTGGCGTCGCGCGTAGCGCATTGAGGAATTTTCGGCTCGCTGAAGAGCACTGAAACAGCGTCTACTGATCGCGCTCGTCAGCAAGGCGCGGGCATTGAGGAATTTTCGGCTCGCTGAAGAGCACTGAAACAATAGCGGCTACAATTCGCGCCCCGATCTGTGGGAGTATTGAGGAATTTTCGGCTCGCTGAAGAGCACTGAAACCGGACAGCGTCCGGCGCATCTCGCGGCGCTCATCGTATTGAGGAATTTTCGGCTCGCTGAAGAGCACTGAAACCTACACCAGAGATAAGTTTCCCGAACTCGTCGCGCGGATTGAGGAATTTTCGGCTCGCTGAAGAGCACTGAAACCTGGTTGGATTTCGGCAGCGACGCGCTGCACATCGGGCTGATTGAGGAATTTTCGGCTCGCTGAAGAGCACTGAAACAAATCAACGAGCGCGTCGGCGACCCACAAACCAACATTGAGGAATTTTCGGCTCGCTGAAGAGCACTGAAACGTTCACCGGTGAGTTCCTCACCGTCGTCGATGTGGCATTGAGGAATTTTCGGCTCGCTGAAGAGCACTGAAACCGTCAACTCTTTCCGTACATCGGCGGGAAATACGCTATTGCATTGAGGAATTTTCGGCTCGCTGAAGAGCACTGAAACTGTGTATGAGAGATATGCGCCGTGTGTTGAGTATGCCTCCTAATTGAGGAATTTTCGGCTCGCTGAAGAGCACTGAAACCTCGTCCTCATCCCGACCGACGGCGTTTCTGTCTGGATTGAGGAATTTTCGGCTCGCTGAAGAGCACTGAAACTTCCGAATTCGGCGTTGTCGGGGTTCTTTTAGACCCATTGAGGAATTTTCGGCTCGCTGAAGAGCACTGAAACGAGTTCGATCTCTTCCATCTGTCTTCTCCTTTCTGTGTCATTGAGGAATTTTCGGCTCGCTGAAGAGCACTGAAACCCGTTATCGGCGCGTAGTTGAGACCTTGCGCCAGTCCATTGAGGAATTTTCGGCTCGCTGAAGAGCACTGAAACTCTTCTAAACCGGCGTCTACTACGCCGGTCGTTAGCCTATTGAGGAATTTTCGGCTCGCTGAAGAGCACTGAAACGCGATACGTTCGGCGCGCTCGCGTTCGCAGGCGGCATTGAGGAATTTTCGGCTCGCTGAAGAGCACTGAAACTGGAGCGTCCTATCAACAATGATGTGTTGTTCGGGATTGAGGAATTTTCGGCTCGCTGAAGAGCACTGAAACTCCGCGCTGCCAAACGTCAACCAGCGCGACCGCTTCCATTGAGGAATTTTCGGCTCGCTGAAGAGCACTGAAACTACGGTGTTTCTCGGTGTGACGACGTTAAATTACAACGAATTGAGGAATTTTCGGCTCGCTGAAGAGCACTGAAACTGCCACAATTGTCGCGGCGTTCGCGAGGTTGAGTTGCGATTGAGGAATTTTCGGCTCGCTGAAGAGCACTGAAACCGTTACGACCCCGAACAGCACAGCGTCGAACTCGGCATTGAGGAATTTTCGGCTCGCTGAAGAGCACTGAAACGGCGGCTGGTCTACGAGCGCGGCGAAGGACGAATACGATTGAGGAATTTTCGGCTCGCTGAAGAGCACTGAAACTGCGCGCGCACCCCGATTACCCAACCGATGCAACTTGATTGAGGAATTTTCGGCTCGCTGAAGAGCACTGAAACGTCGGCGCGGGGTTCTTTTCCAACATCGTATACGGAATTGAGGAATTTTCGGCTCGCTGAAGAGCACTGAAACGTCGAGCGCTGGGTACGCGGCAAGAGGGGGTGGACATTGAGGAATTTTCGGCTCGCTGAAGAGCACTGAAACCTGGTACTGTACGGCGCTGTGAATGTCATTGTTGTATATTGAGGAATTTTCGGCTCGCTGAAGAGCACTGAAACCTCTGCCGCGCAACGTGTGACAGAATCTGTCACATTTACATTGAGGAATTTTCGGCTCGCTGAAGAGCACTGAAACACAAAATGCGCCGCTGCGTCCAGTCGTCACGCGCCGCCATTGAGGAATTTTCGGCTCGCTGAAGAGCACTGAAACTGTGGATGTAGTACGATACGGCGAGCGGGCGTATGAATTGAGGAATTTTCGGCTCGCTGAAGAGCACTGAAACACGCCGGGAGTGCGTCTGGTTTAGCCCGCATTGCAAATTGAGGAATTTTCGGCTCGCTGAAGAGCACTGAAACACCGGGTCGAGCGCCAACTCGAAGCGCGCGGCTGGATTGAGGAATTTTCGGCTCGCTGAAGAGCACTGAAACTTACTGAAACCAAACGAACCCCCTCGTTCCGTCCCGATTGAGGAATTTTCGGCTCGCTGAAGAGCACTGAAACATGTCGTTCGTCGGCGCGCTCTTTGCGCGGATCGGATTGAGGAATTTTCGGCTCGCTGAAGAGCACTGAAACTCACACGCAGCGGGCGAGCGCTTCTGAGAGCGTCGCCGCGAGGAATTTTCGGCTCGCTGAAGAGCACTGAAACTCGGTGCGCTGAGGCAGATCGGCGCGGCGGCGGTCAATTGAGGAATTTTCGGCTCGCTGAAGAGCACTGAAACGGGATGGACGAGCGGCGGCTCGCAACGCTGGTGCGATTGAGGAATTTTCGGCTCGCTGAAGAGCACTGAAACCTCATAAGCACCTCCTGAAATGATAATAGCGCTCGATTGAGGAATTTTCGGCTCGCTGAAGAGCACTGAAACCGTCGGTACGAGGTCATAGCGGTACGCCAGCGCGCCATTGAGGAATTTTCGGCTCGCTGAAGAGCACTGAAACCGCGGGTAGGGTAGATAACGAGACCGACGAGACCGATTGAGGAATTTTCGGCTCGCTGAAGAGCACTGAAACATCGGGTTCGGGCAAATGAGACCCGATCAGCAGTTCGATTGAGGAATTTTCGGCTCGCTGAAGAGCACTGAAACCCCGACAACAGACTGACAACGGGTTCGTGGAGTTTTTATTGAGGAATTTTCGGCTCGCTGAAGAGCACTGAAACCCTCACGCGAACGCGGCGGGTTCGATACGGTACGAAATTGAGGAATTTTCGGCTCGCTGAAGAGCACTGAAACCCGACGTTCGCCAACCCCAGCGCGAGTTCCTCAACGTATTGAGGAATTTTCGGCTCGCTGAAGAGCACTGAAACCGAGGTCGCGGTAGGGTTGCTTCAGTCGCTTCGCCGCATTGAGGAATTTTCGGCTCGCTGAAGAGCACTGAAACACTATAAGATAAGACGCGGCGAGCGTCGGGTTTTAGATTGAGGAATTTTCGGCTCGCTGAAGAGCACTGAAACATACTCGAACGCCACATCGTCCTGCACGCGCTCCCCGATTGAGGAATTTTCGGCTCGCTGAAGAGCACTGAAACTCTTTTCATCGAGATTTTCTGTCCGACTACACCCGCGATTGAGGAATTTTCGGCTCGCTGAAGAGCACTGAAACTTTGCGGCGGAGATCGCGTTCCGGCGCGCGACGCGGATTGAGGAATTTTCGGCTCGCTGAAGAGCACTGAAACGCGGCGAATGCGCGCTATCTCATCGGTTGGGACGGACATTGAGGAATTTTCGGCTCGCTGAAGAGCACTGAAACCTGTTGACGCACTGATGGTCGCGCATTTCGTGGATCATTGAGGAATTTTCGGCTCGCTGAAGAGCACTGAAACTTTTGGCGCGTAAACGCGACGAACGTGCATCAAACATTGAGGAATTTTCGGCTCGCTGAAGAGCACTGAAACCTCGGCTTCGTCTCCAGCGTCAGTTGGTACTGACGCCATTGAGGAATTTTCGGCTCGCTGAAGAGCACTGAAACGCCAGTTGCAGCGCGGCTGCCGGTTCAATCCCAAAATTGAGGAATTTTCGGCTCGCTGAAGAGCACTGAAACCTTGCCTGGCGCGTGGCAAGCGTCGGCGATTACGCGGAAATTGAGGAATTTTCGGCTCGCTGAAGAGCACTGAAATAACATGCGTGGCGG
>Ga0308417_1001530_pt1 | contig 15777 bp, 10 predicted proteins | sample HotsprSampleOS65_FD_203528 | JGI IMG/M metagenome (GOLD analysis project Ga0308417, IMG submission 203528) | Hot spring phototrophic mat microbial communities from Octopus Spring, Yellowstone National Park, Wyoming, United States - 20090730_OS65 ... | reverse complement strand
GGCCTGCGCCGCGCGCTTCTTCCGGCCGATGCCGGCCAGGTAGCCTAGAACGTAATAATTCAGCTTGCCGGCGAGCTTGGAGTCGAAGTCGCTCAGGCGGAGATACTTCTGATACTCGGGGATGGCCTCCGGGCAGCTTTTGCTGAAGCGCAGCGCCTCGGCGAGCCAGAAGTGCGCCTCGCCGTGCGCCGGGTTCAGGCGGATGGCCTCGCGCGCGTGCTTGATCCCTTCTTCGTACGCGCCCTTGCGCGTGAACGCCTGGGCCAGAAGCGCGGGCGTGAGCGAACTGGAGGGGTCGCGCTGCCAGGCGGCGGTCAGATAGCGGATGGCCGCGTCGAGGTCGCCCACGTCGAGCAGCATGCCGCCGAACGACGCCTGCGCCTCGGCGTAATCGGGATCGATGGCGATGGCCTGCTCGAAAGCCTTGCGGGCCTTGTCGTAATCAAAGAGCGCGTGGTAAACGCGGCCCAGATACAGCGCCGCCTGGCTGTACTTGGGATCTTCATTCAGCGCTTTGCGAAAAAAATCCGCGGCTTTCAGGTAGTTTTTCTCAAACCCCTTTTGGTATAATTCCATGCCTTCATTGAAGGCATCGACGGCGGAGCGCTTGCGCACTCGGGGGATGACGATGCGGAGCGTGACGGTGGTTTCCTGCCCCGGGTAAACCGTCTCCTCGCGCGGCCCGTCGGGCTCGTAGCCCATGCGCACGCCCTGGATGACGTGCACGCCGGGCTGGATGCCGGGCAGCCGCAGCGGCTTGCCCTTGCTGACCACGCCCTGGCTCTTGCCGTCGACGAACACTTCGACGCCGTCCATGTTGCTCTCGATGACGAGGGCGCCGAACTTCGGCGGCTGAAGCGGCGCCGAAGGCGCGCGCGCCGGGTTGAACGCAAGGATCATGTTGGGGTCGTAGCTGCCGCGCTCGGCGGTGGGGTTCTGCCGCGTCTTGGTGTCGCGCCGGACGTTGACGCGAACGTATTCGCCCAATTCATCAGCGGTGACGACGCCGTCGGCGTTTTCATCGGCCTCGCCTTCGATGCCCTTGATCAGGTAATAGGTGAACACGCCGTGCCCGCCGCCCCAGATCTCGCTCTCGAACGACTGCTCGCGGTCGCGGCTGGCGGTGAGCGAGAACAGCGAACGGTCGAGTTGCAGCAGGCTCGTGTTGATCTGGCGCGTGTCGGCCTCCGGCGTAATGGCACCGGAGTGGCAGGCGTCGGTCAGCAGGACCTTCCATTTGGCCTTGATGTCGGCGCCGATGACGCGCCCGAGCTTCTCCATCGGATACGAGGTGCCGGGGATGTCGTGGGGGTCGATGTCGTAGGGGGCCAGGAAAGCCTTGCCGCCGGCGACGAAGCCGTGGCCGGCGAAATAGATCACCACGCGGTCCTCGTCCTTGGACACCGAAGGCAGCCATTGCTCCAGCGCCTGGCGGATGTTGGCCAGCGTGGCGTCCTTGCCGATCAGGCGGCGGACGTTCTCCGGCGGGAACTGGCCGCCCTCGGGACTGATGAGCGCGGCATAAATGGCGGCGGCGTCTCGCGCCGGATAGCGGAGCTGGCCCTGCGGCGGCAGCTTCGGGTACTCGCTGATGCCGATGACCAGCGCGTAGCTGCGCGGGATGACCACGCTCTCGCCCGGCTTGATCACCGGCGGCGCGGGTTCGCGGGTGAACTTCAGGTCCCGCTGCTGCTCGGCGGGCGGCGCGGAAGGCGGCTGCGCGGCCAGAGCCGCGGCGAAAAAGAACAGCGGCAGGCGGGCATTCATGACTCGGATCCTCATCGGTGGGCGAGCCGGAGGGTGTAGATGAACGGCTCTTCGCTGTCGTCCTGCACCGCGATGGCGGCGGACTTGTTTGACTTGACGAACGTCAGCTCGCGCGAGGCGGCGCCGGAAAACCCTGCCAGGTTCTCGGGCAGCGCCGCATTTTTCTCGAGCGGCTTCAGACCCGCGGCATGATCGATGCACTCGCCGCGGGCGCGGAAGATCGTGTCGTCGCACCGCGGGGTGATGGAAGGGTTCAGGTGCGGCGCAGGCGCGGGCACCTTGGGCACGGCCAGCGACGCGCGCCCCTCGCTCAGCCGCACCGGGCTCACCAGCCAGTAGACCACCTCGTAGCCAGGCGGCCCTTCCAGCCGGAACCAGCCGTTCTCGGTCATCGGCACCAGATACTCTCGGCCCGCTTCGATGCGGTTCATGGTCCCGGTCTCCTCCTTGGGGAACAGCAGAACGAAGCTGCCCGAGGTGGCGTGGTTCATCACATACAGGTAGCCGTTGAACGAGGCGCGGAAGCGGAAGCGGACGAGGTCGCCGGTCTCGAACACCTGGCTGGGGTCGACGCGCCGCGGCTGGCCGCGCTCGCTGCGCTCGACGATGATCTCGATCCGTTTCGGCCCGCCGGTTTCCGGCCGCGCGTCCAGAGCGCCGCGCAGCGGCGCCGCGCCGCCCGGCTTGATCGTCGTGGCAGGCGGCGCAGCCTGCAACAATCCGGCAGCAATAATGAATGTGGCGATCCCGGGCAGAACCGATAAGCGCATGGCCTCCTCCTCCGCTCTCTATCGGCTTACCGGTGCCGCAACGTTAGCTCCGCCACCACCCGGCCAGGGCCGGCCGCCGGGCCGGCGGTGGAAGCGTTGACGACATAGACGGCCGCTTCAGGGCCGCCGCCCACGGGCGATGCCGCGGAGGCCGAGTCCTTGTCCACCTTGGTGAACACGAGGTCGCGCGACTGCACCTGCGCGCGGAGCTGATCCACCCAGGCATCGTTGTAGCGGACCGAGGCCGACAGCGTCGGCGCCGGGGCGGGGCGAGCGGGACGGTCCGGCGCGGGCGCGCGCTTGCCCGAAAGCGTCCCGATGAGCTCTTCCAGGTCCTCGACCGGACGCGCCGAAAACAGCACGAACAGCTTCTCCTCTCCGGGCTGCTCGTCAAAGGTGAAATACTCGCCCTCGCCGCCCGGGATCTGATACAGGCGCCCGGGGACGATTTCGTTGCTCATCTGCGAGGATTCCGGGTGGGGGAACAGCGGCGACCAGACGCCGCTGGAGCCGCGGGCGATCACGTACAGATAGCCGCGGCGGTTGCCCATCACGCTGAGGCGGATGCTGTCGCCGGCGCGAAACTCGCTGTCGGCGCCCACCTCGACCAGGCCCTGGGGCGTCCGCTTCAGCAGGCTGTAGCGCAGGCCCATCGGGGGCAGTCTCTCCGGCGTGAGCGCCACGGTCTGGAAGTAGGATTCGGCTTCCTGCAGCGGCGGAGCGGCGGCCAGTTCGGGCTTGGGACCGGCGGACTTTCCGCCTTCCGGCCTCGCCGGCTCGGCGCGCCGCACAGGCACGGTCTTGGCCGACCTCTTGGGCGCCTGCTTCTTCTGCACGGCCATCATGTCCGAGGCGGAGAAGAACGCATCTCGGGCATTGATCAGCGGCTCCTGCGCGCCGGCAAGAAATCCTGCAAGGGCGGCCGCCAGGAGGCCGGAAAGGACGGGATGGATCTTATTGGGCATCTTTCACGCACCGAAAACCAATTGCTGCGTGGGGCAAGTCAGCGGGCCAGCCCCTCCGCATATATACACGGAAAAAGCGGTCGTCCTTCAGCAGGAAGCTGCCGCCCTTGATGCAATACCAATGGCGGCTGACGCTGGCCGAACCCAGCGCCCGCCGCATATCCTCGATCTCGCGGTCGGTGACCGGAAAGGGGGTGTCCACCCACTCGAAGACGTTGCCGGAGAGGCCAAGAATCCGGTAGGGGCTCTGGCGTTCCGGGTAGTCGTCGACAGCCACAAGCGTGCCCGGATTGGGCATCGGCTGGTTGCCCCAGGGATAGATGCGGCCGTCTTCGCCGCGCGCCGCCTTCTCCCACTCCGGCTCGGAAGGGAGCCGCTTGCCCGCCCAGGCGCAGTAGGCGCGCGCGTCGGACAGCCTCACGTGCGTGACAGGCAGGGAAGGCGAGGAGCGGAAATCGTCGGAAGGCGGCGCCGGATGTCCGGTGGCCTCAATGAAGCGGGCGTATTGCTGGTTGGACACCTCCGTGGCGTCCATGTAAAAAGCCGGGAGGCGGAGTTCGGCGCGAGGATTCGGAGACTCCGGGCTGTCATCGCCGAAGATGAACGGCCCCTCTTTTACCAGAAACATGGTAACGCCCTCCACCTGCACGACGGACGGCAAATCTTTCTGCGGCGTTTCCTGCTTCTGCGCCGCCTTCCCAGACGTCGCTTCATTCTCACTCTTCCGGGCGGCGAAGTAAACCCCCGCCACAGCCGCCACCGCCACCAGCGCCAGCACGGCATACAGCGCGCCGCGCGGTTTGGAGGCTTTGGCGGGCGAAGGCGAAGGCGGCGGCGACGGGGGCGCCGGCGGCTCCGCCGGCGCCGGTGGGACAAAATCGTCCGCCGCCTCGCCGCTGCGCGCCGCTTCCAGCAGATCCGGGCGGTCGATCACCGGCTCCAGCCGGATCTCGGTCTCCAGCCGCCAGGAGTGGCGCAGATCGTCCAGCAATTCACGGGCTGACTGATAGCGGCGCTCGCGATCCTTTTCGAGCAGCCGGTTGACGATCCGCTCCAGCTCGGGGTCGATGCCGGGGAGAAGCGTGCAAAGGGCGGGGGGCGCTTTCTGGCAGTGGCCGATCTCGATGGCGCGGTAGGAGTCGCCGGTGAAGGGCTTCATGCCGGTGAGCAGCTCGAAAAAGATCACGCCGAGCGAATAGAGATCGCTGCGGTGGTCGCAGGGTTCGGCCCGGATCTGCTCCGGCGACATGTAATATGGCGTGCCGAGCGTCTCGCCGGCGCGGGTGCGGGCGGAGGGCGCATCGCCGGCCTTGGCGATGCCGAAGTCGAGCACGATGACGCGGCCGCTGGTGTCGATGCGGATGTTGGCGGGCTTGAGGTCGCGGTGCACGAAGCGGCGGTCGCCGGCCCAGACCAGCGCCTCGGCCACCTGTCGGATGATGGTGACGGCTTCGGAAGGGTGGAGCCTGCCGCGGCGTTCGAGGTAGCTCTTGACGTCCTCGCCCTCGATATAGGGCATGATCAGGTAGTGCAGCGTGCCCCATTCGCCCACGTCATAGACCGGGGCGATGTTGGGATGGCCGCCGAGCGTGGCGGCGGTGCGCGCTTCGTCCATGAAGCGGGCGACGATCTCCGGCTCGTCGGCGAGCTGCTCGGCGAGCACCTTGATGGCGAACAGCGCGCCGTGCAAGCGGTGGCGAGCCAGGAAGACCTCGGCCATGCCGCCGCCGCCGATCCATTGCAGGATCTCGTATTTGTCGCCGAGCACCTGGTGGAGCGCGGCGCGGATGGCGTTACGGGAGGCGTTCGACATGGCGGGATTCCATCAGCTTAGTCTTTTTCTCCGGTTGGACGGAAGGAAGCCTGCAGTGCGTTCGGCGTAGTAGTCCTGCGGAGGGTTCACCGGACGGTACGGCAGGGCCGGGCAACGGACTGCATCCGGCTGCATGAGATGGTCGGCGTCGTAATTGAACAGGTGCCACGTGACGACGCGCTGCAGTTGCAGGACCGCCTCGACGAGCGACGTTCCCTCATGGCGCGTGTCCCAAAGGCAGACGAAGCCGGTTTCCGGGTGAACGTTGGGGTGCAGCACGGGTTCGGCCAGCCAGGCTTCCAAAGGCACGGAAGGGTAGTATTCGGGAAACATGAACCGCACAGCCACGCCTTTGCGGGGCGTGCCATCCAGTGCGTAAAACGGCGTTTCAGCGAGCAGGACCGCGCCGGCGGGGGCATCCGGCACGGCTAGCGCGGCCGGATCGGCCTGAGCGGTGCGGCGCAGCCACTCCCACTCGTGCCGGATGCGGCGCTCGCGGATGCGCTCGAAGGCGGCCTGCGGCATCAGCCGTTGGTGGCCACCGTCGAGACGCGGAGCACGTCGTTGGGGCGGACGCCCTGCTCCGGCAGCGGGCGGCGGAAATCGAGAGCGACGCCATTCCAGACGACCTGGGGCTCCCCCTCTCCCTGGAGGACGTCGCCGCGCTCTCTCAGGTCGTAAAGAATTTCATGCAGGACGTCGTCGAGCACCTCGGAATCGTCGATATCGACATTGTACTTGGTTTCCCCCTGCACGGTGTCGAAATACATCTGATATTTCGCCATAAATCTGCACCCCCTCAGGACTGATCGGTGAGAAATATTTTCAGGGATTCCGGCAGCGCCTGGACGCGCCAGCCGCAGCGCGAGCAGAGGCCGTTGGAATCGTCCCAGCACTCGATGCACTGGGGCCGCCCGCACTTCGGACAAGTGCGGAGATCCGCCTCCTCCGGCCCCACCCCGCAAACCTGGCACCGGCCCTGAAACGCCGGGGGGCCGACGTGGCGGTCCCACCACTGGCGGTTGGGAGGGAAAAGCGGAACGGAATTCTGCACGCAAAGCCGGCAGCGGATTTTTTCGAAATCCCAGCATTTGGTCTCGCACACTTCCAGATTGCAGCGCGGGCAAACGAAAGACATCCTGCCCGCCAGCCTGCAATTGCAGAGGCCGCAGCGGCGCGCGTCGCGGTTCTGCCACCAGACGATGGCCGCCGCCATGATCGCCGCCAGCGCGGGCGCCATCCAGTACAGCCGGTCCAGGCGGGGCTGCGCCAGACTCCAAAGGAAGACGCCCAGCAAGCCCGCCAAAAAAGGAGGCGCCACTGCCAGCCACGGGTTCGGCAGCTCCACCTCGAAAAGTTTCATCAGCAGCACGGACAAGAACGCGAGCAGCAAGCTGGCGCCCACGGCAATGCCCGGCCCGCCCATGGCGGCAAAGAACTGCACCAAGGTGAGCAGGAAGGCCACGGCCGCCAGGACCGCTATGTTGCGCGCGTTCATTCCATCTCCTCCACTGGGGATCCCTCTCGAATACTATACAAGTGTTCGGCGGGCAAGCCCAGATCCTCCAGAGGCCTTCCGGCCAGAGGGTCGCCGGCGGCGAAACCCTTGCGGTTTTCCAGTTCCAGCAGGCGTCTGCAGCCGCAGCGGGGACAGGCGCCTGTCCGGCGAAGGCGCGCGGCCCGCATGCGGGGCTCGAATTCGTGGCCGCAGTTGAGGCACCGGGCTTTCAGGCAAAGCGGCCATTCCCAAACAACTTCCTGGCCAGGACGGAGGACCTCGGCCGGACGGTCGCGCAACGGCTGGAGCGGCACAGCCCCGGCATGGAACGGACAGGTCTCATCCAGCGGGACGCGCAGTTCCTCGACCCGCAAAAGGCTGTCCAGGCGGAATTCGACGCTTCGCGCTTCGCGCTCCTTCCGTCGAAGCCACTCGAAGCAGAAATGCATTTGCAGCGCGGCTGTCATTGCGGCCAGAACAGGCGTAGCGCTCCAGCCGCCGGACTCTTCGGGGACGCGGCATGGGTGGGCGGCGCTTGACCAGGTCTGCAAATACTCTCTCCGCGTGCGCGCCGTGAGCCGGCAACAGAAGCAGGCGGCTTCGCGCCCCGGAAACCACGTCACCCGCCCCGCCGCCGCGCCCGCCGTGCTCATCCCGCCATCGCACACGGGCACGTCGAGCCGCGTGGAGATCCGGGCCATTTCGAGCCGCGCCGAGTCCCGGTCCACAGCGGCCAGCAAAACTTCGCAATCTCGCAGGAGCGCCCAGCCGACATCGGCGATTTCGCAGGCGAGCGGAACCCACCGGGTTTGCCCGAACCACGCCCGGCCGATCTCGGCCAGCACCTCGGCCTTGAGCCTGCCCACGGCGCCCGGCGCGTGAAAGAACGCGCACTTGGCGAGGTTGGAAGGTTCGACACGGTCCGGGTCGATCAGCAGAACCTCGCCCGCGCCGAGCAGTGCGATCTGGCGGAACAACTCGTTGCCCAGGGCGCCGGCGCCAACCAGCGCCACGCGCTGCAAAGCGGTCATACCGTTGCTTCCTTTCCCGGATTCCGCGCCACGGGCGCCGGGCGCGGGCTGGTACACGCCCCGGGGAAAAACTCAACCATCGTTCTATTCATTTTGCCGCCTGTTCTCGTGTATCATACGGAAGATTCACAGTCGCCTCCGGGTGCACCCATCCGGAGGCAGTCTGGAGGAGACCGATGCCTGGGTTGTCTGCATTTCGTCCTGCGCTGGCGGTGTTTCTCTCCGCCGCTCTTCTCAACTCCCCGCTCTGCGTGCCGGCCATCGGCGCTCAAGAAGCCCAGGGCGGGCTGCGCATCACCATCGTCGAAGGGGACGAGGCCATTCTCAATGTCCGGCAGCGCGTCAGCCGGGAGGCGATCATTCAGGTGGAAGATGAAAACCGGCGCCCGGTGGCAGGGGCGCTGGTGACGCTGACGGCGCCGCGTGATGGCGCCAGCGCCATCTTCAGCAACGGCCTGAACAACATCACGCTCACCACCGACGACGCCGGGCGCGTCGTGGTTCGCGGCATCCGGCCGAATTCGGCGCAAGGCAAGTATTCGATCCGCGTGAACGCCGTGAAAGAGGGCATGCGGGGGACGGCGCAGTTCCAGATGTCGAACGTCGCGCTGGCAGCCGCAGCAGGCGGCATTTCGGCCAAGATTCTTGCGTTTCTCATCATTGCCGGCGCCGGCGCCGCTGCGGGCACCGTCGCAGCCACCAGGAATGGCGCCGGCGGCGCGCAGGCTGCTGCCGTCGCGCCGCCGATCCGGGTCAACCCGGGGACTCCCACGGTGGGTCCGCCGCGCTAAGGGCAGGAGGAAGGAGCAGGCACATGCGTTCAATTCCAATTCTTCTTCTTGCGGTATGGGCGGTTTCCGCCAAGGCGCAGACCGCCGGCGTGCCGCGGCTCGGCTGGGTGATCGAAGAAGGCGGCGCCGCGGTGCGGGAGGCCGTAGGCATTCCGGGCGCAGCGCAGTCGGGCCCCAACCGGGAGATCCCGGGAGTTCGAATGCTCGCCATCCGGCCGGGCAGCGGCACGGCGCTGGCCGTGCGCGAAGACGGGCAGCCCGTGGCCGTTGATCTGGACTCGCTCGCCGCGGGAAGCGCGCACGAGTTGGAAGGCGCGGTGCAGCGGCCGGATCTCGCCGTCTGGAGCCCGCTGGGCAAAGCGTTGCTGCTGTGTTCTTACAGCGAATCGCGGCTGCAAGTATGGCTGCAGCAGGGCGAGGGATGGCGCCTGGAGCGCGAATCGGCGCTCGGGGCCGAGAGCGCCGCGGTCAGCGACCGCGGCGAAGTGCTGGCGCGTATCGACGGAGTTTTGTATTTCCTCGGCACAGACGGCTCTATGGAGGAAATCACGCGGGAACCGGGCAGCCGCTTCACGTTCCTTGCCGGCAGCGGCCGGTATGCGTGGCTGGAAGCGGGCGCCGCCCGGCTCGCCGGCGAAAGCGGAGCCATGGTGGAGATTCCTCTCACGGAGAAAGACGGGGTGGCGCGCCTGCTGTTCAGCCCCGTGCGGGGAATGCTCGTTGTGGCGGAATCGCGGGACGACCGCACGGAGTTGACATCGTGGTCCGGGGAGGGGTTGAAGCAGGGCGAGTGGATCTGCCCGGCGACGGTGATGGGGATCACTGCTTCGGGCGCCGACGGGGTGGTGCAATTGGTCGTTCCAGGCGACGGCCCCGCCTGGATGGCGTCCTTTGATCAGTCTGGAGGACGCGTTTTCTTCGTGCCGCGGCCGGCGGCGGAGGGAGGGGATTTGAAGTGAACCGCTGGAGCAGTTTTCTCGCCGTAATGATTCTCTCCGCGCTCTCGCTGCCTCTGGCAACGGGGCAGAGCGTGCCGACAATTCTTCCCGATGTCAACGGCTTCGAGGCTTTTGTGGGCTCGCCGTTCAGCGTGCAGTTTTCCGTTCAAAATCCGCCTTCCGGCGGTGTCAGTCAAGGCTGGGCAATCACGGCCGGCTCGCTGCCGGCGGGATTGACCCTGACTGCAACAGGTCTGTTGTCAGGCACTCCGACAACGCCGCAGAGCACGACCTTCCAGGTAACGACAGTCTATACTTTCCCGTCTGGCGCCGCTGCCATTCCGCCCCTCGTGCTGAGCCGGACTTACCAGTTCAACGTGGACAACCAACTGCGGATCCTGACGGCGACGCCGCTTCCGCAAGCCACCGCAGGAAGGCCTGTGAACTATGTGATCTCCGCCTCCATGCCGGCCTATTGGTCTTATGAGGTGACGAATCTCCCCCAGAGCATCAACATCAATCTTCCGGAGAACTCCCCGACGATGTCACTGACGGGCGTGTTTCCCGCCGTGACCGTTCCCACCACCTATTTCATCGATCTGTATGCATTCGGGGGCACGTTTATCGAGCAGTCCGCCAACCGGCTTTTCCAAGTCACCGTCAATCCCGCACCTTCCCTCAGCGGCCTGCTGCCGGCGGCGACGCAGGGCGTGCCTTACGTGAGCGCGTTGTCAGTGAGCGGGGGCACGGCGCCTTTTACGTTTTCCATTGTCAGCGGCGCCCTGCCGCCGGGGCTTGCGCTGAATGCCGCCACCGGCGCCATCGGCGGCACGCCGACCGCCGTGGGCAGTTTTGCCTTTCAGGGCCGGGTGACCGACGCCAACAACGCAACCGCGCAGGCCTCCTTTTCGATCATCGTCAGCCCCGCGCCGCTGAGCGTGCTGACAGGCACGCTGCCTGCCGGGCAGGTGGGAGTTCCCTACCAGGCTTCTATCGATGCGCTCGGAGGGCTGCCGCCTTATTCGTTCTCGATTGCCTCGGGCGCTTTGCCGCCCGGCGTGTCGTTGCAGGCCAATGGCAGCCTGCAAGGCACTCCAGCACTGGCCGGCGAGTTTGCCTTTGCCGTTCGGGTTCAGGACAGCTTGGGCGCGTCGGCGAACGGCGCGTTCCGGATTGTGGTTCAGCCGCCACCCTTGGTCATCCTCACTTCCAATCTTCCTGACGGAACCGCGGGGGCGCCTTACAGCGCGGCTTTGGCCGCCAGCGGAGGCGTCCCCTCGTACACCTGGAGCATCGCCTCCGGAAGCCTGCCTGGCGGATTGACGATGAGTCCCTCCTCCGGGGCAATCAGTGGCACGCCGGCTGCGGCGGGCGAATTCCGGTTCACCGTCGCGGTAACCGACTCCCGCAACGCCACGGCCAGCCGCTCGTTCGTGATCCGCGTTTTCGAGCCGTTGCGCATCCTTACGGAGAATCTGCCTGCCGGTACGGAAGGCGTGGCGTATTCGGCCAGCCTTTCTGCTGCTGGAGGAAGCCCGCCTTATGCCTGGAGCGCCTCCGGCCCGCTGCCGCCGGGGGTGTCTTTGAGCGCCTCGACAGGCACGCTGTCGGGAACACCCACGACAGCAGGCAATTTCACATTCACGGCAACGGTCTCCGACCAAACTGGCGCCACCACTTCGCGCAGTTTGAGCATCCGCATTGTCGCCCCGTTGCGCATCCAGACGGAGGCCCTGCCTTCCGGCATGCAGGGAACAGCCTATTCCGCGCCGCTGTCGGCAACGGGCGGTTTCCCGCCGTATGCCTGGAGCACATCCGGCTCGCTGCCTCCCGGGCTGACGCTGGATGCCTCCACAGGCACGCTGGCGGGAACTCCAACGCAGACCGGAACCTTCGGCTTCACAGTCTCGGTGTCAGACACTGCCCGGACAACCGCCTCGCGGGCCTTCACCATTCGCGTCGTCGCTCCTTTGCGCATCCTGACATCCTCATTGCCACAGGCCGTCGAGGAGCGCGATTATTCCGCTGCGATCCAGGCTGAAGGGGGCGCGCCGCCTTATTCCTTCTCCGTCGCCTCCGGCAGCCTTCCCCCCGGCCTGACCCTCTCCTCCGATGGAACTCTGTCCGGCTCTCCCTCGCAGCCGGGCGAGTTCACTTTTACGGTGCGCGCCAGCGACAGCCTTGGCTTCCGGGCGGAAAGACCGCTCACGATCACGGTGCTGGAAGTGCCGCGCATCCTCACCGCGTCGCTGCCGGACGGCAGAGTCGGCCAGGCTTACAGCGCCGGCCTCTCCGCTTCCGGAAGAGCGCCTTTCACCTGGAGCCTTTCCGGCGGCTCGTTGCCGCAAGGGCTGTCTCTGAATGCCCAGACCGGCGCCATCTCCGGCACGCCGCTGCAGCATGGAAGTTTTCCGCTGGAGGTTGCCGTCACGGACGGGAATCAGCCCGCACTGTCCGCGCGGCGTTCCTTCACGCTGAGAATCGAACTGCCTCCGCTGCCCACCCTGTCCATCACCCAGTTGCAGGACATCGCGCCTCCCGCGAGCCAGCCGGCCTTTGGCCTGCAATTGAGCCAGGCCTTCCCGGTGGAACTGAACGGCACGGCCACCCTGTCGTTCACGCCTGACCCGGGCCTGCCGCCGGATCCCACGATCCGCTTTGCCAGCGGCGGAACCACCGTGAACTTCACGATTCCCGCGGGACAGACCGCGGCCGTCGCAGCCGCGGGCAGCCAGTTTGCCTTCCAGACCGGAACCACGGCCGGCACCATCACTCTCTCGGTGACCTTGAGGCTGGGCGCTACAGTCCTCGATCCGTCGCCCTTTGTCGTCCGTACGCTGCGGATCGCTCCGTCCGGCCCCGTCATCACGAACCTCGCCATTGTGAGAACCGCCACCGGGTTTGAGGTCCGGGTGACGGGATATTCCAACATCCGCGAAATCACGGGCGCCACGTTCCGGTTTACGGCGGCTCCGGGATCCTCGCTCGGCACGGCTGAAGTGAGCTTGCCGGTGGCCGGCGCCTTCCAGCAATGGTTCGCCAGCGAGACGTCGCGCCAGTTTGGCGGCCAGTTCCTGCTGGTGGTTCCGTTCACGGTGGATGGCAACGTCGGCGGCCTGGCCTCGTTGCAGGTGACGCTGACCAGCAGCGCCGGGTCCGGATCGGCGACGGCGAACTTCTGACAGGGCCGCAGCGCCGCTCGGGCGTTGCAACCCCGTTGTCATATTGCTTGTGCGGGCGGCGAATTATACTGGGGCGAGGTCAGGCTGTGCGCGTGACATGAATTCGCCAGCCGGCCCGGAGCCGTTTCATGCGCACCAGTTTTCTTGCTTTTGCCGCCGCCCTTGCACTCTCATCGGCCAGCGCCCAGTTGAACCTGGAAATGTCAGCCCTGACAGGCCAGGGGCGAGCCATCCGGCTGCGGGCCAGCCTGCCCGAGCCGGTCACGGCGCCCTTGCTGCTGCGTGCATACCAGATCCAGTGCGCGCCGGACTGCCGGGCTGTGGGCCTGTTCCCCGATGCGGCCAGCGGCCGCGATCAGATCGTCGTCGAGCAGGCGGCCTCCGGCGGCGGCTCGCTGTTTTCCCGCTTCTTCTTTCCCCACGGCGCCCTCGCGAATCCGGGTGTCTACTCCAGTCTGGCGCGCCAGGACGAAGGCGGCAGGGCCGATTTGACGATGACGCGTACGGGCGTTCCCGGCATCCAGGCGCCGACGGTGCTGCCGGATGGCGCCACGGGCGCGCCCTTTTCCACAGCATTTTCTGCCGGCGGAGGATCAGGGCCTTACCAGTTCACGCTGGAATCCGGATTCACCCTGCCCGCGGGCCTCGCGCTTTCTACGGCAGGCCTGTTGAGCGGCACGCCCGCCCAGGCTTTCCAGGGCGACATCGCCGTGCGCGTGACTGATGCGTCCGGGGCGTTCTCGGTCCGTCGCTACTCCCTGCGTATTCGTGAGGGTGTTGCCGTGGCTACAACCGCTCTTCCGGCGGGCGTGGTCGGTGCACCCTACATCGTGTCGCTCCTCCCTGCGGGAGGAGGCGCGCCATTCAGTTGGAGCCTCGACAGCGGCACTCCCCCTCCGGGCCTCACGCTGGCAGCCAACGGGACACTTTCGGGCTTCCCTTCCACGGCTGGATCGTATGCATTCACAGTCAGGGTGACCGGCGCCGGCGGCGCCGCAGCCACGCAAACGCTGTCGCTGGTCGTAAGCGCCGGTCCCGTGATCCTCACGCCCTCGCCCCTGCCCAGGATAGGCGTCAGCTCCGCTGTGAACGTGCTGCTGGAGGCGGCCGGCGGGTTCGAACCCTACCAGTGGTCGGTCGCCTCCGGTTCTCTGCCGGCCGGAATCACGCTGTCCCCCGCAGGCAACCTGACAGGCACTCCGTCCGTGGCGTTCAACGCCACATTCACACTACAAGCGAGGGATGCAGCAGGCAACACGGCCTCCCAACTGTTCGTGTGGCAATCCAAGGCCGGCGTGGCGATCTCGAATCCGAGCCAGATTCCTCTTCCTGCCGCGGTTGTGGGGGCGCCTTACACCTACTCGTTCTCCGCTTCCGGAGGCACAAGCCCGTATACGTGGAGTTCGCCCAACGTCCCCGCCGGCCTCGCCTTGTCCTCCGCGGGCGTGCTTTCCGGCACGCCGACAGCCGCAGGCACGTACTCGATGTTCGTCAACGTAAACGACAATGCGGGCGGGAGCGACGCAGTCGGCTTTACGCTTGCCGTGCTTCCGGCCATCCACATCGCCACGGCCTCGCTGCCGCCCGCCACGGCCGGCCAGGCTTACAGCGCCACCTTGACTGCAAGCGGAGGCCAGGGCAATTATTCCTGGTCGATCGCCGCCGGCGCGCTGCCGGGCGGGCTGTCGCTGTCTCAAAGCGGTTTGATCAGCGGCACCCCATCCGGAGCCGGGACATTCGAGTTTGTCCTGCGCGTGACCGATTCAAGCGGCGGCTATGCATTCCGCTCTTTCGTTCTGAGTCCGCGGCAGGGCCTGTCCATCGAAACCGGGTCCGAATTGCCGCCGGCTTCCGTGGGCGTGCAATACGTGCAGACGTTGAGCGCCAGCGGCGGGGCTTCCCCGTACCAGTGGTCGCTGGTTGGCGGGGCCTTGCCTCCGGGCGTCTCGCTGACGGCGCAGGGTTTGCTCTCCGGCACGCCGACGGCGGCCGGCACCTACAGCTTCCAGCTCCAGGTCTCCGATTCGGGAGGTTTGACAGCCTCGAGAGCGTTCAGCCTGGTGGTGAGCGCGGGATTGGTGATCTCCACCAACACGCAACTGCCCTCCGCTGTTCCGAACGTGGCTTACTCGCAGACCCTGACCGCAGCCGGGGGCACAGGCCCGTATCAGTGGGCGGTGACCGGCGGCACCCTGCCGCCGGGGATGAGCCTTTCGACGGGCGGCGTGCTGAGCGGCACTCCGTCGTCGGCCGGCACGTTCGCGTTTCAGGTCACGGTCACCGATTCGACCGGCGCCAGCGCCGTCAGGCAATTCACGCTGGTGGTGAGCAATGATCTCACGCTCCTCAGCCCGCGCACGCTGCCTCGTGCGTTCACCGGGCAGCCTTACTCATTCACGTTCACCGCGGCCGGCGGAACGGCGCCATACACATGGGCCGTGACCGGCGGCGCTCTGCCTGCGGGATTGCAGTTGGCGCCGCAGACGGGCATCCTCAGCGGCGCGCCGCTGGCGGCCGGCGCTTATCTGTTTACGGTCCGGGTGACGGACAATGCCGGCGCCAGCCGCACCGACAGCTTTACTCTGCTGGTCGGCGCCGGGCTCGCCATCACCATGGAGTCTCTGCCCCAGGCCACCACAGGCGTAGCTTATTCGCAAACCCTGGCTGCTTCGGGCGGCACGCCGCCCTACTCGTGGGCTTTGGCTGAAGGTGCTCTGCCCGCGGGGCTCAGCCTGACTCAGCAAGGGGCGATCACTGGCACCCCGGCTTCTGCCGGGAGCTTTGCCTTCACCGTGCGCGTGACCGATGCCGCCGCGGCTGTGGCGCAAAAGACCTTCACGATCGTCGTCAGGGACGCGCTGACGATCACCAACGCGTCGCCGCTGGCAAGCGGCAACTTCGGGTCGTTTTACACCCTCACGTTCGAAGCCAGTGGCGGCTTGGGCCCCTATCAATGGAGAATCGCCTCGGGCCTGCTGCCGGACGGCGTCTCTCTCACGCCGACCGGCGTGCTCTCAGGAAC
>Ga0308417_1001527_pt1 | contig 15798 bp, 13 predicted proteins | sample HotsprSampleOS65_FD_203528 | JGI IMG/M metagenome (GOLD analysis project Ga0308417, IMG submission 203528) | Hot spring phototrophic mat microbial communities from Octopus Spring, Yellowstone National Park, Wyoming, United States - 20090730_OS65 ... | reverse complement strand
GACGCGATGACCGATGCGTTCTCGGAACGGCCACTCGCGACCGACCCACTCGCCCCCTTCCGCTGCATCGGCGCGGCGGCGGACGCGCTCAGCGCCGCAGAGGGCGCAGTGCGGAAGCGCGGGCCGGCACGACGGGACTTGCGGCAGCACGCCCGCCTCCGACGCACCCCCTGAGGCGATTCTCATCTCCCCCTCTCCGCCGCGGCGATTCCGGCGATACGCCCGAGCGCGACAGCCGTCAGCAAGCCGTTGCCGGAGAGATATCCCGAGGCCTCTGGGCCCGACAGCCCCGCTGCCGCGCCGCCAGCTGCGAACAGGTTGGGCAGGGCGGACCCGTCCTGCCGCCGTACCCGCGCATCCGGCCCGACGACGAGCCCTCCCTGCGTGTGGAACAGCGCCCCGGTGACGCGCACGGCATGGAAGGGCGGCGCGAGCGGCCTGGTCGACGACCAGTCGCGCCCGAAACGGTCCCGCCCACGCGCGGCCGCCGCCTCCGCCTCCAGCGCCTCGGCAGGGACGCGCATCAAGGCCGCAAGCGAGGCAAGCGTCGGCGCCGTGAGCACCGCTCCCACCGCCTCGGCCGCCCGGAAATCCTCGAACTGGCGCGCGACCGCGGCGATGCGGGCGTCGAACACGTCCCATGCGACGCTGCCAGGTTGCGCGAGCACGCGCTCTGCCTGCTCGGAGTAGCCCTCCGTCTCGTTGCTGAACCGTTCGCCCTTCGTATTTACCTGGAAGCCGCCCTCAGTGATGACGGCCCAGGTAATGAGGATCCCGTGCGGATGCGCGACCGAGCCGTGCCCCTGATGGCCGGAGAGGTGGGCAACCGCCGCTCCCAGCGCCTCTCCCCAGACGAGCGCGTCGCCCGTATTGCCGGAATGGCCGAACCACAGCGCCTCCGCAAGCCCGGGGATGTGCCGGCGCACGAGGTCGCGGTTGCCGCCATAGCCGCTCGAGGCGAGCACCACCGCTCCGGCACCGATTCCCTCCTCGCCGCCAGGCCGCGCCGCCGCCACCCCCCGCACCCTACCCCCCGGTTCGGCGAACAGCGTCGTCACCCGCGCCTCGGTCAGCACCGCGATCTGCGCGCGCTCGGCGGCGGCAAGCAGCCTGTCCATCAGCTCCGCTCCCGACCGGCTCGGCAGGGCATGCATCCGGTGCGCCGAATGGCCCGGATAGCGGAAGTCGGTCACGACGTCGAAGGGGAGGCCGTGACGGTCGGCGAGCCACTCGAGCGCAGGCCCGATCGCGGCGGTGACGGCGGCGAGTACAGCCGGGTCGGCAGCACCCCTGGCCTTCGCCATGATGTCGGCGGCGAACCGTTCCGGCGTGTCCTCGATTCCCTTCCGCCTCTGGAAACGCGTTCCGGCTGCGGGGATCAGCCCCGCGGAGAGTGCGGTCGAGCCGCGCGGCAGGCGGTCGCCCTCGAGCACCGCAACGGAGGCGCCGCGCTCCGCCGCGGACAGCGCCGCAACAAGCCCGGCAGCGCCGGCGCCGACGACGACCACGTCAGCCGCCGCCTCGAACGCCACACTGTCTGCCTGCGCGACGCGCGCGGTCATGCGCAACGCATGACGAGATTGCCGAGCCGGTCCACGGTCGCCGCAAGGCCCGGGTCGACGACGATGGTCGCATCCGGCTGCTCGAGTATCGCCGGCCCTTCGATGCGCGCGCCCGGAGGCAGAGCCAGGCGATCGTAGATCGCCGTCTCGCGCCAGGCACCGTCGAAGCGCACACGCCGCGTGCCGAGGCGTGCGGCACCGGCCGGTGCGCAGGTCGCCGGCGCAAGCGCTGCGAGATCGATCCGCGGGCGGCGGCCGATGGCGATCGCGCGCAGCGTGGCGAGGCGGATCGGCATCCCCGGCAGAAGCCGGGAGAAAGCTGCCGCGTAGGCGTCCTCGAAGGCGCCACGCAGCGCGGCCTCGCTCGCCGCGCCTGCGGCGAAGGGGAGCGGCACCGAGACGCTGTGGGTCTGGCCGACGTAGTGCATGTCCGCCTCGAAACGAATCTCCGTCTCCCTCAGGGGAAGCCCCGCCCCCTCGACCACAGCGCGCGCCTCCGCCGCCAGCGCGGCGAGCCGCTCGCTGAGCGCCGCGGCGTCGATTCCTTCGACCGGGAGGTTCACCGTCAACACCCTGTCGTGCCGGAGGTCGGCGATGGCGCAGCCGAGCGCGCTCGTGACGCCCGGAAAGCGCGGCACGAGAGCGGCGGCGAGACCGAGATCCTTGATCAGCGCCCCGGCGTGCAACGGGCCGCCGCCGCCGAAGGGCATCAGCGCGAAGCGCGCGGGATCGTGTCCGCGCTCGATCGAGATCAGCCGGATCGCGCCCGCCATCCTGGCATTGGCTACGCGGACGATCGCCTCCGCTGCGGCAGCGGCATCGAGGCCGAGCGGGCGGCCGACATGCGTCTCGATCGCGCGTGCCGCCGCCTCGACATCGAGCCGCGCGAGGCCGCCACCGATCGGGCGTTCGGCGTTGATCCGCCCGAGCACCAGGTTCGCATCCGTCAGTGTCGGGCGATCATTGCCCGCGCCGTAGCAGACGGGCCCCGGCCGGCTTCCCGCGCTCTCCGGCCCGACCTGGAGAAGGCCCCCCGAGTCGACCCGGCAGAGCGAGCCGCCACCCGCCCCGATCGTCGTGATCTCGACCATCGGCGTGCGTATGACGAGGCCGAAATCGATGGCCGCCTGGGCGGCGAAGGAAGGCTTGCCGCCCGCGATCAGCGACACGTCGAAGCTCGTGCCGCCGAGATCACCGGTGATGACGTCGGCAAAGCCCGCTGCCTCGGCGATCGCTGCGGCGGCGATCACGCCCGCGGCCGGGCCCGACAGAGCGGTCCGCACCGGCAGGCGCCTTGCGGTGGCGGTGCTCATCACCCCGCCGTTCGACTGGACGATATGAAAGGTGCCGCAGAACCGGCGGCCCGCGAGCGCCTCCTCAAGCCGGCCGAGATAGGCGCCGACGACGGGCTGGAGATAGGCGTTCAGCACAGTCGTCGAGCTGCGTTCGAACTCGCGTATCTCGGGCAGGATGTCGGAGGAGCAACAGAGATGCGGATTCGGCCAGATCCGCCTGAGCACGGCCATCGCCGCGCGCTCGTTCGCAGGGTTGGCATAGGCGTTGATGAAGGCGACGGCGACCGCCTCGGCACCTGCCGAGAGCAGGGCGCGGCCGGCGGCCTCGACCTCTGCCGGGTCGATCGCCTGCCCGATCGTTCCGTCCGCGAAGGTCCGCTCACCGACCTCGAGGCGCAGGTCGCGGTCGACCACAGGAATGAAGTCGCCCCAGAGGCCCCAGCTCCTGCGGCGGTCGCGCCTTCGCATCTCAAGCACGTCGCGGAAGCCGCGCGTGGTGATGAGCCCGGTCCGCGCTCCCTTGCGCTCGAGGAGCGCGTTGGTGCCGACGGTCGTTCCGTGCACGACCGCGGCAGGAGGGGTGGTGCCGCCGATCGCCTCGAGCCCGGCGAGGAGGCCGGCAGCCTCGTCGCCGCGCCGGCTCGGTACCTTGGCGATCCGGAACGTTCCGCTGTCAGTATCCATGGCGAGCAGGTCCGTGAACGTGCCGCCGACATCGACGCCGACGATGAGCCCGCTCACGACGCCGCTCCGCGGAGGCGCGCGGTCTCGCCCCAGTCGATGCCGCCGTCAGGGCCGACCGCGACGGCGTAGTCGCGGCGCGCGGCTTCGGCGCTGACGTATCCGCAGCGGACATCGCGGGCGACGGCTTCGGGGTCGCGGCGGCTTGGGTCCCCCCAGCCGCCGCCGCCGGGCGTCTCGAGCCGCACGGTCATGCCCGGCTCAAGGACGATTGCGAAGGCTTTCGAGGTCATTGGCGGGGCGTGGCGATCGGTCTCGGCTCCCCAGGAGAACCGGTTCGGCGCACCGGGCAGACCGCCATTGGTGCCGAACGGCGGCACACGCCCGCGCTCGCCCAGCAGGAACGCCTCTGCCGTGACGCCCTCGCGCAGCCCGATCTCGTAGACGGCGCCCAGGCCGCCGCGGTGCAGGCCCGGCCCCCCGCTGTCGGGGCGAAGCGCCCACTGCCTGAATGCGACCGGATAGGACGCCTCGAGGATCTCGAGCGGCGGCATTGTGGCGGTGCTGATCGGGTTGTTGCCGTGGTTCAGGCCGTCGCTCTCGGGATTGCCGCCGAGGCCGCCGCCGAAGAAGCAGAACATCACCCAGCGTTGCCCGCCGCCGTGCCAGCCGGAGATCGAGAGCGCGTTGATCGTGCCGAACGGCGCGGCGGTGGCGCGGTCCGGCGCGGCCTGGGCGAAGCAGCGGAACACGGTGTCGATCACCCTGAGGATCGTCTCGGTGTAGCCGCCGACGGGCCTCGGCGCGCCTGCGCCGAGGATCGACCCCTCCGGCACGACAAAGTTGACCGGGTGCAAGCAGCCGCCATTCGACGGCACCTCGGGGAAGAGATGCTTCAGCGCCACGTAGCAGCAGGCGATCGTGGTGGCGCGCGCGATGTTGAGCGGCCCCGCGCAGGCCCCGGCCGAGCCAGTGAAGTCGAGCGTCATGCGCTCGCCCGCGACCGTCATGCGAAGCCGGATCGGCAGCGGAACGTCAACGATGCCGTCGTTGTCGAGCCAGTCCTCCGCCTCGTAGACGCCGTCGGGAAGGGCGGCGATCCCGGCGCGCATCAGGCTCGCTGCCCGCTCGGTCAGCTGCGCGAGCGCGGCGGAGACCGTCGCCTCGCCGTACTCGTCGAGCAGGGCGGCAAGGCGCCGCTCACCGAGATCGAGCGCGTTCAGCTGGCCGTTCAGGTCCCCCCAGTTCGATTCCGCCACGCGGCTGTTGGCGGCAAGGATCGATACGATCGCCGGGTCAAGCACGCCGTCGCGCGAAAGCCGCACGGGCGGCAGCCGCACCCCCTCCTGGTGGCTGTCCGTCGCACGCGGGTTGTAGCCGCCGGGGACATTGCCGCCGATGTCGAGCCAGTGGCCGACCGACGCGATCCAGCAGAACAGCCGGGCCTTGCGGAACACCGGGCGGACGAGGCGGAAGTCGTTGAGATGGGTGCCGCCGAGATAGGGGTCGTTGAAGATCCAGGTCTCGCCCGGACGCGGCCCGCCCTCGCGCGCGCAGGCCTCGATCACCGCCCGCACGGCGAAGGCGGTGGCACCGACGAAGATCGGCAGGCCAGCCGTCCCCTGCACCAGCGTCTCGCCGGTCTCGGCATGGTAGAGGCCGTGGCAGAGGTCGCGCGCCTCGGCGATGATCGGGTTGAAGGCGGAACGTGCGAGCGTTGCGTCCATCTCGTCTGCGATCTGCTCGAGGCGGCCCTTGAGCACAGCGAGCGTGACTGGGTCGAGCGTGCTCATGCGCAGCGCATGCGGGCTGCATGCCCCGCTCTTCCGCCGTGGGGCGCCGCGAACCAGGCATCGGTCGATAGCGCGGTCAGCGCGTCGCGCATGCCGCGGGCGATCGGGGTGGGCCTCTGCGTGCGCCTCGCTCGCAGGTCGGTCACGGAACGGTCTCCTCCCTAGAGGCCGAGATAGGCCCTCTGCAGGCCCGGGTCGGCCGCGAGCGCCGCGGCCGGGCCCGAAAGCACGATCTCGCCCTGTTCCATGATGTAGGCGCGGTGGGCGAGGCTCAGCGACTGCATCACGTTCTGCTCGACGAGCATCACCGCGAGCCCCTCGGCGTTGATGCGCGCGATCAGCGCGAACATCTCCTCAACGAGCAACGGCGAGAGGCCGAGCGAGGGCTCATCCAGGATCAGGAGCCTCGGCTCCGCCATCATCCCTCGCCCGATCGCGAGCATCTGCTGCTCGCCGCCGGAAAGCGTGCCGGCGGCCTGGCGAGAGCGCTCGGCAAGGCGCGGGAAGGTCGCGAATACCCGCTCAAGGTTGCGGGCGCGGCTTCTGCGGCCGCGGCGGTAGCTCCCCATGATGAGGTTCTCGCGCACGCTCATGTTCGGGAAGATCCTGCGGCCCTCGGGAACGTGGACCAGGCCGCGCGCGACGATGTCGGCAGGCCGGCGCCCCGAGATCGTTTCGTCAAGGAAGCGGATCGCCCCGCCGCGCACTGCGACCACGCCGCTCAGCGCGCGGTTCAGCGTCGTCTTGCCGGCGCCGTTGGCGCCGAGCACAGCGACGATCTCGCCCGGCCGCACCGCGAGGTCGACGCCCCGCACGACATCCGCCAGGCCATAGCCTGCGCGCAGCCGCGACACCTCAAGCATGCGCCGCTCCCCTGGCAAGCCCGGCAGCGCCGTGGCCGAGATAGGCCTCGATCACCGCCGCGTCGCGCGCCACCGCCTCGGGCGCGCCGCGGGCGATGATCCGCCCCTCGGCAAGCACGTAGATCTCCTCAGCGAGCGCCATCACCGCCTGCATCACGTGCTCGATCATCAGCACGGTCACGCCGCCGTCGCGGATTGCGCGGATCACCGGGATCATGTCGCGTATCTCGGAGGGGTTCAGGCCGGCGAGCACCTCGTCGAGCAGCAGCAGCCTCGGTTCGGTCGCCAGCGCGCGGGCAAGCTCGAGGCGTTTGCGCCCCGCAACGGTAAGCGCCGCAGCCGGGAGGTCGAGAAGCAGCGCAAGCCCGACACGATCGGCGACAGCCTCGGCCGCTGCGAGCGCTTCGCTTCGGCCTGCGTGCCGGAGATGGGCGCCGACGGCGATGTTCTCCCGCACCGTGAGCCCGGCGAAGGGCTGCACGATCTGGAAGGTGCGCGCGATGCCGAGGCGCGCGCGCCGGTGCGGCGCAAGCCGCGTGATGTCGGCGCCGGCGAACAGGACCCGCCCGGCGTCCGGCCTCTGGAAACCGGCGATGGTGGCGAAAAGCGTGGTCTTGCCTGCGCCGTTCGGCCCGATCAGCCCGACGATCCTGCCCTCGTGGACGTCAAGCGTGGCATCGTTCACCGCAACGAGCCCGCCGAAGCGCACGGTGATCCGCTCGGCCCTGGCGAGAGGCTCAGCCACGCGCGAGCCTCCCCGGCCGGAGCGAGCGCGCAAGCCCGACGATGCCCTGCGGCGCGAAACGGACGACGAGGATCAGCACCGCGCCGAAGAGCACGAGCCCAAGCCCGGGCGCGTCGCCGCCGAGCTCCTTGCCGAGCTCGGACAGGGCCTGCAGCACCAGCGCGCCGATCAGCGGCCCCCACACCGTGCCGATGCCGCCGACGATCGCGGTCAGCAGCGCCTCGACGCTGATCCACGGCCCGTAGGCGATGCCCGCGTCGAGATAGAGGAAGGTCTGGGCGTAGAAGCCGCCGGCGGAAGCGGTGATCGCACCGGAGAGGGTGATGGCGGAGAGCTTGACGGCGAGAACGTCCACCCCGAGCGCCCGGGCGGCATCCTCGTTCTCGCGCACAGCGACGAGGCAGGCGCCAAAGCGCTGCCCCTCGATGGCGCGCACGAGCAGCATCGCGGCGCCGACCAGCGCGAGCACGAACCAGAAGCCCTCGGCGCGGCTTGCGAACTGCAGCGTCGGAAACCCGACCTGCAGCGGGATCAGGATTCCCGCGCCCGCGCCGGTCAGCGGCCAGACGGAGGCGATGATGCGCGCCACCTCGGCAAAGGCGAGCGTGACGAGAGCGAAATAGGATCCGCGAAGACCTGCGCGGAAGGTGAGCCAGCCGATCGCAAGCCCAACCGCCGCGCCGAGCGCGATTCCGGCTGCGAACGCCGCCCAAGGATTGATGCCGAAGCGAACCTGGAGCACCGCGGCGGCATAGGCGCCGGTGCCGAAGAAGACCGCATGGCCGAAACTGAACTGCCCGCCATAGCCGCCGAGCAGGTTCCACCCCGTTCCAGCGAGCGCAAGCATCAGCGCGACCTTGAGGAAGTTCAGCGCGACGTTGCTCGAGACAAACAGCGGCACAAGCGCGAGTGCGGCGAGCACGACGAGCACGGGGGCGAAGCGGCCGCTCACGCCTTCGCTCCGAACAGCCCCTGCGGCCGGACGAGCAGCACGAGGATGAAGATCAGGAAGATGCCGAGCTGGCCGAGGGTCTCGCCCCAGACGAGCCCCGTGAGGCTCTCGACCACGCCGATGAAAAGCCCGCCCGCGAGCGCGCCAGGGACGCTGCCCATGCCGCCCAGCACGACGATCGTGAAGGCGACCAGCACGAAGGCGTTGCCGACCTGGGGCGTGACGTAAAACGAGGGCAGCAGCAGGCAGGCAGCGACTGCGAGGCAGGCGGTGCCAAGGCCGAAGGTCACGGCATAGATGTGCGCGACATCGACGCCCGAGAGCTCGGCGCCGAGACGTTCCTTCGCGACCGCGCGTATGGCCCTGCCGGTGTCGGTCGCCGCGAGGAAGAGCCCGAGGCCAGCCGCGACCGCGAGCGCTGCGGCGAAGGCGACGACGCGCGTGGTCGGCAGAAGCAGCGCGCCGAGCTCGACCACGGCGAAGGCGAAGGGGTGGTCGATCGTGCGCGTGTCGCTGCGGAAGTGGAACAGAAGGCCGTTCTCGATAATCACGGCGAGGCCGAGCGTGACGAGCAGGATTGCCCGGTCCTCGCCGCGGCTTGCGGGCCAGATCACGAGGCGCTGGAGAAGGTATCCCAGGGCGAAGAAACCGGGGGCGAGCACGAGCACCGACAGCCACGGGTCGATGCCGAGGATGCGGTCGGCGAAGAAGGCGGCGAATAGTGCAGCGGTGAGCAGCGCACCATGGGCGAAGTTGATGATGTGCAGCACACCGTAGATCAGCGTCAGCCCGAGCGCGATCAGGGCATAGATCGCGCCCATCAGCAGGCCGTTTGCGACGGCCTGGATCAGGATCTCCGGGCTCAGCGGCATGCGGCCGATCCGGGCCTCGGCATCCTGCCCGGCGCGCGTGACGGTCAGGCGGGGACCGGATAGACCGGCCGCGCCTCAGCGACGGAGGCAGGAAGGATCACCTTGATGTCGTTGTCGAGCACCTGCGTCACCACCGGAACCGCACCAGTGTTCTGCCCGTTCTCGAACCGTGTCGGGCCGTAGGGCATGAAGTGGTCGGAGAAGGTCGAGGCGGCGAGCGCCTCCGTCAGCCTCGCCTTGTCGGCGGAAGCCGCCCGCTCGAGCGCGTCAGCGAGCAGCATGATGTTGGTGTAGTTCAGGAACAGTTCGTAGGTGAAGAAGTGGTTGGCGGCGTCCACCCGCCGCCGCAGCGCCTGCGCCTTCGGGTTGCGGCCGTCGACCCAGTGGTTGCAGTCCATGATGAAGCGGGCGGCGTCGGGGAACTCGCGCACGAAGCGGTAGTTGGACGCCGCGCCGCCGAGCACGGAGTAGATCGCCTTCGGGCGTATGCGCTGCTGCTGCATCGTCCGCGCAAGAAGCACATACTCGTTGTAGTAGCTCGCGGGGATCACGAGGTCCGGGTTGCGGCTGCGGATCCTGAGCGCGACGTTGGCGAAGTCGCGCGTGGGCGTCGGGTGCGGGATGGTCTCGAGTACCTCGAAGCCGTGGTTCGGCAGTTCGCGGTTCAGAAGCCCAGCGAGGCCGGAGCCGAACAGGCTGTCCTCGTGGATGATCATCACGCTGCGCGCGGGCTTGCCTGCGGCGTCGTTCATCGCCACCAGGTTCTCGATGGCCACCCGGGTGATCACGCCGAAGCCAGGGCCAAAGCGGAAGGTGTTCTTCAGGCCGCGGGTGACGATGCTGTCGGCGACGCCGACATCGACGAGGTAGGGCAGGTCGTAGCGTGAGGCGGCCTGGGTGGTGGCGAGCACGATGCCGGAGGCGAAGCCGCCGACGATCGCGGCGACGTTGGCAGCGGCCATGCGCTCGACCTCGGCGACGCCTCCCTCCGGGCTCGAGCGCGCATCGCCGAGCACGGCCTCGAGCCTCGCCCCGCCCATCGAGCGGATGCCGCCTGAGGCGTTAACGTCGGCGATCGCCATCTCCGCGCCGATCCTGCCCTGCTGCCCGGAATAGGCGAGCGCGCCGGTGACCGGGTGGAGCACGCCGATGCGGATCGGCGCCGGTTGCGCCCGCACCCTGGGCGCAGCGAGCGGCAGGGCGGCTGCGGCGAGGACGGACCTGCGGCCCAAGCGAGGAAGACGCGTGGTCATGCGAAGCAACTCCCCTTCGTTCCGCCTGCTCATAGCCGTGTTGGAGCCCGGGATAAAGGCCCCGCCTAGGCCGCGCCGGCACGTCAGACGACGTTGCGCTCGAGAAGTCTTCGCCCCTCGGCAAGGCGCGCGGGCGAGAGTGGCGAGAGGTCGATCGTCAGGTAACGCCCATGCGTTGCGAGTTCCGCAAGCCCGCGCCCGATCGCCGGCGCCTGCTGCAGCCCGTGGCCGGAGAAGCCGCAGGCAAGGAGAAGGTTCGCGATACCGGGCGCGGGGCCCGCGAAGGCGTTGCGGTCGAACAGGTTCATGTCGTAGTGGCCGGCCCAGGCACGCTCGAGCTTTAGCCGCTCGAACGCCGGAACCCTTGCGGCAAGCGTCGGCCAGACCGTCTCCTCGAAGGCCGCGTAGTCCGGCGCGAAATCGTCCGGCGCGGCATCAGGGTCGCGCTCCTCGGGCGGGGAGACGCCGCAGATGAAGCCGGCGCCCTCAGGCCGCGCCCAGACGCCTGTGGGGTCGATCAGCAGCGGGAAGCGCGGCAGCGCCTCGGCGCAGCGGACGTAGAACACAGAGCGCTTGCGCGGCCGCACGGGCAGGGCGAGCCCCGCCGTCTCGAGCAGAGGCGCAGCGCCCGTGCCGGCGGTGACGATCACCGTTCCGGCCCCGATCACCGTCCCGTCGGCAAGCGCAACGCCCCGCGCGCTGCCGCCTGAGACGAGCACGCGCGCCACCTCGCCCTGCCGCCACGTCACGCCTGCCTCGCGGCTTGAGCGGCGCATCGCCTGCATCACCCCGAAGCCGTCGAACCAGCCCTCGCCCGTCCTGCCCCAGGTGCCGGCTGAGAGCCCATCGAGGCAGAGCCAGGGGAAGGCCTCCGCCAGAGCCTCGGGCTCGAGCCAGGCGATGTCCGCCCCCTCGGCAAGCTGCACGGCGTGGTTTGCGGCGAGCGTCTGTCGCCCCGACTCGGTGGCGAGGAAGAGATACCCGCCCTCGTGCAGCCCGGCATCGACGCCGAGCAGCGACCGCGCCTCGCGTAGGAGCGCGGTGCCGTAGCCGGAGAGTCGGACATTGATCGGGCAGGAGAACTGCCGACGGATCGAGCTTGCGGAGAGAGCCGTGGCGGCGCGCGCGTAAGCCGGGTCCTTCTCGAGCACCAGAACGGAGCCGCGGAACAGCGGCTCGCGCGCCAGATGCCAGGCGACGGAAGCGCCATGCGCAGCGCCGCCGACGATCACCACGTCGAAGCGTTCGCCCATGGCAGCGAGGGTAGCGCGGCTTGAGGGCAGGGGAAGCCCCGTCCATCATGTTCGGATGCGCGTGATCGATGCCGCTACGCTCGCGGAGCTCACTCCCTATCCAGCGCTCCTTGACGCGCTCGCGGGTGGGCTCGCGAGGCCGATCGAGTGCCCACAGCGGCTGCATCTCGACCCGACGGGGGCGGGCGATGCGCTTCTGCTGATGCCTGCCTGGCGGCCGGCCTCCGTCATGCAGGCAGGGCTTCTTGGGGTGAAGCTCGTCACCGCCTATCCTGGCAATGCGGCGAAGGGCCTGCCGGCGGTCGCGGCGAGCTACACCGCCTTCGACCGACAGACGGGGCAGCTCCTTGCGGTGCTCGACGGCACGGAACTGACGGTTCGGCGCACCGCAGCGGCTCTCGCGCTCGGCGCGCGATGGCTCGCGCGCGAGGGCTCGCGGCGGCTGCTCGTGATCGGCACGGGCGCGCTGAGCCAACCGCTCGCGCGCGCCCACCTCGCGGCGATGCCTGGGCTTGCGGAGGTGCGTGTCTGGGGCAGGGTGGCAGCCAAGGCGGCGCGGGTGGCCGGGATGCTGGCCGCGGAAGGGATCCCCGCCGCGCCGGCAGGCGCGCTCGCGGACGAGGTCGCCGCCGCGGACGTGATCGTGACAGCGACGACGGCGCGCGAGCCGCTGATCGCGAGCGTCTGGGTGCGCGAGGGCACGCATCTCGGGCTCGCCGGCGCCTTCACGCCGGAGATGGCGGAGGCTGATCCTGCGCTGCTCGGCCGCGCCGCGCTCTGGGCGGACGAGCGCGAGGCGGTGCTTGCCAAGGGCGGCGAGGTGGTGCGCGCAATTGCTGCCGGGATCATCGGCCCCGAGGCGATTCGCGGAGACCTCGCCTCGCTCGCGCGCGGGCCGCGCCCGGCACGTGACCCTGCCGCGATCACCGTGTTCAAGTCGGTGGGCTTCGCCGCGCTCGACCTGATCGCTGCGGAGCTCGCGCTCGGCTGCCTGCCCCCTGGCTGATCGGGGCCCCGCTCAAGCCTCGGCCCAGGCTGCGGCCGCGGCCCAGGCAGCGCGACGCGCGGGCGGCTTCGTGAAGCGACGGAGTGACCAGCCGAGGGCCTCGCGCACAGCGTTGCGGTCGCCGGCCGCCATCGCCGCGTCGAGGACCACCTGCCAGAGCACGTCCTGCTGCGCGTGGCTGCCGCCGAGTTCCACCATCCGCCCGGCGACTGGACGGATCAGCGACAGCGCCCGGGCGTGATCGCCGCGCGCCCCGGCGAGTATGGCTTCGCAAACGGGAAGCGCGACCTCGCGCACGAGCGCGGCGTTCTGGCCGTCTTCCGCCGCTGCCGCGCGCGTTGCCGAAAGCCATCGTTCTGCCGCCTGCCAGCGCCCGGCGCCGCAGAGCGCCATCATCCAGTGCGGCAGGGTGAAGGCGGAGAGGATATCCCCCGCCCGAGCCTCCGCCTTGTCGGCAAGTTCCTCCCACCGCTCCCCGGCGGCGACGCCGAGGCGTCGCAGGCGCCACAGGAGGGAGGCGGCATTCTGCACATCGACATAGAGATCGGGGTGCGACTGGACGAGCGGCGAGGCGTTGTCGCGGATACGACTGTCGTAGAGGGCGAGCACGGCGCCGCTCTCGCCGCGATCGAGATGGTAGAGGGCACGGTGCCACCAGAGGTGATGGGCGAGCTGGTTCGCCCCCTCCCAGTGGGGCGCGAGCGCCTCCGTCCAGGCGATCCCCTCCTCCTCCCGCCCGGTCATCTCGAGCACGTGGGCGACCGCGTGCGCAGCCCAGAGATCGGACGGGTCGGCCGCCACGGCCGCGCGGCCGTCGCGCTCCGCCGGCATGTGGTCGCCGCACTCCTCGGCGGCGAAGGCGAAGCAGCCGAGCATTGCGGGGAAGGCGGGCACAGCCGCGCTCCAGGCCGGGCGCACGGCAGCGGCTGAGGCCGCCATCTCTCCGGGACGGCCGAGCCAGAAGGCGAGGAAATGGTGCAGCCGGAAGGCGAGCACGTCATGCGGGTGGGCGGCGAGGATGTGGCGCCAGGTGGCGAGCGCCCGGTCGAGCTCCCCCTCCGCCCAGGCGGCAAGCGCAGCGATGTGCGCGCGCTCGCGCGTGGTTGCGCCTCCGGCAAGCCTTGCCGCCTCATCGGCTGACGCGCGGGCGGCAGGCACGTAGGCCGCGTTGAAGGCGAGCATCGCCAAGGCACCCTTTAGGACATGAGCGAGGGGCGCCTCAGGGTCGGCCGCGAGGAGTGCCTTCACCCGCGCAGGCGTGTCGGCACGGTAGCCGAGATAGCCCGAGAGCGCATTGTTCCAGAGAGTGGCCGCGGCCTCGGAGGCCATCGTCACCGCGAGCCCTTGCGAATCCTGCGGCATGATCGAGCTTCCCTCGGCACGGCGGGGCGACGGACGAACGTCGTCCCGCCTCTCTTCCCCCTACCTCGGGATCGTGGCACACGCCGTGCCCGAACCGCAGCCCTCATCGCAAGGAGTTCTCCCATGGCCTCGATCGCCATCGTCTTCCACAGCGGCTACGGCCATACCGCGGCGGTCGCCGAGAGCGTCCGCGCGGGCGCCGGGTCGGTCGCAAGCGCCGCCGTCTCCCTCATCCGCGTGCAGAACGACGGCACGATCGCCGAGGCCGCGTGGGCTCAGCTCGAGTCGGCGGATGCGATCGTGTTCGGCGCGCCCACCTACATGGGCAGCGCTTCGGGACCGTTCAAACTGTTCCTGGACTCGACCTCGAAGGTCTGGATGAGGCAGGGGTGGAAGGGCAAGTTCGCCGCCGGCTTCACCAACAGCGGCTCCTGGGGTGGGGACAAGCTCTCCACGCTGATCCAGTTCGTGGTGCTCGCCTGCCAGCACGGCATGCTCTGGGTGCCGCTCGGCCTGATGCCCGGCTTCAACTCGAGCAAGGGTGCTGCCACCGATCTCAACCGCACCGGTTTCTTTCTCGGCCTCGCCACCCAGTCGAACACCGACGAGGGCCCCGACGTCGCCCCACCCGCGGCTGACCATGAGACGGCGCGCGCCTTCGGCCGCCACATCGCCGAAACGGTCGCGCGCTTGCGGGGCTGATTTGACAGGGTGACGGAGGCGCGGCTAGCTCGCGCCATGAACTTCGTCGCGCCGGAGCTCGACGCCCAAGCCGCCTTCGCCGCTCAGGCAAAGGCGGCACGTGCGGCGGCGCACGCGCTCGCCCGGCTTCCTGCGGAGGCGAAGGCGGCGGGGCTCCGCGAAGCCGCTGCCGCGATCCGGCGATGCGCGGGCGAGATCCTCGCCGCCAACGCCGAAGACCTCGCCGCCGCTGAGGCGAAGCCCGCCGCCTTCATCGACCGGCTGACGCTCACCCCGGAGCGGATCGAGGCGATGGCGCGCGGTGTGGAGGAGGTCGCGGCGCTGCCTGATCCGGTCGGCGCTGTGCTCGCCGAGTGGAGGCGCCCGAACGGGCTCCTGATACGCCGCGTGGCGACGCCAATCGGCGTCGTCGGCATGATCTTCGAGAGCCGTCCGAACGTCGCTGCGGATGCGGGCGCAGTTTGCCTCAAGAGCGGCAATGCGGTGATCCTGCGCGGCGGATCGGAGAGCCTCGCCTCGACGGGGGCGATCCACCGGGCGATGGCGGAGGGCCTCGCGCGGGCCGGGCTGCCGCGGGATGCCGTGCAGGTCGCCCCGACGGCCGACCGCGCCTATGTCGCGGCGATGCTCGCGGCCGCAGGGCTGATCGACGTGATCATCCCGCGCGGCGGCAAAGGGCTCGTCGAGCGCGTGCAGGCGGAAGCCCGCGTTCCCGTGCTCGCGCATGCGGAGGGGCGCTGCCACACCTTCGTGCATGCGGCTGCCGATCTCGCCAAGGCGCGGGCGATCGTCGTCAACGCCAAGCTGAGGCGAACCGGCGTGTGCGGCGCGACAGAGACGCTGCTCGTTGACCGCGCCGTGGCTGCGACACACCTGCCCCCGATCGTTGCCGACCTCGCGGCGAGAGGCTGCGCCTTCCGCGCCGACGACGCCGCGCGCGCGATCTGCCCTGGTCTTCCGCCGGCGACGGAAGCCGATTTCGACACGGAATGGCTCGATGCCGTTCTGAACATCGCTGTGGTCGACGGCGTCGCGGGGGCGGTGGCGCACATCCTGCGCCACGGCTCGGAGCACACGGATGCCATCGTCACAGAGGACAGGGCGGCGGCGGAGGCGTTCCTTGCCGGGATTGACAGCGCGATCGGCGTGGTGAACGCCTCCACCCAGTTCGCCGATGGCGGCGAGTTTGGCTTCGGCGCCGAGATCGGCATCGCGACGGGGAGGATCCACGCGCGCGGCCCGGTCGGGCCGGCGCAGCTCACCACTTTCCGCTACCACGTGATCGGGAACGGGCAGGTCAGGCCCTGAGAGCCCGTCCGGGAAGACGCTCGATCTGGGCTCGTCAGTGAGTCGCTGTGTCAACGGGCGGTTCGTGGGGCAGCGGGATGGCATGGACGGTGGGGCAGCGGCGAGCGGCGGATCGGCGGAGGAGGCTGCGCCAACCCGCCCGATGTGACGG
>Ga0308417_1001526_pt1 | contig 15802 bp, 12 predicted proteins | sample HotsprSampleOS65_FD_203528 | JGI IMG/M metagenome (GOLD analysis project Ga0308417, IMG submission 203528) | Hot spring phototrophic mat microbial communities from Octopus Spring, Yellowstone National Park, Wyoming, United States - 20090730_OS65 ... | reverse complement strand
CCGGGCACGATCTTGCGGGAGCTGTGGGTCGAGCCTTCGGATCGCCCCGCGCGGCAAATGCAGGGCGATCCGCGATTCTTGGAGACGGTCAACTACGTTCGCAACCTGATCACGCAGTTGGAGCTCGAAGGACGAATTGCCGAGGGAACGACCTAAATAGGTCCGCGCCATTTCGAACGCGGCGGCTGGCGCAATCGTGCGGAACGATTGAGAACCCGCTCCCGTTGGTCGCAGGAGCATTTCCGGGAAAAGAAGGAATCCGAGGTTCGAGGCAGAGGAATTATCGTCTCGGATCGAAGACATTCATCGCGGTATGGTCGAGCAGTGAATTATTTCGAGTATCTGAAAACGGCGTTTCTCACGCGGTGGAATCTGCTCTTCGTCGGCGCGGCCGGGGCGTTGGGGTTGATCAGCGGCCGGCCCGACGTGGTGTGGCCGCTGGCGATTGCCGCCGAGATCGCCTATTTGGGTCTGCTGGCCTCGCATCCGAGATTTCAACAGGCGGTCGATGCCCGGCGCGCCGGGGCGATTCGCGAGAAGACCAAGCAGACGAATCAAGCGTCGCTGGAGCGCATCATGCGGACGCTGCCGAAGCACGCGCTCGAGCGTTTCGCGGCGCTGCGCTCGCGATGCCTGGAACTGAGGCAACTGGCCCTGGAGATGCGCGGCCCGATCGGTTCGATGGGAGAGCAGCCCTTCGAACAGGCGCAAACCGAAAGCCTCGATCGGCTGCTGTGGGTGTTTCTGCGGTTGCTTTTTACGCAGCATGCGCTCAATCGGTTTCTTCACAGGACCAGCGTGCAAGAGATCGAGCAGGATGTCGCCCGCATCGAACAGCGGCTCAAACAGCTCGAGGGCGACGATCCGCAGAAGCTTCGGCTGCGGCGCACGCTGGAAGACAACTTGGCGGCCAGCCGCGAGCGGTTGGCCAATGTGCAGAAGGCGCAAGACAATCTGCAACTGATCGAACTGCAAATCGAGCAGGTGGAAAACCGCATCCGCGCGGTCAGCGAGCTGGCCGTCAACCGCCACGAGCCGGAGTTCATCACCTCTCAGGTCGAGTTCGTGGCCGACAGCATGAAGCAAACCGAAGAAACGCTCAACGAGCTGCGCTTCGCCACCGGGCTCGATCTGGCCGAAGAGGCGCCGCCGCTGCTCCGCCCCCTGTCGGCCAAGGTGATCGAGTAGCCGGCCGCGCGTCGTCGGCCCGGTGTCGCGGCCGAGTTCGGTCGGCTGGCCGATCTCTCCGGCCGGGTCGGTCGCGACATCGCCACGAGCCTTTCCCGCAGTTGCGACGCCAGCCGAACATTTTCCGATCGCCGCCCCTCGGCCTCCGGCCCGATACACAAAACCCGACGTACACAGCCGAAAGACGCGCACACCCGAAAACGATAGCGATTCGTTTCATTGACCCGAATCGTTCGCACGGCGTAGAATGGGGGGCGGAAGGGCCGACTGGACCGCCGACTCCGGACTTCTTGCTCTCCCGGCAAGAATTCCAGCGACCAACGGGAGCGGTTTGTCGCGCGGGTGCGGCAGCGCCGATGGGCCGGCGGCCTTGTCGCCGGGGTGCGGTGGGTGCGGCCTCGCACGGTGGGCAAGGTACGGTGCGCCGGGCCGAGGAGGACGAGCGATGTCAATGCCTTGGGTTCGACAGGCCGCGCTGGCGGCGGCCGCGGCTTGGTTCGCGTTGACGGCCGCGGCGGTGCATGCCCAACAAGTTACCGTTGGGGCGCCGACGCACACCATAAGCAACAGCTTCTTCGAGGGGATCGGCACGAGCTGGGGAATCCGCGGCAACGGATTCAACTTCCAGTTCGGCGGCCCGCAGATCCCGCTGCCCCCGGCCGGGCGGCCCGACATGGGCGCCGGGCTGACCGGCGGGTTGGCCTGGATCGGCCCTTCGGCCACCGCGCATTTGAACTTCCATGCCCTGCAAGGCTCGCGGAGCAGTGTGATTTCGCAAACGCCGTCGGTTACATTACCCAACGGCGGGACGGCCTACATCGGCGACGCCTCGATGTCGCCGTTCGTCATCAGCGTGATTCCGGTCGTTGGTGGTTTTGCCCCAATGGGTTTCATGGGTCCCGAGCCGATCGCTCCGCTGCCGGCGAATCCTTGGGCGTCGGTGGCGTCGGCGGCCGACGCCGAGCGATGGGCGGCCTGGCAGCGTGTTGCCGCCGAGCACGCCGCGCGCCAAGACCGCGGCGAGTTGCCCGATCCGCCCGCGGCCGCGGTGAACGCGCAAGCGGCCGTCGGCACGGCGCTGCCCGAGCGATTGCGATCTTCGGAAACGCCGCCAGCGGCCGAATCATCGCCGATCAATCGCGGGCCGCGGGCGGCGGAAAGCGGCATCGGGTCGAGCCGTCTCGGGGGCGGCGATGAGCCGATCAGTTCGGCCGAGTTGGCGGTGCCCTCGGTGGCCGAGGCCGCCCGGCTGCGCGACCTCGAACGGCAGGCCCGCCAACGCGAGTTGTCGGCGGCCTTTCTCCGCGGCGAACAGGCGCGGGCCGAGGGGAAGCACGGCGCCGCCCGCGTCTATTATCAGATGGTCGCCGCCAAGGCCGAAGGCGCGTTGAAGGAGGCGGCCCAGCAGCGGCTTGCCGAGTTGTCGCAGGCCCGTCAGCCGTAATCCCATTGGTGCAAGGGAAACGGCGCGTTCCCGCAGCGGCCCTCTTCTGGTTATGCCCAGGGGTAAAAACCCTATCACGCGCCGTCGGGCTTCAGGCTCGGGCGCAACTGCGCAGGCACGCCGTGGGACGGTTCGTTCGCCAGCGGCATTTCGCTCGAAGTCGCCAGCGCGATCAATGTCGCCGGCGCGATCAATCGCTGGGAATCGCCGTTCGGGTCAAGATCGCCGTTTCCTTCAGAACTGGCGAGGCCGACTCCATTCGAGAATCGTCTGCTTCGGTTGTTCGTAGGGCTGCGGGCGCGTCAGTTCGACGGACTGGGCGGGCGCGTCGAACGACTCGGCGGTTGAGGCCAAGCTCGGCGGCGGGATTCGCCCGGCGGCGATGTCGGCGTAGTAGTCGCCCGATGCCGGCTGTCGATTGCCGGCCGGGGCGGCCCCGGCGGTCGAAGCGGCGTTGCCGGCGGGCGGGGCCGATGGCTGCGTCGAGGCGGGCCGACTGCCCGGGGCGGAGACCATTGCCGCCAGGGGCTGTCGCGGGTCGTCGTCGGCCGGCTCCCAACCGCCGGAGATGGGTTGCGGCGGAGCAACGCGAACCGGAACGGCCGCAACCGCGTCGGCGCCGGGCCCATTCCAAACCTTGCCCGTTGCCAGCGGCGACGAGGCTGCGCCGGCCCAGCCGCCCGCAACCGGTGTTTGGCCCGCCGCGGCCGCTAATTCGATGGGACCGGCCGGGGCCGGATGATTCGGTGCTCGTTTCAGCGGAGGCGAACCTTCGCGCACCCAAGCGAGCCACTGGTTCTGGAGTTCGCCCAAGGTCCGTGTGCCGTAATGGCGTTCGACGGCGGCGGGCCAGTTCTCTGTTTTCATTCCTTCGCCGACGAACTCGATGAACTTCCGCCGCCCGCCGAGTTCGATCAGGTATTCGGCCACGGAATGGCCCTGAGCGTAGAGCGGCAGGATGTCGGCGGGATACTCCCGCATGGCGAACATGCGGCTGAAGGCGATGCCGCGGCCGGAATGGAGAAACTGATAGAGCATCTGCCGGTGCTTGTGCCGCTCGGCGGCCGATTCGACGCTGGTGGCGGCGCCTTCGTCGGCCCAGCGCGGCACGGGACGGCGGAAATGGCTCGCGAAGATCATGTGCGTGATTTCGTGCGGCAGCACCGAATCGAGCAACCGCTCGGCCGAACCCTGGATGTTCATCCGCCAGCCGAATACCTCGCCCCGATCGAAAACGAAACTGGTTGACCCGCCGGCGCCGAGGTTCGGGCCGACGCGCACCGTCATCGGGCAAGGGGTTCGCCAGTCGGGCAATTCTCGCCCGAGCCATTGCAGGGCCAACTCGCGGCGGTAGTACTCGGCCGCCTCGGCCATCTGCACGGCGAAACGGGGGTCGGCCGTTTCGACGATGAAATTGCGGGTGCGGTGTTTGGCGCCCATCGAGGCTGCTGCCAACAGGCAGAACCCGAAGGCAACGGCGAACCGCATGAACAACGGCCGAGGGAATCGGCCGCGAAGAACGTGCGCCACAAGGTCACGGCGCAGCCCGACGTCGCCCGCCCCGAAGGCGGCGACCGCGTTTCGAGCATCCATGCTCCACCTCAGAAATGGGTTGCTTCCATGCAACGGCGTTTGGATCGCGCTCCACAGAATTGCAAGAGCGCCCACAAGCGCGGTCAAGCGGAGCGACCGAGCGCGGGTTGCGTTTGCTCGCGCCGCTTCCCACTGCCTGTAGTCTCCTCACGGCTGCCCCAACTTAGCAGATGTTCGAGCAACGTCCAAACCCAATTTTTCTCGGTCGCGTGCCGAGGGCGGGGAGGCAGCGGACGATGCGGTGCGATTGACCCCGAGTTACTGCTCGCCCTACTGTTCATCTGATCACATACCCAAGTCGCGGCGGGCGACGGATACAGGTTGTTGCAACGCCACGGCTGCTGGGCGATTAGGGCTGACGGCCGACGCGAACGAGCGGCAGGGGCCGGAAGCGGCCGGAAGCGACGGGAAGCGGCATGCCCCGGCGTTGCCGCCCCGGCCCACGGCGTTTATAACAGGACGGTGGCTGGTGTTCGGCACGCGGTCGGTCGGCGTTCGGCTCCGGCGGCATTTCGATCGTATAGGTAGAAGCAATAACGGTTTCGAGGGATTGCCATGGCTGTTTTTCTGGGCATCGACATCGGCACATCGGGCACCAAGACGCTGGCCATCGACGAATCGGGGAAGATTCTCGCTTCGGCCACCGAAACCTATCCCTGCTACGTTCCTCGACCCTTGTGGAGCGAGCAAGACCCGGAGGACTGGTGGCAGGCGGTCGTCGCAACGGTGCGCCAAGTGGTCGATTCCGCCGAGCTGAAGCCCGAGGATGTCAAGGCGATCGGGCTTTCCGGCCAGATGCACGGCTCGGTGTTTCTCGATAAGAACGATAAGGTGATTCGCCGCGCGATCCTCTGGAACGACCAGCGCACCGCGGCCGAGTGCGAAGAGATCGAGCAGCGCGCCGGCGGGCGGAAAAACCTGATCAAGATGGTGGCCAATCCGGCGCTGACGGGCTTCACCGCTCCGAAAATCCTCTGGCTGCGCAACCACGAAAAACGCAACTTCGACAAGCTCCGCAAGGTGCTCCTGCCGAAGGACGAAATCCGCCGCCGCCTCACCGGCGAGTATGCCACGGAAGTCAGCGACGCCAGCGGGATGCTTCTGCTCGACGTGGCCAAGCGCCGGTGGTCGAGCAAGCTGCTTTCGGCCTTGGAGCTTGACGAATCGCTGCTCGGCCGGTGCTACGAATCGGAAGACGTAACCGGCACGCTGCGGCCCGAAGTCGCCGAGCAACTCGGGCTTTCGCCCCAATGCGTGGTGGTGGGCGGGGCGGGCGACTGCGCCGCCGGCGCGGTGGGCAACGGCATCGTCGCCAAGGGCGTGCTTTCCACCTCGATCGGCACCTCGGGCGTGATGTTCGTCCACAGCGACGAGGTGAAGATCGATCCGCAAGGCCGCATCCACACCTTCTGCCACGCCGTGCGCGGCAAGTGGCACATGATGGGCGTAACGCTCTCGGCCGGCGGCTCGCTCCAGTGGTTCCGCAACGCCCTGTGCAAGGCGGATATCGAGGCCTGCAAAATCTCGGGCATCGATCCCTACGAGGTGCTCACCGACGAGGCCGCGCGTGTGCCGCCCGGCAGCCAAGGGTTGTTCTTCCTGCCGTATCTTTCGGGCGAGCGCACCCCGCATGCCGATCCCGACGCCCGCGGCTGCTTCGTCGGCATCACCCATGCGCACAGCCGCGGACATTTGGTGCGGGCGATTCTCGAAGGCGTAACCTACTCGCTCCGCGATAGTCTGGAGATCATCGACGGCTTGGGCGTTCCGGTGCGGCAGATTCGCGCTTCGGGCGGCGGGTCGCGCAGCCCGTTGTGGCGGCAGATTCAGGCCGACGTGTTCGGGCGAAAGGTGGTAACCATCAATACGGAAGAAGGCCCGGCCTACGGCGTGGCGCTGCTGGCGGCCGTCGGCGCCGGAGCGTTCAAGAACGTCGTCGAGGCCTGCCGGGCCACGATTCGCGTGGTGAGCGAAACCGCCCCGGACCGCGCCGCGGCGAAGCAATACGATCGGGCGTTCCCGCTCTATCAAAAGCTCTACCGTTCGCTCCGCGACGATTTCAAGGCGATCACCGCCTTGGGAGACTGACGGCCGATGAACGACGCACGGCGACAAGCCCTGCTGGAGTCGGCCCTCATCCTTTTGGTGTTCTTCATCGAGGGCGCCTACCCGGTGCCCGACGTGAACGAGCCGAACTATCTGGGCAAGGCCATCCACTTTTGGAACCCGCAATGGGCGGCGGGCGATTTCTTTCTCGAATCGGCCGACGCTCACTACGTGTTCTACTTCACCTTCGGTTGGCTGAGCCTGCTTCTGCCGCCGCTGGCCCTGGCGTGGACCGGCCGACTGCTCATCTGGGCCTTGCTGGCTTGGGCCTGGCGACGACTCAGTTGGGCGTTGCTGCCGCGCCGCTGGTATGCCGTGCTTACCGCCGCTCTCTGGGTGGCGGGGCTGAATCGCTTCCACATGGCGGGCGAATGGGTCATCGGCGGCGTCGAAGCCAAAGGATTCGCTTACGTCTTCTTTCTGCTGGGGCTTGAAGCCCTTGTCGTGCGCCGATGGAACAAGGCCTGGATTCTCTTCGGCGCGGCCGGCGCGTTCCATGTGATTGTCGGCGGTTGGGCCGTGGTCGCCGCGGGGATGGTTTGGCTCGGCATGACACTTGCCCGGCGGTGCGGCCGCACGACGCCGGAAGACCAAACACCCAACGAACGCTCGGCATCGGCCCGAACAACAATACCGCCGCCCGAGGCATCGGCAGTTGTCCCCGAGCCGGCGACCGCGTTGCCCGGCAAAACGGCGGTCCCGCCCGACGCGGCAGGAACGTCTTGGCCAGCGGCGCATCCGCGCGATGTCGCCGCGGAAGTGCCCGGGCCGGCGCTAACCGCGCCGCCCCCGCTGAAGGCCATGGCGCCGGCGCTGCTGCTTGGCGGGTTGCTCGCCCTGCCCGGGTTGGTGCCGGTGTGGATGCTCAACTGGGGGGCTGATCCCCGCGTAGTGGCCGAGGCCAATCAGATCTACGTCTTCGAACGGCTCTACCATCATCTCGATCCGCTCTCGTTCCCGTCGCAATTCGTGTTGCGCTTCGGACTGCTGGCCGTCGGATGGGTATTGCTCTGCCGACTGACGCCGGCCGACGGTCCGCGACGGATGCTCCGCCGCATGACGCTGGCGGCCTTGCTTCTGGCGGGGATCGGCACGGCGTGCGGGCTGCTGGCGCTGCTCGATCGCGCGACCGCGGCGGGACTGTTGAAATACTATTGGTTTCGGATTCCCGATGCGATGCTGCCGCTGGCCGCGGCCTTCGAGGCGGCCTCGCTGGTTGCCCTGCGCCGCGATACCGGCCGCGGCTTCGCCCGATGGTTCTGGCCGGCGGTGTTCGTCGGTTTGGCCTTGCTGCATCTGGCCGATTTGGCCTCGATTCGGCCGATTCCGCAAGCCCCGCGCGCGGACAAGCTGCCGCAATACTCTCATTGGCGCGACCTGTGCGACTGGATCGCCCAAAGCGAACAGATCGCACCGGGCGCAACATTCCTCACGCCGCGGCAGACGCATACGTTCAAGTGGTACACCGGCCGGCCCGAGGTGGCCAACTGGAAGGAGCTGCCGCAGGACGCCGCGGCGATCGTCGAGTGGTATCGCCGCATGAAGGAGATCTACGCCGCCACCCGAGAAGACGGCACGATGAAGTGGCTCAACTGGCCCGACGAACTCCCGCGGCGCAAAATCGACCGCTTGGCCGCGCAGTTCGGCTTTCGCTATGTCGTTTCGTCGCAGCGGGTGCGCTTGCCTTATCGAATCGCCTATCAGAATGAGTCGTATGTCCTCTACGAGTTGCCCCGCAACGATCGATCCGCGCCGCGTTGAACCGACGCGGGGCCGGCACTCGATGCCGCGACCGCGCTGTTTTCCGATCGAACCGTTTGTTGCCCTATGATCGACGAGAAACCAACCGAGACCGAAGCCTTGCGGGCCGTCGTCTTCGACATGGACGGCCTGATGTTCAATACCGAAGACGTTTATACGTTGGTCGGCAGCGAACTGCTCCGCCGCCGCGGAAAGGTGTTCGACAAGGAATTGAAACGGGCGATGATGGGCCTGCAAGCGCGGCCGTCGTTCGAGATCATGATCGCCCGACATCAACTGCCCGACACGCCCGAACAACTCATCGCCGAATCGAATCGCATCTTTCTGGAGATCGTTCACGAACACATCGCACCGATGCCGGGCCTGTTCGAGCTGCTCGATCAACTGGAGGCCGCCGGCATTCCCAAGGCGATTGCCACCAGCACCTGCCGCGTGCTGGCCGACGCCTGCCTGGCCGCGTTCGAGCTTGGGCCTCGCTTTCGTTTCGTGCTTGCGGCCGAAGACATCAGCCGCGGCAAGCCCGATCCGGAAATCTACCTGAAGGCGGCCGAGCGGTTGGGCCTGCCCCCCAGCCGGATGATGGTGCTGGAAGATAGCGAAAACGGTTGCCGAGCGGCCGCGGCCGCCGGCGCGTTCGCCGTGGCCGTGCCCGCCGAGCATAGCCGCGACCACGATTTTTCGCAGGCGCGGTTTCGGGCCGAGTCGCTCGCCGATCCGCGAATCGCGCGGGCTTTGGGATTGGCCGATTGATACACTGCTCGCGTGCCGAAACGAGCGATGTTCTTGCGAGAAAGAAGCCGTTTCGCGCTGCGCGAGGTATAACGCTCATCTACCTTGTCTTGCCGATTCTTTCCTTGTCTTGCCTATTTTCAATTGATTCATCCGGCCCGGGCCGATAGACTCCGCGCGGGATGCCGCAAGTTGGTTCAGCCGCGAGCGCAAGAGGCATCCGCGAGGACGGGTTCAGCCGCAGGCACCGCCGGCGTTGCCCCGTTCTCTTGTTAAATCGCGGCGACGCCCGTTTGCCGCATATTGGATCGCCATCGCGCCGCGCAGTTTGGCGAAGATCGATCGTTTGCCCGAAAGCGGCACGATCGCTGCGCGTCGGTTCTCGTTTCGCTCAGGGAGCAGGAGACAAATGGTCGCGCCGCTTCGAGAGCCACAGCCGCGACGCACCTCGCCGGCACTGCGCGAGGCCTACCGGCTGCTGGCCGATCAGTTGCTTCCCCCGCCGCCGCCCAAGCCCACGCTGACCGGTTGGCGGGCGGCCGCCTGGGCCGCTTGGGCCGTGGTCGCTACGGCCGCCTACTTGGCCTTCCTCGTGTGGACACTCTCTTCCCGGTAATCCGTTGCCTCGCTTCGCGACGGCCTGCCCTTTGTGCGACGGACAACACCATGGAATCGTTGGGCTTCGCACCGGCCGCCTTGATGCTGCTCGCACTAAGCTGCTACGGCCTGGGCCGAGTGCTGTTGAGTTTGGCGGCCGCTCTCTCTACTGCCCGTGCTGCTTCTGCCGCCGCTGCCGCTGCCGACGGCGACGATTGGTTCGCCTCGTCGCGGCGGCCGGACTGGGCCATGGCGCTGGGCGCAACGGTCGCCGCCGGCGTGATCGTGCTGCTGGGACTGATCGGGCTGCTCAACGCGGCGATCCTATGGGGCATGACGTTGGCGGGCGCCTTGGCGGCCGTCGCCTATCTGCTGGTGTTCGATCGCTTGGGCAAATCGCCGCGGCCCGGCGCGGCGGCAACCAGTGCCTCGCGGAAGCCTTGGGTGCCCGGGCCGCCCGCGTCGCCGTTGCTGGGGCCGGTGGCGGTCTCGGGCGCTGTGGTTGTGTTGGCGATGTTGCTCATCTCGCAAGCACCGCCGACCAACGACGACGTGCTTCGACCCTTGGAATCGGCGCAGCGATGGTTGCTTCAATCGCGCGTCGTCCTGGGGGCGGATGATCCTTTCCCTGGGCGCAACGACGCGGTCGCTCTGTTGCCGCGCGCCTGGTTGGCATGGGCCTTGGCCCTGGGCGGGCCAGAGACCGCTCGCGGTTTGGGGGTGTTGTGGGCGTTGACCCTCGCGGCTGCCACGGCACGCTGGGCCGGTGGAACGCTCGGCCGCCGCTTTGCCCTGCCGGCAGGTTGCCTGACGCTGCTCGCCCCCGGCGTGATCGGCGGCGCGCTTTCGTTGAACCCGGCCTTGCCCGCGGTGGCCCTGGCGCTGTTGGCCTTCGACGGCTTCGGCCGGCTTGACGCGGGACGATGTTCGCAGCCGGCGCCGGCTGCCGTGCTTTGTGGAATCATCCTCGGCGGAGCGCTGCATCCCGCGACCTTGCCCGCCGTGTTGCTGGCGGCTCTTTGGACCGCTGCCCGCCCGATCGACGCGCCCGGTGATCCGCGCGCTTCCGACCAACAAGGGAAACCGCCGGACCGGACTTTGACGGCCTGGGCGATTGCCGCTGCGGTGGCGGTATCGGCCGCCGTTCATCTTGTGGTGCTTGCTGCCGGCGGAACGATCGACTTCACCCTTGGGCCAGCCACGGCGGCGGCCGCGGCCGCGAATCTCCCGACCGCGCCCTGGGGTGGGCCGTCGATCGCCGTTGTGCTGCTTCTGCCGATGGCCTTGGGCCTGCCCCAGCCGGCGGCGCTGCGCCCCATGCGGATCGCACTGCCCGCCTATCTCTTGCTCATGGCGCCGGCCATTGCGCTGCCGGAGACCTACCTGCCGTTGATCGTTGTGCTGATCTTGCCTGCGCTGGGCGCCGTGAACCGCGTTGGGCAGATGTCGGCGGTGCCGCGGCGCTGTATTGTCTCGGCGGCTACGGTGGGGATGGCGGCCACCGTGGCGGCCGTACTTTGGCACTGGGCGCCCGCAGTGGCGGCCGCGTGCGGGGGCGATCGCGAGGAGTATCTGTTGCGCCGCCAGCCGCACTGGTCGATTGCCGCGGCGGCCGATCGGATGCTGCCGTCCGACGCCCGCCTGCTCACTCCGACCGATTCGGGCTTCTACTTCCGGCGGCAAACCACCAGCTACGTCTCGCTGTTGCGCAAGGCGAACGAGCAAGAGGTGCGCTGGGACGATCGGCTGTTGGCCGCTCAGTTGCGCTCGGCCGGATTGACGCATGTGCTGACCGTGCGTTTCGGCGAACCGCAGGCCGGCGATCTTCCGCCGACAATCGCTCGGCTCAATGCGCTGCTGTTGCGGGCCGCGGAAGGGTCGAACCCCTGGCCGTGCGTGCTCGATCTTGCCTCGCCCGACCAGCGCATGCGGTATCAGATCTGGAGAATCCCCGACTGAGCGGTCGCTTCTTCGGCCTCAGTGGCGAAGAACAGGCAGGAGGCGAACGGCGCTGCGCGATACGCGATTTGCCCAACGGCAGTCCGCGTCGCGGGGGACGGAAACGGCGGCGCCGGCCCGCGTGTTGCCTTCGCCGCGCCGTGCGCTACAATTCGGCGATGTTCGGCAAACGGCTCGAGCGCGAACTGCGGACGATCCGCGCGATGGTCCGCATCTACTGCCGTCGCCATCACGGCGGCCGAGGCGAACTCTGCGCCGAGTGCGCCGAATTGCTCGACTACGCGCGGCAGCGGCTCGAGCGATGTCCCTTCGGCGAGGAGAAACCCACCTGCGTCCGCTGCCCGATCCATTGCTACAAGCCGTCGCAGCGCGAGAGGGCCCGGGCGGTGATGCGGTTTGCCGGTCCGCGGATGCTTTGGCGGCACCCGATCTTGGCCATCCGGCACTTGCTCGACGGTCGCCGCCGTCCGCCGCCGCGCCCGACGCGGCCTGATTAGGCCGGCAGTCGGCAGATGCACGCAGCGGCAAATCGCCGGATCGGATCGCTCGATCAGCGAAAAGAGTTACTTTACGCGACAGCGGCGATCGAATATGATAGACGGCGGTGTTCGAGGGGGCTCCGTCGGTCGTTTGTCAATCCCCGCCCGACAACCTCTGCTGTCGTGCCGACGAGAGCAAAATGAGCCGTACAAGCGGTCGGCCGTTGCGCGCCGGGGGTCGCGCTATCGACTATAGCGCACGGGCCGGCCCAAACAGCCTGGTTGGTGTATGCCGAAAAACGACGAAGCGATTGAGGTTGATGGCACGGTAACCGAAGCGTTGGCCAACACCCGTTTTCGGGTTCAGTTGGACAGCGGGCACACGGTCATTGCCCATGTGGCCGGGCGAATGCGGAAGAACTTCATCCGCATCGTTCCCGGCGACAAGGTCCGTGTGGAACTCTCGCCCTACGATCTGACCAAAGGGCGAATCACCTACCGCGAACGGTAGCCCGCCCGCCCCGGACCAACAGCATTTTGGCTACCCCGGGGCGCTGCCCAGCGCGGTTGGATACGCCCCCGTGGAGCCTCTGCGAATCGCGCCGCCCAAAGGCACGTCCTTTCTTAGTTCCGCAATCGCCCCCCGGCGAACCTCTGGTTCCCTCCCGGCCGCTCAATTTGTTTCCACAAAACGGGTTGCGAACCGGGCCGGTGTGCATCGCCGGGGATCGGCACAGTCGGAGGCGGGAATTCTCGGTTTTCTCGCCAAGAAAGCCGCCCGCTCGGCGAACTACTGATCGGCAGGCCGCGCGCACCGTGCGGCGCCTGCTGCCGCCGGGGGTCGATGCAAACGCGGCGTCCGCAGGCGCGCGATTGCCGGTGCGCCGCGCGTTCTTTGTTATGGCGCGGCTGATGGAAGACGCGGATGAGTGGTCCGGTCTTTTCTCGGAGTGGTTGGGGTTCATTGGGCGAAGGTTCGTCTTGTTCAACCGTTTGGAGGGTTCTTCAATGAAGCGTTTCGTCATGCCGCTGGTCGGCGCGGCCCTGTTGGCAGGGGCCTTTTTGTCGTGTTGGTCGGCCGTTCCCGCCGCAGCGGCCGAAAAGAAGCCGTTGGTCGTGATGGCCCTGGCCGGCTACGACCGTATTCGGTCCGACATTGCCTATGTGGGTCAAATCTCGGACAATCCCGGGCTTGATGTCAACTTGGAGGCCGTCCTGAAGCTGTTCACGCGGGGGCAAGGGCTGGCCGGCGTCGACAAGTTCCGGCCTTGGGGCGCGGTGCTTTTCGCTGAAGAGTCGGGTCAGCCCAGCGGGTTCGGGTTCATTCCGGTGAGCGACGCCGCCAAACTCTTCGAAGTGCTCGCGCCGCTGGTTGGACAGGGTGAAGACGCGGGCGGTGGCGTCAAGAAGTTCGGCCGCGGCCCGCGCGCCATGTTCGTCAAGCAGCACGAGCAATGGCTTTTGCTATCGAACAAGCCGGAATCGCTCAACGACGTCTCCGGCGACCCCAGCCGCTGGTTGGGTGATTTGACGAAAGAGTATGATGCTGCTGTGCGGGTGTTTGCCGCCCACATGCCGCCGCAATGGCGCCAGCGGGCCGAGGAGGCGATCCGGCGCGGGGTCGAGCGCGAGCTGCGCCGGCGCGGGCACGAGACGGATATCGAGCATCAAATCCGAACGGAGATCTTCGAATCCATCGCCACGGTGGCCCGCGCCGTGGTCAACGACGTAGAAGCATTGACCGTCGGCTGGAATCTCGATGGAACCAAAGAGCGTGCCACGTTCGATGTTCGTCTTACCGCCCGCCCGGGCAGCGAACTGGCCCGCGAAACGGTCGCCGCACTGGAGAACCTGAAGACCGGCTTCGCCGGGTTCATTTTGCCTGATGCCGTGCTGAGCGGCAACTGGGGCGGCCGAATCCCCGAGTTCAAGGCCACCGTGCTCGACAGTGTGTTGACCAAGGCGCGAACGCAGGTGTTGGAAGACCTGGAAAAGTCGAACCGCGGCGATGAGGAGAAAGAGGTTCTCAAGTCGCTGATCGAGGACATCAGCTCGGTCGTCATCGAGTCGGTGAAATCGCGGCAGGTGGACGGCGCCCTGTCGGTGTCGCTCAAGCCCGACGCCTCGGTGATGGTCGTGGCCGGCCGCTTGGCCGACGCCGGCCGGCTCGACAAGGTGCTGCGGACCATCTCCAGCGCGGTCGATCGCGTGCAGCCCGGCGCACTGGAATGGGCGTCGTACGAGAAAGAGTCGTGGCGCGATCTGACGCTCCATTCCGTGGCGCTGCCGATCGAAGAAACCGGCCGCGATGCCGAAAACATGATCCGCCTGTTCGGCGAGAAGATCAACATCGTCGTCGGCGTGGGGAAGGAATCGCTCGTCATGGCCGTGGGCGCCAACGCGAAACAAACGCTCAAGCAAGCGGTGGAGAAGTCGGGCGAGGCCGCTCAAGCAGTCAACCCGATGAAGATCACCCTGTCGCTGAAACCGCTGGCCGATTTGATCGCCGAATACGGCGAAGAGAAAGACCGCCCGCAAGCGGCCGCGGTTGCGCGCGTGTTGGCCGACCAGCAGGGCAACGACAAGATTTCGCTGACGGCGTCGGCCATTCCCGACGGCGTGCAGTGGCGGGTGGAGATTGATTCCGGCGTGTTGCGGCTGATCGGCAAGATGGCCCAAGAGGCCCAAACTCGCCGGTAACGCCCGCGGCAACACGGTGCCGAAGGGATCGCTGGGGCGAAGCAGAACACGCCCGGCGATAGATTGGTTGATCCAAGAAACGCGCGAAGTCGGCAGCGAGACCGGCCCCCGAAGGCCGCCTCCTGCCGACTTCGATTTTTAACTTGCTAGGCAACGGAAACAGCGAACCGTGCCGTCGCCGTGCTCACCAAACGACGGCGCGCACCCGACCGCGCGGACCAACCCACACCCCGGGCGCCGGCGCCACATAAACCGGCGCAGGAGCAAACACCGGACCGCGAACCACCGGCACGGCAGGCGGATAGCCCACCACCACCGGGGCCGGCGCCGGATAAGCATAGACCGGACCAACCGGGTAGTACGAGTGAACCACCACCGGGCCGGGAACCACCCACGCAGCCGAAGCCGTCGATGCCGCCAGCACCACAGCCGAGACCGCTAGAACCCATGCCACGTACTTAGCCATCGCAATGAACCTCCCTTTTTGTCTGGGTCTCGCCCGAGAAGCGTCGCATCGCGCCGAACGATCTTTCGTTCTTTCGTTTCTCCCGCAACAGCCCCGAACCGGTAACAGCGTGCTTCCGCCGGTTCAATGAGTCGGGCCGCTTCATTCATTCGGAAAGGCGAAGAAACGGAACACCGTTCGCTCGAAATAGTTCCACGCAAATGCGGAAGCGGCCGACAGCGTGCAGTTCCCGTTTGAACCGCTCTCCGCTTTTCGCGGTTGTATTTAGACGGCGACCGACGCAACAGCGAGACGAACAACCTCCTTGACAACCCTTCGCTGCTACGCGAATTTATGCGCCGCGCGGGCAACGGGTGCACCGCGCATCGGCGACAAGGCGAAACGCGCGCTCATGCGACCCGCGCCTCGCTGAGAATCGAGACAACAGGGACGACCGAAGCGATCCGGCGGTCGAGGCAAACATTGCGCCGCCCGTTGCCGTCGCGACCTGCGCACAATCTTTCGCGCACACTAAAGCGTACCGCGCTCATCCGCTTTTGGCAATCGGCAGGGTTTGCCGCAACTACCCAAACGCGCCTCGTTGGTGCAGAATAAGAACACGTTGGCGCGTTGGATCGTAAGAGCAATGCGGCGGGGCGGCATCGGTGTTGCCCGCCGGAATCAACGGAGGATGCAAAGATGAAACGGATGGCCGCGTTGTTGTTGTGTTGGGGATCGATGGCGATGATTTCGGCAGCGACGGCCTCTGCCGCCGAGCCGCCCGATTTGCGACGGGTGCTG
>Ga0308417_1001522_pt1 | contig 15838 bp, 12 predicted proteins | sample HotsprSampleOS65_FD_203528 | JGI IMG/M metagenome (GOLD analysis project Ga0308417, IMG submission 203528) | Hot spring phototrophic mat microbial communities from Octopus Spring, Yellowstone National Park, Wyoming, United States - 20090730_OS65 ... | reverse complement strand
TTGGCCGGCGTCTTGCCGGCCGGGTTGAGGCTGCCCGGCTCGCGCACCGGCTTCACCAGACTGGAAATGTCGATCGGCGGGCCGGATTGCCAGGCCGCGAATGAGGGCGATGCGACCAGCGCGTTCAGCGCCATCGCCAGCTTGAAGCGATCCGCCCTGGGGTAGAACACATCCATGTCGAACACACCGATCTTGTTGACCGGCGGGTCCTGGATCATGCGGATGAGCAGGGCCATATCGACAGGTTGGCCGGCGCGCCAGGCGGCCTCGAAGAGCGTGGCCAGCAGAATGTGCTCGCGGCTCTTCATCGGGTCGGCCTGAATGCCGGCCAGTTCGAGAACGGCCGAGCAGATCTGCGCAATGCGCTCGCGCAACATCTCGGCGCCGGTGGCCCATGGGATGCCGGCCGGCGGGTTCAGGCCTTGCAACAGGTTGACGGCTAGACCTGCGTCGCTGCCGGGCGTGAAAATGCGCACGCTGGCGCGATCGCGCAATGCCTGCACGCGCTCCGGCCCGATGCCCGATGCGGCCAGTCCCTCGCGCCACTTCTGCGCGGTGCGCGCCGCCAGTTCATCCAGCGTGATCTGGCTGTGCGTGGCTTCGTCCTCTGTCAACCACGGCTTGAAGTCGGATGGCGCGAATGCGGGGAAGGTGAGCGCCAGATTGGTAATGTCGCCTTTGGGGTCGATGATGATGAGCGGGATGCCCTGCAAGAGCAGTTCTTCCAGCACGCTGATGCCCAGGCCGGTCTTGCCGGTGCCGGTCATGCCCAGGCACACCGCGTGCGTGATGAGATCGCGCAGCGTGATCGTGAACGGCTCGTCGGCCGTCTGTTGGCTCGAGGGGAAGAACTCTCGGCCCAGATAGAGTTTTCCGGGTTGATCGATCATGGCGGGTGTTGGGTGTCAGGTGTTATCGGCTGCCAAACAGCTTGAATGTCGCGGGACGCAACCCACTGTCATCAGCATGGCGCGTCTCCAGCGGAATCGCACAAATGTTCCAACCCGCAAGTGATGATAACACGCCGCAGTCAGACCTGCCGCGCCAGATCCCCAAACCGGGCTGTCACTTCTCCCTGGTCGGTTGCGACGATCAGGCTGCCGTCATCTTCGATGCGGATAGCGCGCCCGCAAATGACGCCCTGGCCGGTCTCGATCTCGATTTGCCTGCCCAGTGTCTCGACGCGGCGAGCGTACTCGCCGGCCGGGCTATGTCGCCCGTCTGTCCAGTCTGTCTGTCGCTCACCGATCCGGCGCAACAACTGCTCCAGCGCGAACTCGCGGTCGAGCGCAACGCCCAGCTCGCGCCACAGGCTGGTTGCGCGTTGCTGCACCTCGGCCGGCGCGTCATCGAAGCGTGTGTTGACATTCAGGCCGATGCCCAGCGCCGCATAGTCGAAATGGTCGCCGGTGATGGATGACTCCACTAGAATGCCGCACACTTTGCGCCCGTTCAGAAGCACGTCGTTGAACCACTTGATGGCGGCGGAGAAGGGCGCCGCAGCCACGGCATCTCGCAAGTCTTCGAGGGCGTCGATGACGGCGAGCGCCGCCGACATTGTGATCCAGCCGGCCTGGGCGGGGGCGATGCGCGGGCGCAGCACCACTGACAGATAGAGCGATTGGCCGGGCGGGGAAAACCAGGCGTGGCCGGCGCGTCCCCGTCCGGCGGTTTGCGCGTCGGCCAGGACAACCGTCCCTTCCGGCGCGCCGCGCTCGGCCAGCGCGCGCGCCACATCCATCGTCGAGGTGACGATGGCGCGACGTGTGATGTCAAATCGCATCGGGATCAGGCGCGCCGCTTATGCTTGCGCGATCTCCACGTACTCTTCTCGCACCAACGCGCTATCGGGCACGCCGAAGTAGTCCAGCAGTTTCCCGATAATGTCCGCTTTGCGCGCGGCGTCTCTGGGGCTCCACGTGCGGCTCTTGATTTCCAGGAAATAGCCGTTGCGTTTTGGCTCGATCATGCGGTCGATGTTGATGAACAGGTTCTCGTCTTCGAAGATGACCTCCCAGCGCAGGCGGTCTTTTTCGATGGTGACTTCGCGCGACGGCTGGAAGTATTCACGGTAGAAGCGCAGGCTGCGATCCGCCGGCGCGATGAAGCGCGAGCGGGACATGAGCACCGAGTGGGCGAACTCGCGCTCCTTCTGCGGGCCGATCAGGGTCAGCCGATAGCGGCTGCTCACTGTGTGGCCATGCGCATCCACGCCGTCATCTTCTCGATAGCGCAGGCGCGACTCCTCGTTGTCGAAGAAAAAGTAGGTGTCGTACTGGCGGTAATGGACGTGCCGCACGACCGTGAGCGGGCCGTCATAGCCGGCGCCCTGGATCGCGGCGATGACGGGTTGCGCGTCATCGAGATGGGCCTTGACCTGAATCTCGAACGACTCTTCCTGTTGCACGCCCCCGATGGCAGCCAGCTTGCTCAGCACGTCGCCTTCGCGTTCGATGAGGAAGGCGTCGATTTGCGCCGCCAGGGCGTTGGCGCGCCGGCGAATGTCCTCCTCGTCCAGCGTGAGCAACACGCGATTGCGCATCAGCGGCCGGCCATTGACCCACACATCGCGCGCATCGGTCGATTTGCCGGCGTACACAATCTGGGTGTAGACGCTGGCCGGATCGTGCGACAGCAGGGCGTAGTGGGGCGTGTTGTGCAGCTTTTGCAAGTCGAGCACGATTACGTCGGCGCGTTTGCCTGGCGTCAGCGAGCCGGTGATATGGCCGATGTGGAGCGCGCGCGCGCCTTCGATGGTGGCCATCGCCAGCGCCGTGCGCGCCGGCACCGTGACCGGATCGCGCGTGCTGCCTTTCGCCAGCAGCGCCGCCAGCCTCATCTCCTCGAAGTGGTCGAGGTCGTTGTTGCTGGCCGGGCCGTCGGTGCCGATGCCAACGTGCAGGCCGGCTGCCAGCATCTGCGTGACGTTGGCGATGCCGCTGGCCAGTTTGAGGTTGGCGGTCGGATTATGCGCCACGCTGGCGCCGGCGCGCTTGAGCGTGCGCATCTCGCCCTGGTCGATGGCAGTGCAATGGGCGGCGATGACTTTGGCTTCCAGCACGCCGTTTTTCTTCACCCACGCCACCACCGGCATGCCGTTTTCGCGCCGGCAGTCCTCCACTTCCTGGAAGGTTTCACTGATGTGGATGTGCAGCGGCACGTCGTACTTGACAGCCATCTCGGCGCAGCGCCGCATGAGCGACCCGCTGCACGTGTACGGCGCGTGCGGCGCGACCACCGGCACGATCAGCGGGTGCCCTTTCCACTTCTGGATAAAAGCCTCGCAGGCTTCCAGGCTGTCTTCATAGGAGGCCGCGTCGGGCGTCGGGTATTGCATGATGGTCTGGCTGCACAACGCGCGCATGCCGGCGTCGGCGATGGTCTGGGCGATGGTGTCCTCGAAGTAGTACATGTCGTTGACGCACGTGACGCCGCTGCGGATCATCTCGGCGCAGGCCAGTTGCGCGCCCAGCGCCACGAATTCAGGCGACACGAAGTGGCGCTCGACTGGCAGCATGTAGCCATACAACCACACGTCGAGCCGGCGATCGTCCGCCAGGCCGCGCAACAACGTCATGGGCACATGGGTGTGCGCGTTGATGAGGCCCGGCATGATGACGCAGCCGGCGCACTCGACGATTTCGCTCGCCTGATAGCGCGCGGAGATCTCGGCGGCTGGGCCAACGGCGACAATGGCATCGCCGGCAATGGCGACTGAGCCGGCGGGGTACAGCGAGAACTCGTCGTCCATCGTCACGACAATGCCGTTGCTGAGGAGAGTGTCTACGTGCTGCATGGGGCAGTTATAGCATACGTCCCCGCCCATTCGTGTATAATCCTGGCCAACAAATCAATAGCCATTCTCCAAGTCGAGCGCCAAACAGGCCCAAGCCTGTTTGGCCTTTTCGTTTTTTCGGCTTGGTCGCATGGGAATCCTCCGGGCAGAGGCCGGTCGCGCAACACGCGCGGCTGGCCTTTTCCATTGGAAACGGGTCGGACAGAAATCGAGCGCAAGAACAACTAGAAAACGAGAAGGAAAAGGACAAACGCAGCGCCATGAATCAGAAATCACTCGTTGCCGATGTGTCGATGCTGGGAATCGCCATCATCTGGGGCTTCACCTTCCCCATGGTCAAAGACGCCGTCACCGGCTTCCCGGTGTACTCGTTTCTGGCGCTGCGGTTTGCATTGGCCTCAGTCGCGCTGTTGCTGATAACCTGGCGGTTGCTGCGAACCATTCCTCGCAGGTGGGTCCTGTTTGCCCTCGGCGCCGGCCTGGTCAACTTTGCCGGCTTTGCCCTGCAAACGTTTGGGTTGCAGACGGTGTCGCCGGGGCGCGCCGCTTTCATCACCGGCCTGTATGGCGCCATGGTGCCGTTCATGCTCGTCTTCGTGGGCCGCGGGCGCATCACCCGCCCGGTGTGGGCCGCTATTGCGTTGTCCGTGCTGGGATTGACTTGTCTGTTCTGGCAGGACCTGACGTTCAGTGTCGCCAGCGGCGACCTGTTGGTGGTGCTGTGCGCTGTTGCCTTTGCCGCCCAGATCGTCATGGTCGGCATGTTTCCCAAGCATCTCGACGCGCGTCCGCTGGCGACGCTTCAATCGCTGGCCTGTTTTGGCGGCGCCGCTGTCTTCGCGGTTGCCAATGATGGCCTGCTCGTCACGCCGCTGGCTGTGCCGCTGAACACATTGGGCGCGGCTGCGTTCACCGCCATCTTTGCGACGGCGCTGGCGCTGCTGGTTCAGACCTGGGCGCAGCGACACACGCCAACTTCTCACGCCGCGCTCATTTTCTGCACCGAGCCGGTATGGGGCGCCCTGGCCGGCCTGACTCTGTTCGGCGAAGTGTTCACACCGATGGCCGTGCTCGGCTGCACGCTGATGCTGTTGGGCATGATGGCGCCGGATCTCAGCGGCATCCTGGCCAACCTGGCGCGCCGGCGCGCGCTACAGCCGCAATCACAATCGGTTGCTCCGCCGTTTGGTCTGCCGGCCCGCTGAACCGACGCACACCTCGTTACTGTTGCATCCTGACCCTCTCGCACGCTGAAGCGCCGGCGAGAGGGTTTTTGTTATTCAGAAGCCGGCCAGAAAGCGCTTAAAAAGGCGCTTAAAATGGGCGGCACACTGTGCGTCATAACAGGCCGCAGCAGGTACAATCGGATTATGAGTTCGCCACGCGACTCTGTCACACCCATGTTAGCAGCCATCTTGCAGGCGACGCACCAGCCTGACCAACGGATCATGCTGCGCGCGCCCACGGTGCGCATTGGGCGCGGGGTCACCGGCGCTTATGACATCATCATTCAGCCGGACGACGTGTCTGTGTCGCGCGAGCACGGCTATCTCGTGCTGGAGACGAATACGTGGGTTTTCCACGACACCAGCCGAAATGGAAGCTATGTGAACGGCGAGTTGGTCAAAGGGCGGCGGGTGCCGCTGAAGCCGGGTGATCGCATCCAGATCGGCAAGACCTTCGACTACACATTCAAGATTATCAGCCCGACCTACGAGCTGCAGCTCGATCCCGAAGCGCCCAGGGATGCGGGCCAGCGGTTGTCTGCCGGAGCGGAATCGCCGCCCAGCAAGACGGGCATCTGGATCAGCCCAAGCGCCGCCGTGTGGCGCGACGGCGCCGTGTTGCCGGCCATGCTCTCGCGCACCGAGTACCGGCTGCTCAAGTTTCTGGCGCGTCGGCCCGGCGATGTGTGCGACTACGACTCTGTCATCCGCGCGGTGTGGGGCAGCTCGCGCGAAAAGGACAGCCTGCACGAACTGATCTATCGCGTGCGACGCAAGATCGAGCCTGACCCATCCGTGCCGCGCTATCTCATCATTCGTTCCGGCATCGGTGTGGTGTTCTTCCCGCAGGGTGTGGATGCTGATGCGCCGGATGCGCCGCCAATAGACGGCGCGTGAAATTGCGGCGTCTGCGAATGGGTTCCGGCCGGGTGGCGCCGCGCGCTCCAGCAGGCGGTTACTCCCACTTGACGCGCAATACGCCGGGTTTTTGAGTGAGGCAGCTCACCAGGCGTTGTGAAATCTCGCCGGCTCGGCGCTGTTTGAACTCCAGGTCGAACTTCAGCGTGCGCTGTCGAAGCTGCAAATCGTGCTCCAGTTCAATATGCAACACACGCACGCTGAAGCCCTCGATCTCGCGCCGGATGTCTTCGCTGGGCGTGTCGTCGCCCAGCGCCGTGGTGAGCGTGAGCGAAGCAAAGCGCTCCACGCCGATCAGTCGGTCGAACCATGGCAGTGACAGCAGAACGACCAGCGCGACCCCCAGCCCAATCAACCCCAGCGCGATGTAGCCGGCGCCGTAGGCCAGCCCCAGAATGGTCACGTACCAGAGAACGGCGGCGGTTGTTAATCCGCGCACGAGGCTGCCCTGACGCAGGATGGTGCCGGCCCCCAGAAAGCCCATGCCGGTGAGGACGCCAGCGGCCAGCCGGGCCGGATCGGGTCGCCAGCCGGCGCCGGTTGTTGCAGCGCCGGCGTGCCAGAACTCCGAAAGCAGAGCCGCCATCGCCGCCGCCACGCACACCAGCGTCGTGGTGCGCAGGCCGGCTGGGCGTCCGCGGCTCTCGCGCTCCAGGCCCAGAATCAGGCCGGTCACGACCGCAGCGCCCATGCGCAGCAGTACAGTGTCAATCGGCAGCGGCATGGCTGTGATCAAACTACAAAGCCGCAAAGAACACAAAGACCGCAAGGATCGTAATCTGCTTTTCTCTGTGCGCCTTGCGGCAAGTAGCGCGTGGCGCGACTTACACGACGACCGGGATCACCATGGGCCGGCGGCGGGTTTCCCCGTAGACGAACTTGCTCAGCGCGTCCGCCGCCTTTTCCTTGAGCGCAGCGTCGCTGGTGGTTCCGTTCAGGCTCTTCAACTCCTCGCGCACGACCTGCGCGAGCGTCTTGATCAGGTCTTCGGAGTCTTTCATGTAGACGAAGCCGCGCGTAATGATTTCGGGGTCGCCGGCCAGTCCGCCCTGGGGCGCCCGGCGCATCACCAGCAGGATGAAGCCGTCGCGGGCCAGCATTTCACGATCGCGAATCACCATCGGGCCGATGTCGCCCACGCCGCTGCCGTCGATGAACACATAGCCGCCCGGAATGCGATCGAGCTTGCGCGCCTGGCCGTCTGCAAATTCAACCGGCGTGCCATTCTCGACGACGAACACATTCTCGGCCGGGATGCCGAGTTGCTGCGCCAGCCGGCCGTGCGCTGTCAACATGCGCAACTCGCCATGCACGGGAATGAAGTATTTGGGACGCAGCAGGCTGATGAGCAGTTTTTGCTCTTCCTGCCGGGCGTGGCCTGACACGTGCACCTGGGCCAGCGGCGAGTAGATCACGTTGGCGCCCTTCTGGAAGAGCCGGTTGATGATGCGGTGCACGTACTCCTCGTTGCCGGGGATGGGGTGGGCCGACAGCACAATGCTGTCGCCGGGCATGGCGTTGAGCAGGGGATGCCGGCCCGTGGCCATGCGGCCCAGCACGGCGCTGGGTTCGCCCTGCGTGCCGGTGGCCATGACTGCCACCTCATGCGGCGGCATCTTGACGGCGTCTTCCAGCCGGATCAGCATGCCGTCGGGGATGTCCAGATAGCCCATCTTTTGGGCGATCTTGACGTTCTCCATCATGCTTGCGCCGGCGATGGCCAGCTTGCGCCCGTACATCTCGCTGATATTCACGATCTGCTGCACGCGCGAGATCAGTGAGGCGAAGGTGGCCACGATGACGCGGCCCTCGGCGTCGCGGAACACATTCTCCAGCGCCGGCTCGATGTCGCGCTCGCTGGGGGTGATGCCGGGTTGCTCGGCGTTGGTGCTGTCTGACAGCAGCGCCAGCACGCCCCGCCCGGCGAATTCAGCCAGTTTGGCGAAGTCTGGCTTGTGACCGTCCACCGGCGTGTGGTCGAACTTGAAGTCGCCGCTGTGAACAATCAGGCCGGCCGGCGTGGTGATGCCCAGTCCCACGTTGTCGGGGATGCTGTGGCACATGCGGAAAAACTCGACCTTAAACGGGCCGATGTTGGCGACGCCGTCGGTCGGCAGCGCATTGATCGTCGTCTTGTCCAGGACTTTGGCTTCCCTGAGCTTGATCTCCAGCAAGCCCTTTGTCAGCGGCGTGCAGTAGATCGGCGCGTTTGGAAAGTCCTTGACCACATAGGGCATGGCGCCGGTGTGATCTTCATGCCCGTGCGTGACAACGATGCCGCGCACCAGATCGCGTTTATCTTTAAGGTAAGAGTAGTCGGGGATGACGGCGTCGATGCCGTGCATGTCGGACTCAGGAAACATGATGCCGCCGTCCACGAGCAGGATGTTCCTGCCGTATTCGTAGGCCATCATGTTTTTGCCAACTTCGCCGAGGCCGCCGATGGGAATCCATTTAAGCGTTTGCGATGCCATGAAAAGAAAGCGTTGTGTTGCTCCTCAATCGGGCGCGGCAAAGCGCTGCCATCCCGGCGGGGGTGGCGGACGCGTCGCGCCCGGAAATGGCGCTCGGCGGCTTGCGGCCCCCGGCGCCTGTGTTGAAAAATGACTCACCACACGCGCGACTGCTTCGCGCGTGTAAAAGTTCTGTAGATGCCAGGCAGGGCGGGCGCGGTCAATACGGGTTCCACCATCGCTCGTCAGGCCGATCAGTCGTTGAATCAGCCAGGTCAGCAAAGCGCTGACCGATTCGCGCAGAGCGCGCCGATCACTTATGTGCCGGCCGTGGTTGTGGCCAATCCACATCCCACCCATCCGAGTTACAAGACAGTACAATCACCGCATTATACCCTTGACGGTGAAGCTGAAGGAGAAACGGTAGACATGCGGGTCGGAACTGAAGCGCAGGCGGTCTGCGCGCACATTGCAGGAACGAATTACTGCCAGGCCGGCGCAACCATTGCGTTGAGCGGCGCGCTGGCGGCAGCGTTGGGCCAGGCCACGGCCAATGGCAGTCTGGACGAACAAGTGGCTGGCGCAGCGGCCGAGGCCGCCCGCCAGCTTCAGGCCGAGTTGTCCACCATCCGCAGGCGTTTTTTGGAGCTGGCCGATCAGGATGGCACAGCCATCGGCGAGATGTATGCGCTCAAGAAAAGCGGCCAGGCGTTGAAAGGATATGCGCTGTTGTGCGACGGCCCGCGCGAGATGGGTGAACTGGCGATTCGCGCCGCGCGCGCCCTGCAGGACTACCGCCGGCATGTGTGCGAGCGCACGCGCGACGATCTGGAGTTCAGCATCACGTTGATGGCGACTGTGGCGCGCGCCGCCATGCAGTTGCTCGACAGCAATATGCGCATCTGGGCGCTGCCGGAATTGCTGGCGCAGTATGACCCGGTGGTGACGGCGCTGGCGGCTGAGATCGACACGCTCAAGCCGGCTAAACGCATCCGCCCACAAACCCATTAATCAGGTGTCGGACTGCTTTGAGGAGTCCGACACCTGATAGCCCCAACCACTCCGCGTGGTTGGCCCGCCCGCGATCCTGGGGCAGCGGCATCCGCCGGCAAATGCGCCAACGGCGCTTGCCACTTTGCCGCAGCGGGGCAAAATAGGCGGCATGAGCAACACCCCCTCATTCAACGGTTTGGGCATGAATCTCGGCAATCTGTCGCGTCTGTCGCGCGCCAAAACGCGCTCCATCAGCGCTGAGAACTTCACCGGCGAGAAGGGCAAGGGCGGCATGGCCACCGAAGGCACCGGCGCTTACGTCGGGCGCGAGCTTGGGCAGGGCTGGAAGATCTCGCCCAGCGTCAACATCCCGGCGCGCGCCACCTTCACCATGGCCGACATCGCCGGCCCCGGCGCCATCCAGCAGATCTGGCTCACGCTGTTCCCCGATCACTGGCGGCGCATGATCCTGCGCATGTACTGGGACGGCGAAGAGACGCCGTCGGTCGAAGCGCCGGTGGGCGACTTCTTCTGCAACGGCTGGTGCCAGCGCAGCAACGTCACGTCGCTGGCGGTGTGCGTCAACCCGGCCGGCGGTTTCAACTCGTACTGGGAGATGCCATTTCGCAAGTCGGCGCGCATCACGCTCGAAAACCGGCACGACGACGCTGTCACTGTCTACTACCAGGTGAACTACACGCTCACCGATGTGCCCGACGACGCGGCCTATTTTCACGCCCAGTGGCGGCGCAGCAACCCGTTGCCGTACAAGAGCGTGCACACACTGCTCGATGGCGTGCGCGGCTGGGGTCAATACGTCGGCACGTACCTGGCCTGGGGCGTCAACAACAATGGCTGGTGGGGCGAGGGTGAAATCAAGTTCTACATGGATGGCGACACCGACTGGCCGACCATCTGCGGCACCGGCACCGAAGATTATTTCGGCGGCGCGTGGAACTTCGAGCATCCGCGCGGCGAATACGGCGTGTTCAGCTCGCCCTACACCGGCCTCTCGCAGGTCATCAAGCCCGACGGCCTGTATCGCAGCCAGCAGCGCTTTGGCATGTATCGCTGGCACATCATGGACCCCATCCGCTTCGAACAGGAGCTGCGCGTGACCATTCAGGCGCTGGGCTGGCGTCCGAACGGGCCGTACCTGCCGTTGCAGGACGATATCGCTTCGACTGTCTTCTGGTATCAAACCGAGCCGCACGCGGCCTTCCCGCAATTGCCCGATCGCAACTACCTGGATGTCATCTGATGCCGGCCGGCAGCAGGCGCAACACGGATGTGAACTCGTTTGTGCAGCCTGCTGCTCCTAAGCCAGGTGCGCATGAATCTGCTTCAGGCGCTGACCGTGCGGCCCGATGACTGCGTGGCGGTCGTTGGCGCAGGCGGCAAGACATCGTTGTGTTGGCGGCTGGCGCGTGAATTGGCCCAACAGGGCGAGCCGGTTGTTTTCACCACGACCACGCGCATCCGACAACCGGCCCCCGGCGCCTTCGACCTGCTTGAGGTGTCAGACATTTCGCAAGTGTCGGACGCCCTGGCTTTGTCCTCCGGATGGCGCACGGCCTGTGTGGCTGCGGCCATCGACGGCGCGATTGACGACACGCCTGTGGCCGAGTCGCTCATGCCGGCGGTTCACACCAAGCTGGCCGGCTTCAGCGGAGAGGACGTGCGCCGGCTTCACACTATGCTTGCGCATGGCTCGACGCCGGTCACGCTGCTGGTCGAGGCCGATGGCGCGCGCGGTCTGCTGCTTAAAGCGCCGGCGGAGTATGAGCCGGTCATTCCACGCTGCGCCAGCGTGGTGTGTGTAGTGGCTGGTCTGGATGCGTTGGGCCGGCCACTGGACGAGCGGGTGGCGCATCGGATCGAGCGCATCGCTGCGCTCACCGGTGCGCAGGCCGGCGACATCATTACGCCAGATATTCTGGTTGCGCTGTTGTCGCATCCTGATGGCGGTCTGAAGCGCATCCCTGCCGGCGCGCGCGCGATCGCCGTGCTCAACCAGCGCGACGTGAATCAGCCCCATCCAGACGGCGCGCGCATTGCGCGCGCTCTGGCAGCGCGCGGGTTTGATCGGGCCGTGGTGGCCGCGCTGCGCGGCGCCTGGCCGGTGTTGCAGATGATCGAGAGCGCAACAAACACTCAGTCCGCATCGCGCGATGCGGACTGAGCGTCTTCCGGGCCAACAGCAGCGGGCCGGGCTTATTCCTGCTCGGGCGTGATCGGCGCGGGATGGTCGCTGAAATCCTGCGGGGATTTGTGAATCTCTGGTTGCGACACGAAGGCGTCCACCATGCCGCGCGTATCTGCCACGCCGAGCCAGGTGAACAGGTCGGTGAATCGGCGCTCGAGCAGGGCGCGAATATTGCCGCGCTCGAACTCAGTCAGCGACCACATCTGTTCCTTGAAAGGCCCGATCGACCGGCGTCTGGCCCGGTGGAGGAACACCGTATCGCTGACGCCGGGCTTGCGCTCAGCGGCGAGCGATTCGAGCGTCCAGGCGCGCATTACCGCGCGCAATGCGTCGGGAAGATTGTCAAGCACGAGGTCCTGCAACTGCGTTGCCAGCTTGACTTCCAGCGCGCCGTTGCGCGCGAATTCAGCGAACATCTCATCCGGCGCCGTGCTGGCGCCGTGTTGCGCCACGCCCCCCAGCCCGTACTCTGTTCGCGCCGCATCGGATAACTGTCTCAACAGGGCGAAGTCCACTGGTGGGACGAGCAGCGTTCCGTCGGGCGCAATTGCGCCGCCCGGCGCCGTGCCGGCCATCACGGCGATCTTGCACAGGCCGGGCTTGTGGCGGATCATACGGGCGCAGCCGTCGAGGTAGGCGCGCAATTCATGAATGTCGCTGTTGCGTTGTCCGCCTTCGCCGATTTCGCCGCCGATCGCCACAATGACATTGTGCGGCTGACGGACGCGAATGTAATCAGTCAACAGCGCGGTCAACTCACAGTTGTAACGCTGCTGTTCAGCCGGCGTGCTTTTGGTCCGATCGACCACGGTGGAAGTGTCGAGGTCGAAGTTGTAGAAGCCGGCTCGCAGTGACTCGTCGATCAGGCGGCGCAATGCGCCCAGCTCCGCGTCGGTGTCTTTTTTGTAGCGCTCGGCCAGCAGTTGAAAGTGATCGCCCTGCAAAAAGACGGGGCCGCGAAAACCTTCCTTGATGGCAGCGGCGAGCACGACGTTGGCGTATTCGGCCGGGCGCTGGCCGGTATCGACCATCTCGTTGCGCGTCAGCTCGAAGATCAGCGCGCCTGTTCTGGTTTTGATCGCGGCGCTGAAGGCGGCGCGCGCCGAGTCATAGGCCAGCGCGCGCAAGTTGACAGCCGGCACGGCAAAGGTGGCGGGGACGCGCTCGAATCCGCGCGCGACATAGAGTCCATGGATGGAAGCCGGCCGGATGCCAAGGGTCTGCGCGGTCTCCCAGATCAGCCAGCGCGCATAGGCTCGCGTTTCACTGGCGGCGAACACCGCCTCACGCGCCAGCAAATTGATGTCTCTCAGACGCAGGGTGGTTTCGTCCCGAACGCGCACACGCTCTGCATCGACCTCGATGGATGCGTTCATCTTCTCGAGCAGTGACCGAAGCGTTGCATTCATGGATACACCTCCTGGGCAAGCTCGATGGATTCGGCGCAGATAGTATAAGCCGGCTTGCAGCCGACGCAAACCATGCAGCGTCGCCGGCTCAGGGCCGCCGGCTCAGGGCCGCCGGCTCAGGGCCGCCGGCTCAGCGCGACGCATCACAAGTAGAGCGCGTCCTGGGCGCGCTGACAAGCGCGCGATATCGCTCGACCACCATCTCGAACACCGGCTCGCCCGGCGACACCTCGCACACCTCGCCCAGCACGCGAGCAATGCCATAGCTGTGCAACCGGCTTTGCAGGTCGGCAGCGACGGGATCGGTCGGGTCGTTGAAGCGCAGGCCGGCGGCAATGCCGGTCACCAGATGGGCCGGCATGACGCCTTCTGCAACGGCGTTCAGCGCCGCGCCGACCAATCGGTCTGTGCGGGCCAGCTTGCGGATGGGGTCGCGGCCCAGACGTGAAATCGTGTCGCCCAATACGCGATTGCGGAACCGGCCCAGCAGATCGTCGATGTTCGCCAGCAGGGCGCCCTGCGGAGGGTGGTATTTGCGCGCCAACGCCAGCGCCGATTCCTCCATCGCCCCGCGCGCCTGGAAGTAAATCTCGTCGTCATCGAGCGCTTCGTAGCCGTACTTGTAGCCGGCCAGATAGCCCAGGTATGCCAGCACGGCGTGGCCGGCATTGTGAATGTATAGCTTGCGCTCCGTGTAGAACGAAAACGGCGTAAACGGGGACATGCCCACAATGGCCGGCGGGTCGCCCACAAAACCGTTGCGGTCAACCGGCAATTCCTTGTATGGCTCCACGACGATCAGGCTGGGGTCTTGCGCGCGCATCTCCGGTGTTGGGGCCGGCGCCATGCGCGCGATCACTGTGTCCACAAAACCGATGTGGCCGGCAACGTACTCGTGAAGTTCGCGCGGCAGGGTCTGCAACACCATCTCGCGCAGAATGGCTGCCGCGCCTTTCAGGTTCTCGCAGACGATCAGGTTCAACGGCTCGGATACGCCGGCCCGGGCGCGGCGCTCGATGCCTTTGGCAAGCGTGGGGGCCACGTGTTTCAGCGCGCCCGCGCCGACGGCTGTGGCGCCGATCTCTGTTTGGGGCAATGCCAGCAGCGCGGCGATCTCATCGACCTGGCCGGCATGGAACGCGCGCGCCGGCCCAACGGCCACTTCCTCGCTGTGTTCATTGGTGACCAGGCGAATGCGGTATTGCCCGCGCGCGTTCAGCGTGTCGAGCAGCAACGGGTCGATGTCCACAAAGTTGACGCGGTAGCCCGATTCGCTGTACAACTGGCCGATAAAACCGCGCCCGATGTTGCCGGCGCCGAAGATGACAGACTCTTTCATATTTTGGATTTCGGATTTTTGATTTTGGATTTGGGCTGCGAGTTGCATGGCGCACGGCCCGCGTTGCGTATTGCGTATCGCGTATTCCGTATTGTCTGGTGTCTGACTACTGACGACTGACTACTGACGACTGACTACTGACGACTGACTACTCCAAATCAAACGCCAGCGCAGCCGCGCCCATCAAGCCGCAGTCATCGCCCAACGCGGCGCGCACGATGGGCCGGTCGCGGTACGGCGGCATGGCGTATTGCTGCACCGTCTGCCGCACCGGCTCAAACAGCAGGTCGCCCATGAGCGACACGCTGCCGCCGACGACGATCATGGCCGGGTCGTACAGGTGCAGCAAATTGACAAATCCCAGACCGATGATGCGGGCCACCTCGGCCACGATTTCCAGCGCCAGCGGGTCGTTGCGTTGGGCAGCCTCGCTCACTTCCCTGGCTGTCACCGCGTCGATGTGACCGCCAGCCAGTTCGAGCATGAGCGAGGGCCGGCCTGCCCGCAGCTTCTGCTGCGCCAGCCGCGCAATGCCGGTGCCGGAGGCATAGCCCTCGAAGCTGCCCGGCACGCCGGCATGAGTCCAGCCGGCATGGATATCCAGTGTGGTATGGCCGGCTTCGGCGGCCAGGCCTCGCATGCCCAGCACCATCTGGTTGTTCAGGATGACGCCGCTGCCGATGCCGGTGCTGATCGTCACATAGACCAGGTCCTTCAAACCGCGCCCGGCGCCGTAGCGTTGCTCGCCCAACGCGGCCAGATTGGCGTCGTTGCCGATGGCGACCGGCAATTGCAGGCGCTGATGCAGGATGTCGCGCAGCGGAATGTCGATCCAGCCGGTCAGATTGGGCGGGCACATCACCACGCCAATGAACGGGTCGAGCGGGCCGGGAGAGGCTACTGCAACGGCCTTGACGGGCGACTGGCCGGCGTCCGGCATCACCTGTTGGATGGACTCGACGATGCGGTTGATGACCGCCTCCGGCCCTTCATCGGCCAGCGTGAGTTGCTTATGGCGCTTGAGGATGCTGCCTTCACGGTTGCACAGTGCGGCGCGGATGTTGGTGCCGCCTAGATCGACAGCGATGACGGTGTGGCGCAGGTCAGTTGACATGCTTCGATTGTAGCCCCGGCTGCTGTGGCGCGCCGATGATTGCCTGATGAACAGCAAAGGGGTCGTGCGCGATGACACTCTGGGCGAACAGGTCGAGCGCGCCGATATCTGAAGACAGGGCATCGGGCCGGCCGCGATCGACGATGCGCGCGATGAATGGAAAACCCGACCAGTCTTCGGTGGGCGCGCCCGGCAATGGGCCAAACAGCGGCGGCATGAGCACGGCGGCGTCGAATGCTTGCAGATCGGCGCGCTCAATCAGCGCGCGCAACACGCCCGCGAACGCGCCGGCCAGTTGATCGTCGAATGCGCGGCCCAGAATCCAGGTGTCTTTGCCGCGCAGGGGCGTGAGACTGACGAAACCCGGCAGGCCGTTCACCTCGA
>Ga0308417_1001520_pt1 | contig 15845 bp, 8 predicted proteins | sample HotsprSampleOS65_FD_203528 | JGI IMG/M metagenome (GOLD analysis project Ga0308417, IMG submission 203528) | Hot spring phototrophic mat microbial communities from Octopus Spring, Yellowstone National Park, Wyoming, United States - 20090730_OS65 ... | reverse complement strand
TTGCACCAAAGTTTGCACCAACTATAGGCTCGACGTGGTATCCTCTGGCACACACTGACACAACTACGGTATTTCCTTACTGCCCAACTAACCATGCTGACCATTGACGTAAGTGCTTATCCTGTCAATGAAAAAGACCCGCTGACAACTGGTGTCCACGAGTCTTGTCAGTAGGCCCGGCAGGATTCGAACCTGCGACCAAGGGATTATGAGTCCCCTGCTCTGACCGCTGAGCTACGGGCCCGTTTTCGGTTTTCGCGCTGTACGTCGATCGTCGCTTGTGAGACCACATGGCTCAACTGGAGCGAACGAACACGGCTTTTAGTGTACTCGGGTGGGCAAACGATGGCCAGACCGCACTGAATACAGTACCGGAGTTCACCCAGCGTAGGCATAAGCCGCAAACTTGGCTGATAGCCAACATACGGTGGCTGATCGACTTGCATTCGGCACACGGGCATTGACCGCACGTTCCCTCGTCGGAACCGATTCAGAAGGCGCTGGTCAGGTCTCAGGAACCCGAATCCCCGCAATTCCTTACGAAACCACGATTCCACGCGAATTCAACACTGGGTGAACTCCAGCCGATTTCCGCGGTTCGGCTCTATGGCCGAGGGCTTCGGGTGGCGAAAACGCAGCGAGACGAGCGAGGGCGATGGTCACCGAGGTCTCGCAAAACGCCAATCGTTGCGGCAGCCCGCCGGGACGATCGTCAAGACGCCCTGTACGGAGGAGGCATGTCGTCGCCGAGCGGGCGGCATGAGAAAAGCGGAGAGATAGGAGAGACGGGGCGATCAGGCGGTCTTGCCGCTTCAGGGGGTAAGCGGCCTTGCCGCTACAGGGGGCAAACGGTATCTTGCCGCAGTTTCGTCGATCTTCGTCGTTGGTCCGACCAAGCGACGCGCCGGCGACTGAATACACGACAGGCCAGCGCCGCCACAATTGGCTGAAGATCAATGGCGGCAGAAGAATCAAATCGTGGCGACAAAATGAAACCGCGAGGACGGTGATCGGTCGAACAGCACGTTGAAAAAGGCCCAAAGGAGGTACTGGCGAGTATCGAAATCCTCGGGAAACGCGCCTCGCACCGCTGGCGAGACGAACTTTTTCGACGGGCCGCTATACTGCTCGCGTGCCGAAATGAGCGATTTTCTCCTACGAGAAAGAATCCATTTCACGCCGCGCGAGGTATAAACAACACCGCGAAGGGCGGGAAGCGGTTCCAACAGGGACAACACGCAATGGGGCCGCTTCGCTGCGTCCGCGGCCGCTTTCGAAATTGTGCGGGACTATTGCGGGCGAACATGCAGTTGGCCCCTGGCGCCAGCAGCGGCCGCTGATTGTTCGGACGGATAGAGATGAGGTGACGGCAACAGGGGATGCGTATGGAGCAATGCGTCGACCGGGCCGACGAGGAACGCAACTGCGCGGCGAATCAGTCGCAGCATGAGGCCGATGGCGATGGCTCGGCCGTCGGCCGTGGGCGCGAGGGGCTGTTCTCGCGCAGCTTTATCGGGCTGCTGATCACGCAGTTCCTCGGCGCGATGAACGACAACATGTTCCGCTGGCTGATCGTTCCGATCGGCAAAGAGCGTTGGGGGAGCGAGTCGGCCGCGCTGGTGCTTTCGCTCGGTGCGGTGATGCTCGTGCTGCCCTTTCTCCTTTGGGCTGCGCCGGCCGGTTGGTTAGCCGATCGGTTTGCGAAACACCGCGTGATTTTCGGCTGCAAGGTTCTCGAAATCGTATGCATGATCGCCGGCGTGGCGGCGATTCTTTCCGGCAATGTGTACGTGATGCTGGCGGTACTGTTCTTCATGGGGTCGCAAAGCGCTTTGTTCGGGCCGTCGAAGTATGGCTCGATTCCCGAGATCGTGCGTGCCGACCGAATTGCGGCCGCCAACGGATTGGTGGGTATGACCACGATTGCGGCAATCGTCGCCGGCACGGTGTTGGGCGGGCTGCTCTACGATTGGACAAAGCCGTTGGGGCAATCCAATTGGTGGCTGTCGGCGGCGGCGTTGGTCGGCACGGCGGCGACGGGCACCGCCACGGCGCTGTTGATTCGCCCGCTTCGGGCGGCCAACGAGCATCGGGCATTTGTGTGGAACTTCGCCCGCGAAACATGGCGCGATCTGAGCAGCCTATTCCGGCTGCGCCCGCTCTTCTGGGCGGCCGTGGGCAGTGCGATGTTCTGGTCGGTGGCCGGGCTGTTTCATTTGAACGCCGACCGGTTTGCCGCCGACCCGTTGCAGTTGGAAGAGCGCGCCGACGTGGGGTGGGTGTTGGCCGCGCCGGTGGTCGGTTTGGGATTGGGCAATTTGCTGGCCGGGTTGGTGTCGCGGCGGCGCATCGAGATGGGGATTGTGCCCCTGGCCGCTCTGGGCATGGCCTTTAATTGCGCGGCATTGTACTTCGTTCCGGCCGGCGATGGCACGCTTTCGAGCCCGGCGTTCATCCTTAGCGGGATATGGCTGTTCTTGTTGGGGCTAAGCGCCGGGGCCTACGACGTGCCCCTCTTGGCATTCCTTCAATACCGCAGTCCTATTCGACTGCGGGGCGGCATTTTGGCCGTCACTTCGATGCTGGTGTTTACGGGCACGATTGTCGCGTCCGGCGTGTTCTGGCTGCTCAACGGGGTGCTGAACCTGTCGGCGGCGACCATCTTTCTTCTTTCCGCTGTCGGCACTGCGGCCGTGGCAATTGTTTCGTGCCGTTGGCTGTTGCGAGAGTTGGTGCGGTTTCTCTTTCAGTGCTTGTGTGTGTTGATCTATCGTGTGCGGGTGGAGGGAATCGAGCATGTGCCCGCCCGCGGCGGCATGCTGCTGGTGTCGAACCATGTCACCTGGATCGATGGGCCGTTGTTGGTGCTGCACGTTCCGCGGCGGATTCGGATGGTGGCCTATGCCGACTATTTCGACCGCTGGTGGCTCCGCTGGCTGGGCTACTTGGCCGAGATCATTCCCATTCGGCCCGGACGGCGGCAGGTGGTCGAGGCGATCCGTCTGGCGCGCGACACCCTGCGGCAAGGATGCGCGGTGGGCGTGTTCCCCGAGGGCGGCATTACGCGCGACGGGCAATTGCAGCCGTTCCAGCCCGGCTTTCTGGCGATGATCGGCGACACCGGCGCCCCGGTCGTGCCGGTATATCTCGAGGGGCTTTGGGGCAGCGTTTTCAGCTTCGAAGGCGGCCGCTTCTTCTGGAAACTGCCGCGGCGATGGCGCTATCCGGTGACGGTGCGGTTCGGGCCGCCGATCGTCGGGCCGACCGATCCCGAGCAAGTTCGCGCGGCCGTGCTGGCGTTGGCCGGCGGGCCGGCGCGCGTAGAATGAATCGCAAACGGCGGCGGCTTCGCCGGCCTCGAAGGCCGGAAGGGCCGCAGCATTGCGAGCATTGGGAGTAAGAGGAGCCCGGCGAATGAATGCGGCGGAATCGGTTGTGAACTTGCCGCGGCAGTTCATTGCGGCATGCCGAGCGGCCGGAAGCAGAAAGAAACTGGCTGACAGCACGGGCATGGAGATGACCGGCAGCGAGCTGCTGCTGCGCACGCTGGTGCTCCGCCGTCTGCTGCGCCGCGAACTGGCGGCCGACGAACGAATGGTGGGATTGCTGCTGCCGCCTTCGGCAGCCGGCGTGCTGGCCAATGCGGCGGTTACGCTCGATCGGCGCGTAGCCGTCAATCTCAACTATACGCTCAGCTCCGAGGTGCTCAACGACTGCGCGGCTCAGGCGGGATTGAAACACGTCATTACCAGCCGCCGAGTGATCGAGAGGCTGCGCGAGCGGTTTTCGATCGAGCTTTCGGTCGATGCGATTTATCTGGAAGATCTGAAGGACCGCGTTCGCCTCGCCGACAAACTGCTCAGCGCGGCCGAGGCCTATCTGTTGCCGCAGTCGCTTCTGGCGAGGCGGTTGAAGCTGCACGAGATTCGCCCGGACGACCTGCTGACGGTGATCTTCACTTCGGGAGCGACGGGGCAGCCCAAGGGCGTGATGCTCAGCCATCGAAATGTCGGCTCGAATATCGCCGCCATTGACGCAATCATCCACCTGCGCGACGAGGACGTGCTGATCGGCGTGTTGCCGCTGTTCCATTCGTTCGGCTATACAGTGACGCTTTGGACGGTGCTCACCTTGGGCCCGATGGGGGTTTATCACTACTCGCCGCTCGAGGCGCGCGAGGTGGGCAAACTGGCCAAACGATACGGGGCGACAATTCTGATTGCCACGCCGACGTTCCTCCGCTCGTACCTGAGGCGATGCGAGCCAGACGAGTTCGCCAAGTTGGAAGTGGTGGTCGTCGGCGCGGAAAAGATGCCGATCGAGCTGGCCGAGGCGTTCGAACAGCGGTTCGGCGTCCGGCCGGTTGAAGGCTACGGGGCGACGGAGCTCTCGCCGGTGGTGTCGGCCAACATTCCGCCGAAACGGGCGCGGCCTGATCAGCCGCAGGGGTTGCGGGAAGGCACCGTGGGCCGGCCGCTCCCCGGGGTGAAAGCCAAAGTGGTCGATCTCGATACGAATCGTGAATTAGAGCCGGGCCGTTCGGGCATGCTGCTGGTGGGCGGCTCGGGAGTGATGCAGGGTTACTTAGGCCGCCCCGATCTGACCGACGCGGTCCTTCGCGACGGTTGGTACGTGACCGGCGACGTGGCGACGATCGACGCCGACGGGTACATCAGCATCACGGGCCGCTTGGCCCGCTTCTCGAAGCTCGGCGGCGAAATGGTGCCGCATCTGCGGATCGAGGAAGCGATCAACGCCGTGCTCCGCGTGCCCGAAGACGACATTCGCGCGGTCGTTACCGCCGTACCCGATCCTCGCAAAGGCGAGCGGCTGGTGGTGCTGCACACCGGAATCGATCAGTCGCCCGAGGAAATCCGCCGCGCCTTGGCGGCCCAAGGGTTGCCGCCGCTGTGGATTCCCGCCGCCGACAGTTTCATTCAAGTCGAATCGATCCCGGTCCTCGGCACCGGCAAACTCGATCTGAAACGCGTGCGCGACTTGGCCGTCGAACGCATGGGCACCGCTGCCGGCAGCGAATGATTCTGAGACGAGACAACGCAACGTCCGAACGTTGCTGTTGCCGACGAAATAGCGCCCTAGCGATCGGCGATATCGAGCTGCCGCTCCGAAGGGCGTTATTCTGGTCGCGGGCCAAAACGAGCGACTACCTCCCGCGCGGAAGAAGCTATTCCAGGCCGCGCAAGGTATCGATCGCCGTTGGGGCCATCAGTCCGACTTCTTCGCTTCGCCGGCCGGCGCGTCGGGCGGTGCGCCGGCCGAGGCGGGGCCGGCCGGTTCGCGCGGGCCGGTTTCCGGCGCTGGCGGAGCCGAGGCGGGCTGTTTCGCATCGGCGTTGGACGCCGGGGCGTCGGGCGAGGGCTCGGCCGCACCAGGCGCCGCCGGTGTCATGGGCGATGGAATCGCGTCTGGCGACGGTTTGGGAACGAGGGCCGGCACGGGCGGCGAATCAGACGTGCCCGACGCGGCATCGCTCGCCGGCGCCTCTTTGGGGTCTTTGATTACCGGCGCGGCGGCGTCTTTGGCATCCAGTTTCGGTGTAAGGATTAATGTCACCGGCGTCCCTCGCGGCGGAATCCGATCGGTGAAGGCCTCGAAGAGCAGGTCGGCGTTGTCTTGCGGGCTGGCCACCGGCAGGTCGAGCATGGCCGATGGGAAGTTGGAAACGCAGATAAAGTCGCCTCCCTCGGCCATGTAGATCTTCTGCTTCGTCACCTCGTCTTCAAAGAAGCGGCTGCCGGCGAACACCCACGGATGTTCCATCGCTTTGCCGGTCTTCTGATTGCGAATCCACTCCTGCGCGCGGGCCGAATGCTGCTGCCCCTTGTCGTCTTTCCAAACGACGGTCACTTCGATCTCGGGCCCAGTCGCCGGTTTGTACTCGGGATGGAACACGACCGAGGTGCCGGGCGTAGCGCCCAAGGCCAACAGGGCCGCGTGAACGGCGAACGCCTTGACATCGACAGTGACGACCGACTCGTGCTCTTTCGTGCCGGCCAGGCAAGCGAACATTTCCAACGGCACGTTGGTTTGGCACACTTGACCGACCATCACCACGCGCTTGTTCTCTTTATCGAGCCAAAGCGGACGATCGGGATCCAATCGCGTAAGCTTTTCGATGTTGTCAACGAGCGGGACAGGCGGCTCCTTCTTCGTGGTCGGCTGGGCGGCCGGCTCGCCGCCAGGAGCGTCGCCCGGCGGGGCCGATTGGTCGGGCATCGAGGCGTCGGGCGCCAGCGCCGGCCCAGAAGGTGTGTTCGAACCGCCTTCGCCCGGCGGGGCGGGTACATCCGGCTTGGGTGGCTGGGGCGGTTGGGCCGGCGGCATTTCATCGGGCTTCGGCGTCTGATCGCCACTGCCCGGCGCGAGCGGCGTGGCGATGTCGGCCGGCGCCGCGGGTTCCACCGGTTGCTGCGCCGATTGATCGTTCGGCTTCGCGGCGTCTGACGGAGCCGATTTGGACGGGGCCGGCTGCGGTTTCTTCGACTCGCTCTGAGAGCAAGCGCTCAGCAGCGCTGCCGCTGCAATCAACAGCGCCAACGCCCATCGATCGGCACGGAAACAGGTTCGTTCCGACATGAGATTCCCTCCAAAACTGAAGTGCATGAAGCCGCCGCCGACGGGTCGCGCATCTCCATCCTCGAGGCGCGCGTCGGACGGTCGGCCGGGCAATGGCGAAAACGGTTATCAATGTGTAAGATACCCCTTTTGACCAACGGCAGGCAATAGCCGGCCGGCGCAGCGGCGCGGTTGCTTGCCGGGAATAGAGAGAAGCATCACGACGATGAGTGGGACGCAACGCAGAGTGTCGCGACGCGGAGAGAACGGCCGACTCGCTTCGCAAGCAGCCGCCGGCCGAGCAACGCGGGCCGACACGGCCGCCAAACGCGACGGCAATCACCAACGCCCGACGCTGCCGCAGGACGGCAGAGCCGGCAACCAAGAAAAGGCGCTGCCGCATTCGGCCCACGAATCGCTCCCGTTGGTCGCCGGCATTTTTGCCAAGAGAGCGAAGACTCTGGGGGCAGCGGTGCAGGGGGCGGTCGCGGGAATCGTCTCCGGCCGGATCGCCCCGCCCCGGCGTTCGACGCATCGTTCCAAACAACTCTCGGCTGTGATGTGCGATTCCGAGCCGGCGTCGCCGTTGGCGGCAATCGACTATCGGGGAAAGAATCCCTTCCTGGCGATTCGCTGCGCCGACGGGTATCTGACGGCGGGCGAGTGGACGGCCCGCGTGCGAATCGAAGGCGCTCAGGTCGATGGTTCGGCCTGGTCGTCGTCGGTTTGGACATCGAATGCCGAGGCCGATTACCTCGAGCTGTGCTGCGACTTGCCGCACGGCGGCCGCATCGAACGGGGCATCTTGCTGGGGCGCACCGATCGGTTCGCCCTGCTGTACGATGCCGTGGTGTGGCCCTCGCCGGCGACGATCGAAATCGAGAACCGGATCGAGCTGGCGGACGGGATCGCGTTCGAATCAACGCGAGAGAACACCGAAGCGGTGTTGCGGCGCACCGCGAAGGGCCGGGCGTCGGGCCGGTCGGCCGCGCTGGCGAGGTTGTTTCCCCTGGCCTTGCCCGAATGGCGCAAGGCCGACCGTTCGGGCGATCTGCGGGCCGAGAACGGCCATTTGGTGTGGTCGCTCGGCGGGCGCGGGCAGGCGTTGTTCTTGCCGATTTGGATCGATTTGGATCGGGGACGATCGCGGCAGCGGCTCACGTGGCGGCGATTGACGGTTGGCGAAGGGCTGCGGCCCGTGCCCAACGAAATTGCCGTCGGTTATCGGTTGGCCGTCGGACAGAAGCAGTGGCTCGTTTATCGCGCGCTGACGGCGCGCGGCAATCGCACCCTGTTGGGCCACAACCTCTCGACGGAACTGCTCGTGGCCCGATTCGGCAGCGACGGCGAAGTGGATCCGCTGATCGAAATCGAGTAGGCCCGCCCTCGTCGCACATCACTCTCGCGCCGCCATACACGCCGGCGCACACAAGCGCCCGAGGCCGCGCGAACCATCGCCGCCGCGATTTCTCACGGCTCGCGCCGGTTTTGTTCCCCGATTCGCGATTGGCCCCGAAAACTGCGCGAACCATCGCTGCCACGTTCGCTCTCAGAAAACTCGCCTCTCCCACACGTGGGAGAGGGGCCGGGGGTGAGGGCGTGTGAAACACGGAAACATCGAAAGGATGGGAGGGCCAGATGGTGTCGAATCGTGCTCACCCTGCCCTCTCCCAAAGGAAGAGGGTAAGTCATGGTTGACCCTTTTCGGATAGCCTCTGAATGGCCTTTCCGAGGCCGGTGGCCTGTGAACAGCGGCATGCGGCCCCTTTTGAACGGTTGCGGCGGCTCGCGCGGGGGGGCAGGTTGCCGGCGGCAAGGCCGCGTCGGTCGCGGCCTCGGTCTGCCAAGCTCGAACCAGATGCAGCGAGATTGAACTCATGCGGCGGATTTTGGTTACTAGTGCGTTGCCCTATGCCAATGGGCACATTCACATCGGACACCTTGTCGAGTACATCCAAACCGACATCTGGGTCCGCTTTCAGCAATTGGCCGGCAACGAGTGCCGCTATTTCTGCGCCGACGACACGCACGGCACGGCCATCATGATCCGCGCGCGCGAGGAAGGCGTTCCGGAAACCGATCTGATCGCCCGAATGCGCGAAGCGCACATCAAAGACTTCGCCGGGTTCGACATCCGCTTCGACAACTACGGCACCACCCATTGCGACGAGAACCGCCGGTTCTGCGCCGAAATCTGGGCCGCGCTGCGGGCCAAAGGGCTTGTCTCGCAGCAGGAAGTTACACAGCTTTACGATGTGCAGGCGGGCACTTTCTTGGCCGATCGGTTCGTCAAGGGGACGTGCCCCAAGTGCGGCGCGCCGGACCAATACGGCGACAGTTGCGACAAGTGCGGTGCGCACTACAGCCCGACGGAATTGGTCGATCCGGTGAGCACGCTTTCGGGCACTCGGCCCGAATTGCGCAAATCGCCGCATCTGTTCGTCAATATCGAGCGGTTGCGCCCGTTTCTCGAATCGTGGACGCAGCAAAGCGGGGCGCTTCAGCCCGAGGTGGCCAACTACCTGAAAGGCCATTTTCTCAACGAGCCGCTGCGCGATTGGGATGTTTCGCGGCCGGCGCCCTACTTCGGGTTCGAGATTTCCGACGCGCCCGGCCATTATTGGTACGTTTGGTTCGATGCCCCGATCGGTTACATCGCCTCGACGGCCCAATGGTGCGCCCGAAACGGCCAATCGGTCGAACGTTGGTGGCGCGATCCCGAAACCGAAATCCATCACTTCATCGGCAAAGACATCACCTATTTCCACACCCTCTTCTGGCCCGCCATGCTGCACACGGCCGGCTTCAATTTGCCGCGGAAGGTTCATATTCACGGGCATTTGGTGGTCAACGGCGAAAAGATGTCGAAGAGCAAGGGCACATTCGTCCGCGCTTCGACCTACCTGGAACACCTCGACCCGTCGTACCTCCGCTACTACTACGCAGCGAAACTCAATGGGCGGGTGGAAGACCTCGATCTGAACCTCGACGAATTCGTCGCCAAGGTCAACGCCGACATGGTGGGCAACGTGGTGAACTTGGCCAGCCGCACGGCGCGGTTTGCGGCGCGGGCGGGCCTTGCCGCCGAGTATCCCGACGACGGCGGACTGTTTGCCCAAGCGGCCGCAGATGGAGAAGCGATTGCCGCTGCTTACGAAGAATGCGACTACTCCAAGGCCGTGCGCATCATCCTGGCGGCGGGCAATCGGGCCAACAAGTTCATTGAAGATCATGCGCCTTGGGATCTGGCCAAACAGCCGGGCAAAGAGGCCGAGTTGCAACAGGTTTGTACGATCGGCATCAATCTGTTCCGGCAGTTGGCGATCTACTTGGCGCCGGTGCTGCCCCGATTGGCCGAGCAAACCGGCAGTTGGCTCGGCGAACCGATCACCCGTTGGGCGCAGGCGCAATCGCCGCTGTTGGGCCGGCCGGTGGGGCAGTTCAGCCATTTGATGAAGCGCGCCGATCGAGCCGCCGTCGATGCAATGATCGCCGCCAGCCGCGCGCCCGACGCCGCTGCGGCCGCGCCCGCGGCTCCGGCCCTGCCGGCCGATAGCGACGAACCGCTTCGCGCCGAGCCGCTGGCGCCGACGATTACGATCGACGAGTTCGCCAAGGTCGATCTGCGCGTCGCGCGTGTGATTGCGGCCGAGGAGGTGCCCGAGGCCAAAAAACTGCTCAAGCTCACGTTGAGCCTCGGGGGCGACCATCGCCGCACGGTGTTTGCGGGCATCAAGGGCGCGTATCGGCCCGATGAGCTGGTCGGCCGGCTGGTCGTCTGTGTGGCCAATCTGCAACCGCGACAAATGAAGTTCGGCCTGAGCGAAGGGATGATCGTGGCCGCCGGCGACAACAGCGGAGTGTTCCTGCTTCGGCCCGACGACGGCGCCCGGCCCGGGCAGCGGGTTCATTGATTGCCGCCGTTCGCGGGCAAATCGGCCCCACCTTCTCGAACCCGGTCCCTTCTGCGCGTGGTGTTGCGCGTGGCGGTTGCGTTCCCGCGGGCGGAATGCGGCCGGCCGTATTTGCGCCGCCACAGTCTGTTCTTCGCGCCGCAGTCTGCTGCTCTGATCGGCGCAGTCTGCTTTTCGCGCGCCGCATCGGGTACAATCGCTCTGAAGCCCTATGCGTCTTCCGGTTCTCGGGGCCGGCAAGGCGACCGCACCTGGCCGCGGTCGTCTCTTCTCGGCGGGAGAATGACCGGTTCGGCGAGAGCACACGCGTTTTGGGTGCGAAAACAACCGTACTACGTTCCTGACTCATCGAGCACGGGAGGAAATCAGCCATGGATCGCCGGAGTTTCTTCAAGAGTGCGGCTGCGGGGTTGGCATTGACGGGACTACGTTCAACGGCCGAGGCGGCGGCCGAGTCGAAGCCGCGGCGCGTGGCGCTGATCGGCTCGGGCTGGTATGGCAAATGCGATCTCTGGCGGCTGATGCAGGTTGCGCCGGTCGAGGTCGTCTCGCTGTGCGATGTCGATCGCCGGATGCTGGAAGGCGCCGCGGAAATGGCGGCCGCGAAGCAGCCGTCGAAGAAAAAACCGCGCACCTACACCGACTACCGCAAGCTGCTGGCGGAAAAAGACGTCGACATTGCCCTGATCGCCACGCCCGACCACTGGCACGCCCTGACCGCCATCGCGGCAATGGAGGCCGGGGCCGATCTCTACCTGCAAAAGCCGATCAGCGTGGATGTGGCCGAAGGACAGGCCATCCTCGCCACCGCCCGGCGGCTCGGACGCGTCGTGCAGGTGGGCACGCAGCGCCGCAGCACGCCGCACCTGATCGAGGCCCGCGATCGCTTCATCAAAGAAGAAAAACTAGGCAAGATCGGGCTGGTTGAAATCTACTGCTACTACCACATGCGCAACCGCGGTAACCCGCCCGACACCGATCCGCCCGACTACCTCGATTGGGAAATGTACACCGGGCCGGCCCCGAAGCGGCCGTACAACCCCATCGTTCATCCTCGCGGGTGGAGGGCGTTCATGGAGTACGGCAACGGCATCGTGGGCGATATGTGCATCCACATGCTCGACACCGTCCGCTGGATGCTCGGTTTGGGCTGGCCCAAACGGATCAGTTCGCACGGCGGTATCTTGGTGCAAACGGGAGCCAAGGCGAACATCTCCGATACGCAAACGGCCACGTTCGACTTCGGGGATGTGCAGGTCGTATGGCAGCACCGCACGTGGGGACAGGCGCCCGATCCGAAATACCCCTGGGGCATGACCTTCTACGGCGAGAAAGGCACGCTGAAGGCCAGCGTAATGAGCTACGACTTTCAGCCCACCGGAGGCGGCCCGGCCGTCCACCGCGACGTTACCTACGAACTCGAGCAGTATCCCGAGGACAAGACCGAAAAAGATCTGGAACGCCACGTGGCCCCGGCCATCCGCTACCACATGCTCGATCTGCTCAAGGCAATCGACACCCGCGGCCGGCCCGTGGCCGATATTGAACAGGGGCACATCTCGACGGCCTGTTGCGTGATGGCCAACCTTTCGATGCAACTGGGCCGATCGCTAACCTGGGATTCGGAAAAAGGTTGCGTCGTTGCCGACGAAGAAGCGAACCGGCTGCTCCGCCGACCGTACCGAACCGGCTGGGTGCATCCGGCCTCGACCTGATGGCGAAAGGCGTATCGGCGGCAAGGCTGACCAACGAGGGAAAGCCTCTCTCGCTGCCACGTTTCAGAGATTGCCCTCGGCCGTACAACCATTCAAATCGGATGAGCCGACATATTCGAACTACGACCATCGATTTGCGTATGGTTCGTGGGAATTCACCGAATGGAAGGCTTCATTCCATGGGTCGCAAGGTGTAATATTGTCGTAGTCGCCAGGCAAAAAACTCGCCGGAGTGGCCCGTCATGAAAGCGGCTGAGCTGCTGGTTCGGTGTTTGGAGAACGAGGGCGTTCAATACGTCTTTGGATTGCCCGGGGAAGAGAACATCGACATTCTCGACACGCTGCTTTCAAGCCCGGTGCAGTTCATCAGCGCCCGTCACGAGCAGGCGGCGGCGTTCATGGCCGACGTGTACGGGCGGCTGACGGGCCGGGCGGGCGTTTGCCTGGCGACGCTGGGCCCCGGGGCGACCAACCTGATTACCGGCGTGGCCGATGCCAACATGGATCGCTCGCCGGTGGTGGCGATTTCCGGTCAATCGACGACCAATCGCAAGCACAAGGAAACCCACCAGTACCTCGATTTGGAGAACCTGTTCCAGCCGATCTCGAAGTACTGTGTTGAGGTGGGCGTGCCGGAGACGGTGCCGGAGGTTGTCCGCAAGGCCTTCGCGTTGGCCCAACGCGAGAAGCCCGGGGTAAGCTTCATTGGCTTTCCGGAAAACATCGCCAAGTCGGAGGTGCCGAATCGGGGGCCGCTGCGGGTGCCCAAGCCGCTGCCGCCGGTTCCTCCGGAAGCGAAGATCGCGCAGGCATCGGAGATCGTCTCGCAGGCAAAGTACCCGCTGATCATGGCGGGCAACGGGGTGATTCGCGCTCGGGCGACCGACAACCTGCTCCGATTCGCCGAAAAGCTGAACATTCCGGTTGTTTCCACCTTCATGGCCAAAGGGGTGGTGCCGTTCTCGCATCCGCTGTGGCTGGGGGCGGTCGGGCTGCGGGCGCGCGACTACATCTCTTGCGGGTTCGATCGAGCGGACGTGATCATCTGCGTCGGCTACGACATGGTCGAATACCATCCGAACTATTGGCATCCGACCCGCGATCGGCAGATCATCCACATTGATTCCTCTTGGGCCGAAACGGATGAATACTACGGCGTGATTTGCAGCGTGATCGGCGACATCGGCACGGGCTTGGACGCGATTGCCGCCCGCACTTCTCCCCGCGACAGCGTGCTTTCGGCCGGCCTGTGGCAGACGATCATGAACGAAATGTGCGAGTACTCGGCCGACGACAGTTATCCGCTGAAGCCCCAGCGGCTTTGTTGGGAGCTGCAACGGGCGTTCGAGCCGAATGCGATTGTCATTTGCGATGTCGGCGCGCACAAAATGTGGATGGCTCGCATGTATCATCCCGAGCGGCCGAACACCTGCATCATCTCGAACGGTTTCGCGGCGATGGGCATCGGCCTGCCCGGGGCGATTGCCGCCAAGCTGGCCTTCCCCGATCGGCCGTGCATTGCCGTCACCGGCGACGGCGGCTTCATGATGAACTGCCAAGAGATCGAAACGGCCATGCGGTTGGGCGTGCCGGTGGTGATTGTGATTTGGAACGACGGCGGCTACGGCCTGATCGAATGGCACCAGTTGCGGCACTTCGGCCGCCCCAGCCATGTCTACTTCGGCAATCCCGACTTCGTCAAATTCGCCGAGAGCTTCGGGGCGAAAGGGTATCGCGTCGAGGCGGCCGACGAGCTGCGCCCGATTCTCAAAGAGGCGATGGAGTGCGGCACCGTGGCAGTGGTCGATGTTCCGGTGGACTATTCGGAGAACATGAAGCTCACCGAGAAACTGGGCAAACTCGTTTGCCCGGTGTAAAATGCCGTTCTGTCGCGGCATTATGCGAAATTGTGCGAAACAGCCGCGCAGGTTTCGCCGGCGCACGGCGGCCGGGCGGTTCTCGGGCGGTTCGTTTCGCCCCATCGTCGGGAGCGGCACATGGATGGATGGGATATCGCCCTGCTGGCCGTTGCCGGCTATGTCGCCGTGGCATCGCTGGTTCAGTTGATGCTGCGGCGGCGGCGGCAGATTTACGAGCAGTATCGCCGCCAAGCCGAGGCGGAGGCCGACCGCCAACGGATGGAAGCTCAGCGATCGCGTCCGCGGCGCTCCGCCTGATTGGGCGGCCCGGCGGCACGATCGCGGCCTGCGGCGTCTCTCGCCGGGGCGGAACCCGATTTCGTTGGGCTGTCTGAAGATGCGGTACCACATTGCCACTCTCGGCTGCCAGATGAACGTGCTCGATAGCGAGTTGCTCGAAGCCGATCTTCAAGCGGCCGGCCATTCGCCCGCCGAGAGTGTGCGCAAGGCCGACTTGATCCTCTTCAACACCTGTAGCGTGCGCGGCCATGCCGAGGACAAGGTGTATAGCGCGCTGGGGCGATTGAAGCACGTCAAGGAGCATCGGCCGCATGCGATCATCGGCGTTCTCGGGTGCATGGCGCAAAAAGACCGCGAATCGATCTTACGCCGCGCGCCGCATGTGGACTTGGTCGTCGGTCCGGGCCGGCTGTGGCGATTGCCGGAACTGATCGAGCTGGTTTGCCGCGACCGGCAACCGCGGATCGAAGTCAGCTTGAACCCGGCCGACAACGACCGCGAGGCGGTCCGCGCCAGCTTCGTGCCCTACGACTCGCGCCGCGGCGCCGCGCCGCGGGCGGCCCGGCGGCAGGCCTTCGTGCGGATCATGTTCGGCTGCAATATGGCCTGTTCGTACTGCATTGTGCCCAGTGTTCGCGGCCCGGAGCAAAGCCGACCCGCGGAGGAAATCGTCGCCGAGGTCCGGCGGTTGACCGATGCCGGCTGCCGCGAAATCACCCTGATCGGGCAAACGGTCAACAGCTATTGCGACCGGTCGGCCGGCTCGATTGTCCATCTGGCCGACCTGCTCGAACGGCTCGACGCCCTGCCCGGCCCCCCCCGCATCCGCTTTGTCACCAATCATCCGCGGTTTATGACCGACGCCCTATTGCAGGCGGTTCGCGACCTGCCGCGCGTCTGTCCCTACCTACACGTTCCCGCCCAAAGCGGCAGCGACGCCGTTCTCAAACGCATGAGGCGCGGCTACACCGTCGCCTACTACGACGAGATGCTCGATCGCATTCGCGCTATCGTGCCGGCGGCGGCCGTCACCAGCGATTTCATCGTCGGCTTCAGCGGCGAAACTGACGACGAGTTCGCGCAAACGGTCGAGCTGCTTCGCCGCGCGCGATTCAAGAACAGTTTCATCTTCAAGTACAGTCCGCGGCCCGGCACCTGGGCTGCCGAGCACCTGCCCGACGACGTGCCCGAGTCGGTCAAGCGGCGGCGCAATAACGAGCTGTTGGACGTGCAAAACGCCATCAGCCGCGAAGACAACCAACGGCTTGTCGGACAAACGGTCGAAGTGCTCGTCGAGGGGCCGAGCAAGGCGGCCCGCAAGAACTCGGCCGCGGCACAGGCCGCAAGCAACGGAGATGCCCCAGACGCCTCGCCCGCGCGACGCCGCGAAAATCGCCCGGCCGGCACAACGCAGCTCGTTGGTCGAACGGTCTGCGATCAGATCGTCGTGTTCGACGGTTGGCCGCAATGGGCGGGCGAGT
>Ga0308417_1001516_pt1 | contig 15861 bp, 15 predicted proteins | sample HotsprSampleOS65_FD_203528 | JGI IMG/M metagenome (GOLD analysis project Ga0308417, IMG submission 203528) | Hot spring phototrophic mat microbial communities from Octopus Spring, Yellowstone National Park, Wyoming, United States - 20090730_OS65 ... | reverse complement strand
CCGTTTGATGACGCGCTGTGGGATGCATTTTCACGAAAACTGTTCTACGTTCCCGGCGACCTGCATGACCCGGCCATGTACGCTGTTCTCGCCCGGCGCCTGGATGAAATCGAAAGAGACGCCCGGACCGCCGGCAATGTTGTTTTTTATCTTTCCACTCATCCCGGCCACTACGCCGCGGTGGTGGAGCGTCTTGGCGCCGCCGGGCTGCACGCGGGCCGTGGCTGGCGGCGCGTTGTGATCGAAAAGCCGTTCGGCCGCGATCTCGAAAGCGCCCGCGAGCTGGACCGCCGCCTGCATGCTGTCTTCCCGGAAACGGACATCTACCGCATCGATCATTATCTGGGAAAAGAAACCGTCCAGAATCTGCTTGCGTTTCGCTTTGGAAACGGCATTTTTGAGCCATTGTGGAACCGGCGCTATATCAATCACGTGCAAATCACCGCCGCCGAGTCGATCGGCGTCGAAGGCCGCGGCGCCTATTACCAGCAGACCGGCTCGCTGCGGGACATGATCCAGAACCATCTCCTGCAGGTGATGGCCACGGTCGCGATGGAGCCGCCCGCGGTCTTCGAGCCCGATGCCGTCCGCGATGAACGGGCCAAGCTGCTGCGCTCCGTGCGCGTCTTCACCCCGGAAGAAGCGGACCGGAATGCCGTTGCCGGGCAATACGGACCGGCGCGTGTCGGCGGCGCCGAGATCCCGGGTTTCCGGCAGGAGCCGGGCGTCGACCCCGATTCGCAGACCGACACGTACGCCGCAGTCACGCTTTTTATCGACAACTGGCGCTGGGCAGGCGTGCCTTTCTACATCCGGACCGGCAAGCGCATGCCGAAACGGATCACGGACATCGCCATTCGCTTTCACGCGCCTCCCCTGGCGCTGTTTCCGGACGCGGCGGGCGACGGTGTGAGCCCGAATCTGCTCGTCGTGCGGATCCAGCCCGAGGAGGGAATCTCGCTGCGCTTCCTGTCCAAGCAGCCCGGCAAGGGCATGCATCTGCGTCCCGTGTCGATGGACTTCCACTACGGCGCGAGCTTCGGCGCGCGTCCTCCCACCGCCTACGAAACGCTGCTGATGGACGCCATCACCGGCGATGCAACGTTGTACACCAGGCAGGACATGGTCGAGGCAAGCTGGCGCGTCGTGCAGCCGGTGCTCGATGCCTGGTCGCAGCGCACGTTCGACTTTCCGAACTACGAAGCCGGCTCCTGGGGACCGAAGGAAGCAGACGAGATGCTGGCCCGCAACGGCCACGCCTGGAGGACGCCCTGATGGCCGCAGTGCAGCCGGAAACGATTCTGCATCAACTGGCCGGCGAGTGGGCCGCACTGGCTGCAGCCGGCGCCCCCGGCAAGTCCGAAGCCGGCGTTATGCGGGCCTGCTCGATGAATCTTGTCGTCGCCGCCGAAGACGAGACCGATGCGGCGCGCGCCAGCCAGACCGTGGCCGCGCTCATGGATGAGCACCCGAGCCGTGCGATCATCCTCAAGCCCGCCGCCCGGGACGCCGCTCTGGATGCGCAGGTGATCCTGCAATGCTGGATGCCGTCCGGGGAACGCCGCCAGATCTGTTGCGAGCGGATCGAAATCACTGTGCCTGAAGCGCGGCAAGACGAAGCTCTGCGCGCGATCCCCGGCCTTCTTGCCCCTGACCTGCCGGTGGTGCTGTGGTGCCGCGGCCGGAGCTGGCTTCATCACAACCGCTTCCGGCGCCTGCATCCGCTGCTCGACAGAATCGTGGTGGATTCCTGTTCCCTCCAGGACGCCTCGGAGGTGTTTCCCGCGCTTGCCGCCCTGCGCCAGGGCAAGGCGCGGGTGGCCGACCTTGCATGGACAAGGCTCACTCTGTGGCGCGAATCCATCGCCAACTGCTTGCTGGCTTGCCCGCTCGAGGATTCCGGCGCGGTGCGGACCGTGGAAGTTCGCCATACCGGCGAGCGGCCCTCGGCGGCCGCTCTGTACCTGGCCGCCTGGCTCCTGCGCGGGTTTCGCAGCGCTTCGACTGCCTTCCGCAGCGTGCCCGGCGATGGCCAGGTGGCGGGCGTCACCGTCGAGGGCGACGGCTTCCGCCTCGATCTGCAGCGGCTGCGGGGCGACACGGTCCGGATCTCGGGTTGCGCGGCGATGGAGGCAGTCAGCCTGCCTCACGCGAGCGAAGAGCGGTCGATGAGCGAAGAGTTGGCCATCCCGGGGCCGGATGAGGTTTTTGAGCAAACCCTGGCTCTCGCCGCTGCGCTCGCGCAAAGGTTGTAGCCGTGACCGCCCGCCTCCACCGCTTCCCGGACCCGCTTGCCGCGGCGCGGGCCTGCGCGCACGAAATTCTGTCGCAACTGCGGGCCGTTCTCGGGAGCAAAGACTTCGCCACGCTGGCGATATCGGGAGGCAACAGCCCGGCGCCGATGTTCGAGGAAATGGCGCGGCAGCCCGTTGACTGGAGCCGCGTGCATCTTTTCTGGGTGGACGAGCGGGCTGTCCCCGCATCCCATCCCCAGAGCAACTACAGACTCGCCCGGAAATGTTTGATCGATCCCGCGCGGGTGCCCCATGCCAACGTGCATCCGGTGGAGGCTGAATGCGCGCCCGCCGAGGCGGCGCGGAGATACGAGGATCACATCCGCGATTTCTTCGGCCTCGCGCCCGGCGTCCTCCCGCGGTTCGACGTGATCCACCGCGGCATCGGCGCCGACGCCCATACGGCAAGCCTCTTCCCCGGCGAGCCGCTCATCAACGACCGCCAGGGCCTCGCGGCGGCAGTGTGGGTGGAGAAGCTCTCGCAGTGGCGGATCACCCTGCTGCCAGGCGTCCTGCTCAACGCCCGATTCACGGCCGTTCTCGCATCCGGAGAGGACAAAGCGGAGGCCGTCCGCGAAGTCATCGCCGGCCCGTACGACCCGCTCCTGCGCCCGGCGCAGTTGGGTTTGCGGGAAGGCGCAGCCATGTCCTGGTTTCTGGATCAGGCGGCCGCGCAAGGGCTGGAGTGAGGCCGCCGCGCCCGCATCAGCCGCCCAACCGCTCCAGATACCGCGTCACCGCTTCGATGCCGGCGTAGAAATTCGGCACGTGGAACTTCTCGTTCGGCGCATGCAAGTTGTCATCTGGCAGCCCGAATCCCATCAGCACGCTCGGGATCCTCAAGTGCTCGTTGAACAGACCCACGATCGGGATCGAGCCGCCGCTGCGGATGAACACGGTCTTCTTCCCGAACACTTCCTCGAGCGCCGCCGCCGCCTCTTTCACAAACCGGTTCTCCGGATCCGCCAGGCTTGCCGGCGCGCCGTGCAGCAGGCGGAACTCGGCCTTCACGCCACGCGGCGTGGCCCGCGCAATGGCCGCCTTCAGTTGCTCCACTGCCTCGCCGGGGCGCTGATCCGGGACCAGCCGCATGGAAATCTTGGCCACCGCGCGCGCCGGGATCACCGTCTTCGCGCCTTCCCCGGTGAAGCCTCCCCGGATGCCGTGCACCTCCAGAGTCGGGCGCGCCCACGTTCGCTCGAACACGGTCAAGCCGGGTTCGCCCGTCAGTTCCGTGGCGCCGATCTCCTTCTCCAGATACTCCTTTTCGTCGAACGGCAGCCGCGCCCACGCTTCTTTCTCCGCCGGCGCCGGCTCCACCACGCGGTCGTAGAAGCCCGGTATCAGAATGTGCCCATCGCGGTCTTTCAGCGCTGTCAGGATCTCCGCGATCGCCATCAGCGGGTTCGGCGCCACGCCCCCGTACACTCCCGAGTGCAGATCCTGCCGCGCCCCCTCCACGTGCAACTCGCCGTACACGATGCCGCGCAGCCCCGTGCAGATCGACGGCAGCCCCGGCGCGAACATTTCGCTGTCGCAGATCACCGCCGCATCGGCGGCCAATTGCGCCGGTTTCTCGCCGACGAACCGCGACACCGCCTCGCCGCCGCACTCCTCTTCGCCCTCGATCAGGAACCGCACGTTCACCGGCAATCGCCCGTCGCGCCGCATCAGCCACTCGACGGCTTTCACCAGAATCCACGTCTGCCCTTTGTCGTCCGTCGCGCCTCGCGCACAAATGTTGTCATTGCGGATCTGCGGCTCGAATGGCGGCGAGACCCACTCCTCCAGCGGATCCGGCGGCTGCACGTCATAGTGCCCGTACAGCAGCAGCGTTGGCTTGCCCGGCGCCCCCAGCCATTCGCCGTACACCATCGGGTGTTCGGCGCGATGGATCAATTCCGTTCGCGTCATGCCGGCTTTTTCCAGCGCCGCCTTCACATAGCCTGCCGCGCGCTCCACGTCGCTCTTGTGCTCCGGCAGCGTGCTGATGCTCGGAATCCGCAACCACTCCAGCAGTTCGTCCAGGGCCTGTTTCTTGAAGCTTTCAAAATCCGTCATGAATCCAACCTCCTGATGGCGTGCGGCCGCGCTGCGTGAGGATCACGGACCGCCGCGGCGTCCGCTCACGCTTGCCAGAATAGCCCTTCCTGAAACCCCATGCACACCAACGCGCTCATCCACGAGAAAAGCCCTTACCTGCTCCAGCACGCCCACAACCCCGTGGATTGGCTTCCGTGGGGCGAAGCCGCCTTCGCCAAGGCGCGCGCGGAGAACAAGCCCGTCTTTCTCTCCATCGGCTATTCCACCTGTCACTGGTGCCACGTCATGGAGCGCGAATCCTTCGAAAACGAAGAGATCGCCCGCATCCTCAACGAGCGCTTCGTCCCTGTCAAGCTCGACCGCGAAGAGCGCCCGGACGTCGACCGCATCTACATGACTTTCGTGCAGGCGACCACCGGAAGCGGCGGCTGGCCCTTGAGCGTCTGGCTCACGCCCGACCTGCGCCCGTTTTTCGGCGGCACCTATTTCCCGCCGGAGTCCCGCTGGGGCCGTCCCGGATTTCGCCAGATTCTGGAACAAATTATTGCCGCGTGGCAAGCAAAACGCGATCAAATCATCGAGTCCAGCCTGCGGATTCAAAACGAAATTCAGGAGCACATTCTCATTCATTCTGCAGGCCGTTCTCCGTCGCCCGCCGCCGTGGAAACGGGATTCCAGCAGTTCCGCCGCATCTTCGACCCCCGTTTCGGCGGCTTCGGCGGCGCCCCCAAGTTTCCCCGCCCGTCGGTGCTCCAGTTCCTCCTGCGCTGCTACCGGCAGAACGGCAGCGCGGACGCCCTGTCCATGGTGGAGGAGACCCTGAAAGGAATGCGCCATGGCGGCATGTACGACCACCTCGGGGGCGGCTTCCACCGCTACTCCGTCGACGAGCGCTGGTTTGTGCCCCATTTTGAAAAAATGCTTTACGACCAGGCCCAGCTTTTGGCCGCTTATGTCGAGGCGTTCCAGGCTACAGGGAACAGCCTGTATGCCGAAACGGCGCATGAAATTGCCGGATATGTCCTCCGCGACATGACGCATCCGGAAGGCGGATTTTATTCGGCCGAAGACGCCGACAGCGAGGATCCCGCCCGCCCCGGGCGCAAGGGCGAGGGCGCGTTTTATATCTGGGCCTGGCAGGAACTGGAAGAAACGCTGGGCAAGGACCTCGCACACCGCTTCGCCGAAGTCTACGGCTGCCTGCCCGGCGGCAACGTGCACCAGGACCCGCACGGGGAGTTCGAGGGAAGGAACATTCTCTGGCTTCAGCAGCCTGCCATGGCGTCCGATCCCGCCATCGCCGAAGCGCGCCGCAGGCTCTTCGAGGCGCGCGCCGCGCGGCCGCGCCCTCACCTGGACGACAAGATTCTCGCATCGTGGAACGGGTTCATGATCAGCGCGCTGGCCCGCGCCGGCGCCGCCCTCGGCGAGCCGCGCTATCTCGCCTTCGCCCGCCGCGCTTTCGCTTTCCTTGAGCAGGCCCTCATGGCGCCCGATGGGCGGCTGCTCCGGCGCTGGCGCGAGGGCGAGGCCGCCATCGATGGCCTGCTCGACGATTATGCCGCGGTGGCGCTGGCGGCGCTCGATCTGCACCAGGCCTGTTTCGACCCCGAATATGAGAACGCCGCCATAGGCTTCTGCCATGCGTTGATCGAGCGCTTCAGCGACCCCGCCGGCGGCTTCTACGCCTCTCCTGCCGGCTGCGCCGATCTGCTGTTTCGCATGAAGGAGGACTACGACGGCGCCGAGCCCTCCGGCAATTCTCTCGCTGTGGAAGCGCTGGTCCGCGCGGCCCGCCTCACAGGCGACGGCTCGCTGCTTGAGCCCGCGCGGCGGACTCTGGAAGCTTTCGCCTCCCGCCTCGAAAACCAGCCTTCGGCCCTCCCGCGCATGCTCAGCGCGTGGATGCTCGATGCGTCGCCGGAAGAGCGGATCGAATTCCGCGGCGCCGCGGACGAGCTCGCCCGCGAAGCCTGGCGCCATTTCCTGCCCTTCGCCACTCTCCGGTGGGCCGCCCGCGGCGGCGCGCCTTCCGCCGAGGTCTGCCGGGGCCTGGTCTGCCACCCGCCGGCCGCCACCGTCGACGAGCTCCGCGCCTTGTTACACTGAGCGTGAGCTGTTCCCCATTTCCCGTTCAGGAGGATTCATGGCACGCACCACCACGTTCAAAGGAATGCCGCTCGAACTGGCCGGGCCGGAGCTGCAAGCCGGCGACAAGGCGCCGGATTTCCAGGCTGTCGACAAGGGCTTGCAGCCCGTCACGCTCGCCTCCACGGGCCAGGGCATCCGCGTCTTCAGCGTCGTTCCCTCGCTCGACACCCCGGTCTGCGACATGCAGACCAAGAAGTTCAACGACGAAGCCGCCAAATTTCCGCAGGTCGGCTTCTACACCGTCAGCATGGACCTGCCGTTCGCCCAGAACCGCTGGTGCACCAGCTTCGGCGTGGACAACGTCAAGATGATCAGCGACCACAAATACGCCAGCTTCGGCGAAAATTACGGCACGCTGATCAAGGACTGGCGGATTGAATGCCGCGCCATTTTCGTCGTCGACCAGAACAACACGCTCCAGTATGTCGAGTACGTGCCCGAAGTGGCGCAGCACCCCGATTACGACAAGGTCATCGCCAAATTGAAAGAATTGGCCGGCTGATTACCCGTCTTCGAGGCGCCGGTAGCGGCTGCCGAAATAAACGAGCGGGCGGCCGTCGCGCACGCGAGCGTGTTTCACCAGCCCGAAAAACACCGTGTGGTCGCCCGCATCCATTTTCCTCCACGTCTCGCATTCCAGCACGCCCATCGCGTCGTCCAGCACCGGAGCTCCCGTTTTGCCCTCGCTCCACCGCAGCCCTTCGAACCGGCGCGGATGCGAGGACGCAAACCGCTCGGAAAGCTCCTGCTGCGTTTCGTCCAGGAAGTTCACCGAGAAATGGGCGGCGCCCGAAAAAGGCCCGTGCGTGGCCGCCTTGTGGCCGATGCAGACCAGCACCAGCGGCGGATGCAACGACACCGATGTGAAAGAATTCACCGTCAATCCATGCGGCTTTCCGTCCCGCCCGGTCACCGCCGCCACCGCCACCCCGGTGGCGAATGCGCCGCACACCCGCCGGAACAGCGGCGCCGCCACAGTCTCCGCTTCCTGCTTTCCGCTTTTCTCCGGCATCCTTGACACGGTAATAAGCCTAATCCTATCATGAGGTTTGCATGGCGAACCAGCACCGTTCGCCTGCGGCTGGTGATTCTCTCCCGCTCAGGAGGCGCTCTTGATCAAGCTCGACATCGTCAACGAAGTGGTCAACCGTACCGGCATCACGAAAACCAAGGCCGAAATGGCCGTGGAAACCGTCTTTGAATCCATGAAGCGCGCCCTCGCCCAGGGAGAGCGCATCGAACTCCGCGGCTTCGGCATTTTCACCGTCCGCCCGCGCAAGACCGGCATCGGCCGAAACCCGCGCACCGGCGCCGAAGTCGCCATCCCGCCGGGCAAGGCGGTCCGCTTCAAGCCAGGCAAGGAGCTCCAGGCGCTCGACTGACGCCGAGGCCTGCCTCTCGTGAATGTGCAACCCTATGACGGCCGCCCTCTCTACGAGCCCTTCTGGGCGCCGCCTTCCCTGGGTCGAACTCTGCTCTCGCAGCCCAGGCTCTGGCTGCACGTTCTCCTGTTCCTGGCCACCCTGTTCACGACCACCGCTCTCGGCGCGCGCCTCCATTACAACTTCGAGCACCAGCTTCCTCCCTTCGATCTCGAACACGATCTGACCGCCTTCACCGACGCGATCCGCGAGCCGCGCCTGCTGCTCGCAGGTCTTCCCTACGCGCTCGCGCTGCTTCTGGTTCTGCTCGCCCACGAAGCCGGCCACTGGCTCGCCTGCTTCTGCCACAACATCGACGCCAGCCTCCCCTATTTCCTCCCCGCGCCTACATTCATCGGCACCTTCGGCGCCTTCATCCGTTTCCGCTCCGCCGTCAAGAGCCGCCGAGAGCTTTTCGACGTCGGCATCGCGGGCCCCCTGGCGGGGTTTCTTTTCGTGATCCCTGTCCTCGGCATCGGCATGGCGCTGTCGCGCGTCGTGCCCGGCATCGGCCAGCAGAGTGAAATCCAGTTCGGCTCGCCGCTCCTGATTCGCGTCCTCGAACTCTGGCTCTTTCCCGGAGTCCCCTCAGAGGACATCTATTTGCACCCTGTCGCGCGGGCTGCGTGGGTCGGATTGCTGGCCACCTCGCTCAATCTGCTCCCCATCGGCCAGCTCGACGGCGGCCACATCGTCTATGCCTGCTTCGGCGAACGCCACCGCGCCATCTCCACAGCGGCCATCGCCGCCATGGCGCTGCTCGGCTTCGTCTACTGGCCCTGGTGGGTCTGGGCGGCCCTGCTGTTTTTCATCGGGCGCAAGCACTTCCATGTCTACGACGTCTCCCCTCTCGGCCCCGCGCGCCGCCGCGCCTTCCATCTCGTCATCGCCATCTTCCTTCTGAGCTTCATCCCCGCACCCGTTCTGTACAATAACGGGCAGGGTTGGCTGCCCTGACGCGCGGCATGAAGATTTCGGCCACCATCATCACCTGCAACGAAGAACGCAACGTGCCCCGCGCCATCGAGAGCCTGCGCTGCTGCGACGAGATTCTCGTTGTCGATTCCGGCTCCACGGACCGCACCGTCGAGATCGCCCGCAAATTCGGCGCCCGCGTCATCGAAGCCGGCTGGCGCGGCTACGCCGGGCAAAAAAATTACGCCTCCGAACAGGCCGCCCACGACTGGATCCTCTCCATCGACGCCGACGAAGCGCTTAGCGAGGACCTCGAGGCCGAAATCTGGCAGCTCAAGAAAAACGGCCCGCAGTGCGATGCCTACACCGTTCCCCGCCTCGCCCAGTACCTCGGCCGCTGGATCCTCTACTCCGGCTGGTATCCCGACCGCAAGATCCGGCTCTTCGACCGCCGCAAAGCGCGATGGGTGGGCGACTACGTCCACGAGTCCGTCGTCTGCCACGGCCGCATCGGCCACCTCAAGGGCAACCTGCTCCACTTCACCTGCGGCTCGCTGAGCGAGCATCTGAAAACAATGGACCGCTACACCACGCTCGCCGCCGAAGAGCTCGCCGCGCGCCGCACCCCCGTCTGCTACCGCCAGCTGCTGCTCGAGCCGGCCTGGACATTCTTCCGCACTTATGTTTTGAAGCGCGGCTTCCTCGACGGCGTCGAAGGCCTCGCCATCGCCTACATGGCGGCCCTCTACACGTTCCTGAAATACGCCAAGGCCCGCTTCATGACCTCCGCCCGGTAAGCCGATGCGCGCGCTCCACCTCGACACCGGCCGCACCATGCGCGGCGGCCAGCACCAGGCTCTGCTGCTGATGCAGGCCCTGGCCGCGCGCGGCGTCCGGTGCGCCCTGCTCGCGCCCGCCGGCGCGCCGCTCGCCGCACGCGCCCGCCAGGCCGGGGTGGAGACGCACCCTCTTTCGCTCTCCGCGTTGCGCCGCCTCGCCCGCGGCGCCGATCTCATCCATTGCCACGACGCCCGCTCCCACACGCTCGCCGCGCTTGTGGCGCCGGCGCCCTTCGTCGTCAGCCGCCGCGTCGATTTCCCCGTCAACACCCACTGGCTCGCGCGCTGGAAATACCGCCGCGCCGCGCTCTTCCTCGCCGTCAGCCAGGCAGTGCGGCGCCGTCTCGAAGAGGCCGGAGTGCCCGCTGCCAAAATCGCCGTTGTCCCTGACGGCGTCGCTCTGCCGCCGCGCGCTTCCACGCTCGACGGCGGCATCATCGCCCCCGCCTCCGGCGATCCGCGCAAAGGCGCGGCTCTGATCCGCCGAGCCGCCGCCGGCGTGCGCTTCTCCCGTGACCTCCCCGCCGATCTGACCCGCGCCCGCGCGCTGGTCTACATCAGCGAAAGCGAAGGGCTCGGCTCCGCCGCGCTGCTCGCCATGGCTCACGGCGTGCCCGTCGTCGCCAGCCGGGTCGGCGGACTGCCGGAAATCGTCATCGACGGCGTCACCGGCCTGCTCGTCGACAACGAGCCGGCCGGGATTGCCGCTGCTGTGGCGCGCCTTGCCGAAGACCGCGAACTCGCCGCCCGCCTCGGCGCCGCCGGCCGTCACATGGTCGAAGAGAGGTTTACAATCGAACGAATGGCCGAATTGACCATCGAGGCCTATCACCGGGTGCTTTCATGAACGACCTGCTTCTGGCTTCCCTGCTCGCAGGACTCTTCGGGCTCATCGCCGGGAGCTTCCTCAACGTTTGCATCAGCCGCCTGCCGCACGATTATTCCGTTGTCACGCCGCGCTCGCACTGCCCGCGCTGCGGCGCCATGCTTGCCTGGTATGACAATATTCCTCTGCTCAGCTTTCTCCTCCTGATGGGCCGCTGCCGCGCCTGCCGCATGCCCATCTCGTTCCGCTACCCGCTGGTCGAGTTCTCCACCGGGCTGCTGTTCTTTTGGGCGTGGTGGCGCACCGGCGGCGGCTGGGCCGGCGTCAAATGGTGCCTGTTCGCCGCCATCCTCGTCGAACTCATCTTTTCCGACGCCGAAACGCGCATCCTTCCCGACGAGTTCACTCTTGGCGGCCTGTTGGCCGGACTCGCGCTCGCGCCGGTGGTTCCCGTCCCGGAAGGCATCCTCTCCTGGCTGTGGCGTCTCCAGGCGCCGGAGGCTTCGCCCGCTTTGGAATCTTTCCTCCATGCGGCCGCCTCCGCCGCGCTGCTGTCCGGCGGGCTGTGGCTGATGGGCTTCCTTTACGAGCGGGTGCGGGGCAGGGAAGGGCTTGGTTTTGGCGACGTGAAGATGACCGCCTTCCTCGGCGCGTTCCTCGGCTTCGAGAGCGCTCTGCTGGCCTTGATGGCCGGCTCCCTGCTCGGCAGCGTTCTGGGCCTGCTCTGGATCAAAGCGCGAGGCGCCGACGCCGCCACCTACGAGCTTCCTTTCGGCTCCTTCCTCGGCGCCGGCGGCATCCTCGCCGCCGCCACGCGGCTCTGAAGATTGGCCGAACGCAAGGCTCCCGCGATGTCCCTGCGCTAAGATAGTGTTCAACGCCTCATGCGGGATCTTCTCGAAATCCTGCCGCCCGGAAGCCGGGAGTATGAGCTGGCGCTCTCGCTCGATCCCGAGCGCCTCCCCGCCCACGTCGGCATCATCATGGACGGCAACGGCCGCTGGGCGCGGCGCCGCAGCCTGCCCCGTGTCGCCGGCCACCGCGCCGGCGTCGAGCCGGTCCGCATGTCGGTGGAAACCTGCGCCCGCCTCGGCATCCCTTCGCTCACCCTTTATGCTTTCTCGGCCGAGAACTGGAAGCGCCCGCGCGCCGAGGTTGAAACCCTCTGGCGCCTGCTGCATTACTACCTCGGGCGCGAAGTCGCCCACCTGAAGGAGAACAACATCAGGCTGCGCGCCATCGGGCGCATCCATGCGCTGCCCGCGGAAGTGCGCCGCCAACTGGAAGACGCCGCCCGCGCCACATCCGGCAACACCGGGCTCATCCTCAACCTCGCCATCAATTACAGCGGGCGCGCCGAAATCGTCGATGCCGTCAACGCGATCATCGAGGAGGCGCGCCGCAACGGGTCCCTCGGCAGCCTCGCCGTCGACGAAGACCTTCTCGCCAGCCGCCTCGCCACCGCCGGACAGCCCGATGTCGACCTGCTCATCCGCACCTCCGGCGAGATGCGCATTTCCAACTTCCTCCTCTGGCAGATCGCCTATGCCGAACTCTATGTGACTTCCACCCTTTGGCCCGACTTCGACCGGCTCGCCCTGCTCGAAGCCATCGCCGCCTTCCAGAAGCGCGACCGCCGCTTCGGCGGCATCCACGCCGTGCACAAAGCTCCTGTCGAGCACTCCTCCCTGATCGGCGCCCCGGGGCTCCCCGCCCGATGAAGCGTTTCCTTACCGGCCTCGTCCTCACCCCGTTCTTTTTCTATGTCGTCGTCTTCGCCCCCGACGCCGCCTTCCTCGCCGTCCTCGCCGCCGTCGGCCTCCTCTGTTATTACGAATTCCTCGGCATTGCGGCCCGCCACCTGCCCGGTTTCGAATATGAGCCCCGCCGCAACCCGGCCGGATATCTGGCCGGAATATTGCTTCTGATTTTGCCTGGAAGCGAAATCATTACCATTGTCCTGTTCGCATTTTTGATGTGGATTTTTGCGCTCCGGGCGAAAAACATGGCTCACATTCTGCCCTTTGCGGCCATGGCCACATTCGGCATCGTCTATATCTTCGGCGCCTGGAAGTGCGGCCTCGCCCTCCGCCTGCTCAACCCCTGGTGGATGCTTTTCGCCACGGCGATCAACTGGGTCGGCGACACGTTCGCCTACTACGGCGGCAAGAATTTCGGCCGCCGCAAGCTGGCTCCCGTGCTCAGCCCCGGCAAGACGTGGGCCGGCGGCATCGCCTCGCTTGCCGGCACGCTCGTGCTCGGCGTGTGGTTCCTCCACTGGAAGTTCCCGCAGGTCGCCCTCTGGCAGGCGGCGGCGCTGTGTCTTGCCGCCAATCTCAGCGGTCAGGCGGGCGACCTCTGCGAGTCGGCCATCAAGCGCGGCGCGGGCGTCAAGGACAGCGGCAACTCGCTGCCCGGCCACGGCGGCTGGCTCGACCGCGTCGACTCCTCCCTCTTCTCCGTCCCCGTCGTCTACTGGCTTCTCCATTCCGGCTGGATCCAGCCCTGAGCGCCCCCGCATTGACGCAGCCGCGCCGAAGACATAGCATCGGCGCATGGCCAGCCTGAAACTCACCCGCCGCTCCCTGGTTGCCTCCTCTCCGGCCTTTGCCTCCGCCGCCTCTTACCGCCGCATCGCCGGCGCCAATGACCGCGTGCGCATCGGGGTCATCGGCTCCGGGCCCCGCGGCCAGTACCTCATGCGCGAGGCGCTCAAGGCGGACCTCGTGCAGGTCGGCGCTGTCTGCGATGTCTACGACGTCCGCCGCCGTCAGGCGGCGGAGCTCGCCGGAGGCGCGGTGGCCGAGTATGCCGACCACCGCCGCGTGCTCGAACACCGCGATATCGACGCCGTCATCGTCGCCACCCCCGACCACTGGCACGCCCCCATCACCATCGACGCCTGCCGCGCCGGCAAAGACGTCTATTGCGAAAAGCCCCTCGTCCACAATCCCGAAGACGGGCAGGCCGTCGTGCGCGCCGTCCGCCAGCACCGCCGCATCCTGCAGGTGGGCACGCAGGGGCGAGGCATGAAGCAGAGCGTGCAGGCGCGCCGCGAGTATGTCGAACCGGGCATCCTCGGCAAGGTGGGCCTCGCCCGCACCTGGTACACCGCCAACGGCGGCTACATCCAGCAGCCGCCGCCCGGCATGGAGCGCAAGCCCGAGGGCCTCGATTGGGACCGCTGGCTCGGCCCCGGCCCCAAAATCCCGTGGAATCCCGGCGTCTACTTCAGCCCGTACAAGTGGCTCCACTACGACGGCGGAATGATCATGGGCATCGGCATCCACGTCGTCGACACCACCCACTTCCTGCTTGGCCTCTCGCGGCCTCTGGCGGCCACCGCCACCGGCGGCATTTATTACTACAATGACGGCCGCGACACGCCGGATGTGATCACCGGCGCAATCGAATATCCCGAAAAAATCACCGTGACATTCGAGGCGGAATGCCTCACCGCGCCGGGCATCAAAACCGCCGCCGGCGTGGAATTGCGCGGCACGGGCGGCGTCCTCGCAGTCCACCGCTATTTGACGAAAGACTCGCTGATTTACGAGCCCAATTCCCGCTTCAGCCAGGCCCCGGCCGCGCGCGCCGACGGCGTCGGTCCCACTGCGCTGCCGATGCTCGAAAACTGGATCGCCTGCATCCGCTCCCGCCAGAAGACCATCGCCAACGAGGAAGCCGCCTACTGGTCCACGCTGGCCTGCTTCATGATGAACCGCGCCTGGCTCACCCGCTCCCGCGTCGAATGGCGCCCCGAGTGGGACCTGCCCGCCTGAACCCGCGGGTGTCCGGGCAACAATCCCTGCCTGCGCGGCGCAGTCCCGCCCCCATTGCACCCGCGCGGACGGTTGCTCCGGGACGTCCGCCGCACTCCAGCGGCGCGCACCGGCCGCGGGACTCCTTGCCCGGCCGTATCCCTGCCAGCGGGGGGCTTCGACTCGCCGCGGTTCCCAAGTCACCGTCTGCCCGCAGGCAAGCCACAAAATACACGGAAAAGTACGGTCAAACAGCCGCACAAACATTAAAGTGCCTCCACCCTGCATTTTCCTGTTGACGAGTTACGGGTCTGAAATGCAATAATAAAATCAAACATAAGTCGTCATCGACTTAATTGCATCCCCGCGAGGAGGCCCAGCTCCTCGCAAGCCCCTCTGACAGGAGGCCGTGCGGTGCCCAGCCACACGGCCTCATCGCTTTTTGGGGTTCCTTTCTCCTCCGTCCCTGCCGCTTGGGTGCGGACTGTCACCCATCCTTCACTCACCAGGGCGAAATGTCACCCACTGACTTGTGGAAAACTCGCTCGCCACGCCCGCAACCCCTTGCAAGTCGGTCGAACGGTGTTTGGCACGCCATGTGCTCTACTCAAGGCAACAAGCAGTCGTCATCGACTCAAACATCCCTCGAGGTGACCCAGCACCTCGTGAAGCCCCTCTAACGAAGGCCCTGCGGCTCCCCGCCACAGGGCCTTCCCTCCATTCCGGCTCTTTTCTTCCGAAACCCTTGCCCTCGCCGCGGCCGTCTTCCCTGAGAGAATCCCGCCATGCCCGTTCCCACGCGCCGGTCCGCTCTTCTGCTGCCCGCCCTGGCTCTGCCGCCCGCCAAAGCGCAGCCACGGGCCGAACTCCGGGACCGCAACGGCGCCCTCCTCGGCTGGACTGCCCCGCGCCCGGACAGCGTCCTCGAGGCGCGCGACCGCGCCGGGCGCCTCCTCGGCGCCTACCACCCCCGTCAGAATGAAACCCGCGACCGCGCCGGGCGCCTGCTCTACCGCGGGGACGCCCTCTCCGCCCTCATCATCTGCCACGGCTGACCCGCTCCCCGCTACGCCGGGCGCGCTTCGTAGACGCCATTCACCGCCGTCTCGAACACCGCCAATCCGCCCTCCTGCCGCACCGCCACCGCCTTGCCGTTTCGCTCCACGCGCAGCCCGCCCGTCCAGCGTAGCCGCACCGGGTTGCCGCGGATCGAGCGGATACGCGCCACGTTCAGCCGCCCGCCCCGCCATTCCATCGAAACTTCGAAAGCGCCGCGCGCCCGCAGCCCTTCCACCCGCCCCGTGTGCCACGCCTGCGGCAGCGCCGGCAACAGCCGCAGCTCGCCCCGGTGGCTCTGCAGCAGCATCTCGGCGATGCCCGCTGCGCCGCCGAAATTGCCGTCGATCTGGAACGGCGGGTGCGTATCGAACAGGTTCTTCAGCGTGCATGTGGTCAGCAGCATCCGCCACAGCCGGTACGCCCGCTCCCGGTCGCCGAGCCGCGCCCAGAAATTCATCTTCCACGCCGTGGACCAGCCCGTGGAGCGGTCGCCGCGCGCTTCCAGCGTCTTGCGCGCCGCCGATGCCAGTTCCGGCGTCTCGTGCAGATCGA
>Ga0308417_1001512_pt1 | contig 15872 bp, 12 predicted proteins | sample HotsprSampleOS65_FD_203528 | JGI IMG/M metagenome (GOLD analysis project Ga0308417, IMG submission 203528) | Hot spring phototrophic mat microbial communities from Octopus Spring, Yellowstone National Park, Wyoming, United States - 20090730_OS65 ... | reverse complement strand
TGTCTGAATGGGACATCTGAATAAATGTAAGGTAGTTTACAGGGAATCAAAAAATGAATAGCCTATGTCTTCACTTACAGGAATGTTTACCTGTTTTTCCGGTACTTGTTGCCGTATTGGCTGTGCTTTTTGCTGCAAGTGGTCATCTATTTCTTTTAAGTTTTGTCGGGCTTGTGTATTTTGCTGACGCATCAACTCATTGGCTTTGCGGATTTCTTCTTCATAAATAACAGTTCGTTTAGAAGCTTCTACTTGGTCTATTCTGTGCTGCGTATCGGTAATCAGTTGGCGCATTTCATGAAGGAGTGTGTCGCGTTGTTTTTCGAGCAGTCGGCAAGTATAATCCAATTTGCGGAGTTCTTCGCGCATTTCCGACAGCGACTGATGGGTGCGCTGATTAGCCTCTTTAATCATTGTCCGTGCTTTGATGCGAGCATCTTCCAATATCTGATTAGCTTTGATGCGGGTTTCATACATGAGAAGGTCAGCTTCTCTTTTGGCATTTTCGCGCAGCGCGTTGTTGCTGTCTTCTAATTTGTTGAGATACTTGACAAATGCAGCCTCCATGTCCTTCAAACGGTTCAGTTCCGACATAGCGTTGGCGAGTTTCGCCTCCAAATCCTGATTGCGGTAACCAATCTCCTCCCATGCTTGTGAGAGTGCATTTAGGAAAGAATGTACTTCTTCTTTGCTGTAGCCGCCAAAGGTTACTTTCTCAAAGGATTTTTTGCGAATGTCTAACGGTGTAACTTTCATAAATAGGAACACACGTTACAAGCACTTTACAAGACCTGCAACAAGTAATTAATTGAACACAACACTGCAAGTTAGGGAAAACTAAGAAAAATCTAACATCAAAATAAGTTTTGCTAGAAGTTGGCTTGGCTTTCTACAATAAATTCCCACAAAGACAAGCTACGGTCATCGGAAGCAGCAACAAATTGGCGATTGTTCAGCCAGAGTAATTTATTTACTGAAGTACCGTGTCCGGCGTAGCGGGCGCGGTCAATTACTTTTCGCAGGGTAAAAGTAGCTGCCTCCCAGAGTTTAATAGATTTGTCTTTGCTGCAAGTGATAAACCACTCGCCGTCGGGACTGAAAGCAATATGGTTAATAGTGTACATGTGTGCCACAATGCTTTGCATGAGTTGGTAGCCCGAAACAACGTCCCAGATGCGCAAGTGTGCATCGCGACTACCACTGAGCAGATAGCGTCCACAAGGCGAGTAAGCAAGCGAGAAAACAGAATTGGTATGCCCTTTCAGTCGTGCAATTGGCTGGATGGTTTGGCTGTGCAAGATATAAATGTGATGGTCGCTTGTGCCAATTGCCAGATGTGGCAAAGAAGGATGCAGCGCCACACAGCGTAGGCTTTTATCGGAAATTGACCACTTGCCAATGGTTTGCAGCCGGTCGGCGGTAAGCGCAATTAGTTCGCCGCTGCCCGTAGCCAAATAAAGCTGTTCATCTTGACGTGCAATATCAAAAATAGCAGAAGAGGTAACAGCTGCCGATGCACTTATCTGTCGGGTGTCTGTCTGAATGCGATATACTCCCAGATTATTTTGTCCTACAATGAGCGCCTGTTCGTTAGGCAGTGAGCAAAGCGAGTATATTGTACCAGATACTTTGGCAAGCAACTTTCCTTGCTCTGGCTGTTTTTTGTCCCATTGTACAACCATGCCGTCGTTGCCTGCCGAGTAAAAACAGTCGGACTTCACAGCAGGAGCGAGAGCATATAAGCTATCAACATGACCGGTCATGGTGGCAAGTTTTTTCACTTGTATTTTCATTATAATCTTTGCAGTTGTTGCATTAATCTTATTTTTGTATAAGGCGATTTAAAGCATGTACAGATTTTTTGCACTTATTTTTCTGACGATGGCAGGATGTTTTGCTCAACAACTGATGGGGCAAGGCAAGTCAGCGTTAGAACAAGCAATTAGCCCGATTGCGGGTTATCAGAAAATGATTGCTTTGGGTGCCGACTATGACACAATAGCTACTTATACCCTCGAGCGCCTTATACACACGGCAAATGCTAGCTACTACGGCTTCAAACTGCTGCATGAAAACTTTGCCAGAAATCACTTGCTTTCTCTTCATGCTTATCAGCAGCAAGAGTTTGAACAGGCAGTTCACTATGCGCATATTTCGCTCCGATGGGCTACAAAAATAGGCGATAATTATGGCAAAGCAGCAGCTTTTCGCATCCTGTCCGATATTTACAGCAAACAAAATCGCTACGACTCGGCGCTGCATTACAAAACTCAAGCTTTGATTATCTATCAGCAGTCGAAAAATTATGCGCTTGCCAATTTGATGAACTATCAGATTGGCAATTTATATTTTGATATAAACGACTACGATCAGGCTTATGTGTTTTTGCGTAGTTTTCTGAGTGGAGACACGCGCCACAATATTGTCAATACGCTGCTTGCCTACAACTGCATAGGTCGTATTTATCATTTTCAGGAAAGATACGATTTGGCAATAGGTTACTTTGCACAAGCCGCCACACTCGCCGATTTATATAAACTATCACAATGGCTAACAACCGCTAAGGGAAATATTGGCAAGGTGTATTTCAAACAAGGAAAATACAAAGCAGCAATTCCATTATTAGAGATGAGCTACCTGTCAGCTTTGACTTTTCGCGATACGAGCCGTGCAATTATTGAAAATTGCATACTTGCGGAAACCTATCTGAACATGGGCAAACGGTCAAAAATGGCTTTATTGGTGCAACAATTACAGGCGCTGACCAAAGCAACCTCCATCAGCACTGAGGCGCGCCTTGCTTATTTGCGTTGTAATTATTTGTATGCCAAATCGAGCGGCAATACTGCAGAGGCTTTGCGGTTGCTGGAGGCCTATAAATATTTGGGTGATTCGGTCAATAGTTACAGTTCCCAAAATAAACTAGAACAGGTGCGCACACTCAACATGGTAGCTGTACAGCAAGTAAAAGACCAACTGCTGAAGAAGAAAACCGAATTGGTAGAGCGGCAACGCAACTTACTACTGATAGGCAGCGCTTTGTTCGCTGCTGTGGTAATACCGCTGCTATTTTTTCTAGTGATACTTAACCGAAAAAGGAGGCGAGTTAATCTGGAACTGAAGCATAGCCAGTATGAAGTTAGCCTGAAAAACAAGCTGTTGGAGGAGCAAAATAAGCAAATTGCTGCCCAAGCTGCTGCTTTGGAGCAAACCATACAAGAGCGCACCCGCGACCTTGAAGCCACTATCAAAGTTTTGAATAGCCACAATAAGGACCTTGAACAGTTTTCCTATATCATTTCCCACAATATTCGCTCGCCTATTACGCAGATACTTGGGCTGGTTGGTATTTTTAATGTCAATCAGCTGGACGACCCAATTAATATGGAGGTATTGAAAAACCTGCAAAAAGCCGCTACCAATCTCGACCAGGTAGTTAAAGACCTGAACGTGATTATTTCCACCCGTCAGAGCCTAGATACATTGAAAGAAAAGGTGGATATGGAGGAAATGATGTGTCAGGTTATGCTTGGCTTGGATGCGAATATCACCGCAACACAGGCAAGTATTCAATACGATTTTACCTTGTTGCCTGTGCTGTACACCGTCAGAGGTTATATGCATAGCATTTTGCACAATCTCATCTCCAATGCAATCAAATACCGTGCAGAGAACCGCAAGCCACATATTGCCGTCTCATCGGACATTTTGGACAATTTTTGCTGTCTCAAAGTTGCCGATAACGGATTAGGAATAGATCTTGCCAGTACCAATACTTACAAAATATTTGGTCTGTACCAGCGGATGCACACTCACACAGAAGGCAAAGGACTTGGTTTATATCTGGTCAAAACACAGGTAGAGTCGCTCGGCGGAACAATTGGCGTAGAAAGCAAACTAGGCGTAGGAACGGTTTTCCGCATGATGTTGCCGCTGCACTAATAAGCGATATTCCTGCCTGATTGACTACGAATGCTAAATCCGAGTAACTTTGCCCGATGCTACATACCGCTGACTTCCCCCTTCTTACGAGTATTCATACGCCTGCTGACTTGCGCCGACTGGCTATTGAGCAATTGCCACAAGTATGCAACGAGTTGCGGCAGTTTATTATTGACCATGTTTCGCGTAGCGGGGGACATCTGGGGGCAAGTTTAGGTACAGTAGAAATGACCGTAGCGCTTCACTATGTTTTCCGAACACCTGACGATGTGCTAATTTGGGATATAGGGCATCAGGCATACGGACATAAAATACTGACAGGTAGGCGTGAACAGTTTGCCCAAAATCGCAAATGGGGTGGCTTGGCAGGCTTTCCCGTGCGTGCTGAAAGTATTTTTGATGCCTTTGGCACAGGGCATTCTTCCACTTCTATCTCAGCTGCCTTAGGTATGGCCAACGCCTCCCGACTGGCGAGAAATAACGACCGCGTTCATATAGCCGTCATCGGCGACGGCGGGCTGACGGCAGGAATGGCTTTTGAAGCCCTCAATCATGCGGCAAGTGGCGGACAACGGCAAGTAAACTTACTAATAATTGTTAACGATAATGGCATTTCTATTGACCCCAATGTTGGCGCATTGCATGAACAAATGCAGCAGTGGACAAGTGATAATCAGGCAGAGAAAGCCAACTTTTTCCGCTCGTTGAATATTCCATATTACGGAATTGCCGATGGACACGATGTAATAGCATTAGTACATCAACTCAAAGCGCTGCAATTGCAACAAGGGCTGCGCCTGCTCCACTGCCGCACAGTGAAAGGAAAAGGGCTAATCTTAGCCGAACAAGACCAAACCTTTTGGCATTCACCCGGTAAGTTTGATAAACACACAGGCGAAATTATCGCCTTAAAAAAGCCATTTCAGCCTGCGAAATATCAGGATGTCTTCGGCGAAACACTAACCGAACTGGCAGCGCAAAATCACCGGATAGTTGGTATTACCCCTGCGATGCTTTCTGGTTCTTCTATGCAGCGGCTAATGGATGCCTTCCCTGAGCGAACTTTTGATGTAGGTATTGCTGAGCAACATGCTGTTACCTTTGCGGCAGGCTTGGCGGCGCAAGGCATGATTCCCTATTGCAACCTTTATGCAACTTTTGCTCAACGGGCTTACGACCAAATCATTCACGACGTATGCCTGCAAAAACTCAAAGTAATTTTTTGCATTGACCGTGCCGGTTTGGTAGGTGCAGACGGTGCAACGCATCAGGGAGCATTTGACATAGCTTTTTTGCGCTGTATTCCCAATCTGATAATAGCTGCGCCTATGAATGAAACCGAACTGCGCCACCTACTTTACACCGCACAATTGCCAGATATTCAGCAGCCTTTCGCTATTCGCTATCCGCGCGGCAATGGTGTTTTGCGCAAGTGGCAGCAACCTTTCCAAAAAATTCCTGTCGGTAAAGGACGAGTACTGCTCTCGGGCGAACGGGTGGCAGTACTCAGCATCGGTCATGTGGGTAATTTTGTGCAACAGGCTGCCGAAATGTTAGCAACAGAAGGTATCTGCATTAGTCATTATGATATGCGCTTTGTCAAGCCAATGGATGAAGAATTGCTTAGGCTAGCAGCAACTCATCGGGCAGTACTGACCGTAGAGGATGGCAGCCTTGCTGGAGGCTTTGGCTCGGCAGTGCTGGAATGGTTAGCCGACCATCAGGTAACAGTGCCTGTTGTGCGCTTAGGCATCCCCGATGAGTTTATTCCTCACGGCGAGCCTGCACAACAGTACGATTATTGCGGTATGGATGCAAAACATATTTCCTTCTACTTGCGAAAACTTTGGCAGCAGACAGATGCAATCCAATAACAGTGGTTATGTTAAGGAAATTATCTTGATGTTAAATTTTATTTCCATGAAAAACTACAAACTTTTCTTTAGTCTGCTTTTAGCAGGTATCTCTGTGCAGGCAATGGCGCAAAGCGACAATGCTCAAACACCTAAGAACCTAATTAAAGTCAATTTGCTTAGTCCTGTGGTGCGCACTGGCTCATTTTTTTACGAGCGCATACTCAATGAAAAAAGCAGCCTGCAACTGGGGTTGTTCTACACAGGAACATCTTTTGCCGGAACGCGATTTCGTGGCATAGGCATTACGCCGGAGTACCGATTCTATCTTTCTGAAAGCAAACAAGCCCCTGCCGGTTTCTTTGTAGCACCTTTTGTTCGCTATCAGAACCTGAAACTGACCGATAAGGACGATACCAATATTTCTGCTGGCTACAGTTCGTTTGGCGGCGGTGTTTGTGTAGGCAATCAATGGCTGTTCAAAAATCAGGTAAGCATTGAATTATTTGGCGGACCTTCATTTAACGCCACATCATTCAGAGGCAATAACGGTGCTACAAAAGATGACTTCTTTCTAGGCAATCTTGGCTATTTTTCCTTGCGCTTTGGTGTTGCGTTGGGCTTTGCTTTTGGTAAATAAGCAATTTGTGTAATGCAAACTTTTGTTGGCTTGGTATTAGTAAAAAAGCCATCTCAAGATTAACGAGATGGCTTTTTATTTTTAGATAAAACACATTGAATTACTGCTTCTCGAGCTCTATTTCTTCAATTTTTCCTGCCGCATTTCTTTTCACATTTGCAATTTTGTGCGGCGCTTTTTTCTGGTCTTTCAGATAATTAAGATACTTGCTAATGGTCGTCGGGCGGTCGTAGTCCTTCTCACCATTGAACGTGCCAATAATGATTAGTACAGGAGCCTCTGGTGAAACAAACATGTTTAATGCCTCCTGAATGCGGTTATTGGCAGCAGCAGTATTGCCCGAACCTACAATATCGCGAAAATAATCTTGAATGGTAGGCGCAACCTTAGCAACTTCATTTTTGCGCTTTTCTTCCTCTTCTTTGAGGCGGCGCTCCTCTTCTGCGCGGCGTGCGCGATCGGCTTTTTCAGCAGCTAATTTCTGTTCCAACTGGCCAATGAGCGCCTGCACTTCGGGGTCATCTATGTTTTGTGCTTTGATGCGGTTGAGTGCCTGTTCACGCTCTTCAATGGACTTACTATCATCGTTCAGAAGTGCCTGTAAGTCGGTTTTTGCTTGTGCAATCTTCTTGGCTTTGGCTTCCTTTGCCTGCTGTTCGGCTAACTTTTTCTTGCTTTTACAGGAAGTAGTGCCGCCAATTAATAAAACACCAATAAGGAATACCCACAAATACTTTTGCATAGGTTCAATAGTTATATTGTACGTTTTCGGAAGCCCGAAAGTAATAAAATCATGCCGAAATACTTTGCTTTGCGATAATTTTGGCAAACTAAATTCAACTACTTTGCTGTACCATTCGCTTATTCGCCCGCTACTCTTTCAGATGGACGCCGAAAAGGCACATCATTTTACTTTCGGCATGATTAAATTGCTTTTGTCCTTTCCGCTTGCAAAAGCTGTCAGCCGGATGTTATTTGTGCCGCAACAGAAAAGGTTGCAAAAGGAGTTAATGGGGTTAACTTTCCCTAATCCTATAGGGTTAGCAGCCGGTTTTGACAAAGATGCCCGCCTGATTGATGAGCTGGCATGTTTTGGGTTTGGGTTTATTGAAATTGGGACACTTACCCCTCGCCCACAAAGTGGTAATCCAAAGCCGCGTTTGTTTCGCCTGCCACAAGACTGTGCATTAATTAACCGCATGGGCTTCAATAACGAAGGCTTGGCAGTTGTTATAGAACGGCTTAAAAAGCGCAAAACGCACCTGATTATTGGCGGCAATATTGGCAAAAACAAGGATACGCCCAACCAAGAGGCTTTAAGCGACTATCTGACCTGTTTTGATGCCTTGTATGATTATGTGGATTATTTCGTGGTCAATGTAAGTTCGCCCAACACGCCTGGATTGCGACAATTGCAGGAAAAAGAGCCACTTACCGCACTCTTACAGGCTTTGCAGGCGCGCAATAGGCAAAAAGAAAAGCCTAAGCCCGTTTTGCTCAAAATAGCTCCTGACCTGACTAAACAACAGTTGGATGATATTGTTGCAATTGTATTAGAAACAAAACTAGCAGGTGTAATAGCGACTAACACTACTGTTAGTCGCGAGGGTCTGCAAACGCCACCTAGTAGGCTAATAGCTATTGGCAACGGCGGCTTGAGCGGTAAACCTGTAGGCAACCGCTCCACAGAAGTAATACGTTACTTAGCGCAGAGAAGCAATAAGCGGTTTGTTATTGTTGGTGTAGGCGGCATTTTTACAGCCGAAGATGCAAGGGAAAAATTGGCTGCTGGTGCCGACCTTTTACAAGTTTACACCGGTTTTATTTACGAAGGTCCGGCAATAGTAAAAAAGATTTGTGAAAAACTATAGACAACTCTCCAAAAGTCATCAACAATTGAAGAGTTGTCCGTTATCTAATTATTTCAAAACCATTTTGGGTTTTAGCGTGCCGTTGATGATGTGGATAACGCCATTACTTGCCTGAATATCAGGTTGAACGACTTCTACACCATCTATCATCACCTTGCCATTTTTGATGGAAACGACTATGTCGTAACCTGCTATTGTCCTTAATTTTTGTCCATTTTTCAAATTAGCAGCATTAATGGCACTTTCTACAACATGCAATTTGAGCAGGTTTTGTAGCTTGGCTTTGTTAGCAGGTTGCATTAACTCATCAATTTTGGCAACTGTAAGGGCAGAATCGGTAGGTGCAAATACGGTATAAGTTGCACCGCTTTCCACTTCTAGCATACCGGCTAGTTCGGCGGTTTGGAGAGCAGTAACCAACTTGCTTAGCTGAGCGTTGAGCTGCACGGTTTGTGCAATGGTTTTGGGCAAGGCATTAATAGAATCCTGCACGCGTTTAGCTTCTGCTTCCAATCGGGCAATAGAGTCTGCTATGCGGGTTGAATCTTGACGGGCTTTTTCTTGTGCAGCTTTTCTACTATCACCACAAGCACCTAATATTGCTGCGGCTATTAGCAATGCTGATATGCCACCTACAAATTTGTTTAGCATCATCTTTTGAAAAGGTTTAAAGTTTCAGACCATCAAAATTAATAGATGAGGCGATTTCGATGAAAAAAATCAGCTACAATTAATCTAATTAACTATTGAAATAAAAAAGACGCGCAACGCACGTCTTCTTTAAACCTTAACCAATAAACAACACATAAAATAAACACATGCTTGCTGTAGGGGAAGGAGTCGAACCTTCACAGGGCTGTTAGGCAACTACAAAGAAGATGAAGCAATTGATTAGTTCATCTTCTCTATAGGCTTTATCCGGAATCCCCGCCCCCGAGACAGGAGGGTATGGCTGCCAGTTTCATCACCCTACATTGTGAAGTTTTTAATGAAAAGCATCCATATTAAAAACTTTTGAATTATTTTGCTCCGAAATATCAGGATTTTAAGGAACTTTTGTTGGCTGTAGGGGAAGGAGTCGAACCTTCACGGGGCTGTTAGGCACAGAAGAAAGTGAAGCAAGAATTTGTTTCACACTCCTAAGGCTTTATCCGGAATCCCCACCCCCGAGACAGGAGGGCATGGCTGCCAGTTTCATCACCCTACATTATGGTTGTTTTGACGTAGCAAAATTACAATAAACAGTCTTAATATTGCAAATTTTGCAACAAAGTTTCTTGAAATTTAGTGAATATTCAATATTGGATATGTTTTATTAACAAAATCGTTTTTTGAGTGCGCTATGAACGATAAAAATTTAGAAATTGATAATATCGACATTAAGATATTATCTGAGCTAATGAAGGATGCCAAAACACCGTACACTGAGATTGCTGATAAGGTTTGTGTTTCTGGAGGAACAGTTCATGTACGCATGAAGAAGCTAGAAAAGATGGGCATTGTACGGGGGGCATCGCTTATTATCGATTTTAGCAAGCTGGGCTATGATATAACAGCCTTCTTGGGGATTTATCTCCAGAAAAGTTCTATGTATGAAGCCGTGTGCAATGAACTGGCAAAAATCCCTGAAATTCTAACACTGAATTACACCACAGGCGCCTATAGCATATTTGCAAAGCTTACTTGTCGCGACACTAATCATTTGCGAGAGGTATTGTATGAAAAAATCCAGAAAATAAGAGGTATCGAACGGACGGAGACGTTTATTTCATTGGAAGAGCGCATCAACCGTCCGTTGCAAATTGACCAAAACTTGTATAAATAGACTATTCGTCTATAGAGATTTTATGCCCCATTTTGTCGCGTTTAGTGCGCAAGTAGTTAGCATTGTGTTGATTAGGGGGAAATTGAATCGGAACAGTTTCTACTATTTCCAGCCCATAGCCTAACAGACCTGCGCGTTTTTTGGGATTATTGGAAATGAGTTTGATTTTGCTAATACCCAAATCGCGGAGAATTTGTGCGCCTACACCATAGTCGCGAGCATCCATTGGTAGTCCCAGTTCCAGATTGGCTTCCACTGTATCGCGTCCTTGTTCCTGCAACTTGTAGGCTTTGAGCTTATTGACCAGCCCAATGCCGCGTCCCTCCTGATTCATGTAAAGAACCACACCTTTGCCTGCTTGCTCTACCATTTGCATAGCTCCATGCAACTGTTTGCCGCAATCGCAACGGCACGAGCCGAAAATATCGCCTGTAATGCAGGAGGAGTGTACGCGCACCAGTATAGGTTCGTCCTTATCCCATGTGCCCTTAATAAGGGCCATGTGAATATCGCCTGTATTGGTTTGGCGGTAGGCTGCTAGCTCGAAATTGCCATATTCGGTAGGCATCTGTACGCGCTCTTCCATGACAATCAGCGATTCTTTTTTTAGGCGGTAAGAAATCAAATCTTTGATAGCGACTAGCTTGAGCCCCTTTTCGTTGGCTATTCGGCGCAGTTCGGGCAGACGTGCAGGCTCGCCTTGTTCGTCGAGTACTTCAATGATGACTCCGGCAGGATACAGACCTGCCAACCTTGCCAAATCTACACTTGCTTCAGTGTGTCCTGCCCGGCGAAGTACCCCACCATTCAAGGCTTTTAGCGGGAAAATATGACCCGGACGGCGAAAATCTGCCGGACTGAATCGCTCATCGGTCAGCGCTTTGATAGTTTTGGCGCGGTCAGTTGCCGAAATGCCTGTAGTCACGCCGTATCCCTTCAAATCCACTGTAACAGTAAAGGCTGTTTGGTGCATGTCAGTATTTTTACCCACCATCAGATCTAAGCCTAACTGCTCGCAACGCTCTTCAGTGAGGGCGCAACAAAGCATCCCACGCGAAGAGAGCATGAAATTCACAGTTTCAGGCGTAATGAGTTCAGCAGCACAAACTAAGTCGCCCTCATTTTCGCGGTCTTCGTCATCTACCACAATAATGACTTGACCACGACGGATGGCTTCGATAGCCTCTTCAATAGAATCTAAGCGGATAGAATCGTTTAGGGTTGTGTTCATGATGTTGTGTTTGCCCATGCATTGCTGCAATGCTTGTGTATAGTAAACTTTAAAAAAGCGTTTTGAGTTTTTGAAAGGGCAAAGTTCGCACAAAACAGTTGCTGGAGCAAACCAGCAGCCAGAGTAAGGGCAGATAGCTCACCTTATAGCGGGCAAGCGCGCCAATGTTGGGCGAACTGAGTGTCAGCAGTGCCGCCAATGTAACGGTCAATATTACTGCGGCAGTTATTTCTGCAACAGGGTAGGGGCGGTGCTGTGGCAGCCGAATACCCAAAGCAAGCAGCAGTAGCGATAGATTTTCTATACCAGTCAGTTTGCGCCACAGGTTGCCGCTTTCCCAAGGCATAGGTACAGAAAATGAGGCTTTCAGCGCGAAAGGAATTTGACTAATCAGGCTGATAAAATCAGGCTGCAAATCCAGCCAAATAATGTTATCCGCATCACTAATAGCGACCATGCGCGCATAGTTGCGATGAACGGCTACTGCCAACGCATCAGGAGAAAGATTTGGATGCAACTTCCCAAGCCCCCACAGCAGCAGCGGAAGCAGAATAAAAGCTATTGCAAATACTTTCCAAAATCTTTTTTGCCATTGAAGTAGCAAATAAACTGCGATAGCAAGCACAACAGCCGCGAAAATGTAGTACTTGACCTGCAAAATCACCCACGCGAAGATGGCAGCAATTGTGGTAAGAGCCGCAACATGCATCCTTATCAATCGCTTGTGTGGTTGTTGGGAAGGAAATAAATAATAGTGAGCTATGTTGCACCCGTCAGGTTGAATATTGACATGGGAAAAAAGCACCGCCAAGCGCAATATAGCCCAAAATAATAGCCCCATAGCGCCCCACAGCAGGGTTTCTTTTAGCAATCCCGCTGACCAAAAAGCCACAGAAGGCACAAGAAAAAATGCAATTATGACAGGTCTTTTTAATCCAGAATCTGTGCGGCAAAGTTCGCTGCCAAACAGCCACAAGCCCACAAAAGAAAAGGCTGAAAACCAAATACTTACAAGCCAGATATTATCGCCTGTTATCAGGCTGACTATTGCAGTTATTTTGCATGTGAACACAAAGGAAGGCGTTAAATCGGGGAAACCATGCAGGTAATAGAAATCTCCTTGTGGCATATCATACGGAAATTGCCAAAAACGCAGCGGCGATTCTATCAATATGTCGCGCAGCAACAGGCTTTGCTCAAAGGTGTGTGCAACATCGCTACCGCCATAGTAATAAAGAAAAACAGCAGTAACAGCCCAACCCGCTGCGATTTTGAGCAGTAGTCCTGGTAAAAAAAAAGCTCCCAACGGTCGAGAGTACATCTTGCGGGCAAGCCCACACAATATAGGCGGTACAACAATCAGGTGGAACAGCAAGTAGTACATCCTGTCAATGGGAAGGCTTTTTGAAAGCCGTTAACCAAAATTACTGATATTTTCCGATATTGCCTCTCTATCATTTCTCTATTCATTGCTGGATTGTATGAAACAATTTATTCTCGCCCTGCTATGCCTGCAAGCGCTGATAATTAGCGCAAGGGCACAAGCTACGTATTTCTACCCCAACAGCGGGCCGGTGAATCCTGCTGTTCCTACACCCGAGCAATTCTTGGGCTACCCAATAGGTAGCCACCACACGCGCTACGACCGCATAGTTGCCTACTTTCAGGAATTAGCGCGCATTTCTGACAAGGCAACTTTTGAGGTTTTCGGGAAAAGCTATGAGCAGCGCCCGTTGGTAGTTTTAATCATTACTAGCCCTGCTAATCACAGCCGTTTGGAGGACATCCGCCAAAAGCATTTGCAGCGCAACACCTCTACTGCCTACGACAATGAGCCGTTGGTGGTACAAATAGCAGCGAATGTACACGGTAACGAGGCTTCGGGTGGAGAAAGCGCCTTGCTGACAGCTTATTACCTGTTGGCTTCGGAAAGTGAAGAGGTGAAAAACTGGCTAGATAATATGGTCATTATCATTGAGCCGGTGCAAAATCCTGATGGTCGCGACCGATTCAATACGTGGGTAAATATGCACAAAGCCAACTCATTAGTAGCTGACCCCATAGATAGAGAACATACCGAAGTTTGGCCGGGCGGCAGGATGAACCACTATTGGTTCGACCCCAATCGCGACTGGTTTTTGTTGGTGCATCCCGAAGCGCAAGCACGTGCCCAATTTATCCACAAGTGGCGACCTTATGTGTTTGTAGATCACCATGAAATGGGAACGAATAGTACATTCTACTTTGACCCAGGTAAGCCGAGTAGCAACAATCCGCTTGTTCCCGACAGACTCTACAAGCAGGTATATCCCAAATTCAGTAAGTACTTCGAGCAGGCAATGAACAGCATTGGTTCTCAGTATTTTACACGGGAAGTGTTTGACAAACTCTACCCAGGCTACGGCTCGAGTTACATCAACTTCTACGGCGGCGCAGGTTTTCTATTTGAGCAGGCAAGCTCACGTGGACACGTACAAGAGACCCCAACCGGACAGATTACCTTTGCTTTTGCCATCCGCAATCAGTTTCTTTCCGCACTGGCAACCCTGCGCGGCGCACAAGCAGAACGCGACGAGTTGCTCAACATGCGCCGCGAATTTTTCCGCATCATCCGCGAGCAAGCCGCTCGAAGCCCTATCAAAGGCTATGTTTTCGGTGATGCAAATGATGCTACGCGTACCAATGCTTTTGTCAATTTATGTTTACAGCATGAAGTAGAAGTTTATGAAGTGGAAACCCCGTTCAACCTAAACGGCAATCGCTTTGAGAAAGGCAGCGCTTACATCGTTCCAACCGAGCAACCAAATTACATCATCGTGCGCTCATTGTTTGAAAAGTCCATCCCTTATGCTGATAGTCTGTTCTATGATGCTTCTACTTGGTCAATAATACATGCTTTTAATTTGCCACATGCAGAAATCAGAACGCCGTTTACCAAGGGTGCGCGAATTACAGCTCCCAAAGTAGCAACTCCTGCAGCTATTGAAAAGGCTACTTACGGCTATCTCATCCGTTGGACAGATTATAACGCAGCGCAGGCAGTTTACCAATTGTTGAATGGTGGTGCGGTAGTGCAATCTGCTTTCCGTCCATTCAGTATGATGCTTAACGGCAAGACTGAAAACTTTGGCTATGGAACAATTCTGCTGCCCATTCAGCAACAAAAAATTAGCCCTGATTCGCTGTTCAATCTGTTAAAGAAAGTACAGAGGCAGGCAAGAATAGCTGTTCACGGAATCAGCACAGGCAGAAGTATGGATGGTATAGACTTGGGAAGCAATTATATGCGTACCCTGAAAAAGCCTGAAGTACTGATGATTGTTGGGCAGGGAGTCAGCCCTTACGAGGCAGGCGAAGTTTGGCACTTGCTCGATCAACGCATCGGAATGCCCATTAGCAAAGCGGATATAAGCAATGTAAACCGTGTTAACTTAAATCGCTACAATGTCATCGTCATGGTAAACGGCAGTTACAACTTTGACAAAAACTTTATTGATCGTCTGAAAATGTGGGTGCAAGATGGCGGCACGCTCATTGCGCAGAAATCAGCTGTTGAGTGGGCAATCCGCAACGGCATAACCCGTGAAAAACTCATGCCTGCTGACACTGCGAAAAATCCAAAACCTGTTCGCTACGATTACGACAATGCGGTTTACATAGAAGGCGCAAAGTCTATAGGCGGGATTATTCTGGAAATGGATGTGGATACAACGCATCCTATCGGTTTTGGTTTCCACAGCCGCAAAGTATCGATCTTCCGCAATGGTACTACCTTTCTAAAACCTTCGGAGAACCCTTACAACACTGTTGGGCAATATACGGCTAATCCGTTAATCGGAGGCTATGTGTCATCAGCTAATCTGAAAAAAATGCAAAATGCGCCAGCTATAGTCGTAAGTGGCGAAGGTGCTGGGCGCGTGATACTCTTTGCTGACAACCCAAATTTCAGAGGTATTTGGTATGGTTCTAATCGCCTGTTTATCAATGCTATTATTTTTGGCAATAATATTAATGTTCCAACAGTTGGCAGCAATCAGCAAGAGGAATAGCAAACAGATGTAGAGACGTTGTGCGCAACGTCTCTACTATTTTTATTGAAAAATCTCGCTCATTGTTATTTTCAAGTCAGGGAAAAGCGCAGGCGATGCGACATCCTCAGCTTTAAATACATTTTCGTAGCGATAGCTTCCTTCGCACAGCACATACTGCTGCACAAACATTTCATTAGGATACACAATCCAATATTCAGCTACGCTTGCCTCTTCGTAAAGTGCAAATTTGTCTTTGGTATCCGTAATGACGCTTGCGGGTGAAATAATTTCAATAATCCATTCGGGAGCGCCGTTGCAGCTTTTGCCATCGGCTAATTTTTCCATATCGCATACAACGCAAAGGTCAGGTTGTACGACCGTGTAAACGTCTTTGTCCTGCAAAAGTGATTTTTGGCGGTTGTAGAGGCGTACATCAAAGGGTGCGTGAAAAACTTCACACTGATGCTTTTCAAAAAATA
>Ga0308417_1001508_pt1 | contig 15883 bp, 11 predicted proteins | sample HotsprSampleOS65_FD_203528 | JGI IMG/M metagenome (GOLD analysis project Ga0308417, IMG submission 203528) | Hot spring phototrophic mat microbial communities from Octopus Spring, Yellowstone National Park, Wyoming, United States - 20090730_OS65 ... | reverse complement strand
TGCGCGGAGGCATAGGGATGGCGCTCGCTCGCCGGGCGCCCCTGCGTCTCCGCGTCCCTGCGGCTCTGCGCGAATGTCTGCGCGCGAGTCTCGCGCAGAGGCGCAGCGACGCGGAGAGGAAACCGGCGGGCCTCGGCAGTTGGACCCGCGACGAGCGGCGAGGTGCCTGCTGGTTCCGCTCTTTCCACAAAACCTAACAAACTGGAGCCGGGGGGAGTTGAACCCCCGTCCCGTGATAGCTGATATGCCGCCTCTACACGCTTATCCGCTGCTTTGATCTCGGATGAGCCGCCCGCCAGCGGCAGCGTTCGGCCATCCCAGCATCAGTGTTTTCTGGTCCGCCGGCGCTGATGCGCCGCCTTTGGACGAGCCCGATGAATCGTCGGATGTGAAATCTTACGGGCGGTCAGTCACATCCGTGGCCGTTCTAGACAGCCATGCGGACCGGCGCAAAGCCGATCCGGCCAGCAACATCGTTGTTGGCAGTTTTGGTTTTGCACGCTTTTAACGCGGCCAGCGTGCGCCTCGGCGTGCCACGACATACCTGGCCATCCGGTCGATACCGGTCGGCCCCGAATTGCCAAAGAGCCCCCGGCCGCCTGACGGCCGGGCGTGAACCTGACTGCTTCAAATCATACGATAGCACCGCGCCAAGATCAAAGGCGCCCCATTGCGCCCCCAGCCCGCCGCATTGTGCCGCTGCGGGGGTTCCCCAAAGGCCGTCGGGCGCGTGAAAGTCTATGCGGCCGGCGTCTGGAATCGCGTCGGCGCCAAATGTAGCACGGGCGTCCTCGCCGGCGTCCTCGCCCGTGCCCAACGACGTCGCGCCACCACCCGTAGCATGCGTAGCATGGGCGTCCGCGCCGGCATCCGTCGCTGCGCACCTTGCCCCTTGCCACCCGGCGGGCGGATGACAGAATGTGCGCGATGACTGCCATCATCCTCTCCATCGGCGATGAGCTGGTCCTGGGACAGACCGTCGACACCAACTCGCCCTGGCTCAGTCAGCAACTGGCGGCCGTCGGCTGCCGCGTGCTTGCGCATCTGACTGTCGGGGATGACCAGCAAGCCATCGAGGAGGCGATTCGCGAATCAGCGCGGCGGTGCGATCTGCTGCTGGTCACGGGCGGGCTGGGACCGACGGCCGATGACCTCACGCGGCAGGCGCTGGCCGCCGTCATGGACGCGCCGCTGGAACTGGATCCGACGTGGCTGGCGGAGCTGGAGGATTTCTTCCGGAAGCGCGGGCGGAGCATGCCCCTGATGAACCGCATCCAGGCGATGATTCCGCGCGGCGCGACGATGATCTTCAACACGGCCGGCACAGCGGCAGGCATCCGGGCGACGCTCGGGGGAGGGGTCGGGGTTCAGGGTTCAGGGCTCAGTGGGGGGATTCAGGAAGGCACGGAGGTACGGAGGCACGATGGTGGGAGCGACGAAGCGACGAAGCGACGGAGCGACGAAGGGGGCGAAGCAGGGCGCAAAGGCACCGAGGCAATGGCCAATGACCAAGTCCGAAGCCCGAAGTCCGAACGAATGACGAATGGCGAAATCCGAGGGCCGACGGGCAACTGGCAACTGGCAACTGGCAACTGTTCCCCAACCGAAAATCCCCCCGCACCCAGCACTCAGCACCCAGCACTCAGCACTCAGGACTCAGCACCCAGCACTCAGCACTCAGCACCCAACACTCAGCACTCAGGACTCAGCACCCAGGACTCAGCACTTCGCACCCGCCGCTGCGAGGTATTCGTCATGCCCGGCGTGCCCAAAGAGATGAGGATCATGTTCGAGCGCGACGTCCTGCCGTACGTCAGACAGCACGGCGGCCGCGGGGTGATCCTCTCGCGCACGCTGCACACGTTCGGGCTGGGCGAGTCGTGGGTGGGCGAAAAGCTGGGCGAGCTGATGCGGCGCGACCGGAACCCCTCGGTGGGGACAACCGTCTCCGGCGGCATCGTGTCGCTGCGAATCAACGCGCGGTTCGACGATCCGGCCGAGGCGGCACGACAGGTGGAGACGACCGAGGCCGCCTGCCGGGCGGTCCTGGGCGACCTGATCTTCGGGGCCGATGACGTGACTCTGGCCCAGGCCGTCGCGGCCCTGCTCAAGCAGCATCCTCTGGCCCAACGCTGGGCGCCGGCCGTGTGCGCGGCCGAGTCGTGCACGGGGGGCCTGCTGGCCAAGTATCTGACGGACGTGCCGGGTTCCAGCGCCTATTTCCGTCAGGGCTGGGTGACCTACAGCAACGAAGCGAAGATCAGCGAGCTGGGTGTCCGGCCCCAGACGCTGGAGCGCTTCGGCGCGGTCAGCGAGCAAACGGTGCGGGAAATGGCCGAAGGGGCCGCCCGGCGCAGCGGCGCTCCCTTTGCGCTGGCGATCTCGGGCATAGCGGGGCCGGAAGGAGGGACGGCGGAAAAGCCGGTCGGCACGGTGTGCATCGCGCTGTCGGCGCCGCATCCGCAGAAGGCGGGGGAACTGGAGGTCTCGGCGCGGACCTTCAACATGCCCGGGGACCGGGATATGGTGCGCGACCGCTCGGCGAAGATGGCCATGACCATGTTGCGGTATCGGTTGCTGGGCAGACCGATGCCGTTTTGAGAAATCGGGGCGTCCAGCCCGCCATCGCCTCTGTCCGCTACTGCATGGCACGAAGCTGCTTCAGGGCGGCGACGGCGGCCGAGACGCGGTCGGGCAGACCGGCGGGATCGACAGTGTACCAGCCGTGGTAGCCGCCGGCATCCAGTCCCGCCAGCAGCGCCGGCCAGGGTACCTCGCCCTCGCCGACGGCGGTCAGTTGCACGTGATAGGCGTGGCCGAGTCGCGCGTCGCGGACGCGTACATGCCGCACCAGCGGTCCCAGCCGTGAGAGCGCCTCGTCCAGGTCCCATCCATCGCGCAGCAGCGACAGCGGATCCAGGTCGATCCCGAACCACGGGCAGTCGGCCCCGTCCAGCGCCCGCTCCACCGCCGCCTGGGCGGCCAGCTCGCTGCGGATGGCCACCGTCACGCCATAGCGGTCGGCGCGGTCACCCAGCTCGCGCATGGCCGCATCCACGCGCGACCAGGCGGCGCGGTCGGCGGGCGACAATTCCGGCGGCGGTGCAGGTGGCGATGGGGCGGCCTGGGGAAGAATCAGCGAGCCGGTGTGGTGCGGCGCGATCTGGGGGCGCGGCGCCAGCACCGGCGGCGCCGGCGGCAGCGGGCCTATGTCGGCGCACAACAGACGGCATCCCAGCCCTGCCGCCGTCTCCATGGCGCGGTCCAGGCGGGCCAGCACGCGGTCCACCATCGCTTCATCGGCCAGCCCCGCACCCGCCGTGTCGATGTGCAGTCCGATCAGGTGCTGGTCCTGGACGGCCAGCGCGTGCTTGAGGTCGCGTCGTCCCGAGGCGCTCAGTCCCCACAGCGACTCATTGGGCCAGGGGGCATCGAGCAGAAGACCGGAGAACCCCAGCCGCCGCGACTTCAGCGGCACCAGCCGCAGGTCGTCGCCCAGGGCGCTGCCCACGATGCCGATCTGTAGCGCGCGTCCGCTCATGCTCCACCGTCGCCGTCAACTAAGATAAATCTGCACGACGACGTACACAAGGTAGATCGCCAGGAGCGGCCAGCCATACCAGCGCCGGAATCGCCGGCGTCCGGTGGATGCGAGGATGTATGCCCCGAAGACCACGGCGATCAGCATCATAGCCGGCACATGCAGCCACAGGAACATCAGGGGATATCGCACATGGCCGGCGGTCTCGATCAGGGGCAGCGGCGCTGCGACGGCCGATGCCCCCGTCACCCACAGGATGTTCAGCACGTTGGCGCCGATGATGTTGCCGACCAGCACCTCGCCGTGACCGCGGTAGACACTGGTGAGCGACACAACCAGCTCGGGCAGGGAAGTGCCGACGGCCACGATGGTCGCCGCCACCACGACCTTGGGCACATACCAGTGGACCTCGGCCAGCACGGTGATAGAGGCAACGAACACGCGACTGGCAACCACGACCAGAACCAGCCCCGCCAGCGACAGAAGCAGAAGGATGCTGAGTCGGGGATGGACTGGCACGACCTGCTCGACGCGGTCGACGAACGGCTCGTTCTCGGCATGGCGCCGGCCCCAGTAGATCGACAGAGAGATATACCCCGCCAGCAGTGTTAGCAGCAGCACGCCCGCCCAGCGGCCGAGCACGGGGTCGGCCGGCATGGTCGCATAGATCAGGGCGCAGATGGCCGCCAGCAGGGCGGCGGAACCAAAATGCCAGATGCCCTGCCGCTGGAGCACGTAGCGGTCGGCGGGCAGGGCGGTGAGGACCGCCCCCAGGCCGAAGATCAACGCCACGTTGCAGATGTACGAGCCCACGGCATTGCCCAGGGCCAGTCCGGCGGCGCCGCTCCAGGCAGCCGTCACCGACACCGCCGTTTCGGGACTGGTGGTGCCCAGGGACAACACGGTGGCAGCGACGACAATCTTGGAGACCCGTGCCCGGTAGGCGATGCCGGCCACGCCGCTGACCAGAAGGTCCGCCCCTTTAATGAGCGCGGCCAAGGCCACTATGCAGATGAGGATGAGCAGCCACTGCGGCTGATTGATGAACCATTCCTGCGGGATGAGTCTGTCCATGAGTCGCGATGCGTTGAGCGGTTGAGCTTCGGAGGCGACGGCGCCGCGGGGAGGTATATCCGCGACCTGCCGCGGCGTCCATTGCACGTCCTCCGCAACGCACCATCCTTCGGCGCATATTAGCGGTAGACGTGGCCCGTCCACAGCCGGATTAAGGGCGCGTCGGCAGGAGCAGCAGCCAATGACACACGGAATCTCACGGCGGAGGTTTCTCCGCGGGGCGGCCGGCGCGGCGGCCGCCATCAGCATCGTTCCCCGCCACGTGCTGGGCGGCGCGGGCTTCACGCCGCCCAGCGAGGTCATCACGCGCGGCGTGATCGGCACCGGCGGCATGGGCATGAACCACGTCGCCACCAACGAACCCGGCAAGCCGCCGGTAACGCTGGCCGTTTGCGACGTCGACGCCAAGCGGCTGGCCAACGCCCTGCGCAAGGCGGGACCCGGCTGCCAGGGCTACAGCGACTTCCGCCGCCTGCTGGACCGACGCGACATGGACACCATCGAGATCGCCACGCCGCCTCACTGGCATGCGCTGATCTCGATCGCGGCCGCCGAGTCGGGGCGCGACGTGCTCTGCGAGAAGCCGATGACCAGGTTCATCGCCGAGGGCGAGGCGGTCATCCGCGCCATCCAGCGCAACGGTCGTGTCTTCCAGATCGGCACCTACGGGCGCTTCAGCAGCCAGAACATGCGCAAGCTGGTCATGAGCGGGCGGCTGGGCACCCCGCTGACCGTCCGGCCCGGCGCCAACCTCAACGGCGATTGGAAGGTCAAAATGTGGAGCGGGCGCACAGACCTGGTGCCGCAGCCCGTGCCGGCGGAGCTGGACTACGACATGTGGCTGGGTCCGGCGCCCTGGAAGCCCTATCACCCCCATCGCGTCCACGGCAGCTTCCGATGCTACTGGGACTACGACGGCGGCGGACTGGCCGACATGGGCCAGCACCACCTGGACCCGATTCAGTACTGGCTCGGCAAGGACAATGAGGTGCCGGTGGAGGTGGAGGCCGAGGCGCCTCCGGCCCATCCCGATGCCTGCGGCCTGTGGGGCGAGGTGCGGCTCAAGTACGCCGACGGCACCACGATCATCCTCAACAGCGGCGAATGGGGCACGCCCGACTCCCCACGCAACCCACGGGTGGAAGGCCCGCGCGGCCGAATCGTCGGCGGCAACCGCACCGATCCGCCGGGCCTGATGGACGGCCTGGGCTCGCTGCCTGATCCGCCAAAGCTCATCAGCTTCGAGGAGGCGGTGCGCACGCGGCAGAAGCCCGGCGGCAATGAGGTCGCTTCGCACCATTCCGCATGCCTGCTGCACCTGGCCAACGCCGCCATCCGCACCGGGCGCAAACTGCGTTTCGACCCCAAGACCTATCGCTTCATTAACGATCCGCAGGCCAATGCTTTGGCCGAACAGCCCATGAGGGCACCCTGGCATTTGTAGAGGGTTCCGGTTCAGGGTCATGATTTCGAGCAGATTGGACGGGGCAACGAGTATACGGAGACGGCTATGACAGGCGGCATTCGATGGGCGAGATGGATGGTTGCATTGGGGCTGTTGATCGGCAGCGCGCTGGCCTCGACGGGCAGCGCGGCCGAACTGGATGAGCTGCTGAAGAAAACTCCGGCCGAGACGGCCGCCGCGCAGCAGCAGATCAGCGCCGAGCTGGTGAAGCTGGGCGCCCCGGCGGTGGCGCGCTTGTGTGCGATGCTGACGCCGCCGGAGAAGGGCGGCGACGTCGCCGTGCGCTATGCACTGCATGCCATGGCCACATACGTGGGCGGCAGCGGCAGCCAGGCCGAGCGGCAGATGTTCGCCCTGGCCATGGCCCAGGCAGCGCAGTCGGATGCCCCCATCGTCGTCCGCCAGTTCATTCTCGAGGAGCTGCGGCTGGCGGCGACGCCCGATGTGATCGCCCCGGTGGCAGGTCTGCTGGCGGTGCCCGAGCTATGCGATCCGGCCGCCCGCGTGCTGGTCACGATCGGAGGCGAAGGCGCGGCCGCGGCGCTGCGCCAAGCACTGCCGGGTGCCAGCGGCGCTTCGCGAGTGACAATCGTCAAGGCCCTGGGCGACCTGCGCGACAGTGGCGCGGTGGCCACGCTGCTGAAAGATGCGGCCAGCGACGACGCCGTTCTCCGCCACGCGGCGTTTTACGCGCTGGGGGCGTCGGGCGATCTGGCGGCGGCGGCGGTGCTCTCGCGGGCCTCGATGGCCGACTCGCGCTTCGAGCGCTCGCAGGCGCTGAAGGCTTACCTGCTGCTGGTCGAAAGGCTCATCGAACGGCGGCAGGTCGATGCGGCGGTGCGCATCTGTCGCGAGCTGTACCAACGGCCCATGGCGCCGGGCGAGGCCCACGTGCCCTGCGCTGCACTGTCGTATCTGGCCCGCGCTCTGGGCGAGAATGCGATGGATGATCTGACGCTCGCGATGGAGCATGCCGATGCGCAGGTGCGGGCCACGGCAACGGAGCTGGCGCTGGCACTGCCCGGCGAGGCAGTGACGCGGCGATGGATCGAGCGCATGCAGGCCGCGCCGCCGGCGGCGCGCGCCGGAATCCTCGCCATGCTGGCACGCCGCGGCGATCCGCTGGCGTTACCGGCCGCGCTGCAGGCGATCGGCGATGCCGACCAGGGCGTGCGCCGTTCGGCCATCGCCGCCGCCGCCGCGCTGGGAGCAAATGCAGCGATGCCGGCGCTGCTGGACATCATCGAGAAGGGCACCGATCTGGATCGCCGCGCCGCCCGCGATGCCATCGTGCTCATCGGCGGGACCGAACCCGACGCGGCCATCGCCCAGCGCCTTGCCGGAGGCTCGCCCGCCGCCCGCGCTGTGCTGCTGCGCCTGCTGGCCGCGCGCAGCGCCACGGCGCACCATGACGCGGTGCTGGCGGCCACCGCCGACGAGTCCCAGGAGGTTCGCGTGGCCGCCCTGGATGCTTTGGGCGTGCTGGCCGAGGGACGCGCCCTGCCGACGCTCATCGAGCGCCTCAACCAGGCGGGCACCGGCGCCGAGCGGGAGGCGGCCGAACGCGCCGTGGCCACTTCGGCCAGCCGCGCCGGCAATCCTCAGCAGGTGGCTGCCCGCCTCGTCGCCGCCATGCAATCGGCCCCCGCCGCCGCGCAGCCCTCGTATCTGCGCGTGCTGGGACGCCTGGCCAACGCCCCGGCACTGGCCGCCGTGCGCCAGGCCCTGGGCTCAACGGATCCGGCCATGTACGACGCCGCCGTGCGCGTGCTGGCTGACTGGCCCAGCGCCGAGGTCGCCGGCGACCTGCTGGAACTGGCCCGCAACGCCGAAAGCCCCACGCATCATGTTCTGGCCCTGCGCGGCTACATCCGTCTGGCCGACCGTTCGCGCGACCGTGCGCCGGTTGCCCTGGACATGTACACCAACGCTCTGGCCGCTGCGCGCCGCGTCGATGAGAAGCGGCAGGTGCTCAACTCCATCGGCGAGCTGCGCACCATGGATGCGATGCGCCTGGCTCAGCGATACCTGGATGACGCGCAACTGAAGAACGAGGCGGCCGTCGCCGTGTCGCGTATCGCGGCCGAGCTGCGGGCCCGCTTCCCCGTCGAAGCGGTGGCCGCCCTTGAGGATGTCCTGGCCAAAGTCGACAACGAGCGGGCGACGCAGCAGGCGCGGCAGGTCCTGGCCAGCATCGACCAGACGCGGGGCTTCATCGTCGACTGGCAGGTGGCCGGGCCCTTCGCGGTGGCCGGCAAGAGCGGCCTGGACCTGCTGGCCGTCGAGTTCGCGCCGGAGAAGGAGCCGGCCGCGGCGCAGTGGCAGCGGCTGCCTCAGCAGGGCATTCGCGGTGGCTGGGAAATCGACTTTGGCCGCCTGCCCATGAGCGGCGAGGACCGAGTCGCCTACGTGCGCACCTGGCTATTCTCGCCGGCGCGGCAGCCGGCGCAGCTTGAGGTTGGCAGCGACGACGGAATCAAGGTGTGGCTCAACGGGCAGGTGGTCCACAGCTTCAATTCGGCACGGGGGAACAATCCCGGCGAGGACAAGATCGCCGTGACGCTGAACGAGGGATGGAACCAGCTGCTGATGAAGATCAACAACGGCGCCGGCGGCTGGGGCGCCAACGCCCGCCTGCGCCGCCCCGACGGCGGGCGTCTCGACGGCCTGAAATACTCCGCCGAGCCGCCCGAGCGGCGGTGACCGCGTGCCGAGCACGATGGCTGAGGCCGCCCCGACCTGCGCTCGACCTGCGCCTGACCTCCTTCGCCTTCTTCCTGCTCATTGGAACACGGGCATGGCGATCGCGGGAAAGTTCAACGCGCGCCATTGCCGATAATCCCGGTGCATGGACGCTGTGACGACCCCGGCCAACCAGAGCACCCTTCCCGGCGAGGTAACCGCTGCCGCTGTTGTCGCGCCCAATGCGCCGCCGGATGAGGCCGCCGCCGCGCCGCAGCCCGTCCAGGCGATCGCCGTTGTGGCCCAGTCTGTGCCAGCAGATGCGATTGAAGGCGCCGCCGATCGGAAGATGGACGAGGAGTCCTTCGCCGCGGACTTGTCCGCGCCCGCCGCCCCGATGCCGCCGGCGCACGATGGCCCACAGGGCTGGACGTTCATCTTGCTCTCCTTCGGATTCGCTCTGATCGCCTGTTGTCTGCTCATCCCCCAGGGCGATGAAAACCGGCGGCTGGCCTACGAGGTTTATCGCCTCGGCCAGGACCTGGAATACCTTCAGCGGCAGGTCAGCATCAACGACGAGTTCCTCAGCCGCATCGGCCGCGATCCGGCCCTCGCCCAGCGCCTGGCCCTGCGGCAGATGAAGCTGGTGCCCAGAGGCACGGCCATCCTCGATCAGCAGGAGTGGCGCGCGTCCAGCGCAGGCGATTTGGCCCCCTGGGCGCTGGTCACGATTCCACCTCCCCCGGAGCCCGCCGCCCCGGAGCTGCGCGGCGGGCGGCTGGCCGAGTTCTGCCGCGACGGCCGAACCCGCATGTACCTTCTGGGCAGCGGGCTGATGCTGCTGGCCGCGGGCATGGTGCTGGGGGCGCATCGACCGGCATGAGCCGCGTCATTGCCTGATCCGCCTTTCGGTTGCGGGTCCAGCCCGCGCCGCGTATTCTCGCCGCGTGCGTCGAATCCTGGCCATCGAGACCTCGGGGCGCATCGGCTCCATCGCCCTGGCCGATCAGGGATGTCTCCTGGCCGAATCGCAGTTCCCCCATGGACTGAAGCACGCCGCTCACATCGTTTCCATCATCGACGAACTGTGCCGCCGCCACGACTGGACGCCCGGGCACATCGAATGCGTCTGCGTTTCGGCCGGCCCCGGCTCGTTCACGGGCCTGCGCATCGGCGTTACGCTGGCCAAGACCCTGGCGCTGGCGACGGGGGCGCGGGTCGTGGCCGTGCCCTCGGTGCGGGTGCTGGTGGAGAACGCCCCGCCGGAGGCGCGATGCGTCGCCATTGTGCTCGACGCCAAGCGCGAACAGATATACACGGCCCTGTTTGTGCGGGACGCCTCCTCAGGCGAATGGACCCCGATCGAGCCTGCGCACGTGGACCGGCTGGCCGACGTGCTGGCCCGCGCGCCGCGGCCGGTCCACCTTCTGGGCGAGGGTCTGCCGTATCACCGCCAGGCGATCGACGGGTCCGACCCGTCCATTGTGCTGCTCCCCGAGGATACGTGGCGTGCGCGGGCCTCGGTCGTGGCTCGCCTCGGCTGGGCAATGGCGCAACGGGGCCAGTTCGCCGATCCGTATGCGCTGACGCCGATTTATATCCGCCCCCCGGAAGCCGAGGAAAAATGGCGGCCTCCGGAATAGGTACTTGCTTCTCGGACGGCGCGGATGGCGGCCAAGTGGTGGGCCGGGCCCTGCCCATGAAGAAAGCACCGGAATGCCGATGCATCCCGGTGCCTTGCCCGCTCGTGCGGGCTGTGATCAGATGGCCTTGCGGCGAAGTCGGCGGATGTACGCCGCGCCAAACATCCCCGCGAACAACACCGCCCCCGCCGGCAACGCGGCCGGCAGCGGAATCGTCGTCAGGGCGAAGGCCAGATCAATGCTCTGGCCCCAGAGATGCTCGGGAATGGCCGGATGCTGCGGATATCGCAACTCCTGCCATGAGCCTATTAACGGACCGGCAAAGCCATTGGTGTCGGCGAAGACGGCATCGTCGTTCCAGTGCTGGAACGAGGTCTTCCACCCAAACAGCGGCATTTCCTGCTGGAGAGTGGGGTCCCACACTGGGGCGACCTGAACGTCGAGCCAGTAGACGGTCCCGGCAGTCTGACGGAACGCCTCGTGCTGCGGGATCACGAAGTTGTACTGCCAGATTTGGGTGTCCGTTCCGATGATCCGGCCCCCCAAGTTGGGGTCGTAGAACAACTCCGTGCCCTGGCCGTCGATCCGCGCCACGTACGTGAACGGATCGAAGATGTAGCTCCAAAGCTCAGCACCGGGCCGGCTATACGGAGCGGTGGGTCCTACGGGGATATCGGCGTGGATACTCAGCTTCACTTTGGCCGCCGTGGGCGCCGGAACCAGTTGGCCCGTTTGTCCAGGCAGCAGGGGGACCTGGTCGTTCAGCCACGAACCCCAGATATGAATGTCCGTGATGGGACCGCTGAACGTGCAAAGGAAGTCGTCGGCCAGTATCTTGCCGAAGTCCACCGGCGTCGGCGATGGATAGGGAAACGTCGCCAGCACGTCAAGCCCATGCTCGCGGTCTGGCAACTGCACCCATTTCGTCGGGTTGTCATTCGGCCAGTCGGCCAGCGCTGGCGCTGCCGCCAACGTCACACACATCAGCCCGGTAGCAACAATGCCCAAGGGCGTTATTCGTATTCTCACGGCATGCACCTCCTGAAATAGACACACTCTCGGTGAACCTCCAACGCAGTGCTCATATCCCCAAGCCTCCTCCCGCGACAAGCGCGGGCAGGTATCGAGAGCCCGGCCATTGTCTGGTGGCGCAAGAGCTGAACCCGAAATGAAAGATCGACCAATGCCAATATTACCGCGCTTCTGTGGTTCGTCAAATATTTTCGTATCTGCCAAGGGCAGCATTCATGGGTGGGCGTTGCTCTGTGTCCTCTGGCAGGCCATAAGTCTTTCCCTAGATGCGACTTAGTAGAATGAACCGAACGCGGTGCTGCCGGCATCCGAAGCAGCGGCTCGCCGGCTCGCTATGCCCGCCACGAGTACCATTCGCTGGGCGCAGGTGTCACAGACGCCGCCCCGTGAGTCGCTTCTTCTCGACATCGCCATCCGGGAGCGTAATCTATGCTGGACGCTTCGCAGGTGTCTTCACAGCGGATGGTCTCATGGACGCAAACATCACCTTCACCGTCAACGGCCGGCAACGCACGCTCCGCACCGATCCGGCGCGGGCGCTGCTGGACGTTCTCCGCGAAGACCTGGAACTGACCGGCACGAAATACGGCTGCGGCGAGGGACGATGCGGCTCCTGCACCGTCCTGATCGACGGGCGGCGCACCTATTCGTGCCGCACGACGGCAGGCGAGGCCGCCGGACGGACGATCACCACGATCGAGGGGCTGGCCTCGGGCGAGCGGCTGCATCCGGTGCAGGAGGCGTTCCTGGCCGAGAACGCCTTCCAGTGCGGCTACTGCACGCCTGGGATGATCCTCTCGACGGTGGCACTGCTCGCGGAGAACCCCAACCCCACGGACGCCCAGATCGTCGCCTGGCTCAACCGCGACCTGTGCCGCTGCTGCGGCTATCCCAACATCCTCAACGCCGTGCGACGCGCCGCCCGCTCGCGATAGACCCGCTATAGCCGGCCCCCTCGTGGGCCGCTTGCTCTGGTACGTGCCATGACCACCGAAACAGCAGAATCCGCCCTCGACTACGAGGAGCCGATCGACCGCGTGAGCTTCAACTTCGAGCTGACCCGCCGCCAGTTCGTACAGGTGCTGGGCGCCGGGCTGCTGATCGCGTCCTTCGATGCGCCCGTCGATGGCGCTCAGGGCCGTGGAGGCGGAGGACGCTCTGTCGCCGCGCGTCTGCACATCGCGCGAGACGGGACAATCACCGTCCTCACCGGCAAGGTTGAGGGCGGACAGGGGGCACGCGCTCAGATCACCCAGGCCGCCGCCGAGGAGCTGCGCGTCGCCCCTTCGCGGATCAACCTCATCATGGCCGACACCAGTCTCGTGCCCGACGACGGCATCACGGCCGGCAGCCGCACCACGCCCGCGACCCTGCCGGCCGTGCGCCAGGGAGCGGCCGCGGCGCGGATGTTGCTGGTCGATCTGGCGGCCCGGAGCTGGTCGGTCGAGCCCTCCCAGATCGAGTTGCGCGACGGCATGGCTTTTCACGCCCCGACCGGGCGCCGGCAGTCGTACGCCGATCTGGCCTCCAGCGACCAGGGAACGCAGGCGTTCGCGGCAGCCGCCCCGACCAGCGTCTCGGTGACGCCGGTGAGCCAGTGGAAAGTGATGGGAGTCTCGTTCCCCCGCCCCAACCGCCGCGATCTGGTGACCGGCGCCCACAAGTATCCATCCGACATCGTTCGCCCGGGCATGCTCTACGGCAGAGTTCTGCGCCCGCCTTCCTACGGCGCCAGGCTCGTCGACGTGGACCTGACCCCCGCACGCGCGGTGGAAGGCGTGGTGGCCGTGCGCGACGGTTCGTTTGTGGGCGTGGCCGCGCCCAATACTTTTCTCGCACAGAAGGCGCTGGAGGCCGTGGCGAAGACCGCCCGGTGGGAGCCGGCCCCGCATCCGAACAGCTCGCAGGTGTACGACTATCTGCGGAGCCGGGCCAATGTGCCGGGCAACCCGTTTGCGGCGGAATTGAGCGCGGCGGCGACGTCGTTGCGGCAGACGTATCACGTTGCCTACGTGCAGCACGCCCCGATGGAGACGCGGGCGGCCGTCGCCGAGTGGGCCGACGGGCTGCTGACCGTCTGGACGGCCTCGCAGAATCCGTTCGGCGTTCGCGGCGAGCTGATGCAGGCGTTTCGCCTAGGCGCCGACCGCGTGCGCGTGATCATCCCCGTGTGCCGCGGTTCGAGGATGTGCCCGAACTGGACATCCAACTGCTGAATCGCCCGGACATCGCCTCCGCCGGCGCCGGCGAGACGCCGATGATCGCGCTGGCCCCGGCCATCGCCAACGCCGTTTTTCATGCGACGGGCGTGCGGGTGCGAAGGATGCCGATACGGTTGGATGTGTGATTTTTGATTTTTGAGTTTTGATTTTTGATTTGCCTTCGCGCCCATGCCCAGCGGCGCACCGCCTCAACGTAGCACGCGTGGCATCCCTGCGTATAGGTTTGTCCATGGTTCGTGGTCGTGCTCCTGGCCGACCTGCAACCAGCGGTTACGCCAACGCACGCACCAGTCCGCTCCCGCCGTACGCTCCTCCTGAACACACAACACCTCCCCCAGGATCACCCACACCATCAGCACGCACCTGGACCCCCGCCCTTCAAACCAGTCGTGATGGCTCCCGTCCATCTGCACCATCGAGCCAAAATGCGCTCGCCGCTCCCGACGCCGCCGGTGCCGCCCACGCCGACGACGACGCTCCCACAGACCCCGCTCCTTGAGAATCGCCGTCAGCGTGTTGGGGCTCACCCCCAACTGCTCTTCGGCCAGCTTCTCGCACGCCAGCGTCGGCCCAAAGTCCGCCTACCGATCCTGGTGCCGTTTGACGATCCGCTGCCTGATCTGTTCGCTGATCCGCCGGTTGCTGGCCCGCCCACGCAGCCCATGCGCCAGCCCGCTGTCGCCCAGCTCCCGGTAACGCTTCCAGACCCGACGGGACTGACGCAGCGACAGGCCCATCAGCTCACACGCGGCCGTCACCGTCCGTTCGCCTCGCTTTACTCGACTCAACACTTCCAACCGAATCCGCTCTTTCTGTGACATTCGAAGTTCGCCCATCCGGCTGGTATACCCCAGCCAAGGGGGTGACACTTCTATTCGAGCTATGGGGTGACATTTCTACTCGCGCACAACAGGAAGACTCCAGGGGCTCCAGGGGTGCTTGCATTGACCGGCTCCTGGCGGTACGCTGAGGTTCTTGGCTCGCCAAGGGCCTCCCCGCGACGTTGCGCATCGGCATTGGCCGGTGGCGTGGTCCGTCCGCGGGTCCTTGTTCTGACATTTTCGGAACTTTTCAAGCCCCACGCGGGCGGCCGTGCCTTGGCCGCGGCGTCTGCACGGGCTGACGGCCGCTACGGCCGGTTATCTGGAGCATTGCTCATGGCACAATCGCAGGCGGAGCTGGTCAAAGCGCTTGTGGACGCGGGCGTTCATTTCGGACACCGCGTCAGCCGCTGGAATCCCAAGATGGAGCCTTACATCCACGGCAAGCGCAACATGATTCACATCATCGATGTGAAGGAGACGATCAAGGGGCTGATCCGCGCCCGCAAACTGATTCAGCAGACCGTCGCACAGGGCAAGGACGTGCTGTTTGTCGGCACCAAGCGACAGGCCCGTCATGCCATCGAGGAGGAGGCCAAGCGCTGCGGCATGCATTACGTCGCCGAGCGCTGGCTGGGAGGTACGCTGACCAACTTCCGCACCATCCGCGCCCGCCTCAATCGGCTGGAGGAGCTGGAGAAACTCTGGTCCACGGGCGAGATCGAGACCTACTCGAAGAAGATGAAGTCCACCCTTCAGCGCGAGATGCACAAGATCAAGGCCAATCTGGAGGGCATCCGCCGCATGGAGCGAATGCCGGGGCTGATGTTTGTGGTCGATACCCGCCGCGAGCACATTGCCGTCAAGGAGGCGCGCAAGCTCGGCGTCACCACCATCGCCATGATCGACACCGACTCCGATCCCGACCTCATCGACCTGCCCATCCCCGGCAACGATGATGCCATGCGCGCCATCGAAATCATCGTCCACGAGCTGGCCGACGCGGTCATCGAGGGCAAGGCGTCTCGCACCGAGAAGAGCGAGGAGGGCCAGCCGCAGCCGCGGCGCCGTTCCGCCCGCGTGGCCTTTCGCGCCGAGGAACCCGGCCGCCCCGACGAATCGACGCCTGCGCCTCTGGCCGAAGAGGCGCCTGCGGAACCGGCTGCGGCCGAACAACCTCCGCTGGAGCAGCCGCCCGCAGAGCAACCCGCCTCCGAACCCACTGCCACCGCGCCGACCGCCTGATGCACCCGATCCCAAGACACTCAACGACTTTAGTGGAGACCTGAGATGGCCCAGATTACCGCAAGCATGGTGAACGAGCTTCGCGCCAGGACCGGCCAGGGGATGATGGAGTGCAAAAAGGCCCTGACCGAGACCGGCGGCGACATCGAGAAGGCGAT
>Ga0308417_1001505_pt1 | contig 15904 bp, 16 predicted proteins | sample HotsprSampleOS65_FD_203528 | JGI IMG/M metagenome (GOLD analysis project Ga0308417, IMG submission 203528) | Hot spring phototrophic mat microbial communities from Octopus Spring, Yellowstone National Park, Wyoming, United States - 20090730_OS65 ... | reverse complement strand
TTCCAGGGTGTCGAGAAGAGCTATGACGGGGTGAGGCATGCCGTCCGCCACCTCGACCTCGACATCCTCCGCGGCGAGTTCCTGACACTGCTTGGCCCCTCCGGCTCTGGCAAGACCACGACACTCATGATGCTCGCGGGCTTCGAGGCGCCGACCGCGGGCGAGATCCTGCTCGAGGGGCGGCCGATCGCGCGCCTGCCGCCGCACCGGCGCGGCATCGGCGTGGTGTTCCAGTCCTACGCCCTGTTCCCGCACATGACGGTGGCGGAGAACGTCGCCTTCCCGCTTTCTGTGCGCGGGGTGGGCCGGGCCGAGCGCGAGGCGAGGGTGGCGCGGGCGCTCGAGATGGTGCGCCTGCCTGGGTATGGGGGGCGCCGCCCCGCCCAGCTCTCGGGCGGGCAGCAGCAGCGCGTCGCGCTCGCCCGCGCGCTCGTGTTCGAGCCGCCGCTCGTCTTGCTCGACGAGCCCTTGGGCGCTCTCGACAAGCAACTGCGCGAGGAGATGCAGCTCGAGATACGCCACCTGCACGAGCGGCTCGGCGTCACCATGGTCTATGTCACGCACGACCAGGCGGAGGCGCTGACGATGTCTGACCGGATCGCCGTGTTCCGCGACGGGGCGATACGCCAGCTGGATGCGCCGCAGGCGCTCTACGAGAACCCGGCCGATGCCTTCGTCGCCGGCTTCGTCGGCGAGAACAACCGTCTCCCCGGCCGGATCGCCGGCGAGGACGAGGGCATAGCGGTGGTCGAGCTCGCCTCGGGCCGGCGGCTGCGCGCGCGGCGTGCCGATTCCGGGCCGCCTGGCTCGCCTGCCCTGCTCTCGGTCAGGCCGGAGCGTGTGGCCATCGCTGCCGCCGCGGCCGAGGATCTCGGCGCCTTCGCCCTTCCCGCCACGGTCGCTGAGGTGATCTATCTCGGCGACCATGTCCGTGTCAGGCTCGCGCTCGAGGGCGGGCTCGAGCTCGTCGCCAAGCGCCCCGCCGCCGCCGCGGCAGGCCTCGCGCCTGGGGCTTCTGTCGCCGTGGCCTGGCAGCCCGGCGACGCCATCGCCTTCGCCCCGGACGGCTGAACCCAGACGCCATCCCCGGGCGTTGCGGCCTCGCGCCAAGCCCCGCTACGCTTCCGAGGCTTGCAACACTCGGGATCGGGAGAGCATGATCCGACGTTCCCTACTCGCCGCCGCCGCGGCCCTTCTCCTCGCCGCCGCGCCGGCCGGCGCGCGCGACCTCACCATCGTCTCCTGGGGCGGCGCCTACCAGGACGCGCAGCGCGAGGTCTATTTCCGGCCCTTCTCGCAGGCGACCGGAATACGCTTCGTCGAGGACTCCTGGGACGGCGGCATCGGCGTGCTGCGCACCCGCGTGCAGTCCGGCAACAACACCTGGGACCTCGTCCAGGTCGAGAGCGAGGAGCTCCTGCTCGGCTGCGAGGAGGGGCTGTTCGAGAAGCTCGACTTCGCCCGGATCGGCGGCCGCGACCACTACATCCCGGAGGCCGTACACGATTGCGGTGTCGGAACGATCCTCTACAATTTCGTGCTCGCCTGGGACCGAGCGAAGTTCCAGGGCACGCCAACTTGGGCCGACTTCTGGAACGTCGAGCGCTTCCCGGGCAAGCGCGGGCTGCGGCGCGGGGTGAAGATGAACCTCGAGTTCGCCCTTCTGGCTGATGGCGTGCCGCCGAGTCAGGTCTACCCGACGCTCCGCACGGAAGCTGGCATCGACCGGGCCTTCCGCATGCTCGATCGCCTCAAGCCGCATATCGTGTGGTGGCAGTCCTCGGCCCAGGCGCCGCAGATCCTGGGCTCGGGCGAGGTGCTGATGACCTCTGCGCCGAACGGGCGGATCACCAACGCCAACCGGACCGAGCGGCGCAACTTCGGCATCCAGTGGGCCGGCAGCCTCTACACGATCGACAGCTGGGTGATCATGAAGGGCAGCCCGAACAGGGAAGCCGCCTATCGCTTCCTCGCCTTCGCCGCCAACCCCGCGGTGCAGGCGCGGCTTCTGCCGCTGATCCCCTATGGCGGCACGGCCAAGGGCGCCAATGACGGCCTCCCGCCCGACCTGCTCGAGGTGAGCCCGACCAACCCGCAGAACCTCTCCGTCTCGCTGATGATCGACGACCAGTTCTGGCTCGACAACCTCGACAGGCTGTCGCAGCGCTTCAACGCCTGGCTCGCGCGTTAGCGGCAGGACCGGTCGGGGGCGGAACCATTCCCCCGCCGCCTCGACGGTGCAGGAGGTCGCGGCGATCGAGACCGGCAAGGCGGCGGCGCTTGCGCGCCGCACCCGCCGTGCCGGCTTGGGGGCGAGGGTCTCGGCAGCGCTGCTCGTCGCGCCGCTCTTCCTCTTCGTCCTCGTCGCCTTCGCTGCACCGATCGGCGCGATGCTCAAGCGCGGCCTCGAGGACCGCGAGGTCGCGCCAGTGCTGCCGAGGACGCTTGCCGCGCTCGAGGGCTGGACCGGCACTGCCCTGCCCGGCGATGACGCTTTCGAAGCCCTGGTCGAGGACCTGCGCGAAGCCCGCAGAGCCGGCACGCTGCCGGTCGCTGCGGGACGGCTGAACCACGACACCGCTGGGCTGCGCACCACCCTGGTTGCCTCGGCGCGTCGGCTTGCGCAGCCCTTCGACGGCCCGGCGCGCGAGGCGGTGCTGCGCGCCGACCCGGCCTGGGGCGAGGTCGAGACCTGGGGCGCTCTGGTGCGCGCGCGCGGGCCGTGGACCGACTTCTTCCTGCTCGCCGCGCTCGACCTCAGGCGAGACGCTACCGGAACGATCCGCTCTGTGCCGCCGGACCAGGCGATCTTCCGCACCGTGTTCGCGCGCACCTTCTGGATCGCGGCGCTGGTCACCGCCATCACGCTGATCGCCGGCTACCCTCTCGCGGCTCTGATCGCGCTCTCCCGCCCGGGCGTGTCGGCGGTGCTGCTGTTCATGGTGCTTCTGCCATTCTGGACGAGCCTGCTCGTGCGGACCGCAGCGTGGATGGTGCTGCTCGCGCGCGAAGGCGTGGTCAATCATGCGCTGGTCGCGCTCGGCCTGTTCGGTGCGCCGCAGCAGCTCCTGTTCAACCGTTTCGCCGTCGTCATCGCCATGGTGCACATCCTGCTGCCGTTCATGGTGCTGCCTCTCTATGCGGTGATGCGGCAGATCCCGCCGATCCATCTCCGCGCCGCGGCAAGTCTCGGGGCGAGCCCGGTCGCCGCCTTCCGGCGCGTCTGGTTGCCGCAGACTTTGCCCGGCATAGGCGCAGGCTGCCTGATGGTCTTCATCCAGGCCCTCGGCTTCTACATTACCCCTGCCCTGGTCGGCGGCGGGGCTGACCAGATGCTGCCCTACTTCATCGGCTTCTACGCCAACCAGACGGTGAACTGGGGCCTTGCCGCGGCGTTGTCGCTCTTGCTGCTGGTCGCGACGCTTGCGATCGTCGGCCTCTACGGCAGGCTTGTCGGCTTCAGCGCGGTGCGCACGGCATGAGCGCGATCAGGCTTCTCTGGTGGGCTGTGTCGATCGCTGTCGTCGTGTTCCTGGTCGCGCCTCTGCTCGTCATCGTTCCGCTCTCCTTCTCCGAAGGCAGCTTCCTGCACTTCCCGCTGCCCGGCGTCGGCCTGCGCTGGTACCGCGCCTTCTTCGCCTCTGAGTTCTGGCTTGCCGCGCTCTGGAACAGCCTGAGCATCGGGCTTGCGGCGACCGCGCTTGCCACCCTGCTTGGCACGCTTGCCGCGGTCGGGCTGTGGCTCGCCCCCCTCCCGGGCGCCTCTGCGGTGATGGCGGTGCTGCTTCTGCCGATGGTGGTGCCCACGATCATCACCGCGGTCGCGCTGACCTTCGCCTATGCGCCGGTCGGGCTCGCCAACACCCATCTCGGGCTGATCATCGCGCATGCCGCGCTCGCCTCTCCCTTCGTCCTCGTCACGGTCGGGGCGACGCTCACGCAATTCGACCGCACGCTCCTGCGCGCCGCCGCCTCCTGCGGTGCGGGGCCGGTCGCTGCCTTCCGCCGGGTGATGCTGCCCTCGATCCTGCCGGGGGTGGCAGCCGGAGCGGTGTTCGCCTTCGCCACCTCGCTCGACGAGAGCGTTGTGGTTCTGTTCCTCGCAGGTCCGTCGCAGCGCACACTGCCGCGGCAGATGTTCGCGGGGCTCAAGGACACGATCGAGCTCACCATCCTCGCCGCGGCAACCATGCTGACAGCGCTGTCGCTCGTGCTGATGCTGCTCGTGCGCGCGCTTACCGCGCGCGGCGGCAAGCCCGCGCAGCCATGAGCGGGTCCGTGCTGCCGCTCTCGGGGCGGCTCGACGCAGCCTCCGTCTCCAGGCTCTGGCAGGCGACGATGCGTGCCGCCTCTGCCCCCGTCGCGATCGACCTCTCCGGCGTCACCTACTGCGACGGCGCCGGCGCTGCCCTCGTTCTCGCCGCCGAGCGTCGCGCACAGGCGGCGGGAGGCGGCGGCCTCGTCGGTGCCGCGCCCGAGGTCGCCGCGGTGATCGCGCTGGCGCGCAAGGGGATGCGGCAGTCGGCAGCGCGAGCCTCTCCGCCAGCCGAGAGCCTGCCCGTCGCGCTCGGCCGCGGCGCGATCGGCGGCGCGGCGAGGCTCAGCGACAGCATAGCCTTCCTCGGCGAGGCGATGGCGGCAACGGTTCTGACGCTCGCGCGCCCCTGGACGCTGCGCTGGGGCGACGCGATGCGCCACGCCGAGGAGGCAGGCACTCGCGCGCTGCCGCTGATCGCCGTGCTCGGCTTCCTGTTCGGGCTGATCCTCGCCTTCCAGTCGGCCGTCCCGATGCGCCAGTACGGCGCTGACATATTCGTCGCCAACCTCGTTGCCGTGTCGGTGTTCCGCGAGCTCGGGCCGCTGCTTGCGGCGGTCATCCTCGCCGGGCGGTCGGGCAGCGCATTTGCGGCCGAGATCGGCACGATGAAGGTGAACCAGGAGGTGGACGCCCTGGTCACGATGGGGCTCGATCCGTTCCGGTTCCTGGTCGTTCCGCGCCTCGTGGCCGCGCTCGCGATGATGCCCGTGCTGATCGCGACGATGAACCTCGCCGCGGTGGCCGGCATGACCGCGGTGATGCTCTCGCTCGGCTTCCCTCTGGTTGCGATCTCGAACCAGGTGGTGAGCTGGACGGAGCCCTCGGACATCCTCGGCGGTCTTGCCAAGGGCATGGTGTTCGGCGCCGTGGTCGCCGGCATCGGCTGCGCGCGGGGGATGCGCACCGGGGCTGGACCGCGCGCGGTTGGCGACAGCGCCACCGCCGCCGTGGTCGGCGGCATCGTCGCGATCGTTGCGATCGACGGGCTCTTCGCCGTGTTTTTCTATCTCATGGGCTGGTGATGGTGCCCGAGATCTCCCCCGCGCGCGGCGACCGCGTCGGCCCGGGGCCGGAGGCGCCCAAGGTGATCGAGGCGAGGGGTCTCGCGATGCGTTTCGGCGCCAACACGGTGTTCCGGGACGTCGAGTTCGATGTGCGCAAGGGGGAGGTGTTCGTCATCCTCGGCGGCTCGGGCTCTGGCAAGTCCACGCTCCTCGCTCTCCTGATCGGGCTCAGGCAACCCTCTGCCGGCAGCATCACCGTGCTCGGCGAGGACCTGCTCGCCGCGCGTGGCGAGGCGCGGCGGAGGCTCAAGCAGCGCTTTGGGGTGATGTTCCAGCAGGGCGCCCTGTTCGGGTCGATGACGCTTGCGGAGAACGTCGCGCTGCCGCTCGAGAGCTTCACCGACCTGCCAGCCGAGGCGATCGGGGAGATCGCGCGCGCAAAGCTCGGCATGGTCGGCCTCGGCGACGCGGCCGAGAAGCTTCCCGCCGAGATCTCCGGCGGCATGGTCAAGCGCGCCGCGATCGCGCGGGCGATGGCGCTCGACCCGCCGCTCCTGTTCCTCGACGAGCCCTCAGCCGGGCTCGACCCGATCACCTCGGCCGGGCTCGACCGGCTGATCCTCGCGCTTGCGGAGGGCCTCGGCATCACCTTCGTGATCGTCACCCACGAGCTCGACTCGATCCTGACGGTTGCGGACCGCGTCATCATGCTGGACAAGGCAGCGCAGGGCGTCATCGCGGCGGGCGACCCGCGCGCGCTCCGCGCGACGAGCACGCATCCAACGGTGCGTGCCTTCTTCAACCGCATCGCCGAGGCAGCCTGAGGCAGCAAGGGGTCGTTCGGCCACGCCATGGAGCAGAAGGCCCTCTACTTTCGCGTCGGCGTCGTGATCCTCGCCGGGATCGCCATGATCGCCGGCCTCGTGCTCTGGGTCGGGGCGGACGTGTTCCGGTCGGGCGGGCGCAAGTTCGAGACCTACTTCTCAGAGAGCGTGCAGGGCCTCGAGGTCGGCGCTGCGGTGCGTTTCCGCGGCGTCCCCGTCGGGCGGGTGACGGAGATCGGCATGGCTGCTGCCGAGTATCCCGTTCCGGTAGCGACGCGTGTGCTCGGCAGCGACGCCTTCACCCTCGTCGTCGTGCGCTTCGAGGTGTTCACGGAGCGCTTCGTCCAGCACGCCGACACGGAGATCGCCCGCCTCGTGCAGGGGGGCTTGCGCGTGCGCATGGCAAGCCAGGGGATCACAGGCGTGCTCTATCTCGAGGCAGACTTTCTCGACTCGCGCCGCTTCCCCGCCATCGCCGTGCCGTGGGAGCCGCGCTATCCCGTCATCCCCTCGGCGCCGTCGACGCTCTCGCAGTTCACCTCCGCCGCAGAGCGGCTGGTCGCGCGGCTCGAGCAGGCGCAGCTGCCCGAGACGGTCGAGAGCGCGAACCGGCTGATCGGCGCGCTCACCGAAACGCTCATGAGCGGCGAGGCCTACCGCCTTCTCGTCGAAGGCGCGGACGCGCTCGCCCAGATCCGCACGACTCTCGCGCGGCTCGACCCGGCGGCGGAGACGGCGCTTGCGGACGCGCAGCGCTCGCTCGCCACGCTGCGGCAGATGCTCGAGAGCCGTGAGACCCGTGAGACCCTGCGCCATCTCGAGGCGGCGGCGTCGCGCCTGCCGCAGGCCGTTGGCGCGATCGAAGGCGCGGCGCGGCGGCTCGACACCGTGATGGCTGACGCCGACCGCGACCTTGGCCCGATGCTGCGCGAGCTTCGCCTTGCTGCTGAGAACCTGAGGATTATCACCGAGAACATGCGCCAGTATCCGAGCCAGGTCCTGTTCGGGGCGCCGCCGCCGCGCGAGCTTGCGCCGCCCGCGCAGGCGCCGGCCCCGCGCGGCTTGCCGGGAGCGGCGCGATGACCCGCCGTCGCAGGCTGCTTCTTGCTGCGCCAGCACTCGCGGCAGGCTGCGCCAACCCGCTGTCGCAGCCCTTCCCCGAGAAGACCTTCTTCGTGCTCGAGGTGCGGCGGCCGCAGCGTCTTCCTCCCGATCCGCGCGGCCCGGTGCTCGTCGTGCGCTCCGTCACCGCCGGTCCGGGAGCGGAACTGCGCGGCATCGTCACCCGCTTCCAGGGCGGGCAGCAGCGGGCGGACTTCTGGAACGAGTTTTTCTCGCCCCCTCCCGCTCTGGTAGGGGATCAGCTCCGCCAGTGGCTCGCCGACAGCGGCCTGTTCTCTGCCGTGGTCGACCAGGGCACGCGGGCCACGCCCGCTCTCGCGCTCGAGCCCGTGCTGAACGCCCTCTTCGCCGATGCGACCGAGGCCCCGCCTGTGGCGCGCGTGCAGATGCAGACGCTGACGCTCAGGCTCGACCGCACCCCACCGCGCGTGCTCGCGCAACACGACCACGACCGCACCGCGCGGATCGACTCGCTTGCCCCGGTTTCGATCGTCGCGGGCTTCAATCGCGCGCTCGCGGCGATCTTCGCCGACATCGAAGCGTCCTTCCGCGGCCTCGCATGAGCAGCACCGCCCCCGGCCAGAGCCTCAGGCTGACGCTGCTCGGCACGGGCTGCCCGCAGGTCGACCCGGCGCGCATGGGCCCTGCCAACCTGGTGCGCGGCGGCGGGAGGCAGCTCCTGTTCGACTGCGGGTCGGGCGTGACGCAGCGGCTCGTGCAGGCGGGCACGAAAGGGGCGGAGATCGACGCCCTCTTCCTCACCCACCTGCACAGCGACCATGTGGTCGATTTTCACCAGCTCCTCGTCTCCTCCTGGCACCAGGGGCGGGCGCGGCCGTGGAAGGTGTTCGGCCCGCCCGGGACGTTGGGCTTCGTCGAACGCTCCGCTTCCCTGTGGAAGCCGGAGCTCGACCTCCGCGTGGCGCACGAGAAGCGTCCAAACGAGGCTGGGCTCGACGTCACGGTGACGGAATATGCCGACGGCCAGTCGTTCCGCGGCGGCGGCATAACCGTCACGGCTGTGCAGGTGAACCACGATCCCTTTCCGGATACGTATGGTTTCGTCATCGAACAGGACAGCCTGCGCCTCGTGCTCTCCGCCGACACGGTGCTCTGGCCGCCGCTGATCGCCGCGGCGCGTGGGGCGGATCTCCTGCTGCACGAGGTGTTCATCCGCCGCGAGCTTCGCCCCGACCCGGACCATCGCCCGCAGGCGACGATCGAGGCGGTCGCCGCCTACCACACGCTGTCGAGCGAGGTGGGCCGTGTGGCGGCGGAGGCGGATGTCGGCCTGCTCGTCTTGAACCACTTCGTGCCGACTCGGTTCGATGCGGAGGCGCTGGTTGCCGAGGTGCGGGCGCACTGGCAAGGCCCGCTCGTGCTCGGCGAGGACCTGATGACCTTCGACCTCGCGGCGCGGACACTCTCCTTCGCCGGCGCGACGGTCGCGTTCCCGAGGTAGGTGGCCGCGCCCGTCCGTTTCTGGCGTGCCATCATCCCGAGGCGCTTGACCAGTCGTGCGGGACCCGCGCATCGTCGATCCGTCATCGCGAGAGGGGCGAACGCTCCCGCCAACCTGCCGACCCGGGCAAGGTGGCATCCGCGTGGACGGGCGAGGGGGTTGCCCGCGTCCGCCGCCGGGGATGAGGCCGCAAGGCAAGAGTACGGGGAACGTACATGCCCCCCTCCGATGACGGAACGACCGATGGAGGGGACCATGACGGATGACAGCGTGAACGACGGCGCCGAGGGCGAGGCGGAAGCTGTCGGCCCAGAGGTGCGGGCCCGGCTCGAACTCCTGTTCGGCGCGCGCGACGACGCCACACTGGCCGCGCTCGCCCGCTACGAGGCGCTGATCGCGCGGCCGGGCCACGCGCTCGGCTTCGCGGGCGGGCTTGCTGCGCATTGGCTGCGCCAGCGCTGGCCGGCCGAGACCGCGGTGCTCGATGCGGCGCGGCGGGCGGCCGAGGCGGCGGCAGACGCAGCCGATCCGCTTCGGCCCCAGCGTCGCGCGCTCGAGGCCCTCGCACGCGGGCTCGCTCAGGAACTCGCGGCGAAGGAATCGGAGGCGGCGGCGTGCCGTGACCGACTTGCCGCGCTGCACCGGGTGCTCGTCGCGCTCGGCGGCGCTGCGCCCGATCGCGCCTGATCGCTCCCGGCCGCGGTCAAGATCTCGTGCCGTCAGCGCCCGGTTGCGGCGCGCGCGGCGAGGCGTTCGGCGACGATGGCGTGGGCGCGGGCGAAGGCCGCGTCCGGGTCGAGGTCGGTGGTGTCGATCAGCACCGCGTCAGGCGCGGGGCGTAGCGGGGCGACCGGGCGGTTCTCGTCCTGCGCGTCTCTGTCGCGTAACTCGGCGAGCACCTGCGCGGCGTCGGCCATCACGCCGCGCGCAGCGAGCTCGGCGAGCCGCCGCCGCGCGCGCTCCTCCGGCGAGGCGGTGACGAACAGCTTCACCGCCGCGTCCGGGAAGATCACGGTGCCTATGTCGCGCCCATCAAGCACTGCGCCGCGCCCTTCGGCGAAGCGGCGCTGGAAGGCGACAAGCGCCGCCCGCACCGCCGGGATCGCCGCCACAGCCGAAGCCGCGCTGTCCGCGACCGGCCCGCGCAGGTCCGGGCGGTCGAGATCGCGGGCGGTGAGCGCCAAGGCCTCCCGCTCCGCCACAGCCGCATCGCGCGGGTCAGCGCCGTGGTCGAGCACGCGGCGGCCGACGGCGCGGTAGATCAGGCCTGTGTCGAGATGGGGCAGGCCGAAGGCGGCAGCAAGCCGTTTCGCAAGCGTGCCTTTCCCGGCCGCAGCCGGCCCGTCTATGGCGATCACCCACGGCGCGGCGAGAGGCTCCGTCATCCCGCCTCGATCGATGCGCCGAGGGATCGCATCAGATCGGCGAAGCCAGGGAAGGAGGTGTCGATGAACGCGCCGTCATCGACCCGCACCGGCTCCGCCGTCGCCTGGCCGAGCACGAGGAAGCTCATCGCGATCCGGTGGTCCATGTGCGTCTCGATTGTCGCTCCGCCGGCGGGCGGCTCTCCGGTGCCGTGCACGAGAAGGTCGTCGCCGTCGATCGAGACGCGCGCGCCGCAGGCGGCGAGGCCGGAGGCGATCGCGGCCAACCGGTCGCTCTCCTTCACGCGGAGCTCGGCGAGGCCGCGCATGCGCGTCGTGCCCGAGGCGCAGCTCGCCGCGACCGCGAGGATCGGGAACTCGTCGATCATCGAGGGGGCGCGCGCGGCAGGCACGTCGACGCCGCGGAGCGGCGAGGAGGAGACGGTGAGGTCGGCGACCGTCTCCCCCGCCTGGTCGCGCCGGTTCAGCACCTCGATGTCGGCGCCCATCTCGGCAAGCGTCTGATAGAGCCCGGCGCGCAGCGGGTTCATCCCCACCCCTTCCAGAGTCACCGAGGAGCCAGGGACGATCAGGGCCGCCACGGCGGGAAAGGCGGCGGAGGAGGGATCGGCGGGAACCGAGACGGGGCGGCCGGCGAGTTCGGGCTGGCCGGTGAGCAGGATCTCCCGCCCACCGCCAGGGGCGGGGTTCACCACAACCGTCGCGCCGAAGCCACGAAGCATGCGCTCGGTGTGGTCGCGCGTTGGCACGGGCTCGACCACGCGGGAGATTCCGGGCGCGCAGAGGCCGGCGAGCAGCACCGCCGACTTCACCTGCGCCGAGGCGAGGGGAAGCGTGTAGTCGGCAGGAAGCGGGGTCGTCGCGCCGCGGATCGCAAGCGGCAACCGCCCGCCCTCGCGCGACCAGAACGCAGCGCCGAGGGCGGAGAGAGGGTCGATCACCCGCTGCATCGGCCGGCGGCGCAGCGAGGCGTCGCCTGTCATCACCGCGAACAGAGGGTGGCCGGCGAGGATCCCGGCAAGCAGACGCGCTGCCGTGCCGCTGTTGCCCATGTCGAGCACGTCCTCGGGCTCGGCGAGGCCGCCGATGCCGCGGCCCTGCACCGTATAGGCCCCGTCATCGTGGCGCCTCACGATCGCGCCGAGGGCGCGCATCGCGGCGGCGGTGCGAAGCACGTCCTCCCCCTCGAGCAGGCCCTCGATCCGGGTCTCCCCCACCGCAAGCGCGCCGAGCATTATGGCGCGATGGCTGATCGACTTGTCGCCGGGCACCCGTACGGAGCCCGAGAGGGCGCCTGCAGCGCGGCGGGCGGTCATCGGTTGTGGGGCGCTTGTCCGCATCGGCTGCATTAAGCACAGCTTCCGCGCGATGGGCAGGGGGGCTCGGGAGCGCGAAGCGGTCGAGAGGGGCATTTGACAGGCCCTCAGGCCTGTGGCATCGCGCCGCGCCGGCCGGACGATGGTCCGCTCGCTGCCCGCAGGAGTGTCGCGATGGCGAAGCCCGAACTCGGTCTCAAGCGCGTCTGCGTCGCATGCAACGCCAAGTTCTACGACCTGGGGCGGTCTCCCGCCGTGTGCCCCAAATGCGGCACCGAGCAGCCCGCCGAGGTCCCCCGGCCACGCCGCCCCGGCGGGCCGATCCCTGATGCGCGTGGCAAGCGCGCCGCCGCCGTTCCGGTGCCGGAGGACGTCGTCGACGTCGAGCTCGAGGCGGACGAGACCGAGGCCGATGCCGTGCTCGAGGATGCCGACGAGCTCGACGACACCTCCGAGGAACTTGCCGCTGACATTGAGGTCGAGCCTTCAGACAACGACGAGGAACGCTGAGCCCGCGCAAACCTCCCGCAGGCGCGGCGAGCGGCAGCCGCTCGCCGTCGGCAAGGCAGGCATGGACCGCGCGTCGCGGGGCCGTGGCGGGCAAGTGGCATCTCGCGGCCTCGGTCCTTGCGAGAAGGCGGGGCTGCGCTGCACCGGACTCTTTGTTCCGTCGCTGGCGTCACGCCTCTGACAGGGATAGGGCTTGCGCCGGGCGGTGAGGGCATCGTGCGTCAGGCCGGCGATCGGCTCGCTTGCGGGAGGTGGCGTGCGGTCGATGGAGGGGTTGCGCGGGTGGTTCGGGATCGGCCTTGAAGGGGTGAGCAAGCCGGGCAATGCGGGGGCGGTGTTCCGCACCGCGCATGCCTTCGGCGCGGCCTTCCTGTTCGCGGTCGGCGAGAGCCCGGGCCTTGCCGCCACGCGGATCTCCGACACGTCGGATTCCACACGGCACCTGCCCTTCTACCGCTGGCCGTCTCCTGAGGCCATGGTGCTGCCGGAGCGCACGCGGCTGGTCGGTGTAGAGCTCGTCGAGGATGCGATCCCGCTTCCGTCCTTCCGCCATCCCCTGCAGGCGGCCTATGTGTTCGGGCCGGAGCGCGCCTCGCTCTCGGGCCGGATGCTTGCTGCGTGCGACTTCGTGGTGCGGATCCCGGCGCGGTTCGCGGTCAATCTCGCCATCGCTGCCGCGATCGTGATGTACGACAGGATGCTCGTGCATGGGCGTTTCGCGGACAGGCCTGTCGCTGCGGGCGGCCCTGCGGAGCAGCCGGGGCCGCACACGCACGGTAAGCCGCGGTTCCGCCGCGGCCTGCCGCCGCTCTTCCGCGAGGAGGAGGGCTGACCGGCCCAATAAGCGCGTTTCTGGGCGGGTCGGCTTGAGGCATGGGCGGGCGCGGTCTATCTCAGGCGGTATGAGTCTCTCCCGCACCCTACTCGCGGCCGCGCTCCTGCTCGCCTCGCCGGCTCTCGCCCAGGCGCAGCAGCGCCAGGCACAGCCTGCCCAGCCTGCGCAGGCCCGGCCGCAGCCCGGCGGGCCGACGCCGATCGGCCGCTTCGAGGACTGGGAGGCAGCGACGCTCACCGAAGGCGGACAGAAGATCTGCTACGCCTTCACCCGTGCCGCCGCATCGAGCCCTGCCGTGCAGGGCCGCGGCGAGGTGGTCCTGCTTCTGACGCATCGCGGCCGGTCGCGCGACGAGGTGGCAGTGCGCGCGGGCTACACCTACCCTACGAACGCCGAGCCCGCAGGCATCGTCGAGGCGGCGGGCGGCAACACGGCGCTTGCCTTCTTCAGCGTCGGCGATGCCGCCTTCGCGCGCGACCGCGCCGCTGCCGTGGTCGCCTTCGAGCGCGGCAGGGCGCTCAGGCTCACCGGCCCCGGGCCGCGCGGCGGCACGGTGACCGACCTCTTCAGCCTGCGCGGCTTCACCGCCGCGCGGCGCGCGATCGGCGAGGCGTGCAAGTGACGGCTTCGGCAGCGGCGGACGAGGCGGCCCGGATCGGCGCCAAGTCGGCGCTGTTCGCCCCGCCCGGGCCGGTCGTGCCCGACGGGCGGCGCGACCTTCTCGGCCTGACCCGGGAGGAGATCGCTCTCGAACTCGTCGCGATCGGCGAGGAGGAGAGTGCTGCGCGGCTGCGCGCGAAGCAGCTCTGGCACTGGATCTACCACCAGGGGGTGACCGAGTTCGCCCGCATGTCGACCATTTCGCGGCAGATGCAGGCGCGGCTCGCGCAAGCCTTTGTGGTCGGCCGCCCCGGCATCGTCGAGGACCGGCTCTCTGCCGACGGGACGCGCAAGTGGCTGTTCCGCTTCCGCGACGGCCAGGAGGCCGAGACCGTCTACATCCCCGACCCGGACGAGCCGCGCGGTGCCGTGTGCCTGTCGAGCCAGGTCGGCTGCACCCTCTCCTGCCGCTTCTGCCACACGGGCACGCAGAAGCTCGTGCGCAACCTCGGCGCGGCCGAGATCATCGGCCAGTTCATGGCCGCGCGCGATGCCTATGGCGAGTGGCCGAGCCCGAAGGGAGAGGTGCCGCGGCTGCTCTCCAACATCGTGCTGATGGGCATGGGGGAGCCGCTCTACAACTACGACAACGTCGCCCGCGCGATGCGGATCGCGATGGACCAGGAGGGGCTCGCGCTGTCGCGCCGGCGGATCACCCTCTCGACCTCGGGAGTCGTTCCGATGATGGACCGCTGCGGCGCGGAGCTCGGCGTCAACCTCGCCGTCTCGCTGCACGCGGTGACGGACGAGCTGCGCAACGAGCTCGTGCCGCTAAACCGCAAATACCCGATCGCCGAGCTGATGGCGGCCTGCAGACGCTATCCGGGCGCTTCGAATGCCCGACGTATCACTTTCGAGTACGTGATGCTGAAGGGGGTGAACGACAGCCCGGCGGAGGCGCGGGAACTCGTGCGGCTGATTCGCGGCATCCCTGCGAAGGTGAACCTGATCCCCTTCAACCCCTGGCCAGGCTCGCCCTACGAGACCTCTTCGCCGGCAGTGATCCGCGCTTTCGCGGGGATCGTCAACGACGCGGGCTACGCAGCGCCGGTGCGCACCCCGCGCGGGCGCGACATCCTCGCCGCCTGCGGCCAGCTCAGGACGGAGTCGCAACGGGCACGCGGGCGCGCCCGCCCTGCCGCTTGAGCCGGCCTCACCGAGCGCCGAGGGGAAGCCCGCGCAGGATCAACCCGCGTGTCCTTTCGCCGGTGATTCCGAAATCGTCGTCGTTGATGACGAACACGGCCCCGCCCGGCAGCACGGCGACGCCCTCGAGCTTGGTGGGGATGCCCTCGTGGTCGGCGCTGTCGAACACGAGACGTTTGGCAACTGGCGTGATGCCCGTGCCGGAGAGGTCGTTCGACTGCTCGAGTGTCGGCCGCGTGGCTGGGTCGTCCCAGCGCGAGCCGAGGATGTCGGTCGCGCCGCGGAGGTCGACCTCGTAGAGCTTGGTTGTGCCTTCGGTGCGCTCGAGCACCAGAAGCCTCTCAGCATCGAGAGCCGTGAGCTCGCTGATCCTCGGGTCCGACTGCCGGTTCGAGGGATCGCGGCGGAAGCTTTGGGGGTCGTCGAGCTGGTAGACGAACTCTGCAACGAGCCGATGGCTCAGCCGATCGAACTTGAACAGCCGCGTGTTCTTCGCCTGCTGGTAGGCGGAGAGGTCTGGGTTGGCGAGCGGGTTCTGCAGGATGAAGTAGAGGAAGCGCTCGTCAGGGCTCACCGCCATGCTCTCTATGCCGCGGTTCGTCTGACGCTTTGCAAGGATCGCCGGCAGGCCCTCGGCGACTGGGTATCCGGCGTCGCGGAAATCGCCGCCCGTGCCGGCGGGCACGATCCTGTGCTGGATCCGCCCATCAGCGGCGACGTGCAGGATCGAGGGCGCGTTCTCCTCGCCGATCCAGAACGTTCCGTCTGAGAGGCGAACGATCCCTTCGGCGTCGATCGCCGAGGGGTTCTGCGAAAGCCGCCGCCCGCGTCCGTCGAGCGGCGTCTCGCTCCTCGCCACGGTGAGCGGATTGGGCAGCCCGTCGATCGGCGTGCCGTCGAGCCGTTTGAGGGCGATCACGTCGGTGACGTGGAAGAGGCGGTTGGCCGGATCGAGCCTCAGCCGGTAGATCGAGGGGGCGTAGCGCGGCAGGGGGTAGACGCGGCCGTTGCGGTCCTCCGCGCAGAGTGTCTCGCGCGCCACGCCGGTCACACGCGCGGCATCGGAACAGGCGATGTTCGGGCCGCGGTCGGAGACGGTCCACACCACGTCGGGCGGGTCGGCGGCGCCGCGGAAGGCGCCGCTGCCGATGCCGATGCTGAGATCGAGGGTCTTGCCGCCCTCAAAACGATACTGGCCGAGGCTGAGCGGCACCGCAGGGTCGAGCGGCGTGATCTCGACGGCGGCGAGGGCGGGGGCGGCAGAGGCGGTGAGGGCGGCGAAGAGGGCAAGGGCTTGGCGTGTCATCGTTGTCCCGCACGGT
>Ga0308417_1001501_pt1 | contig 15911 bp, 12 predicted proteins | sample HotsprSampleOS65_FD_203528 | JGI IMG/M metagenome (GOLD analysis project Ga0308417, IMG submission 203528) | Hot spring phototrophic mat microbial communities from Octopus Spring, Yellowstone National Park, Wyoming, United States - 20090730_OS65 ... | reverse complement strand
TGGGCGCGCTGGTGTTCGCGGCCGGCCAGGTCCGCCATGCGCAGGGCAAAGTCGATGCGCTCGCCCAGCCGCTTCCCGCGCAAGCCATACGCGCGCCCAAAGAAGCGCAGATTTTCGATGACGGTCAGGTCGTTGTACAGCGTGAAGCGTTGCGACATGTACCCCAGATGCGGACGGGCGCGGTCGGGGTGACGGGTGATGTCAACGCCCAGCACCTCGGCGCTGCCGCGTGTGGGCTGCATCAAGCCGAGCAACATGCGGATGGTGGTGGTCTTGCCGGAGCCGTTTGGCCCCAGGAAACCAAAGATCGCCCCGCGCTCGACCGTGAAGGTCACCTCATTCACGGCGACAAAGCCGCCAAAGGTTTTCGTCAACCGGCGCACGTTCAGAACAATGGGATTCATTGTTGACCGTCTGCCCTCGCTTCGCTCGTTTGGCGGCTGATGAGCGAGATGAACGCCTGCTCCATGCGCGGTCGCTCGCGTTGCAGGTCGGTGAAGGGAATGCCGGCCCCGTCCAGACAGCGGGCGATGTCTGGCAGGCGCGCGCCGGCGTCGTCTACAAACACATGCACCAGGTCGCCATACACTTGTGTTTCGCGCACGCCCGGCGCTCCGGCCAGTTCGGCGGCGGCGCGCAGCGCGTTGGCCGGCCGCAGCGCAATCAGCTCGCCCTCGACCATTGTCTGGATGCGCTCCGGCGTGTCGCACACGATCAGCCGGCCGCGGTGCAGCAGCCCGACGCGCGTGCAGCGTTCGGCTTCGTCCATATACGGCGTGCTGACGACGATGGTTGCGCCGGCGATGTGCAGTTCGGCCAGGATGTCCCAAAACTCGCGCCGCGACACCGGATCGACGCCAGTGGTGGGTTCGTCGAGCAACACGATTTCAGGTTGGTGCGCCAGGGTGCAGGCCAGGGCCAGCTTCTTCTGCATGCCGCCCGACAGGTGCATGGCGCGCCGATCGCGGAAGGGGCGCAGGTTGGCGAAGTCGAGCAGGCGGGCCAGGCGCTCGGCGCGCGCGCGTCCCCGCACGCCAAACACATCGGCGAAGAAGTTCAGGTTTTCCCACACCGACAGGTCGCCGTACAGGCTGAATTGTTGCGACATGTAGCCGATGTGATGTTTGATTGCTTCGGCCTGCCGGCGCGTGTCGAAGCCGGCCACGCGCGCCGAGCCGGCGGTGGGATCCATGATCGCGGCCAGCAGGCGCAGCGTGGTGGTCTTGCCGGCCCCGTCCGGCCCGACCAGACCGAAGATCTCGCCGCGCTCGATGCGCAAATCCAACCCGTCAACGGCGCGCACAGCGCCAAAGACGCGCGTCAATCCGCGTGTTTCGATCATCGCTTCGTCAGGCGCCTTCTGCTGGTTCACCAGACCTGTTCTATAGTCCATCCTGATGAATCGCGCAACCTGCGGCATACTCAGGCATCCTCCCGCAGGTTCAGTATCCGGGGGAGGATGACGCGCGACGCGACAGGCTCGCCGTCTGCTGAAGGAGAAAATCATGTCGCCGACGATGCACGTTGTTTCGCACACGCACTGGGACCGCGAGTGGTACCGTCCGTTTCAGGTCTTCCGCGCGCGGCTGGTCGATGTGGTCGATGCCATCCTCGACCTCTTGCAGTCTGACCCCGACTATCGCTATTTTCATCTCGACGGGCAGACCATCGTGTTGGAGGACTACCTGGAGATTCGCCCAGAGCGCGAGCCGGAATTGCGCCGGCTGATCCGCGAGGGGCGCGTTCTGGTTGGCCCGTGGTACACCCAGCCCGACGAGTTTCTGGTCAGCGGCGAGGCGATGGTGCGCAATCTGATGCGGGGCCGGCGTCTGGCGCAGGCGTTCGGCGGCTGCATGGACCTGGGCTACCTTCCGGATGCGTTCGGCCACGCCGGCCAGATGCCGCAAATCTTCGCCGGCTTTGGCTTTCCGGCTGCCATCGTCTTTCGCGGCGTCACGTCCGACCAGGTCAAGTCGGCTTTTATCTGGCGCGGCGCGGATGGCACGCCGCTGCTCACGCTCAAGTTGCCCGATGACATCGCCTACAGCAACTACCTGTACTGCTTGTTGGACACTTTGTCAGACGAGGGCAAGCCGATCGACGACGCCTGGCTGGAAAAGGAGCTGGCTCATCTGCGCGCCGAGTGCGAAGCGCAGGCGGTGTGCGATCAGCATCTGTGGATGGATGGCGTCGATCACATCTACCCGAACCCAAAGACGCCGGAGATTTTGCGCCGGGCGCGGCGCATGATGCCGGATGCGACCATCCTGCACACCACGCTGCCGGCCTACATCGAGGCGCTCGGCGCGGCGCAGCCGGCGCTGGACGAAATGGTCGGCGAGTTGCGCCGGGCCAATCGCGCCTGGCGTTTGCAGGCGCTGTTGGCGAATGTGGCCTCGTCGCACATTCGGATCAAGCAGGCCAACTTCAGGGCGCAGACGGCGCTCGAGCGCGTGATCGAGCCACTGTGCGCGGCGGCGTGGATGATGGGGGAGGCTTACCCATCGACGTATCTGGCGCTGGCCTGGAAGTATCTTTTGCAGAATCACGCGCACGACAGCATTTGCGGTTGCTCGGTGGATCAGGTGCACCGCGACATGCACAGCCGTTTCGATCAGATCGAGCAGATCGCCGGCGTGTTGCGCGAGCGCGCGCTGGCGCAACTGGGCGAGCGGGTTGACACGTCATTCGCCGGCCAGCGCCCCGTCGCCCTGTTGTGCAACACGCTGCCCTGGGCGCGCACCGAAACGCTGCTGGTCGATGTGCCGGTTCCGCCACAGGACGACGGCGCTTACCCGCAGGAGATCGAATTGCGCGACGCGGCCGGCGCGCGCATCCCGCATCAGACGCTGACCGTGCGCGACACGGCGCGCCTGCGCCAGCCGCGCTACGACATCCCGCGCATGCGCCGCCGGCGCGTGTTCACAGTCGCGCTGGATGCCGATCTGCCGCCGTGCAGCCTGACGGCCCTGAGCGTCGCGCCGGCGGATGGGCCCAATCGTCCCACCGCTTCGCTGTTCACCGGCCCGGCCACAATGGAGAACGATCATCTGCGTGTGACGGCGCAGCCGGATGGCACGCTGGCGCTGTTGCACAAATCGACCGGCCGCCTCTTCACCGGCCTGCTGGCCTTTGAAGATCGCGGCGACGGCGGCGAGGGCTGGAACTGGATCCCACCGCTGGCCGATGAGGTGTTCCTGTCGCCGGGGTCGCCGGTCGAGATTGCGCGCGTGGCCGATGGCGACCTGTTTGCGTCGCTGCGGGTGGCGCTGCGCTTCAGCGTGCCGGCCGGCTTCGAGGGCGCGGCGCACGAACATGACCCGGCCCGTATGCGCCGCTCGGCGCAGCGCGTCGAGCTGCCGGTCGAGGCGACTGTGTCACTGGGCCGGCGTTCGGCGCAACTCGACATCGACCTGACGGTTCACAATGCCGCGCGCAATCACCGGCTGCGCGTGTTGTTCCCCACCGACATCGCGGCGGATGTGTGCCACGCGGATGGGACGTTCGAGGTGGTCGAGCGGCCCATCCGCCAGATCGATAGCCACGACTGGCGCGAGCCGCAGTTGGGCACGTATCCGCATCACGGTTTTGTGAGTGTGGGCGACGGAGCCGGCGGGCTGGCGGTGTTGACGGCCGGCACGCCGGAATATGAAGTCATGGACGAGCCGAGACGCACGCTGGCCATCACCTTGTTGCGCGCGTTCGGGCGCGGTCCCGGCGAGCCGCACGAATACATCGACAGTCAGGAGTTGGGCGAGCGGCGCTACCGGCTGGCGCTGCGCCCGTTTGCCGGCAGTTGGGAGCAGGCCGGCCTGGTTCGGGCAGCCCGTCAGTTTGCCGCGCCGCCGCTCGTGACCGACGATGCGGCTCACGCCGGGGCGCTGGAGTCAGGCCGGCCGTGGCTGCTCGTCGAGGGCGATGGGCTGGACGTGACCGCCGTGAAGAAGTGTGAGGCGCGCGATAGTTTGTTGGTGCGGTTGGTCAATCTGGGCAGCCGGGAGAGCGTTGCGCGCATCGGGCTGCCGGCGCCGGTGGCGGAAGCGCACTTGCTCGATCTGAACGAAGATCGCATTGCGCCGCTGGCCGTTGTGGATGGAAGCGTGTCGGCGCTCGTTCGCCCGCGCCAGATTGTGACGGTCGAACTGGCGCGAGCACACTCAGTACAGAGTAGTCAGTAGTCAGTACAGAGTAGTCAGATTACTGGCTACTGACGACTGGCTACTGACTACTGACTACTGGCTACTGACGACTGACTACTGGCTACTGGCTACTGACGACTGACGACTGACATGACCATCCAGGCTGTGCTTTTCGACATTGGCGGTGTGCTGTTGCGCACCGAGGATCAGGAACCGCGCCGCAAGTGGGAGCGCAGGCTCGGCCTGCCGGCGCGCGGACTGGCCGACGCTGTGTTCAATTGTGAAACCGCGCTGCTGGCCTCAGTCGGCAAGGCCACGCAACAGGATGTGTGGCGCGCAGTGGCCGAACGCTTCCGGCTGGATGATGCGAAGCTGCGCGACTTGCAGCGCGACTTCTGGGCCGGCGACCGGCTGGACGACGAGCTGGTGCGTTTTCTGGCCGGCCTGCGTCCGCGCTACAAGACCGGCATCCTCAGCAACGCCTGGCTGGCCATCCGCGCGTTGTACGCGCAGTGGTTCGGGCTGACGGATGACCTGGTTGACGTGATGATTTATTCCGGCGAGGTGGGGGTGATGAAGCCGGACGCGCGCATCTACCAGCTCGCGCTGGAGCGGCTGGGCCTGCCGGCCGAGTCTGTGGTGTTCGTCGATGACGTCATCGAGAATATTGCCGGCGCGCAGGCGGTGGGGATGCGCGCGGTGCATTTCACGTCGCCGGAGCAGGCCATGGCGGATCTGTCGCGCCTGTTGGCCGGGTGAGGCGAGTGATACCCGCTGCGTCTGCGCCGGCGGCACACCGGCCAGCGCAATCTGCCGGCGATCGGCCTGTGTCTACCTGGCGTGGTCGCCGGGGACGGCTCAGGTTTCTGCCGCAGCCTGCGACACCGGCGTCTCCCGGACCGCTTCACGATTGACCGGCGGCAGCGCCCAGAACAGCGCGCTGCCGACGAGGCGAACGGCGCCGCATCCAACCAGGACGGCAGACACACCGATGGCCGCTGCCAGCGGCGCTGCTGCCAGCGGGGCCGCCGTCGCGCCGATGTTCATCAGCGTAATATGAACCGCTAAAAACGAAGAACGTTGCTGTGGGGGACACAAGTCCAGCAGAATGCTGAAATGGGTAATGCTGATGCCGGCCTCATTGACGGCGTTCACAAATCCAAACAGCAGGATAGGCGCGGCCCACGGCATTAACACGATCAGAATTGGGTACAGCCAGCACAAAAGCAGGGCGCGCATGAGCGTCCAGTGCGCGCCTTTGCGCGTCACAATGCGCGTCCAGATGGCGGAGCCGAGAATCAGGCCGATTTGACCCAGAGTGGCGTTCACGCCCAGCCAGACCTCGCCGAGTTGTAATGTGTTGACGAAATAGATTGTGTAAAGCGGCCCGGCAGCCCACACGCCAACCCAGCCGATGAGGGTGGCGATGTTGATATTGACAAAGCCGCGATACTCGTCGGCCAGTGTCCTGAGACGGCTGAGCCAGGCCAGTGGATCACGCTGTCGGCCAGCGCTGTCGGGCGCAGCGCCGGCCGGGATTGCCGCTGCTGCATGAGCGGGAAACCGAATGCGGCTGATATCGAGCGTGCTGATTTGCGACAGCGCCAGAGCGACCACGTTCAGGATCTGATAGTTCAACGGAAAAGCGACCCGCTCGAGCCAGAGGCCGCTCAGCAGAGCGCTTAGCGCCATGCTGCCGGCCAGAATGATGTTGCGCGCGGCGAACAGGCGCGGGCGCATGTCCGGCGGGCAAATGTCGCCGATGGCGGCCAGGAAGCCGGTGTTGAATAACGCGATTGGGATGGCTTGCACTGTGGTCCAGGCCACGACAGAAGCGGCCTGCCACGGTTGAGGCAGCAGCCAGGGCGCCAGAGCAATCGGCAAAAAGAAAAGCCGGCCCAGCGCCAGGCTGCCCACGATCCACGGTTTGCGATTGGGTCGGCTTTCCAGAAATCGCGCGGCCGGGATCGAAAAGACAATTGCCATCAGCGCCGGCAGCGCCGCCATCAGATTGACCAGCTCGGCTGCCCCGCCCAGCTTGAGCACAAAAGGGGCGTTGAATCCGATTGCGCCGGTGGCCAGGCCGGCCCACCAGATTTCAGTCTTCAGGTAATACAGATTGCGGTCGCCAGGCGTAACGCCGCGAAATTCGGCCCATTGGGCCCGCGCCAGGCGTCGAAGGCGTTGCAGGGCTGTCAGCACGGCGCGATGCTATCACACACAGGGGATGCCGGCAAAGACGGAACATGACCGCTGCACGACGCGCTCCATACTTGCCGCCGATGACGGATCAGCCTATACTCTGAGCGCGCATCACGCTCGATTCGCGCAGAGTCCAGTTTGCTGCTCATCCCACTCCGGCCCGAATTGCGCGTGCTGATCGCTTCATATCAGGTTCATCAGAGCGAGAAAAGGAGAGAAAGCCATGAGAACAACCATTCGATCTGTCTCGGTGTTGCTGCTGGCGGGTTTGCTGGCAACGGCTTGCGCCGCCCCGCGCCAGGCGCCCACCACCGGCGGCCAGGCGGCCGGCGCGAAGCTGCGCATCGGTCTTGTGACCGACACCGGCGGCGTCAACGACAAGTCCTTCAACCAGTCGGCCTGGGCCGGCGTGCAGAAGGCCGTGGCCGAGCTGGGCGCCGAAGCCAGGTTCATCGAATCCAAGCAGCCGACCGACTACGAGAAGAACATCGACCAGTTTGCGACCGAGAATTACGACATCATCATCACCGTCGGCTTCCTGATGGGAGACGCCACGGCGGCAAAGGCCAGGCAATATCCCAACATCAAGTTTGGCATTGTGGACTATGCCTATTTCCCGACCAAAGATTCGCCGTCGTGCAATGACACGGTCAAGGATTGCTACGACGACGGCGGCTTGAAGAACGTCACCAGCCTGATGTTCCAGGAGGATGAAGTGGGCTTCCTGGCCGGCGTGGTTGCCGGCGGCATGACCCAGTCCAACGTGGTATGCACTGTCTCCGGCATGGAGATTCCGCCGGTGGTGCGCTTTGTCACCGGCTATCAAAACGGCGCGAAGTGGATCAACCCCAATGTCAACGCGCTGAATGTGTACATCCCCTCCTTCATCGACCCGGCCAAAGGCAAGGAAACCGGCAACAGCATGATCGACCAGGGCTGTGACGTGGTCTTTGGCGTGGGCGGCAACACGGGCAACGGCGGCTTGCTGGCGGCCAAAGAGCGCGGCAAGATGGCCATCGGCGTCGATGTCGATCAGTATGAGACCTACCCCGAAGTGCGCGACGCGCTGTTGACCAGCGCAGCCAAGAACGTGGATGTGGCTGTGTTCGAGTTTATCAAGTCGGTCAAAGATGGCACGTTCAAGGCCGGCATCAACACGGCCAACCTGAAGAACGGCGGCGTTGGCCTGGCCCCCTATCACGACTGGGACAGCAAGATTCCCGATTCGGTGAAAGCCAAAGTCCAGGAGGCTATCAACGGCCTGAAGGACGGCTCTATCAAGACCGGTTACTAAGCATCCATCCGGCTCAGGCGTCGGACTTCTCAAAGCGGTTCAACACCTGAGTGATGTGATGCCGCCCGCGCAGGGCGCGCGCAAAGAGGCCCGACCCCCCAACCGGTTGGGCCTCTTTGCGTTCATACCCACCGGGCCAGGATTGTCTGATTCCGAGTACACTGTGCGCCAACTGATCAAGAGGAGCAGCGAATGACGCCAGCTTTACAGGCTATCGGCATCACCAAACGTTTCCCCGGTGTGCTGGCCAATGACCAGGTGGATTTCGAACTGGAGCGCGGACAGATTCATGCGCTGCTGGGCGAGAACGGGGCCGGCAAATCCACGCTCATGAACATCCTGTATGGCCTGTATCAGCCGGACAGCGGCGAGATTCGCGTCAATGGCCGGACGGTCCAGATCACCAGCCCGCACGACGCGATCGCGCAGGGCATCGGCATGGTGCATCAGCACTTTATGCTGGCGCCGCCGCTGACCGTGGCGGAGAACATCATGCTGGGCCAGGAGCTCAAAATCGGCGCCACTCAGGCTCTGGGCGGGCTGGCCGTGCTGGATCGCCGCACCGCCGCCCGGCGCATCCGTGAGTTGAGCCATCAATATGCGCTCGATGTAGACCCCGACGCCTGTGTCAAAGATTTGCCGGTGGGCGCGCAACAGCGTGTGGAGATTGTGAAAGCGCTGTATCGCGCCGCCGACATCCTCATCCTGGACGAACCGACCGCTGTGCTCACGCCACAGGAAGCCGACGAGTTGTTCGTCATCATGCGCGGACTAGCCAGGCAAGGCAAGTCCATCGTGTTCATCACCCATAAGCTCCGCGAAGTGTTTGCGGTGTCCGACCGCATCAGCGTGATGCGAGCGGGCCAGATGGTGGGGTCGATCCGGCCGGCCGAAGCCACCCGCGAAAAGCTGGCCGAGATGATGGTTGGCCGCAAAGTCATCCTTGCGATCGACAAGGCGCCGGCGCATCCGCGCCAGCCGCTGCTCGAAGTGGAGCATGTGCGGGTGATGGACGACCGGCGGCATATGGCGGTGGATGGCGTGTCGCTGCAAGTGCGCGCCGGCGAGATTCTGGGCGTGGCCGGCGTGCAAGGCAATGGCCAGACTGAACTGGCTGAGGCGCTCACCGGCCTGCGCAAAGTTGTGTCCGGACACATCCGCATGGGTGGCCGCGACATGACGCGCGCGACAACCCGCCAGCTGATCGAAGCCGGCGTGGCTCACATCCCCGAAGACCGGCAGAAACATGGCCTCGTTCTCTCGTTCTCCGTGCGCGACAATCTGGCCTTGTGCGAGTATTACAAGCCGCCCTACGCGCGCGGCGTCGTGTTGCAGTTCCCCATCATCGAGGAGCATGCGCGCAACCTTGTGAGCCTCTTCGATGTGCGCACGCCGGGCACGGCAACCAGCGTCGGCGCGCTGTCCGGCGGCAACCAGCAGAAGGTGATTGTGGCGCGCGAGTTGACCCGTCTGATGTCACACCGAGCCGACCCTGACGGCCCGACCCCCATCCTGATCGCCAGCCAGCCAACGCGCGGCCTGGATGTGGGCAGCATCGAGTTTATCCACCGCCGGCTGGTGCAGGCGCGCGACCAGGGCGCGGCAGTCTTGTTAATCAGCGCCGAGCTGGATGAAATCATGACGTTGTCGGATCGCATCGCCGTCATGTACAAAGGCCGCATTCTGGAGACGCTGGATGCCGCAACAGCGACGCGCGAGCGTTTGGGGTTGCTGATGGCCGGCGTGTTGCACGGCGATGACGCCAGGAGCCATGCAGACCCGGCGGCGCAGCATACCACTCACGGAGATGGGAAGGCGACATGAGCGCAACTCCTGAATCATTGCGACACCCGTCCCCCAGGACGCCTTCGGACCCCCCGCCCAATCGCGCGGGTGTCTTGCGAGCAATGGGCGGCTTTTTCCGGCGTTCGTCGGTCTACATGCCGTTTCTTGCCATCGTGACCGCCTTCGTGTTGGGCGGTGCGGTGATCTGGGTGACCAGCGGCAGCCTGGACACTGTGTTTCTGGCCTATGAGGGCCTGCTGCGCGGCGCGCTGTTCAAGGAGCGCGGCCTGTCCGAGAGCCTGGTGGCCACGATTCCCTATATCATGCTCAGTTTGGGCATCGCTGTTGGCTTCAAAGCCGGCTTGTTCAATATCGGCGTCGAGGGTCAGTTCTATATCGGCGCGATCTCGGCGGCGTGGATGGGGGCGTCGTTGCAAGGGGCGCCGGCGATTGTTCATCTGCCGCTCACAGTGCTGGCCGGCGCCGCCGGCGGGGCTGCCTGGGCTGCCATCCCCGCCTTCCTGAAGGCGCGCACTGGCGCGCACGAAGTCATCACCACCATCATGATGAACTACATCGCGTTCCGGCTGACCGAGTTTCTGATCAGCGGGCCGCTGCGCGATCCAAATGCAGCCGCCGTCCAGACGCCGCGTATTGCGCCCAGCGCCGAGTTGTGGTCGTTGCACGCCGTGCCGGATCGTTTGCAGGACCCGCTGAACGCGCTGCTGACAGCGTTGATCTTTGCCGGCGTGGCCTTCGTGATTGCGCGTTGGGCATTGCCCCGGCTGGCGCGACGCCGGCCCGACGCCGGGCGCGCGGCGCGGTTGACATCGCCGCCTGTTCAGGCCGGCGTTGCTGTTGTGGCGGGCGTCCTCGCGTTTGTAATGCTGCCGGCGTTGACTCGTTTGGGGTGGCCTTTCACAGACCAATATGACCGGCTGCACACGGGCTTGTTCGTGGCCGTGGCTGCGGCGGCGGCTGTGTGGTGGCTGTTGTGGAAGACGACGATCGGCTTTGAGTTGCGCACGGTGGGCGCCAATCCCAGCGCGGCGCGCTATGCCGGCGTCAGCATCACCCGCAATATCATGCTGGGCATGTCCATTTCGGGCGCGCTGGCCGGCATGGCCGGCATGATGGAAGTGCTGGGCGTGTCGATCTGCCGGTGCCTGCCGCTGTTCTTCTCCAGCGGTTACGGCTTCGACGCTATTGCCATCTCGCTATTGGCCAGGAACGACCCGCTGGGCATTCTGCTGTCGTCATTCCTGTTTGGCGCCATGCGCAACGGCGCCGATCTGATGGAGCTTACTTCCGGGGTGTCGAAGTACATCATCTCGCTATTGCAAGCCTTGTTGTTGTTGTTTGTGGCTGCGCCGCCCATCGTGCGTTGGTTGTATCGTCTGCGCGCCCCCGGCGGGCGAGAAGAGTCGGCCACCGTCACGCGAGGGTGGGGAGGTCAGGCATGAAGACGGCAACTGTTGGGCCGGCGGGCAGCCGGGTGTCATTCCGCAATCAGGGATGGATCACTGTTGTGGTGGTTGTGGCCGGCCTGTTCGGCGCGTGGGTTCTCCTGAATGCCGTGATCGGGGGCCGGTGCGACCAGGCCTGCGTGGTCGGCTCGCTGGCGCAGGCCCTGCGCCTGGCGACGCCGATCGCGTTTGCCGCGTTTTGCGGCGTCATGTGCGAGCGGGCCGGCGTGGTGGACATCGGCATCGAGGGTAAGATGCTCATGTCGGCCATGACGTGCTATGCGATCAATCTGTTCGGCTTTCAGTTGCTCAAAGATGCCATCGGCGCAGAGGCAGCCGGCTCGTTCAGCCGCATTCTGGCCGTGTGCCTGGGCGCCGGGTCTGCATTGTTGCTGGCGCTGTTGCACGCTGTGGTGTCGATTCGATTCAAGGTCGATCAAATCATCAGCGGGACGGTCATCAACATTCTGGCCATCGGCGTCACCGGCTTCATGTATCGCGCTTTTCTGGCGGAGAATCTGCCGGCCGGCCCCGGCACCTTTCCCATCCTGAACATCCCGCTGCTGGCTGATATTCCGGTGATTGGCCCGATTTTGTTCCAGCAGAAGCCGCTGACCTACGTGATGCTGCTGCTGGCGTTTGTGGCGCACTACGTGTTGTTCTTCACGCCGTGGGGCTTGCGCACGCGCGCCGTGGGCGAGCACCCGCGCGCTGCCGACACGCTGGGCATCAATGTTTTTCGCACCCGCTATGTCAACGTGCTGGCAGGCGGGCTGATCGCCGGCCTCGGTGGCGCGTGGTTCACCCTGGAAGCCGTCGATGTGTTCAACCCGCTGATGACAAACGGCCTGGGCTTCATCGGCCTGGCGGCGATGATCTTCGGCAAGTGGTATCCGTTCGGCGCGCTGGCCGGCGCGCTGATCTTTGGCCTGGGCAGCAGCGTCACCTCGACAGTGAGCATCTTCCGGCCCGACATTCCATCCCAAATCCCGCAGATGCTGCCGTACATTTTGACCATCATCGTGCTCACGGGCGTGGTGGGCCGGGCCATACCGCCGGCGGCAGACGGCCAGCCGTATGAGAAGTAGCCCCGGCGGATCGCGGTATAATTTGCTTTCGCTAGCCCCCGTGGCGGAATTGGCATACGCGGTAGGTTGAGGGCCTATGCCTTCGGGCGTGTGAGTTCAAATCTCACCGGGGGCATCATCGACATGACGACAGCGCGACCCATGCGGCCGCGCTGTTTTGTTGACGCGCGCAATCCTGTGGGCCCCCATCGCCTATAATCAGTTGCGCTCAGCCATTATGAGCGCACAGGGCATGACGCTCAACCCTCTGCCACACATACCGCTGCTCGCCGATATGCCTGCCCCTCTGCTGGATGAGATCGCGCGCGAGAGCCGGCAGCGCGTTCTATCGCGCAACGAGATTCTGTTCACGCAGGGCAGCCCGGCGCTTGCCGCGTTTTTCGTTTTGAGCGGGCGCCTGCGCCTGATGCAGCACACGACCGACGGTCAGGATGTGACGATGGGGGTGTTCGTGCCTTGCGAGCCGGTGGGCCTGCTCGTGGCGCTTGCCGGCGCGGATTACCCCGCCACGTGTGAGGCGCTCGATCAAAGCACTGTGCTTGCTGTGTCCGCCGCCTGCATTGCCCGGGTGATGAGCCAGCATCCTCCGCTCATGCTCAAGGTCATCAAGATGCTCCACGCCCGGCTGACAGAGGCCAACGACCGCATCCGCGAACTGGCGGCAGAGCGGGTCGAGCGGCGTGTGGCGCGGGTGGTGCTGCGTCTGGCGAACAAGGTGGGCGTGAAACAAGACGTGAACGGTGTATCGCGCATTCGCATCGATATGCCGCTTTCCCGGCAGAGTCTGGCGGAACTGGCCGGCACGACGTTGCACACCGTCAGCCGGATCCTCAGCGACTGGCAGCGGTCGGGTCTGGTCGACGCCGGTCGCGAGCAACTGGTGATTCTGCGGGCACACGACCTGGTGCTGGTTGCCGAGGACATCGCGCCGGCGGAAGACGCCGTGTCGCGCAGTCCATAGCGCGGGTCGAGACGTTCACGCTGCCGGCGGGGTAGCGTTCATCTGAGAGGGGGCCGATCGGGAAGTTGCTTCTCGCAGTTCGGCGAGCAGTTGCGCCGGGTCGATGCCATAAATGGCAGCCGCTTCGCGGATGGTGTGGAACCGGCTGATGTCGCACCCCACACACAACATGCCGCGCCGCACAAACACCTCGGCGACGCCTGGCGCCTGGGACAGCAGGTCATCGATGGCCGAGTCGAGCGTGATCGTCGTCATTCTGATAGTCAGCCGGGTTCGTCGGGTCTCGCGTGTCGAAGGCTGACCCAACGAACCCGGTCGGTTGGCCTGCATCTTACCGGGTCGCTCCAGCCGGCGCAGTCCCAGCCTTCACCTGTTGCGTGGCGCGCTCGGCTTCCAACTGCGCCTGCCGGGCAAAGTTGATCGCGTCGGCCAGAATGCGCGCCGACTCCTGCGGGCTGTGAAAGCCAGTGCTGTTTTCAGACGCGACAAAGTCCCAGCGCAGCGATGCTTTGCGGTGCAACTGGCGCGCCTGCTCCAGGCCGGCGTCAGCAACGCCGGCTTCCTGCGCGGCCTTGATTGCGTCGATGGCGTCGATCAGGGCCGCTTCGGCGCTCTTGAGCAGGCCGGCGGTGCGATTCTGGATGGTGAGCACCCGGTCGCGCAGATGCTCTTCGCTCTGCTTGTGGCAGGTCTGGCAGGCGTTGTTGAGGTTGGTGAGCGGGCTGCGCAGCCAGTGATCCGACACCTTGACCGATCCCTCGCGCACGTAGGGCATGTGGCAATCGGCGCAGGCCACGCCCGAGGCGGCGTGCAGGCCGGTGCTGTGCATCTCGAACTCCGGATGCTGAATCTTGATCATTGGCGCGCCGGTTTCGGCGTGCACCCAGTCGCGGAAGCCGTATTCGTCGTAGTAATCGTTGATGTTGTCCACGTTCAAGCCCTTCTCCCAGGGGAAAGTGAGGAGCTTGTTGTCGCCCAGGAAGTAGTACTCCACGTGGCATTGGGCGCACACATAGGAGCGCATCTCCTGACGGGTGGCCTGTGACACGTCGATGCCGCGCGCCTGCATCGCGTTGAGGAAGGCCGGCCGGCTGATGCGCAATTGCATCGTCTGCGGATCATGGCAGTCGTTGCACGATGTGCCCAGATGCAGCGAATCCGAGATGACGTAGTAGGGGCCTTTGTTGAACGCCTCCCATCCCATTTGCTTGATCAGCACGGGCGCTTCGGCGGCGTGGCAGTTGGCGCACGCGCCGGGTTGTTTGTCATTCATGCGTTTGGTCCGCTTCTGGTCGATCAGCCCGTAGTAGTGGCCGCGCTCTTCGTTGTAGTCCTTGCTGAAGCCATATCCTGCCCAGATGCGTATCTTGTCCGGGTGGCGCTCCAGTTTGCTGTAAGGCACAGATCCGCCATAAGGCGTGCTGATCGTGTCGTCCTTTGTCTTCATGAACGCATCGTATTGGCGAGGGAAATTGCGTCCCCATACAGCCGGATCGATGGTGTCTTCGGGGATGGGGGCGATCTGGGCCGGCGAAAGCGCCGCTTCCATTTTGCGATTCTCGATGTTGACCAGCAGGGCGGCGATGCCGGCCATGACAACGGCGCCCAGAATGAACGCGACGCCGACGAGAATATAGGGGCGAATGGAACGCCTGGGGGATTGAGACGGGCCGGATGTCATAGAGTCTCCTGTAAAGCTGGTTTAGTAATCATGCCCAACCCGGCTGTGACAGCGCAAACAGTCGGTGGGATCGTTGGACGCGGCATGGCTCATCTGCGCAGTCAGATCAGCATGGCAGTACAGACAGTTCTGCTGCGCCACATCGCGGTTCATGCCGGTGATGCGGATCGGGCGCGGGTAGTTGTCTGTGGTGAACGCGATGCTGTGGTTGAGGCCGTTGATCGCCTTCACCGCGTATTTTGAGACAATCGAGTCGTGCGGCGTGTGGCAGTCGTTGCAGGCGGCTACGGCCTTGTGGCTGGATTTGCCCCAGCCGGCGTACACATCGCGCATGACGTGGCAGTTGACGCACGCGCGTGGGTCGTCCGAGAAGTACGATGTGCCCTGGGCGTACAGGAACGTGTAGGCGCCGATGCCGATGATGCCGCCGGCGATTGCGGCGATAGCCTGCCCCACAGGGGCAGCATGCCGGACAGCCGGCGCAGGCCGGCGCGATGGGGAGATGGCGTTTGACCCGCGAGTGCGCTCATCGATCGCTCCTGCGATTCATTTTGCTTTAAGCTAACGCCCATCTCCTGGCGCTTCTTTGCGCTGCGTCAAACAGGCGCAGTCCGCTGTCGTCGAGCCGGCGCGCCGCAAGCGGAAAGCGGATCATCTGGCCGGGGCGAAAGGTATAATCTGGAAAACTTCCTCATCCCACAACTGCCGCATAACATGCGTTTTCAGCCGACACGCTCCGCGCGCGGCTGACGCAGGCCATTAGCGCGCTGTGGAGAGTCGGCTGCATCCTGTGTTGGGCGCACTACTCTGCCCTTTGCGCAACATCTGTTTCCTGGGAGCCTGTTCGCTTTGGCGGCAGCACATCACTCGAGTCGTCCGGCAGCCGAAGCATGATGGTGTTTCCTGAGCTGCTGCTAAGCGCCTGCAAAAGCCTGAGCTGTAACAAGGCCGGATTGTTTTCCAAAAGCTTTGCGGTATTGGCCAAATTCCGCAATGCGGCACTTTCGCCCCGGGCCCGTTCGAGCGCGGCCAACCCCTCCTTGCGAGCACTGACTACTTGGGCAAAGACGCTCTTCGCAATTTATCGCGTCCGCAAAGGACGCTGATCGTGGTGCCTCACGTAAGAATCTTCCCGAACTGTGATTCGTCACCTCACGTAAGAATCTTCCCGAACTGCGATTCGTCACCTCACGCAAGAATCTTGCCCAAATCATAACTTGGAGCCGGCGAGATGCGCGTTCAAAGCATCGATCTCTTGCTTCAACTCCACCATGTCCAGGTTGGCATACTGATCG
>Ga0308417_1001497_pt1 | contig 15932 bp, 11 predicted proteins | sample HotsprSampleOS65_FD_203528 | JGI IMG/M metagenome (GOLD analysis project Ga0308417, IMG submission 203528) | Hot spring phototrophic mat microbial communities from Octopus Spring, Yellowstone National Park, Wyoming, United States - 20090730_OS65 ... | reverse complement strand
AATGCCGGTCTTGTCGGCCACGGCATAGCCGTCAACGATCTTCCACTTGTCGCCATCGACGAATTTCGACAGATCTTTTCCATCGAAGAGCACAATGGCATCCGATGGCGGGCCGCCCACCGGCCCAGGATCAATGACTTTCGGCTGCGGCCAGACAATTCCGCTTTTCCATTCGTCCGCCGATGCGCCCGGTTGAACAGCCCCCGCCATCAGGAACAGCACCGCAATTCCCAGACCAACGCTCTGTCGCATACAAACCTCTCTAAGAAAGTAACAAACGGCCGTCGGGCCGCCAACCCACATCGGGAATACGCCCCGCCGCGCGAACGGGAGCCCAAAGATCGTTAGCATACTTCAACGCTTCAGACCACGCAAACGCCCGCGCCCCGCGGGTGTGGCAAGGGTTTTTGGCGGTGCTAATTCTACTGCGCAGGGTATGAAGCTGGGCGCTTTGGGATCAGGTCGTTTGCGATTTCGAGCAATCTCGGCAGGCCGCTTTCGGCCGCCTTGCGCACTAAAAATCAGTTTTGGGGGTAGCGAGCGGTTGGCCATAGTTGGCCCCATGAGCCGTTGCGATCAAGGACGGCAACGGCCGTTGCGTTGGCCCGAGGCCTGCACCAGTGCGACAACGCCCGGCCGCGGCGGGAAACGGAGTTCGGCGGAAACACTGGAGGGGGACGATCTCGCGGTTCGAGGCGTTTTTGGGCACGAAGCCATCGAACGGCACAGCTTACCGTGTCGGAGTTGCGTCGTAGGTGCGTCCGGCGATGTTGTTGCGAAAGTTCTGATGAGCGATTTCCGCCAGTTGTTGCCCGCACGGGGTGGGATACTGACCTGTAATACACGCGCGGCAAAGGCCCCGGGCGGGGATGCCGATGGCGCGTTCGATCGCATCGACCGGCAAGTAACGGAGCGAATCGGCGCCCAATTGTTCGGCCATGCGTGCTTCCACTTCCTCGGTGAGCGGGCCGCCGCGGAGGAACTGCGGCGCGAACAACTCGCCCACCGTGGACATGTCGATTCCGTAAAAGCAGGGCGAGATGATCGGCGGGCACGCCACTCGCACGTGGATTTCGCGGGCGCGGCCGAGCCGCCGAATGCGATCGAGCAGCACCTTCATCGTCGTTGAGCGGACAATCGAATCTTCCACCAGCAAGATCCGCTTTCCTTCGAGCACTTCGCGGAGCGGGGTATACTTTGTTTCCGCCTTGCGGCGTCGGCTGCCCGTCCCCTCGATGAATGTTCTGCCCGTGTAGCGATTGCGGATCAGTCCTTCCAGGCAGGGCACTCCCAGGGAATAGGCCATCGAGTCGGCCGCAGCCTTGCTGGTGTCGGGCACGGGGACGACGATCAAATCCTCGTCCTTTGGGACGGTTTCCAAACGCGCCAGTTCCTCGCCCAACGCCTTGCGCGCCAGGTACACGCTTCGGCCGTCGAGCGAACTGGCGACATTGGCGAAATAGACCCACTCGAAAAAGCAATGGGCCGACCGTCGCGAGTCGGAAAACCGCTCGATGGAAAACCGCCCGTTGCTGATCACGGCCGCGTGCCCGGCGGGAAGGGAGTGAATGTTCTCGGCCGCAAACCCGAGATTCAACAAGGCGACGCTCTCGCTGGCGGCCGCGAACAGCGGCCCTTCAATCGCGTAGCTCAGCGGCTTGATGCCCAGGGGATCGCGGGCGACGAGCATGTTGCCCAACGCATCGAGAAAAACGATGCTGTAGGCTCCATCGAACTTGCGCGACAATTCGCGGCACACCTCGATCAGCGGCACCGGCTGTTCCACCGACAAGGCGGAACTAATCCAATGCATGAAAACTTCCGTGTCGGTTTCGCGCGCCAGGTAGTTGTCGTTGTCGCTGAGCAATTCTTCCCGCAAGTCAAGATAGTTGGCCAATTGACCGTTGAAGGCGAAGCTGAACCATTTATGCTTCTTGATGTGATGCCGTTCAAACGGTTGAGCATAGCTTCGGTCGTCTGCTCCGCAAGTAGCGTAGCGCACGTGTCCGATGGCCGCCACGCCCGCATATTCCTTCATCACCGTCTCGTACTGAGCGCGATGATTCATGCGGAAGACCTCGGCAACCGTGCCCACCTCCTTGTGCGTGTCGATGAGCTGCCGCCGCCGCGGATTGTAAGTGGTCATGCCGGCGGCAAGCTGGCCGCGGTTCTGAACGTCGAGGAGCATGCGCGGCATGAGCCGCGAGATTTCGTCGGGGCCTTGTTCCGGGCACAGGGGGCTGAACCCTCGGCCCGGCAAATGATAAACCGCGGCAATGCCGCATTCCTCGCGCAGTTCGTCGCTCATTGGCGCCTCGCTCGCTTTCTGCGTTTCCGCCGAGCACACCCGCCGAAACAGCGGCCGGCCCGCTCGGAATCCGCTTCTCGCGAACGTCCCGAAGACCTACGTGCAGTACGTAACGAATGTGCTCGACGACCGTCTGCCCCAGAGACAACGCCTGCCGGCAAAGCAGGATCGAGCCGCATCAGCGCGTCGCAGCCGCGACGCCCCATCTCCTCCCAAATCGGCAAAGCAACAACATCGGCGCGCGAAAATCCGATTTCGCCGAAAAAAAATGCCCGCGCATCGATGACGTTTCGGTGCCGAGAGCGCAAACGCCCGCTTCGCGCCGAGAAAGCAATCCGTCTTGCGCTCGCCTTCCGGACAACCGTCTTGGCTCTCGCGGGAGCACGAAGGATTTCGCGCGAGAGTGATACCGGCCCGACACTGGGGATTATAATCGATCCATCGACTGCGAACAACGACCGCCCTTTCAGGCCCTCGTTGTGTGCGATATGCCGCAACGCAACCCGCAACGCGATTAAGCAGCGCCGATAACGGAACATTCTTTGAAACAGCGGCAGCCAAAACGAGTTTGACCAGGGGAAACCCCAACGATGCGGCTCGCTTGCCGGGCTGCACCAGTGCGCTTGGTGCGACATTCCGATTTGTTCCCGGAAGACCGCCCGATACCGGAAAACCTCGCAGCAACGACCGATCTTGTTTTGCTTGTCATATGCGGTGTCTTTGCGAATTCGCCTTTCCGCGCGTCGGGCGACTGGTGCGTTTTCGGAGGCCGCCGGCCATCCGCCCGCACCGAGCCAGTACCTTCTTGCGCATACACTCTTGCACAATCGTTTCCCAAACCGAGGGCATTGCCGCGCAAAGATCTCTTGTCGTTTCGGCACCGCTTGCCTCCATAATTGAAGAAACGGTGATTCCCGGTGTTCGGTACATGCGATCGGCACCGCGGCCATGCCAGGAGCGAAGGCTCTAAGTTGTGTGTGCAAATGGCCTTGCGTTCTCTTGCCGGTTTTCGTGTCTGGCGGCTTGTCTCCATTATTGGTCTCTGGCGTATCGTGTCGAAAGACTGTTGGAAAAGTTTCAAAAAGCCCAATGCTGGCATCGAAATCCCCAGAGAAGAACGTAACCAGCTTGTGAGTCGACTATTTCAACGGGCCGTCAACAAGGTCAATCGACGTCTTCGCCGATCAGACGATTGGGGGGCGGTCGCAATTGGCAATTCGAATCGAGAAGCGGGGCGTTCGATAGCGGTTGATCGCAGCCTGTTGGCTTGCGGCCCGTCGCTCGAAGGTACCCGCCCCCCGGGGCCGCGCACCCGCGTTTGCAACGGGGTCGGGCCATTGTCGCATTGTGCCGGATGGGCTATATTATTTGGTTTGTTTGTGTGTTGGTGACGGGCTAGGCTGAGTTCAGCTCGGGGGTTGCGCCGGCGTTGCCGCTCGAAAGCTAAACACCCGGCGAGACACAGGGCAGTAGGCACGCGCGACGCGCAGGCGAAGCCTTCGCCCGGCTCCCGACGCGATCGTTTCACGACGAACTATCTCGGGTTTGCGACGCGGCGCGAGGGACGGCACATTTCAGGGCGAGCACCGCGGTAGGCGCGGCGGCAAGACCGGGCAATTCGGCCGCCGTGTCGGTTTCGCCGAACAATAAAGGCTTCGCCGGGTAATGGAGGCGGTGCCTGTCCCGCTGTTCGCGGCGCTGCCCATGATTGGGGAGGCGGAGCTGGGGCGCGAAACCGGGGGCCGGTCTGGAATCCGGCCGGTTGGAGCGCAGCCGCCCTGTGCGATCGAGGATGACGACCGCGGCGTTTCGACCACAAAGGGGATTTTGGAGAGTATCGAATGGTTCAGCAGACGGCAGGATTCGACGTTCGGCAGGTTGTGTTGCTCAGCGGCACCTTCGGACCGCACGAAGTGCAGCAGATCGTCGAGACCATCTCGCGCGACTACGTGCAATATCAGTTGTTCCGCGATGCGGTCAACGAGTTGCAGGGCCGCGAAGAACACAGCCCGGCCAGCAATGTGCGCTTGGGCGTGTGCCTTTATCTGCTGGGGCGATACTACCGCGCCATCGAGGTGCTCAAGAAGGGCGACGGCGGGGCGATGGCCCAGTTCTATTTGGGCAAGTCGTATTTTGCGCGAGGGCAGTATCAGGAGGCGTTAGAAGTCTATAAGGCGGCGGAAGTCGCCGGCTACGATGCCGATGCGTGCGCGCTGGCCCGCGTCGAAGTGCTTCGCAATATGGGCGACTGCAAGGCGGCGTTGCAGGTTCTCGATCGGCTTTCCGGCGCGGTGGAACAAACGGCCGAGTACTTGGCGCAACGGGCGGCAACGGTCGCCCAGTTGGGCGGGAGTCCGGCCGAAGTCGTGGCGCTGTACGAGCGGGCGGTGGAAGCGGACGGCAATCACCCGGGCGCGCTCTTCGGCTTGGCTTTGGAGAACGACCGCTACGGCAACGACGAAGTCGCCATGGATCTTTACAAGAGGGCGGCGAACCGTTTTCCGGCCCATGTCGGTTCGCTTCTCAATCTGGGCCTGATGTACGAAGACGCCTTGCAGTACGACAAGGCGGCCCAATGCTATCGGCGGATACTCGATGTTTATCCGGACCATCCGCGGGCGGCTCTGTTCTTCAAAGATACGGAAGCCTCGCACGAGCAGTTTGTCGATGAAGACGCGGAAAAGAAGCGCGATCGAATGAGCCAGGTTCTGAGCATTCCGGTGGCCGATTTCGAGCTGTCGGTGCGCAGCCGGAACTGCTTGCAGAAAATGGGCATTATGACGCTCGGCGACTTGTGCCGCTGCACCGAGGCGGACCTTTTGGCGAGCAAGAACTTCGGCGAAACGAGCCTCCAAGAAATCAAGGAAATGCTCGCCAGCAAGGGGCTCCGCCTCGGGCAGACGCTGCCCGACCGGGCGGTGGTCGAAACATTCGAACCGGCGGTCCTTTCGGCCGACGAACAGGCGTTGTTGAGCAAGCCGGTTTCCGACCTGAATCTGTCGGTGCGTGCCCGGCGCTGCCTGGCTCGTTTGGGTCTGAATACCTTGGGCGAACTGATCCGCAAAACCCAAGACGAACTGCTCGAATGCAAGAATTTCGGCGTCACCAGCCTCAACGAAGTCCGCGACAAGCTGAAACAGCTCGGGCTGAAGCTCCGCGGCGAGTGATGGCCCGATGGCCGCTTCGTTCGCCTTCTCGTTATGCCATTGCGACGCCGGTTGCGCCGCGCGTGCCGGTGTGCTGAACACCCCGCACGGCAGCGTGCAAACGCCGGCCTTCATGCCGGTGGCGACTCAGGGCAGCGTTAAGGGCGTTCTGCCTGAACAGCTTCGCCGCGCCGGTTCGCAGATCATACTGAGCAACACCTACCATCTGCTGCTGCGGCCCGGCCCCGACGCAATCGAGCGATTGGGCGGGCTGCACGCCTTTATGCAATGGGATGGCCCAATCCTCACCGACAGCGGCGGGTTCCAGGTCTTCAGCCTTGCCGAACGAACCAAGGTGACGGAAGCCGGCGCACGTTTTCGATCGCATATCGATGGTCGCGTGGTGGAGCTTACGCCCGAGGGCGCCGTGGCCGTGCAGGAATCTCTCGGCAGCGATGTGGCCATGGTGCTCGACCATGTGGTGGCTTTGCCCAACGCGCCGAGCGTGATCCGCGACGCCGCCGAGCGATCGATTCGGTGGGCGATTCGCTGCCGGAAGGCGCAGCGGCGCGAAGATCAGGCATTGTTTGCGATCGTGCAAGGCGGCCTTGATTTGGAGCTGCGGGCCGAGTGTGCCCAACGCCTAATGCAATGGGATTTCCCGGGTTATGCAATCGGGGGCCTGAGCGTTGGTGAACCGCCCGAGCAAATGTATCGAGTGGTCGAGGCGACAGCGCCGCACCTTCCCGGCGATCGGCCGCGGTACTTGATGGGGGTGGGCCGCCCGGAAGATCTGCTCGAATGCGTGCGCCGCGGCATCGATCTGTTCGACTGCGTCATGCCCACCCGCAACGGCCGCAACGCGATGGCATTCACCGACGACGGCCCTCTCCGATTGCGCAATGCGGCGCATCAACTCGATCAGCGGCCGATCGACGAACGATGCCCGTGTCCGGCCTGCCGATACAGCCGAGCGTATTTACGGCATCTCTTCGTGTCGAACGAGATGCTTGGGCCGATCTTGCTTTCGATCCACAATTTGACCTATTACCACCGCCTGCTGGCCGAGGCTCGCCGCGCGATCGAAGCCGACCGCTTCAGCACGTTCGCCGACGAAAAACTCGCTCGTTGGCGCAGCGGCAGCGGCGAGCCTTCGGACGAACGCGATATGCAACCGGGCGAGCGGTAACCGGCGAAGCAGCGACGAGGCGTTTTCGCCACGGGGCGTTCGGCAACGATACGCGCGGTGCGCGGGCCGCGCGGCTGCGGGCCGAAAAATGCAGGTTGGAAAGGGCGCAAGCTCACACGCCGCACCGATGGGCGAGCCGGTTACTCGATCAATGCGCGATAGGCCGCTACTGCCAGCGCGTCGCAACGTTCGTTTTCGGGATGGCCGGAATGGCCGCGCACGTGGACAAAACGCACTTCGTGCCGAGCGAGCAATTCGTCGAGGCGCCGCCACAGGTCTTCGTTCATCACCGGGGCCCAGCGGTTCCCTTCGCGACGCCGCCAGCCGGCCGCCTTCCATTTAGGCAGCCACTGGCTCAGTCCCTTGCCCACATAGGTGCTGTCGGTCACCAAATCGACCCGGGCACGGCGTTTGAGAGTCTCCAGCCCGCGGATGACAGCCATCATTTCCATGCGGTTGTTCGTGGTTTCGCGTTCCGCCCCGCTGCGTTCGATCTGCTTGCCGCTGGCCGGATGGCGGAGGATGAAGGCCCAGCCGCCCGGCCCGGGATTGCCCTTGCACGCGCCGTCGGTGAAGAGTTCGACGAAGGGCGGTTCCTTCCGATCGGCCTCCGAGCCTGTTGATTTCGCTCGCACGTTGTCAACTCCCTGCTTCACTCTCTGACGAGGTCGAACCTCGCCCGCCAATCCGTTGTCATTCCTGAAAAGAGGCGTTGTGCCGATGATGATCGAACGGCCGATTCGCCGCCGACGGCCCGTTCAACCCGCCGGGGCTTCGGCAGCGCCGGTGCATTGGTCGGCTTAATCGTCACTGATCGCTGCGCACTCGTGTTTCGACGCTGGCACGATGAGCGGTCAACCCCTCGACACTCGCCAATAGGCAAATATCGTCGGCCAGATGGGCCAGACCTTCCCGTGAAAAACAAAGCAGGCTGTTGCCGCGGAGGAAGTCGTTGGCCGTCAGTCCGGCCGCGAATCGCGCCGTGCCGCTGGTGGGCAGCACGTGCGACGGCCCTGCCGCATAGTCGCCCAAGGCTACCGGACAATAGTTGCCCAAAAATATCGCGCCGGCATGACGGATGCGGGCGGCAAGCTGTTCGGCATCCGCCGTGGCGATGTGGAGGTGCTCCGGCGCAATCTGATCGGTCAGCCGGCAGGCTTCATCGGCATCGCGGGCCAAGATGACCGCGCCGAACTCCTCGAGGCTTTGCCGGGCCAATTGGCCGCGATCGAGCGTGTCCAAGGCCCGATCGACCGCTTCAACGGCCGCGTCGAGCACCTGCTTGTTCCACCCGATAAGGATGCTCGCTCCGGGCGCATGTTCCGCCTGCGCCAAAAGGTCCATCGCGGTGAATTCCGGGTTGGTCGAATGATCGACAATCACCACCACTTCACTCGGCCCGGCGATCGAATCGATGGCCACCTCGCCGAAAACATGACGTTTGGCCAACGCCACGAACAGATTGCCCGGACCGACGATCTTATCGACGCGCGCGATGCCTTCGACCCCATAGGCCAAGGCCGCCACCCCTTGGGCCCCGCCCATCCGGTACACTTCATCGACGCCCAACTCGCGGCATGCCGCCAGCAATTCGGGATTGTATGCGCCGAATCGCGTCGGGGGAGCCATCACGGCGATTTCGGGCACGCCGGCCACTTGGGCAGGCACAACCGTCATCAACAACGACGACGGATAGGCCGCCGCGCCGCCGGGCACACAGACGCCAACGCGCTGCAAAGGCAAGTAGCGCTGGGCCAGCCAGCCGCCCGGGCGTTCGATCCGCACGTCGCGCTGCAGCAACGCCCGCTGAAACTCGGCAATGTTGTCGCGGATTCGCCGGATGGCCGCCAAGTATTCCGGCCGCGCCGCCGCGTGGGCAGCCGCCAACTCATCGGCCGATACGCGTATGCTTTCCGAGTCGAGCGTTGCCTTGTCGATGCGGCGATTGTAGTCGAGCACGGCCGGCAATCCCTGCGCGCGCACGTCGCCGCAGATCCGAGCAACGACCTCCTGGGGCGTCAGTTCGCGCCCGAACACCGCGATCGTTCGTTGCCGGCCGGCCGGGCTGACAACATCGCCGCGAGGGCTCAATTTGGCGCGCAGATCGGACATGGCCCGGCCGATATCGTCGCGCTGACTGTCGATGCGGCGGATATTGAGCATGATCATTTCTCGAGATTCGAAGACAACACAAGAGCGACAGGCCCGACGGACCGGCAACCGCCACTCAACCGCTCTTCCGCCGCGAAAAAACAGGTGCGGCCGTTGCCCAGCGAGAGAACCGTCTTCCGATGGGCACTCCGTCGCACCGGCTCGGCAAACGAGCAAACCGGACAAATCGCACGATACGGCGGCGCGATGGACATCGGTCGGGCGAGACCCGCGACGGCCGGGGTCGCATTGAGCCGTCGCGACAGCGCGCGGACGACTCCAGTCATTCTAAAAAAAACAACCGCCGAGAAAAAGCGGCTCAATGTCCGCAAAATGTTGGCTTCCGCAAGGCGGCCCGACGGTGCTCGCTCGCGTCAATCGCAGCAATGCTGCTCGTCGCTCTTGCAAGGTTCCCTTGATTGGCGACGAAGCCGCTGTCCATTGCCGGGAAAAACCTCCGGCGAGTTGCGGGTCAGTCAATAATCAGAAACGAGCTTGTCGTAGAACTCCACGTATGCGTCGCGTTTGTCGCTTGCCCGAGCTTGGATTGCCGAGCGCGGGTGCTCGTTCAACTGCCCGGTGATCATGTACTGCACGAACGGCCCCCATTCCACTTGCCGACTCAACGGCAGCAGGTGGTTCTGGATCACCTCGTAGATCGGCCGAATCCGGAACTTCGGATTGCGCAAGAAACCAATGAGCAGTTCCATCGGGCAATTGCCCGCGCCGCGGCCCAGCCCCGCCATCGTGGCATCGACCCGATTCGCCCCGTGAATGATCGCCTCGATCGTATTGGCGAAGGCCAATTGCTGATTGTTGTGGGCGTGCATTCCCACTTGTTTTCCGGTGGCTTTGCCGAACTCCAGATACTTTTTGACGAGAATCTCGACCTGCTCCGCGTACATCGAGCCGTAACTGTCGACAACGACGATCACCGATGCGGGCGTCTCGGCAAGGACTTCGAGAACTTGGTCGATCTCCTGCTCCTTCACCGTCGAAACTGCCATCAGGTTGGCCGAGACCTCGTAGCCTTTCTCGTGCGCGTCGAGAATCATCTCGCGGGCTTCGGAAACCTGATGGGCGTAGAATGCCACGCGAATCAAATCGAGCACACTGTCGCGCTTCGGCGGAATATCCGTCTGCCAGTCGCTCTTGCCGGCATCGGCCATCGCCGCCAGCTTCAATTGCGTTGGATTGTCGCCCACGATCCGCCGAATGTCTTCCTCGTCGCAAAACTTCCACGGACCAAACCGTTCGCGCGAAAACTGCTTCTTCGACGCCTTGTAGCCGATTTCCATATAGTCGATGCCGGCCGCCACACAGGCGTCATACACGGCACGGACGAAATCGTCGCCAAAGGCATGATCGTTGACCAATCCCCCGTCGCGAATCGTGCAATCGAGAACTTTCAGTTCGGGACGGTAGGTAATCCACGGGGCAGTCATTGAGCCGCTCGCTTGTTTGAGACAGAATCGAGTTCGAAGGCAATGAAACCGATAGAGTTACAGATTGTTTGCGTTTCGGCTGAGAAATGCGTCGACGACGCCAGAATCTGACCGATCCGGCGGCCTTCTGCTGGTCGGCCTGTTGTCGTGATGGTCTGAGCCTTTTTTCATTCTGACGGTCTTCCCGATGGGGGCAAACAAAGCGTTTGCCTTCTTTGCGAGGGTACCTCGCTCTTCGCATCACGCTCCACTCTAACTTCGCGCGATAAGCGTTGCACGCCAACGGCCTTTCGTCCTGCCGAACCGAATTCGGGCGGGACGCTGTGGCGAAAGTCGTGGTGAGGCGAAGGGGACATTGAGGCGAAGCGCCTCGCCGGGCCGCGGCATGCCGTGGCCATTGGCATTCGCCGGCTCACACCCCCTTGTCGCGACGGACGATCGTGCAAGTGGCGGGACGCAGTTGTCTCAACAGGAAACCGGGAAACCCAGTTGCGTTCCGGCGAGTCTCCTCCTTGCGCGTTTCGACTACGACAGCTTTCAACACCTTCGGCAAACCGGCTTATTCTTCGCCGAATGGATTATGAGGTAGTGTACATTAGTGCATTTCTGAAGGGAATAGCAAAATCTCCGTAACCCCTTGGGGGGACTGCGGCGTATTGCCGATTGTTGCGAACGTAAACAATTAGGGCACAACTACTTAGGCGGATGCGGAGGGATTCGAACCCCCGGTGGACTTTCGCCCACAGCGGTTTTCAAGACCGCCGCCTTCGACCACTCGGCCACGCATCCCGATTCTGCCGGCGAAGATCCCCCGGCACCGACCGCGTCCGAGCCGCGGCCCATCCCGTCCGTCCCGTTGTTCGCTTCCCCGGAAGGAAGCCTTATTCGGGTTTCCGTCAGCGGGCACCCCGCAACACCGCCTTCGCCCGCGGTTCACGTGGTTATGGGTAGTCCTCGGCCGACGTCGCGATGTGCTGGGGCGGCTTGCGGATTCCCACAGTATCGACTGGCTTGGTTCGGCGTGCTGTCCGGCGGGTTTTGGCGAACGATCACCGACGAACGAAGGGTCATCCAATCGTGAGAGTTTATTCTATCGCCGGCGTTTCAGAGAGCCAGCCCCTGCCGCAAGGGGAATTGCCTGATTCGGCGAAGCTCTCTTTGAGGGAAATCGATCGCCCTGGCGTGCTTATGCGGATCACGACATGAAATGGCTTCTTTCGTTTTCGAGAAAAGCGATCATTTCGACACGCGAGCAGTAGATTTGATCGGACGAAGATTGCTGTTTCTTCATGCCGGAGTGCCGCCCGGGCCATCCGCGGAAAGCTCGCGGACGATGGCCAGGGCCTCGCCCACGTGGCGGTCAACGGCGAGCTGACCGCTAAAGATGTGACGGACCTTGCCCTGCCGGTCGATCACGTAGGTGGTTCTGCCGGGGAAGATGCCCAAGGTCTTGGGCACTCCGTAGAGTCTTCGCAATTCGCCGTTTTGATCAGCCAAAAGAACAAAAGGCAGTCGATGCCGCGAGGCGAAGGCTTGGTGCTTTTCCACCCCGCCTGAGCTGACGCCCACCACCGCGGCCCCGGCGGCAACGAAGTCCTCGTAGTGATCTCGGAACGCGCAGGCCTCTTGCGTGCACAGGGGCGTACCGTTGCGCGGATAGAAGAAAAGCACTACGACTTTGCCGCGATGTTCCGAAAGTCGAAAGACGGTTCCGTCGTGAGCCGGCATTTCGAAGTCCGGCGCGTCGTCCCCAATTTGAACGGCAGCCATCGGAGTTACTCCCAATAGAAACCGAAACGGCCGGCGTCGCTCGTGGCCACATTGCCAGAGCCGACCCGCTTTGCGTCTTTAATTCTTAGCCCTCGGCAAACAGTTGCCGCCTGCATGGGCCGAGCGTCCGCTACGCATCGAACAGCAGCCGGGCCGTGCCGAAGATCGGCGGTCTGCCTTCGGGTTCCTCCGTCGGCGATCACGAGCCGCTTTTCGTGAATCACTGGTCGTCGGCGGCTCGCGGCGACTCGGCATCGCCGGCTCGGTGCTCTTTGGCGGCCGGGTGCTGTTGGGCGGCCCGGGCGATTCCCCTGAGCATTCCCTTGAACATCACGCGATGGACCGGATAGAGAGCGTACCAGTAGGCGAGGCCGGCCAGACCCAACGGATCGAAGACGGCTGTTTGACGCAGGTTCGCCGCATTCCGGCCCGAGTCCTCCACTTCGAATTCGAGCCATGCCCGCCCGGGCAGCTTCATCTCGGCCCGCAAACGAAGCCGCTTCGACGGTTCGTAGTCTTCAACGCGCCAGCAATCGACGACATCGCCGACCCTCAAATGCCGAGGATCTCTGCGGCCGCGGCGCAACCCCACTCCGCCGCAAAGCAGGTCGATCCAGCCGCGAATGCGCCACAATTGATTGCCGAAGTACCAGCCGGTTGCGCCGCCGATTCGCGTTACCGCTTCGAAGGCTTTTTCCGCCGGGACTGCGACGGCGATCGTGCGCGAATCCACGATCCGAGTACCGAAGCGAACACCGCCCCAACTCTTGATTGGACCGGCGACACTCAGCGCATCGGACCACCTCGTTTCGGCGAACTCCCGATCTTCGTTCGCCATGGCGAGCTGGATCGATTCACTCAGGCCGCGCGGATGCACCCGAAAGACCTCTTCGGCCGACCGATCGTTGACGACCGTGGGGTTTCGCAAACTCTCGACCAAGTGCCGGCCGATGCGGGCATAGATCGGAGTTACCAGCCCCAACCACAAACTGGAAAGATAAGGCGTGAGCACCGGCACCGAAATCATCCAGCGACGCAGCCGGCGTTGTCGGGCGTATTCGCGCATGATGTCGCCGTACGAAACGCGGTCCGGCCCGCCGATTTCGAACACCCGACTGGCGCCATCGGGAAGATCGAGGGCACCCATCAAATAATCGAGCACGTCCTCGACCGCGATCGGCTGCGTCGGTGTGGCGACCCACTTGGGGCAGAGCATGACGGGCAGACGTTCGACCAATGCACGGATCAGTTCATACGAGAGGCTGCCCGAGCCGATGATGACCGACGCTCGAAACTCGATCACCTCGGCGCCGGATTGCCGCAGCAATTGGCCGACTTCGTGCCGGCTGCGGAGATGTTCGGATAATCGATCGGCCGGGTTCCCCAATCCGCCCAGATAGATGATGCGGCGCACACCGGCGCGGCGGGCTGCGTCAGCGAACGCCAACGCGGCCGCGCGATCGACTTCCGCAAACTCGTGTGCGCTGGCCATGGAATGAACCAGATAGAAAGCGGTGCCGACGCCCGCCAGTGCAGGAGCCAGGCTTTCCGAATCGAGGCAGTCGCCGGCGACAACCTCCGCATTTGACGCGGAATCGCGCTGCCCAACGACCGAACCGGCCCGGCTTGCAAGGGCTGCCCGAAGATGTTCCGGGCGCCGGGCCATGCAGCGCACGCGGATTTCGCGGCGGCCGAGCAATCGCGAGAGAAGTCGGCCGCCGATGTAGCCGGTGCCTCCGGTCAACAGAACGATGCGGCCGCTGCATTCAGACATTTCGGTATGCTTTGCACGGCAAGGAACGGCTTTTTCCCCATTGGAGAAAATCGCTCATTTCGGCCCGCGAGAAGGATAAAACAGATCCGAGCAATCAGGAAATCGTCTGTCTTGCCGGCAAACGCGCTCCCGACTGCCGGCGCATTCGCAACCGTGAGGAATCAGCAACTCAGAAAACGTCGGTACGCCTTGCTCGCCAAACAACGGTTACATTCCGTAGGGGAACTGCTTCAGATCGACGACGCCCGAGGCCCGAACCGCCGCAAGCGCCTTTGCGTATTCGAGGAGGAGTTTCACCGAGTAGTCGATCCTCGATCGCAGCGCGGCGTCGTGTTCATCGGCCGGCGAATCTCCCTTCAGCATTCGGCCCACGTTGCGCACGATCACATGTTCCGGAATGTAGCAGAGCCGGGTGTTCTTGTAACTGCTCATGCGGAGTTCGGCCACGGGGTAACTTCCGCCCAGCGCGGCCGAAACGGCCACAATCAGCCCGGGCTTGTGCGCCAGCACATCGTTGCCGCAGAGCAGAAAAAAGTTCTTCAACCCGGCGGGCGCCATGCCCGACCACTCGGGCGAGACGACGACAACAGCGTCGGATTCGGCCAACTGGCGGGCGATGGGTTTCCAGGCGGTCTCCCATTTCGGGTCGTCGGCCCAAACGCCCTCGTCCCACAAGGGCAACGGATTGCCCGCCAGCGACACAACGACTGTTTCGACTTCAGCGATCGCTTTGAGCCGCTGTTCGATATAGGAAGCAACCCGAGACGACTCGGATTCGACGCGGTGACTACCCGCCACAACACAGGTTTTCATTGAGTTTCATCCTTACCTTTGCCCGGTCAATGACGGTGAGACACACTTCGACCCCAGAACCAAAGCTCATTCCAATTCGCGCCGCAAGACCGCCGGGCGGCTTAGGATGCTTGACCCTCGCCGCCGCTGATTCAAACGAACGCTCCCGTGTGGTCGGGAAGGCCTAGCGGCGCGCGCCTCCGAGAATGAGCGACATCACCTCGCTGCGGCTCGCCGGGTTCGAGCGAAACACGCCGCGAAGCGCACTGGTAACGGTCAGGCTGCCCGGTTTTCGCACGCCGCGAATCGACATGCAAGAGTGTTCCGCTTCGATCACCACGGCCACGCCGGCCGAGCCGAGTTCCGCTTCAATTGTGTCAGCGATCGTTTGCGTCATTCGCTCTTGAACCTGGGGTCGCCTAGCTACGTCGTCAACTAGCCGAGCCAGCTTGCTCAGCCCAGTCACGCAGCCGTTGGGGAGGTAGGCTAAGTGCGCAACTCCGGTGAACGGCAGCAAATGGTGCTCGCACATGCTGGTGAAGCTGATGTCGCGGACCAAGACCAGTTCGTCGTACTCCTCGGGAAAAACCACCTTCAGGTGCCGGGCGGGGTCGGACCGCAATCCCGAAAACATCTCTTGATACATCCGAGCCACGCGGCGCGGAGTGTCCAAAAGCCCGGCCCGATCCGGGTCTTCGCCAACGGCGCGAAGGATCACCCGAACGGCGCCCTCGATGGCGGCCAAATCGACTTCGGCGGAATCAGGCTTTCTCGGGGAATGTCGGCCGTTAACTTTGCCGTTGATTTTTTCAGAAACGTGCGGATGGATTCCATTAATCATCGCCAGTTCTTTCGATCTGATGGAGCTTCGCAAACCTTGCTGCCGGAAGTGCTCCGAATCTTGGCGGCAAACGGGTTGCTGGCGTTGAAGACCAAAGCGGTTCGCGATTTGCGCCAGCCCGATGTGTGCCGATGCAACTGCGAAAACGTTCGTTCGGTCGGAGCAATTGGATTCAAAAGCGGCGGAGTCCGGGTGCGGCCGCGGCGGATTTGGGGCATTTTCGGGCGGCAGCGGACCGGCCAAGCGATAGTCCGCCAGCCCTGAGCCAACGCAATTCGCCCGGGCCAGTCGCAAGCCTTATAATTTGCCGAGACTGCGCAGAGCATGCATTCTTTTGCCCACCTTGCAAAGACTGGCGGCGATAGAGACCTCGTATTGCGAAAAGACGAAGAGCCGGTTGCGTAGCAGGCGGGCGTGTCGGCGGTGGCGGATGGGGTAGATGTTGCGTAGCAAGGGCGGCGGCACCGCTTCCCCCGGCGTCAAACAAACGGCCAACGCGGCCGCGCCTCCAGAGCG